>Ga0256835_1000153_pt1 | contig 56403 bp, 44 predicted proteins | sample PIR30metaG_FD_185972 | JGI IMG/M metagenome (GOLD analysis project Ga0256835, IMG submission 185972) | Hydrothermal vent microbial communities from East Pacific Rise, Pacific Ocean - PIR-30 | ecosystem: Environmental > Aquatic > Marine > Hydrothermal vents | place: Pacific Ocean: East Pacific...
ATATGCTTTTGATAAAAGGGATTTTTGTTTTTTCAAAAAACAGGAACATTTGTTTTATCTTTATTTCTAAACCCAATCTATTCGACATGACCGGTAAAGAACTTATCTACAACGCCATACATCTGAAGCCTATTGAGCGCACCCCTTGGGTTCCTTTTGTGGGGGTCCACGGCGGCAAGCTCCTGGGAGTGGATGCCACCACTTACCTGCGGTCGGGGGATCTGATTTTCCAGGGTGTCTCCAAGGCCATTGAGATGTATGAACCCGACGGCATCCCGGTGGTGTTCGACCTCCAGGTGGAGGCCGAGGTGTTGGGATGCGACCTAATGTGGGCCGACGACAATCCCCCTTCGGTGGCTTCCCATCCCTTAAGCGAGGGGAAACGTCTTGACGACCTGAAGGTACCCACGCTCGATGACGGCCGCATCGGCATGATCATGGAGACGACGCGCCGCCTGCGGGAGGCACACCCTGACATCGCCCTCTACGGCTTAATCACCGGCCCCTTCACGCTGGCCCTCCACCTCCTCGGCACCGACGTTTTCATCAAGATGATGGAAGACGAGGAATACGTCCACCGGGTCCTCGACTTCGGCAAGCGGGTGAGTATCTTCATGGCCGACGAATACATCCGCCACGGTTGTGATGTGATCGCCCTGGTCGATCCCATGACCAGTCAGATCAGTCCCGAACAGTTCCGGCAGTTCGTCACCAACCCCGCCACAGAAGTCTTCGAGTTCATCCGGCAACAGGGAGCCATGAGCTCGTTCTTTGTTTGCGGCTATGCACAGCAGAACATCGAGGCAATGTGCGAGTGCAAACCCGACAACGTCTCCATCGACGAGAACATCCCCCTCGACTATGTGCGCGAGGTAGCCCTCTCCCGCGGAGTGAGTTTCGGCGGCAACATGAAACTCACCGTCGTGCTGCTGATGGGATCACCCGAGGACTGTCAGGTACATGCGCTGGAGTGTATCGACCAGGCCGGCGACAAGGGTTTCATTCTGGCGCCGGGGTGCGACCTGCCTATGGACACCCCGCCCGAGAACCTGCAGGCGGTCACACGACTGGTGCACGACGACTACCAGCGGGAGGTGATCCGCACCCTCATGGAGAACCAACCCGACGAAGAGAAACTGCCCGACATGAGCGAATACGGACAGACCGACAAGGTGATCGTCGACATCATCACCCTCGCCTCCGAGTCGTGCGCCCCCTGCAAATACATGGTCGATGCCGTGAAAAACGTCGCTCCCGAGTTCGAAGGCATCCTCGAATGGCGGGAACATTCCATCAAGAAAATGGAAGCGGTCAACTTCATGAACGCCCTCATGGTCCGTAGCCTCCCCACCATCTGCATCGACGGCAAGATCGCCTTCACCTCCCAGATCCCTCCCCGCCACGAGCTGATCCAGGCCATACAGAACCGCATCAACGAAAAACTCAAGCTGAAGCTCAGCCGCAAACATCCCGAGATGCTCCTCTTCACCACCTCCAAAGAGGAAGAGGAAAAACTGCACGAGGTTGTCTCCGAGGCCATCACCGAACTGGGTGCCGACGTCGATATCCGTCACATCACCGACGAAAAGGTGATCCGCTCCTACGGGGTCCATAAAACCCCGGCCGTGATGACCGTCAGTTACAAACTGAAAAGCCAGGGACGCATCCCCTCGGTGGATGTGGTGAGGGAATGGATCAAAGAGGTGATGTAGATGGAAGGAGGGAGTTAATGAGTATGGAGTATGGAGTATGGAGTATCGAGTATCGAGTCAGTGAGTCCCAGCTTTCGCGAGGTGAAACCGAAGCGAAAGATGTAGGACGAACTGACCCTGACCGGAACGAAGTGGAGCGTCAGGGTTACAAGAGAGTGCCTGGAGTGCCTCGAGTATTTGGAGTACTTGGAATATTTGAAGTTGGGAGTATGGAGTTCGGAGTTCGGAGCATATGAAGATTCCGTTCTACATTGTCACCGGTTTTTTAGGAGGCGGAAAGACCACCTTTCTCAAGCATTTTTTGCGCACCTTTTCCGGGAAATACCGCATTGGCGTGATCCAGAACGAGTTTGCTCCCGGGCAGGTGGACGGTGCGGAGTTGCGGCGCGAAGAGGAAGATTTCGAGCTGCTCGAGATCAACAAGGGGTCGGTCTTTTGTGTCTGTCTGCTCAACGACTTCACCCGTTCGCTGAAAAGTTTCATTGAGAAGTACCATCCCGACCTTCTCCTGTTGGAGGCTTCGGGGCTTGCCGATCCCATTGCCGTGGCCGAGGTGTTGCAGGGGCCGGAGCTCTTTCCCCTGCTGTACCTTTCGTACATCTGGACGATCGTGGATGCGGAGCACTTCGGCAAGGTAGGCAGTATGGTCACCCGTGTGGAACGGCAGGTGCGCGTAGCCGACAAGGTGCTCATCAACAAGATCGACAAGCATCCCGGACCGCTCGACCCGCTCATTGCGAAAGTGCGCGAATGGAATCCTTTTGCCGCCATTGAGACGGTCACGTGGGCGCGTGCCGATCTGAACAATCTGGAAGAGCTGGCCGGTCATGTGCCGGTGGCCATGAAGAAAAAAGAGGAACACCGGCGTTTCGAACCGCTCAACCGTCCCGGCACAGGCACGGTTGCTCTCAAGACCACCTGGCCCATCCGCCGCGACCGTCTGGAAGCGTTCATCCGGGAGATGCTGCCTCTCAGCTACCGCATCAAAGGCACCGTAAAGCTCGACGACGGCACCTTCGTCAGCGTCCAGGTCGTCATGGGCGAGGTCGAATACCGCGACGCAGGCCACCTCATGCAGCCTACCGAGCTGATCGCCATCGGCCCGGGCATCACCCCCGCCACCTTCGGCCACCGCTTCCACGACTACCGCAAAGGGAAAGCCTCGCCCCACTAACGGAAAAATTCCTCCCGTTCATCAATCCCCGACCTCCCAAAAACAGTTTTTGGCTATTTTTGACCGTTCACAAAAAATCTTTCTAACTATGAAACGTACCTTGACCCTGATGTTCCTGGCGATGGTGTTCCTTCTCCCGCCGGTGGCAGCCCAGCAGTATTCCAACCAACTGAAGAAAGAGCTCATCGACCTGCCGGGATGGAAAGGCGCTGATGCAGACGGTGCCGACATGATCTTTAACCAGATGAAGCTGATCACCGCCTCCCGTGAATACACCAAAGGCGATGCGCAGGTGACGGTGGGCATTCTCATCACCAACACCGGAACACAGGCAGGAAAGATCCCGACGGTCCTCTACGAAGACGAGGACGGCTTCGCCAAGACCCAGAAGATCAAGGGTTACGATGCTTACGTGGTATATGACAAGAAAGAGCACAACGGCAGCATCATCGTGATCCTCCTCAACGACCCCATTGCCATGCTGGTGACGCTCAACTATGAAAAGATCGGCTGGCAGGAGGCCGTCGACCTGATGAAGAAGTTCGATCTGGATGCCATGAAAAAGGTGGCCGAAAGCCTCAAGTGAGCCCTGAGAGACGCATGCGGTAACTCTTGGCCTCCCAGCATAAACTCGATCGATAGCGCTTTGTTGCCAGTATGGCGTGAGAGTTCCTGTCGCAGTTGTTCCGTCTGTTCCGTCTCTCCCGTCACCGGCAGGTAGTCTATCTCCTCCCCTCCCTACGGATATGCCGCTGCAAGATCTCCATGATCCTGCGGTAGATGTCGTCGATCTCTGCGATATCTTTTTCGCTGACAAAGACGCCATGGTTCTGGAGGAAGATCACCTGCGGGTCGCGGTGGCACCGTTCCCGGTAGGGCGACAGTTGTTCTTTCACTTCCCTTCGGAGCTGTATGGGACATGTTCTGTGAGATGCACAATGCCCCCACCGACGAACAGGTCATCGCCGAGGTGTGGCGTTCCGAGAGGCAGGTGCTTGCCAAAAGGTGACAATGTTCTTATTTGAAGAGGTCTTCGTCACGGATCAGAAAGAGAATGGCCGACTGCGGCACGATGACATACTTTTCCCCGTTGAACTCGATCTCGAAGGCGCTGTTCTGGAGGTAGACCGCCAGGTCGCCCTCGCGGGCCTGCAACGGCACATACTTCACCGTCTCGCTCTTCTCCTTCCAGGGCTCATCCTCGTCGGCCACGGCAGGGATGGGATAGCCCGGTCCCACCTTCAGGACATAGCCGCTGTAGATCTTTTCCCGTTCTTTCACCCCCGGCGGAAGAAACAATCCCGAAGAGGTCATGGTCTCTTCCGTACGCGGCTTGATCAGCACGCGGTCACCCACCATGATGAACTTGCTGAGGTCCTTTCCGTCGATACGCAGATCCATTTTCTGATAGTTTTTGTTCGTCCGCTTCTCCTCTTTTTCCGGGAGGAGTTGCCGCAGTCATGGTTAAAGGTAGCAATTCGCCTCTACAAAATCCATACCTCTGCGATTTTTCACTATTTTTCTCTGCAAAATGGCAAAGTCTATGGAGTTTTTTTTCATCCTTTCCCGTCCTGCGGTAAGCGGCAACATTGGCGCGGCGGCGCGGGCGCTCAAGACGATGGGGTTCCGGCACTTGCGGCTGGCAGGGGAGACGGATCCCCTCGACGACGAAGCCCGCATGCTGGCCCACGGCTCGCACGACATCCTCGAAGAGGCCGGACGTTATCCCACCGCCGCAGCAGCCGTGGAAGACCTCGACCTGGTGATCGGCACCACCGCCCGCCCGCGTAACATCCGTCAGGAATACCTTCCCGTCACGGCATTACAAGATTTTCTCAATGAAAAAGGAAAAGCCGTTCGGCGTGTCGGACTGCTCTTCGGCAACGAATCCTCCGGCCTCAGCAACGAAGAGATCGCCCTCTGTGACATCTTGTCATACATCCCCCTGGCCACCACCTTCCCCTCGCTCAACCTGGCACAGGCGATCATGCTCTACGCCTGGGAGATGAAAAAAGCATTTTCACCGGAGAAAGAAAAAGCGATCCCTTCGCACGAAGAAAACGGCAAAGCCCTCTATCCGATCTTGAAAGAAAAGCTGCGGCAGGTACTCCCCAAGATAGGGATCCACGAGGCCCGCCCCCTGTATCACAGGATCCTGGAGCGCTCTGCCCTCGCGGGGGAGACCGACCTGCATCTGCTGCTCTCCGTCGCCGATGCTACATGGAAAGAACTTTCCCGACAGGAGTGAGAACGTTATTGCGCCACTTCGACATGCACTTGCGAAGTGACCTCCATGCCGTCACAGGTGGCGGTACATCTTACGGAAAAGCTTTCAGCCCCGGCTGTCACGGTCACCACGCCGGGATTTCCGTCGCCGGAGGGTTGGAGGGGAGTCCAGCCGGTTTCGGAATCTTTTTTGATCTCCCAGGTGAAGCGGGGCTCCTCACAGTTTTCGACGGTGGCGGTGAGGGTCACTTCCGTTCCTTCCTGCACGAATGAGGGCGACCAGGTGATCGTCAGCCCCGGCTCCGAGGCGCTCCGTCCTTCCTGCACGACCGCTATCCATGCGCTTGCCGCTCCTGCCGTGAGCATGAGGGTGTCGCGTCGCTCGTTCTCATGGGGGTTGGCTTCCACCACGATGCTGAAATTGTCCTCGTTCTTTTCCCGGATGGTCACCCACGGCGCAGAAGAAACCACCTGCCAGGGTTCGCAGCCGGTATATCCCGTGTTGATGAAAAGGGGATGGGAGGTGCCTGCCGCCTCCACATGCACTTCGGGAGGGGAAAGCCGGAAGGTAGCTTTTCCCGGGATGAGTGTGATGCTCCGGCAGGGGGTTGTGTTCAGAAGCCCTTCGGCGCGGACGAAGAACTTCTCCGTACGGGCCACGGTGACGGTGAGGGTCTCGCCGGTGTCGACGGGGTGCAGGCCGCACCCCCCACGGTACCAGTACCAGGCGGCTTGCGTCCCCAGCCGGCCCCCTGCCACCCGTAAGGTCACAGGGCAGTTACGCACCACCGCCGTGGCCATCATCACCACACTGTCGGCAGGGAGGGAGGCAAGATAGCCATGGTCGACAAAATAGGGCCGGCTGGTGTCGCCGTCGTAGCCGCGGTAGCGGTAGGCATAGGCGCTCCTGATCCGGCCGCCGGCATCCCATACCCGCACGAGACGACCGAAAGCATCATGGTCATAACGCGTTGTCCTACCGTCGGGCCCTGCCATGCGGGTCATCCCCGCCAGCGGATCGTAGGTGTAATGTGTCACCATCGCCCCGTCAGGATAGACGCCTTGGGGTGAATAGACAGCATTGACCACGGTGGTGACCGGATTGCCCCATTCATCCCAATGGAGGGCATGGTACACCCTGTCGCAGCCGTGGTATTGCAGCAGGTGTCCCCGCGGGTCATACCGGTCGAACCACGTGGTGGTACGGTATTGCTTGCCCTCGAGAGTCTGCACCGAGTCGGGCGCCACCACCCCGCCATGGCGGCCGTAGAACGTCCTTGTCCCCGCCACCCGGACGGAGTCAACATACCGTTCTTCCTGCACCACCACGCCGGTCATGTGGCGTTCCAGCAGCAGTGCCTTGCCGGGATAGTCTTGCGGGAGGTCATCCGCCCGGAGGTGTTCGACCCGCACCTTCCGGCCGTCGCTGGTATGGGTCACCTCTCTACGGAGATGGAAATGCAGGGTGTCGTAGGCCAGTGAGGTGGAGGTGTAGAACGCATGCAGGCCGGTGGTGTCGTACTGCCACTGCTCTTTTTTCAGGGGCCGGAGCCATCCCCCGCGACGCAGGGTGGCGGTCCAGCGGAACGAAAAAGGATTGTCGGGGTCGCGCTGCACCACCTTCACCGCCGGCACCGCCGGGAGGAAGAGCGTATCCTCCCTCCCGCTGAAGCGGCTTACCTGGCGCTGCCGCAGACGGCCGTCCTCTGCATAGACACGTCGCTCCTTCACCTGGCCGCGGGCCCAGGCAAAAGAGCTGTTCTCCGCAAAGGGGAAGTGAGGCAGGGTGATGTCGGGATGATCGAGGGGCGAGGTGTACCATGTCACCGTCCGGCCGTTGCCGGGGATATGTTCCGACACGCAGGCATACACCACGTGTGAGCCCTGGGTGGTAGGCACCTCGGCACGGGCCAGCGAATACACCTCCAGCGGGAAGCAGGCGGGATCGTAGGCAGGCTGCTGCCCCACGTAGTAGAGCTCTTCCGGCTCCTCCCAGAAGAGGGGGATCCCCAGTAACACCCCGCTGGGAGGACGGCCGTCCACCTCTTCCCGCACATAGCTGTATTCCCTCACCCTCACCGTATCGCCCAACTCATTGAGGTCAAGGCGTCTTTTCAACCGCACCCCACCTGCAATGGCATAAGGACGGGTACGTACCGCCTGTCGGTATTCGACACGGATGTATCCGGCCTCCGCCGGCACGCGCGGACGGAAGACCATCCGGTAGCTGCCGGGGGCAAGGCTCATCCACAGGCTGCCCTCCCAGTGGTAACCCTCCTGCCCGTCCCACGGCACCGAGTCATGCACCGGGAAGAGCTCTTCCAACAGAAGAGTATCCCCCTCGTCACGGTAGAGCTGCACCACCGTATAAGGATGCTCGAGCAGGGAGGCCGGGACGAGATTGGGTGCCGTGGGGCTACGGAAATGCCAGCTCACCTCCACCAGACGGTCGTCCTCCGGCGTGAGGGAAAAGCTTTTCTCAACGGCATAGCTGCTGTCGTCGGGAAAATGCAATGCCCCGGCCGTCACGCGGCGCAGCTCATAGTCGTTGGCATACACACGGTACACCGTATCGTATGTTCCCTGCCGGTAGTAGAGTTTTCCTACGACCACATCGTTACGGTCGGGGGCAAAGCGTTCGGCCTCGAGGATGTAGGTACCTTTGTCGAGCCAGAAGCGGTATTCGGTCTCCTTGCCGGCCGCCTCATCGAGCAGGCGGCGGTACGATACGGCAAAGACCACGCGCTCGGTGTCGAGTTCCACCCGTTTCACCACGATGCGGTCGCTGGGGGGAATCGTCCCCTCTTCCGTCTTCCGGAAGAAGAGGGGCACCAGCCGCACCACCTGGCCGGGGTCGACGGAGAAGCGGCAGCTGGCATCGCCGCCGCCCCCTGCCGCCACCTCTTTTTTCATCTCTCCGGCGGGGTACATCAGGTATCCCACCTTGTTCGGCTCATACTCCAGGAGGGTCGCCCCGCCGGTGGGATATACGATCTTCTTCAGGATGCCGGCCATCACCTTGACGGTGTCGGGCATACGGTCGGCGCCCGGCAGACGCCAGGCCCGCGCGGCGGCATAGTCGAGATGCAGATGGGGACGCAGGAACCATCGGATGTTACACGCCCCGCCGCTGTGGGCAGGAGGACGCAGCATCGCAATATCATGGTGGTTCACCACCGTCATCGCCGGCACGGGCGAGTCGTTGCGTTTGCCGTTGTAATAGCCCCACAGGTCCTTGGCAAAGGAGCCGCGCGGCGGCAGGGGCTGCTCGTCATAGAAGAAGAGCCAGGGCGGCTTCTCCTCCGTGCCGGCACGCTCCTGCACCGCATCCAGCCGCAGGCGCCGGCAAGGCGGAAGATAATCTTCCGGACCCCCGCAGCCCGTACCGGGATAGTAACTGTACCGGAAAAGGAAATGCACCGAACGCTGCTCGTCATCGGGATGATGCACGACGATCTCTTTCAACGCCAGGACACTGCCTCCGGGATAAGGGTCTTTCTCCTCGGCATGGAAGGTCACCCGCACCTTCCCCCCGCCGCGGTCGTGCACCACCTCACGGAGGTGTTTCTCCTCCATGAACGACGAGGAATAACGGTAGCGGTCGTCCCACGAGGGATAGTCACATCCTTTACGGAGCAGGGAGACCGGATAGCGGTGTTCCACACTGCGGTTGAAGTAGTAGAAGGTGAAGCGGTCGGCGGCGTTGGGATCTTCGATCCTCACCAGATGCCAGGTGGAGATGAACTCCTGGCGGGGGTTGCCGTTGGCGTCCACCTGGCGGGTGATGTCGCAAGCCGCTTCGCTGCCGCCGAAGGTATAGCGGATGCCCTGCTCGTCGGTGAGGGTCCAGGCGATGATCCTCCCTCCGGCTTGGCGGAGGAAGGTGATCTCCACATCGCCGGGGGTGAGGAGCAGGACGGTGCTGTCGTCCCGGAGGGCGAAGGTGCCGCTGTGGCCGGGGAAGGCATAGCTGAAGAGGTCGGGCTCCAGGTCGGTCCACCGCTGGGCGGCGGCGAGGAGCAGGTCGCGCTGCTGCTGCACGTCGCCCGGCGGCTGCCAGGAGGAGTAAGGCTGGAGAGAGCGGGTGAGCAGGGGCAGCTGGCGGGTGCCGGTGGCCAGGTAGCCTCCCGGCAGGTCGTCGGCGGTGCCGCGGACGGTCCGGGTGACGGCGCCTCCGCACTGCAGCGACCACCCCAGGCCCGTCCAGCCGGCCTGGGCCGCCACCTTCATGCCCGTGCTGTGGTAGCTCAGCGTAATGCCCACCGCCATATGTTGCCCTTTCAGCGTCCACAGCGGAATGCGTACCGCCGGCGTGCCGCCGTAGAGGGAGCCCCCCACCGTCGCCTGACGCGTGAGGGCCGCCGCCTCCGGCGCCGGCGGCACCAGATGGTCGAGGTCGGGCACCGCCACCTGTGCCGGCGACGGAAAAGAGAGCATGAGCGGCATCAGCCACAACAACCAACCGCGCAGCATACTACGCTCTTTCATCTTCGTTTTTTTTATCTTCCGGTGATGACGATCTTCTTGGTCACGACCCCGAAGCGGGAGGTCATCCGCAGGTAGTAGACCCCCTCATCCAGCTGCTGGCGGTGCCAGAGGAAGGAGTGCATCCCTTTTTCCCCTGCCTCCTCACGGATGACGAAGAGCTCTTTGCCGGAGGCATCCCATAGGGAGATCACCACCTCCGTCCCGGCGGGCAGGGAATAGAGGATGCGTGTCACCTCCGCAAAGGGGTTGGGGTAGACGGACAGGTCGTAAACGCCTGTGGTCTCTTTCCTTTCGACGGTGATGGAGGCCTGCAACTGGCAGCCGGCCGAGTCGGTGACGGTCACCTCATAGGTGCCGGCGCTGAGGGCGGTGAGTTCGGCGCCCCTGTCGCCGGTGTTCCAGCGGATCTCCCAGGGGGGCAGGCCGCTGGTGACGGCGAGGCGGATGGCGCCGTTGCCGCCGCCGGGGAGGACCTCATCCTCCACCTCGTAACGTATCCGTATCGAGTCGGCTGCCACGCGAAGGCTGTCTTCGGCCACACAACCGTAGGCGTCGGTCACCCGGATGCGGTACAGACCCGTGTCGTGCACGGCCAGCCAACGCCCTTCGACGGCGCCGGGCGACCAGAGGTAGCGGACAAAGCCTTCGCCGGCGTCAAGGGTGTCACTCGCCCCCTCGCAGAGGTAGTGGATCTCTTCCGGCAGCTCGTACTGGAGCCGCGAGCAGGGGTCGAGCCACGACTGCAGGAAGAGGCCGTCGCGGTCGTAGGGTTCGCCCCGGCGGCCGGGGTGGTGGAGGAGGCCGCCGGCGGCCAGGCGCGGCGGCAACGGCGCCACCAGGAACGCCGGCGTCAGGGCGGCTTCGCCTCCCAGCCGCCGTGCCCAACGCAGCCGGCCCCCCTCCCACTCCGCCAGGAAGAGGGCGGCGCTCCTGCCGGGGGCCGCCAAGGTGTCGCCGGCGGCTGTCACCACGCGACGCCCCGACAGCAGGAGGAAGAAGATGCGGCCGCGGGGGTCGACCGTCACCCGCTCGACCGCCTCGCAGAGGCTCCCGTCGAAGGTATGGAGATGTATGCCGAGGGTATCGTACACCAGGAGGAAGGCTTCGCCGCCACGGCGTGCGGTGACGGCGGTGTCGCCGCTGCGGAGTGTCCCCGCGAAGGTGCCACCCGCAAGCAGGGCGGCGCCGCCGGCCGCCAGATCATGCAGTGTAAGGGAGGGTGCAACGGCGAGGGTCCGGAGGCGAAGATGTCCCTGCGGGTTGCGGCAGCCGGTAAAGAGGGCGGTCATGCCGCCGCCCAGCAGGAGCGTGTCGCCGCCGTCGAGCGTGCCGGTGAAGGTGCCGGCAAAGCAGAGGGTGTCCTCCCGTGCGGCAAGGCGCGGCACATGCACCGTCCCCGTAGTGCGGAGGAGGGACAGGTCCGGCGGCTGTCCGGGACGCAGGCGGAGGAAGAAAGCGTCGTCGCCGCCGCGGGCGCGCAGCGTGCGCCCCTGCCAGCGCATCTTCAGGAAAACGCCGGCAGCATGGAGGCTGCCGCCGGGGCCGGCATACACGGCGGTGATCCTCCCCCGGAGGTCAGGGGTGATGAGGATGGCGTTCACCCCCTCTCCTTTCGCGTTACAGGTGAGCATGAGGAGGCTGGGTCGTCCGCGCGAGGTGAAGGTGGTGCCCGCGGCGGCCACGCGCTCACGGAAGGCGAGGAAGAGCGTCCACGAGCCGTCGCGGCCGGCGGCGCCGCCCTGCACGTCGCACCCTCCGCGGCACGTCGCGATATCCTTCAGCATGACGAGCCGGCCGGCCGTATCCCAGGCCGCCACGAAGAGACCGTGTTCTCCGGTGGGCACCTCCACCTGCCGGCCGGCCAGCCTCAGCCTCCCGTCAAACATGCCGGCCAAATGTACCGTGCCGGCCGTGTCGACCCCCGCGGCGGCCACCACCAGCGCACGCCCCTCCGCCCCCAGCGAATCCAAAGGGATATACCGCTGGGCCGACAACCAGAACGGGAAACACAACAAGAAGCTCCAGGACAAAGAAAACGCGATCCGGAACATTTTCCCAAGATTCCGGGGAATGTCCCCTGTTCCAATAAATAGTTCCGGAAAGGTGCTTTTTCTTCCCCGGGATCAGGATCTTTTATGTTTCACCACAGTGAATAGCAGGTGGTTATAGGGAAGGCGCACCGCCGGGTCGCGGCGTAGGACGATCAGGCCCTTTCCCGTGTCGTAGACCCAGTCGTTCCAGTCGACCTGGTCGCGGCGGCATTGTACGGCGACGTAGCTGCCTTCGCGCAGGCGGGCCACCGGTCCCGCCACCTGGTGGAGCATCAGGCCCAGGTGGAACGACTGGACGATCTTGTTGCGGCTGTGGGTGAGCACGAGCTTCACCAGTCCTTCACCCAGGCGGGTGACGGTCTCGATCCCCGGCAGTGCGTTCTCCACCAGGTCGAGGCCCTTGCGGATCACCGGCGTGTCGAGCACGCGCAGTGCCTCTTCGTCCTCGTCGTTGGCGAGGTTGATGACGTTCACCTCAAACGAGACCCCTTCGGGGGGCACGGTGAGTCCGGCGAAGATGGTGCTGCCCAACACGCCGGCGCCCTCGCCCTCACGGGAGAGGTACTTTTGCTGGTACTGCACCTTCACGGGCTTGCCGCGCGGGGAGGTACCGTGGCGGGCGGTGAACTCCAGCAGTACGTGATGCCTTCCCCAGCCGGGGTAGTTCATCGTGAAGAGCCCTGCCAGGAGGATGTCGATGCGTTCGCCGGCAAGGGAGGTGTCCGGATCGACATTCCCGGCAAAAACGACATCGTTGCTCCCTTTCTTTTGTCCGGGGGCGATGAAGCCGAAGGTGTGCTCCGTCCCCCGCCAGGAGGCCCGCTCCAGGCGGGGCATCTCCTCCACCTCGCCGATAGGCCGTGCGGCCAGGGAAGGATCCTCGGCCACCAGTGAGCGCAAGACATCGCTCCCTTCGCGGTCGCCGATATCCTGCAAATAGCTGATGGCTTCGTCAACAGTCAGGTCAGAAAGTTTCGTTTTCATCTTTCTTCATATTTTGGTCGATGAATACGATCTCTTTCCTTGTCCGTTCACTCCGGCACTTTCACGGAGAAGCCGGCTTTCCGCACCGCCTCGAGGCTCATCTCCCAGCAACGGTCCTGCAACTGCTCGTCATAGCTGACGGCCGCCGAGCGGCGGCGTGCGCCGTTCTCGAAGTAGGCGCCCGAAACCCCTTCCAGCGAAGGGTCGGTCGAGACATATACGGTCATCTTCGACCCTTCGCGCACCGGCGCCCCCACAGGTCCCCATGTCGATGTCAGTACCTTTGTGTTGATGACGCCCGGATGCAGGGCATTCACGGTGATCTTGCGCCTTCCTTCGAGGAGGCGGTGCAGCTTATAGGCAAAGAGGACATTGCAGAGTTTCGAACGGGAATAGGCGGCCACCGGGTCGAAGTAGTCCTCGTCGTTGAGCCGGTCGAGGTCGATCTCCGTGGCATGCACCATCGAAGAGACGTTGACGATACGGGCCGGCTCGTTCAGATGATCGAGGAGCAGCAGGGTGAGAAAAAAATGCCCCAGGTGGTTGACGGCCCAGGTGAGCTCGTAACCGTCCTCCGAAAGGCGATATTCATGCGCAATAATCCCTGCATTGTTGAGAAGGATGTCGAGCGGCGGACCCTCCTTCACGGTCTCTGCCATCCTTTCCACCTGTGCCAGTGAGGAAAAGTCGGCCGTAACGCCATAGACACTCCCGCCGGGGTGGAGGCGCTCCAGCTCCTTGACCGTGTCTTCCACACGCCGGGGGGAGCGGCCGTGCACCGTGATATCGTACCCCTGCCGTGCCAGCACACGCGCCGTCTCACGGCCGATGCCGTCGGTGGAACCCGTGATCAATATGTGTTTTGCCATGTCTCCCTATCCTTTGTCGTCCAAAATATAAAATTTTCTCCAATCGCGGATCTGTTTCGGGCACGGAGGAGCATTCAATGTGGAGCGGAGGGATATTGGTCAAGTGTCTCGAGCACTTCGAGTGCCTAAAGTTGGAAATTACAAGTGCCTAAAGTCAGTGACACCCGGATTCTGCAAGGCGAAGCCGCAGCGGAATCCGCTGGTGGAACTGACCCTGACCGGAGCCGTAGGCGAAGCGTCAGGGTTACAAGAAAGTGCTTGGAGTACTTAAAGTGCTTAAAATTGCAAGTTACAAGTGACTAAAGTCAATGACACCCGGCTTTCGCGAAGCTTTAGCTGTAGCGAAAGCCGATGGTGGAACTGACCCTGACCGGAGCCGTAGGCGAAGCGTCAGGGTTACAAGAAAGTGCCTGGAGTACTTAAAGTGCCTAAAATTGCAAGTTACAAGTGACTAAAGTCAATGACACCCGGCTTTCGCGAAGCTTTAGCTGTAGCGAAAGCCGATGGTGGAATTGACCCTGACCGGAACGAAGTGGAGCGTCAGGGTTACAAAAAAGTGCCTGGAGTGCCTAGAGTTGAAAGTTACAAGTGCCTAAAGTCAGTGACACCCGCCTCGTGCGAGGCGTAGAAGAAGCGGAATCTGCCGGTGGGCCTGACTCGATACTCCATACTCCATACTCCATACTTCACTTTTGCCTTTTGCCTTACCGGCAAAGTTCTGAGTTCAGAGTATCGAGTATCGAGTTGGCTTTTGACAATGCCTGAACCCTTTTATCTTTTTCCTTTTGTCTTTTGTCCTGGCGAAGGCGGATCGCTTCATCGCATTATCGCTTCATCGTGTCCGTCGCAGCCTCTTCGATCAACATAGCTTTAGCGAAGTTGATTAGCGGAGGCGGATTATCTTTTATCATGTTGAGCTTCCCTGAAGCATCACCATTTCGTTGGCTGTGCATAAAAAGATGATTTATAACCGTTATCTTTATGGATCCGGAAAGGAGGGTTTTGGATGGACATCCTGGTATTCAGTGAACGGGTGACGCCGCGGTTGCGGTGGATATTGCGGGAGGTGTTGTGGCGGCGTCTTGGATTGACCCCGGTGCTGGTGGACGACCGGGAGGCATACCGTCACGGCCATGTGCCGGGGATCACCTATGCGCGGGAGCGTGTGGGGCGGCGGCACGAGCTGGTCGTCTGGCCGGCGGGGCTGCTGCAGGAAGAAGGGATCACGCCGGCACCGCCTCCGCAAGATCATTCCGGGAACGTTCCCGTGCTCTTCCCCGCGCCCCCCGGCTATGACCTGCCCTTCGACCTCTTCTCGGCAGCGTTTCACCTGCTTTCCCGCTATGAAGAATACCTGCCCGGCGAGCGTGACCGCCTGGGGCGCTTCCCCGCCCGGGCTTCCCTGGCGTGGCAAGGCGGATGGCTCGACCGCCCCGTCGTGGACGAATGGGCGCTGTGGCTGCTCAAGCGAATGACCCAAAAGGTGGAAGGACTGCAATACCGCATGCCACCCCTGCGTTTCGTCCCTACCCTGGATGTCGACCAGGCCTTTGCCTACCGCCATAAACCGCTTTGGCGACTGATAGGGGGCGGACTCGTTCAGGGTGACCTGCGACGCCGCTGGCGGGTATGGACCGAAAAGGAAAAAGATCCCTACGACATCTTCCCCGAAATCTTCCGTCTTCATGAGCCTGTCGGGGAGATGCCGCTCCTCTTCTTCCACACGGGCCGGTGGGGCCGGTATGATAAAGGCATTTCACTGCGCCATGAGGCGATGCGCCGGGTGGTACAGTATTGTGCTTCCCGCACGCAACTGGGCATACACCCTTCGGTAAAGGCCGCCCGTGCCCCACGCCTCATCGCCAACGAGAAAGCCCTCCTGGAAGAGATATACGGCCGGCCGGTGATCTACAGTCGCATGCACTACCTCATGCTGCGCTTCCCTGAGATCCCCCGTGCCCTCTTGCAGGCGGGGATCCGGCAAGACTATTCGTTGGGCTATCCCGAAGCTCCGGGCTTCCGCGCCGGCACCTGTCATCCTTTTCAGTGGTACGACCTGGAGCGGGAGGAAGAGACCTCCCTGCTCCTTGTGCCCCTCACTGCCATGGATGGCGCGCTGCGCCACGGCATGCGCCTCTCCCCCGGACAGAGTGTGGAACGGTTGGAGCAGCTCCGCAAGACGATCGAACCTTACGGTGGCCTGCTCGTGACACTTTGGCACAACCATACGCTTGCCGGTGGTGGCGACTGGCAACCGTGGGCCGAAGCCTATTTGCATTGGATGTACGAACATTTTGCTTCTTCATGATCCGGCATCTTCGTCACCGGCAGATCGACAAAGCCGCCTGGGACGCCGTGGTGAGGCAATCCCGGATGGAGGTGCCCTATGCCCTGTCGTGGTGGCTCGACATCCTTTCGCCGGGATGGGAAGGCATCGTGGCGGAAGAGAGGTGGGTGTTTCCCCTGCCGGTGAAACGCAAGATGGGGGTGAAGATCATGTTACAGCCTCCTTTCATCCAGCAGCTCGGGATCTTTTCCATGGAGAAGATGCCCCCTGCCGCCGTGGCGGCCGTGGTGGCAGCACTGCCCCGCTCCATCCTGTACGGCGACATACAACTGAACGAACTGACCCCCACAAGGGGTTGGCCGGGCCAAGTTACCCTGCGGCGCAACATCCTCCTCCACCTCGACGGCAAGGCTTCCCAACGGTACCACACCAACACACGACGCAACCTCAAAAAGTTCCTCGCGACAGGTGCGGAGATACGGGAAGAAGCGGACGGAGAGAGGGAGATGGTCCGTCTCTTCGCCAGGGAGGCACGGCAAAAGACCCCGCATCTGCGGAGAGAGCACTATGAACGCCTGCTCCGGCTGTACCAGCAGATGCGGGAACGTGGGATGCTGCGTCTGTTCGTCGCCCGCCGGAAGGAGGAGCTCATGGGGATGGCTGCCTTCATCGACTGGCGGGGACGGTGGATCTTCCACTTCTCGGCCGCCACGGCGGCAGGCCGGCAGAGCCATGTGCTCACCGGCATCCTCGACCATTTCATCCGCAGTGAGGAGGGATGTGGCAAGGTGCTCGACTTCGAAGGGGCCGAAGCGGAAGGACTGGCCCGTTTCTACCTCGGCTTTGGCGGCAGGGAAGTATGGTATCCGCACTGGACCTTCAGCCGTGTTCCCCTGCTGCCACGCCGCTCATGAGGTGGCCGGACGCTTCTTGTGTCTCTTCTTCCCGGCTTTCTTCGCGGCTCTGATCCTCTCGTGAAGGTATCCTGCCAGATAGATCATGTCCCGTCCGACGGTACGGGTGTACTCGTCGTACTTCATCGCCTCGACAAAGGTATCATCCCAGATGTCGGGCCGCTCCCAGTGACAGGGGATGATGCAACAAGCTCCGTACTCGTGGTAATCGATCCCGTCGGCAGCAGGATTCACCGGGACGGCCAGAAAACCGTCATGGGGGTTGGTATGGTAATCGATCGCCTTGGCGAAGATGGTATAATCGGGATAGTTCCTGCCAAGATTGAAGAAATAGACCGGGTTCTTGGCATAACCCCGCATGGGCATAATGGTGAAGCCCTGGCGTTTGAGGGCTGCGACGATGCGGTAGTTGATGGCCTCGGGACGCAGGCCGCCTGAGAAAACACGGACATTACCCACCTTATAGTAGTTGAGTGCCGTATAGAGCCATATCTGAGCCAGCTGGGTGAGGGAACCGTCGGTGATACCGGCAAAGAGGATCTCGGCCTGTCCACGTTCGCGGATCATGTGCAAAAGAGTATCGCCGATCAGTCGAAGGGTGTCCCTGCGTGCTCCCGGGATGAGCCCCTCCTCCCCCGCCAGCCGCTGGCATTGTTCATAAAGCGCAGGATAAAAGCGCTGACCCGCAGAGCGCGGCAGAGGCACAAAGAAAAAAAACACAAGCAACAGGGCTGGGATGAAAGACCTGGACATCGCGGCGGGAGGTTGTGGCTACGGGGTTAAAAATAAGAAAAATTTCCTCCCTTAAAAAGAGAGGCCTTCTCCCCACCGGGGAAAAGGCCTCTCCCAAAACTTTCAAATGGGATCCTACCGCTCTTTGTGGCAGAACCACCAATCATAACACTCATATTCCTTGAGACGCTGTTCGGCGGTCTCGACATCCGTTGCCGGCGGGATGATCACGCGGCTGCCCATGAACTCATTGTTGGGCCAGTTGGCCGGTGTGGCCACTCCTTCGCTGTCGGATACCTGCAGCGCCTTGACAGCCCGGAGCACCTCGTCAAGGTTACGGCCGATCTCCTGGGGATAATAAATGATCAGCCGGATCGTGCCTTCCGGATCGACCACATATACCGCACGCACGGTCGTAGAGCCTTTCCCGGGATGCAAAAGCCCCAGCTTGTTGGAGACCGTACCCAGGTTGTCGGCAATGATCGGGAAGGGGATCTCCACATCCAGCTTCTCCTTGATCCATTCATGCCATTTGATGTGAGCGAACACCTGGTCGACCGACAGCCCCAGCAGCTCGGCATTGATCTCCTTGAACTGATCGTTCAGCTTCGCAAAGCCGACGAACTCCGTGGTACATACCGGCGTGAAATCGGCCGGATGACTGAAAAGCACCAGCCATTTGCCCTTGTAATCATCGGGAAGCCGCTTCACCCCATGGGTGGTCTGAACTTCCATCTCGGGGAATTTGTCCCCTAACAGCGGAAAAGTGTGATTTGTCTGTTCCATTTTCGTTAAAATTTATTGGTTAATAATTAGTTCTGAGTTATCGAGTATCGAGTATTGAGTATTGAGTATTGAGTATCGAGTATTGAGTATCGAGTCAGTGAGTCCCGGATTTCTTTTCTTATCTTTTCCTTGCTTTGATCTCCACATGAAAGTCCTCGACAACCAATCCGGGAAGTTCCCTGTTGCGGAAATACTCTTCCAACATGCGGTTCAGTTCCTCATCTTCCAGATCCAGGATCTCTTCCGATCCGTCCAGATGAACATGATGATGGCGGCCAATGACCGGGTCGTAACGCATCACATCCCGGTCGGTGCTGATCCGCATGATCAGTCCTTTCTCCACGAACAGATCAAGCGTCTTATAGACCGTCCCTGCCGAAATGTCGGGATCGACCCTTCTCACTTCCCGGATCACCATCTCCGCCGTGGGGTGATTCCGCATCTCCGATATGACTTCCAGGATCACTTTCCGCTGCGGCGTCACCTTCAACCCATGTTCCCTCAATCGCTCCCGGACCCTTTTTTCGTTCTTCATTGGTTCTAGATAATAATTATTCTCACTTAATTCTTACTGCAAAAGAAGAATAAATATTTTAAACTACCAAATCTTTTATGATATTTTTTTATCTGCGCGATTATTTAAGTTTGTAGAACCGATCTGTAATCTGGGAAAAGAGGATATGAAAAAGTGTGACTGATCTTCGGGACCTTTCTTTTTGGATTGCTCCTGGGAGCATGTCAGCGTGAGGAGGAGGAACTCTCCACTGGTTTGATTCCCTGCGGACCGGAGCATTCAGATAAAAAAAAAAGCTGCCCCGGAGGGCAGCTTTTCATCTCTGCATCATTCAGTGTCGCACGACGATCTTGGCCATTCCCATCTTTCCCCGCTCGATCGCCCGCAGGTAATAGATCCCATCGGGAAGGCTGGACAGATCTAACCGGGTAACGGGTCCGGTCATACGGAACTGCATCACAGCCTGGCCGCGCAGGTTGAACACCGTGACCTCAGCCGCCTTGAGTCCCTCCGATTTGAGGATCACAGGCCCCATCGTAGGATTGGGATACACCTCGATCTCCTCGACAGGGATCGTCGGAAGGAAGATACCGCTGGTGCTCTTGGCAATGGTGATGGAGGTGTCCGTGACCAGGAAGTCGAGTCCGGAGATCGTTCCGCCCTGCACCGAGATACTGTAAGTGGTATCCAACGGCAAGCCGGGGATATCCACCATGATCTGATAGTTCCCGTCGGGGATGTTGTCGAAGTGATAGACACCGTTCTCATCGGTATAGGCCCAGGCGATGACGTTATCCTCGACCGTGCTCTTCTGGACGCCGATGAGAATCACCTTGACCTTTTTGACGGGTTCTCCTTCCAGGTTCATCGATTTGAGGTTGGTCCCGCTGGTGTCCCTGTAGATCGCTCCTTCGAGCTGCCCCTGTCCGGTAAGGTCACCGGGTGTGGCCACCAGGGTGATAGTAAGGTTTTGAAGGGTGTCGGCACCGGCATGGACCGTGTCGGCGAGGAACCACAGGGGCGTATCCCCCAGGTAGGTGCCCACATAGTCGGCATAGTTATCGGGATCCGGCAAGGCATACAGCAGGTAATCCCCATAGACAAAATCACGGATCGTGAACCGGCCGTTGGGCATAATGTTCACCATATCGGCCTGAGGGGCAGGCCCCGAACTTCCCAGACGGATAAGGCTCACCATCCCCAGGGTGACCGGCTCTGTACCGTTGTATTGCACCTTCCCTTCCAGGAATGTATTGGGAGAGAGGTTGGCCAGAAACATGTTTTCCGAGTATGAGGGTGCAAGGGTGATGCCGCCCAGGGAGATCTCGCTCTCGAAACGCCCTAAGACGTAAAGGTTGTTATGCCGGTTCACCGTAAAGTCAAAGACACTCATGTTGGCGTTGGCTGATCCGCTGATACCCTGAAGGAAAGTGGCATGGCCATCGGCGGCAAGACCCAGGACATAGATCATCGTGCCTGCTTCCGCCACGGCCAGGGTATCCTCCCCGAACACCAGTGTATCGTTGGCAGCCTCGGTGAGAAAGATCGAGCCATCATAGTTTACCCTTCCACGGGGCGGAGCCATGAGGTCACTGCTGATGGAACGGGCCCAACGGAACATTCCATTCGCGCCGAAATAGGCAACGAACTGATCGCTGGAGTGTCCCGACTTTTTTATCAGATCAAACGCATCGCCGGGCAAGTCGAGTGTATCTCCTGTAAAATAGCCTAGAAGATACACATCTCCCCGGGGAGTGGTAAGGATATCACTCTCTTTTATGAACAGTTCCATTTCACCTGACTTGTACAGACCTTCTCCCTCCCCTGTTTCGATGGTGGTCACCCAGGCGACTGTCCCGTTTTTCCGGAACCGGTAAAGGAAGAAGCTGCTTCCCCCGGGGCTTTCGAGCGGCACATCACCCAGGTCAAGTTTCCCGGGACCAAACTTTCCGGTAAAATAAAAGCCCCCGTCGCCGGTCATCTGAATGGCACTGGGAGAGTATACATTCTCATAAGTACTGGGCACGGACGAGAGGCCCCACTGATATTTGCCATCCGCATTGTAGCGCAACACCATGATGCCATTGCTCTCCTGTGCCTCCGGGAAGGTATCGTCGTCAAAACGGATGGGAGAACCGTAGTAAGTCCCCACGACGGTAAGCGAACCGTCAACACCAAAAGAAAGGTTGGATGGGGTAATGTCGGAAGAGGGTTGCTGACCTACGGCGATGACCTCGTCGGTGGCTCCCCACAATGGATTACCGTTGAGGGAGAAAACCATCACGAAAAGATGGTAAAGGCCCGATGCACCTTTCAGTGTGATATCTCCCGCATAAAGGCTGTCGCCATCGAAATAGCCGGCCACGGCAAAACGGGAACCATCTTCCGCCCAGGTGATGGCCGTGGGATAGATCGAGCAGGTATTATCCGCCGGCAACAGGTTGATATGAGATTGGAGCCGCCCCGTCCGGTCGAAGATGCTCATAAAAATCTTGGGATTGCTGTCGTCATCCTTGAGCTCCACCCCGTCGACGCTCATCACCGTATCGGCATAACTCCCGACAAAATAAAGGTTACCGGTCATATCCACGTAACTGCCCAGATAGTTCACATCCCAGGCACTGGGAGCTATGAATTGCTTTACCCAAACAGGGGTTCCACTGGATGTGATATTGGCAGCATACAGGTTGGTCTGTCCCACCAGATTGAGTGTGATCGTCCCGAATGTGATCGAAGAGCTATTGAACACACCTATCTGAAGGAGAGTGCCATCCGGGTACAGGGAGACATGGTTTTCAATGAGGCCACTGCCACCTCCCCAGTTCTTCATCCAGTTCCCCTTCATCATGTTCTGAGCTGGCGTAATGCCGGGGAACAGGATCCATACCATGGCCAAAAGTAGGGAAATAAGTAGAGTTTTTCTTTTCATACGCTTAGGTTTTTGGTTATTTCTTCACAATCCAGACATCTGTGCCTTGATACGTTTTTTGTTATTGAAAGTTACGGAAAATAGACACAAAAGAGAAACCTCTCAGGGTGCTTCTTCCCCCTTTTTTGATGGAAGTCCTCACAAAAAGGGTGAAAGTGTGGGAAGAAAACTTCAGAGGCGAATGCCGATCACCAGAATATCGTCGATCTGGGGCTCGTCTCCTTTCCAATCGAGGAGGGTTTGTTCGAGGATCCTCTTTTGTTCGTCCATGGGTAACTGATGGATCTTCAACAGCAGGTTTTTGAAGGGACGGGTCTTGAACTTCGCCCCGTCGGGTCCGCCGAACTGGTCGGCATAGCCGTCGGAGAAGATATAGAAGCGGTCGTCTTCCCGGATCTCGATCACGTGGTTGGTGAACGATTCTTTTTCGTTCACCTGTATGCCGATGGGCATCTTATCGCCCTTGTATTCGATCAGCTTCCCGTCGCGAATGAGGATGAGAGGGTTATAGGCGCCTGCGTATTGCATGATCCGTTTTTCAAGGTCGATCACCACGAGGGCCATGTCCATACCGTCTTTGGCCTCGTCGGTCTTGCCGGTCTGTCCCAGCATCAGCTTGATGTAGTCGCGCAATTTGTTGAGGATCCGGTGGGCCTCAAAGATACGGTCTTTGTTCATGATCTCATTGAGCAGGCTCATGCCGAGCATACTCATGAAGGCTCCGGGAACACCGTGTCCCGTGCAGTCGGCAGCAGCCACCACAAGATAGTTCTCATAACGGTAGAACCAGTAGAAGTCTCCCGAGACGATATCGCGGGGTCGGAAAAGAATGAAATATTCTTTCACCGACTCCGCCAGGATCCGTTCGTCGGGGAGAACGGCCGACTGTATACGTTTGGCGTAATGGATGCTGTCTTTGATCTCCCGGTTCTGTTGCGCGATCTGATCACGCTGTTTCTCGATCTCCGATTTCTGTTTCTCGATCTCACGGGTACGCTCGCGCACTTTCTCTTCCAGGATCCTTTTCTCCCGGATCAGCTGTTTTTCCCGGATCTTGATGATGAGATAGATGAGATAGATCGCCAGGACCACCATCAGGATGATGAACCAGGTCGACTGGTAGAAGGGCGGATGAATGCGGAACGAAAAAGTATAGGGTTTCTCGTTCCAGACGCCCTCCGCATTGACGGCCTTCACCATGAAAGTGTATTGGCCGGGCGGGATCTTCTTATAGGTCACCCGGTTGCTGGCAACGGGATCCGACCAGTCCTGATCGTAGTTCTTCAGAAAATAGCGATAACGGATCTTCTGGGGAATGGTATAATGGATGCCGATATACTCAAAGGTGATGGTGTTCTTGTTGAAGGGCAGGACAAGATTGACCGGCAGGTGAGTCACAGGATCGATGCTGTCGCAGTAATCGGTAAGGTCGATATCTTTATTAAAGAGGAGTATCCTGCGCAGGAAGGTGACGGGGGGAGAGGAGTGTTTGCGTTCGTAGCGGGGATCCCAGTGGGCCAGTCCGGCGACGGTACCGATCCACAGTTGATGGTCCCGTCCCAGAGCGACAGCCCCTTGGTTGGTTTCCAGGGGGGTAAATCCCTCCAGGGAGCCAAAGAACCTGATCTTTTCGCTCTCCAAGTCGATCCGGTTCAAACCTTTCTCGTGGCCGGCCCAGATCCGGCCGAGACCGTCATCGATCACAAAATAGATGGTATTGGAAGCCAGTCCGTCGCGGGTGGTGAGCGCGGTGATGTGATAGCCCGTGTCCACCGGTTCCAGATGCCCCAGCCCTCCGTCGGTGGCGACCCACAATCCACCTTTCGTATCGCGGGCAACATCCCTGCACTTGTTGGAAGGAAGCCCTTCCCGGACAGTATACCTCCGCAGCCGCTTCTTTTGCGTGTCATAGCGGAACAGACCGTCACGCGTGGCCAACCACAGCACTCCCTGATGGTAAAGAACACCGGGTATCTTGAGGCGCTGAACAGCCTCATTCCGCAGCGGAGCATTGAACCGACCCTGGCGGAAATAGTAGACCCCCTCTTCGGTGGCACACCAGATGCCGTCATGCTCATCCAGGGCCAGATCGTAGATGATCTTCTGATTCAGGACCGACGTATCGGAATAGTTGGTGATGCGACCGTCCCGGATACGGGAGAGAGTGGCATAACTGGAGGTCCAGATATCGCCGCGGCGATCTTGCAGAATATGGGTGACGGTATAGTCGGGCAAGCCTTGCTCCTTGTCCCACGCGGTGAAATGCTGACCATCAAAACGCACCACCCCCGCATTGGTTCCGGCCCATACATTCCCATCACGGTCGACGGCTACCGAAAAGACACTGTTGTCGGGCAATCCATCCACATCCTGATACACCTCAAAGGTAAACTTGGCATATTCCGACACTCCCCCTCCCAGCGTGCCGAACCAGAGGTTCTGCTGGTTGTCCTCGAAGATCTTCAACACATAATTGTCGACCAATCCGTTCTTTTTGTCCAGATGGCGGAATCTGCCGTCGACAAGCCGGTAAATACCGTCTTCATTGGGACGGCACCAGAGGATACCGCGGCTGTCTTCATAGAAGCCCATGATCACCTCGTTGGCGAGGCCATTTTCCCGATGGGTGACAAAGCGTTTGCCGTCATACATGGAAACCCCTCCCTGGTAGGTGCCGCACCAGACCCGGTCGTGGCGGTCGACATATATGGAAATAACGATATTGGAAGCCAATCCATCCTCCACGGTAAAATGCCGGAACCCTCTGCCGTCGTACCGGTAGATGCCGTGGGTCTGTGTGGCAATCCAGTAGTTGCCTTGACGGTCCTGGTCGATACCCCAGATCACATCGCCGAGGTCGAGATTGCGAAGACTGTCGCCATCGATGATGGTCACACCGGTTTGGGTACCGAACCACATCCGCCCGAGCGTGTCCTCAAACATGCAGATGACATTGTTGTGAAGCAGGCCGTTATGCTGATCATAGCTTACCACGGAATCGCCGCGGAGGATCTTTGAAACGCCGTAATGTGTTCTGACCCAAATGTTGTAACGGCGGTCCTCGTGAAGTTCTTCCACCTGGTCACTGATCAAGCCCTTGGCACGGTTGAGGGTGCGGATCTCCAGACCATTGTAGACACCCAGTCCGCCCCCGTCGGTACCGAACCAGATGTTGCCTTTATGATCACACAGCAGCGTATTGACATAGTTGTCCGGCAACCCTTCCGTGGAATAAAAGCTCCTGAACTCTCTCCCGTCGAAACGGGCCGCCCCCACCTGCGTGGCAAACCAAAGATATCCCTGCTTGTCCTGGATGATGTCGAACACCGAGTTCTGCGGCAGTCCATTGTGAATGTTGTAATTGTCGAATGGAATACGTTGGGCTTCCAGCGACAGAGTGAACGTCAGCAACAGTAATGGCAGCAGCTTCTTCATCCGGACCTTTATGATGTGATAAAGATAAAAAAAATAGAAAAGATGAGGAGGGATCTTTCCTCTCGTAAGATGCAACCGAGAAGAAACCAAAAAAGCAGCCGGCCGGCTGCTTTTTTGGTGGGTATGATCTTCCATCCCAGAAGCGGTATCATTCTCCGGAAGCTTCAGCATCTTCCTTGCCGCGGCTCAGCCATGCCAGCACCAGCATGAAAAGGCCGAAGACCAGCATGAAAAGACCGGTCCAGAGATTGATGTTGATATTCAGGGAACGTTCGTACATGGCATCACCGTTCGTGGCAAGACCGTAAACGGTAAGAAGGGCTCCCAGGATGGAGAAAAGCATTCCGATCGGTATTTTGATATCCAGTCCCATGGTTCAAATTTTTTAATGTTTTTTTTACCAGAAGATGATCGTCAGGATGATGGCGATAAGGCCCACGATGATGGCCAGGAACTCCGGAGATTTGACGAAGGGCACCCCTTCGGTGGAGACTTTGGGGGTGAGGGAATAAACCAGTCCTTTCAATTCTTCGTCGCTCTTTTGCTGACGGGTCATCAGGGAGATGACGACCGTGAGCACGAGGGCCAGGGAGAAGGCGAAGATGGCGGTCCAGAAGTTCTGTGCCATTTCGCTAGGGTAAGTGTGGACGACGGTGCCGAGCCAACCGCCTTTCACCAACGAGGTGGCGCCGGAAGGCTGAGTGAGACCGTGGTGAACGGCGGCGATGAAAGTCCCTGACAACAGACCGTAGAACGCCCCGTGGCCGGTGGTGCGCTTCCAGAACATACCCATCAGGAAGGTGGCGAAGAGCGGAGCGTTGATGAAGGCGAAGATCAACTGCAGGAAGTCCATCACATTGTTGAACACCCTCGCCACATAGGCCGTGAGGATACTCAGCAACACTCCGATGACGGTGGTCCACTGCCCCACCTTCAGGTAGTGCTCGTCGGATCCTTTCGAATAGATATAGCTTTGATAGATGTCATAAGTCCATACCGTGTTGAAGGCCGTGACATTGCCGGCCATCCCCGACATGAAACTTGCAAAGAGCGCGGTGATCCCCAGACCGAGGAGACCGATGGGATAGTAGGTCTTCAGCAACATGGGGATGACGGTGTCGTAATTATAGCTGTCGCCTTTGAGCGGCAAAGAGAAGCTGATATTGGGGTCGACGGTCATGGCAATGGCGATCATCCCGGGGAGAATCACCAAAAAGGGGATGAACATCTTGGGGAAGGCGCCGATGAGGGGGGTCTTGCGGGCGGCTGTCATGTCGCCGGCGGCCATGGCGCGCTGCACCACGAGGAAGTTGGTCCCCCAGTAGCCGAACGAGAGGACGAAGCCCAGGCCCATGATCAAACCGAACCACTCCACCCCCATGGGGTTGGCGTCGGCACTGCCCATGAACTTCCACGTATGGGTCCAGGCCCCCGGCTGATAGCCGTTGGTGACGGCTACCACATCCAGTTGCTGTTTGAGACCTTCCCAGCCGCCGATATGAATGAGGGCGAGAATGACCAAGGGTGTGAAACCCAGCACGATCAGGAAGAACTGTAGCACCTCGTTGTAGATGGCCGAGGAGAGCCCCCCCAGATAGGTGTAGATCAACACGATCAGGGCCGAAATGAAAAGATAAACATCAAAAGGGGTCATATGCCATCCCAGCACGTTGAGCTCAAACTGGAAAGGCAGTATGGTCTGGGCCAACAACGCCAGGGCATACATCGAGATGCCCGAGGAGAAGATGGTCATCAAAGCGAAAGAGAAAGCGTTGAAGCCCCTGGTCTTCTCATCGAAACGCAGCTTGAGGTACTCCGGCACCGACCGGGCCTTTGAGCCGTAATAGAAGGGCATCATAAAGATGGCCAGGAAGATCATGGCGGGGATGGCCCCCAGCCAGTAGAAGTGGACCGTCGTAGCGCCGTACTTGGCGCCCGAGGCGGCCATGCCGATCACCTCCAGGGCTCCCAGGTTGGCCGAGATAAAAGCCAGACCTGTCACCCAGGCAGGCAGGGAGCGCCCTGCCTCCAGAAAAGCTTTCGACGACTTCATGAACTTTTTCAGGGCCCATCCGATGCCCAGTACAAAGGCGAAGTAGATGATGATGATGGCGTAATCAACCCATCCGAGCATGAACGAATTTTCCATTTGCCAGCGGTTTTTGGTTTCAGGTTAGAAAATCATTTAATTAGCCTCTCCTGACCCGGTATATGTTGTCATTCAATTCTTTTCGCACCGTCGCCCACTTCGGCCACGTAAAAATCGGCCTTGAGACCGGTCTTGGCATTGTAGGCCTTGTCAAGTTGTTCGATGAAGGCATCGGTTCTGTCTTTTTCGACGAGGCTGACCGTACATCCGCCGAAACCTGCGCCGGTCATGCGTGCACCCAGCACACCCTCGATTTGGCGGGCTTCGTCGACAAGGGTGTCGAGTTCGATGCCGGTCACCTCATAGTTGTCGCGCAGGGAGGCGTGGGATTCGTACATCAGCTCGCCGAACCGTTTGAGGTCGCCCTTCTTGAGGGCATGGATCGCCTCCAGCACTCGGGCATCCTCGGAGATCACATGGTAAGCCCTGCGGCGGACGGTCTCGTCGGGGATCAGATGCTGCAACCGCTCGAACTCGGCCAGGGAGAGCTCACCCAGGTTGCGGATGGGCTTCTCGCGACGGATATATTCCACTGCCTTCTCACATTCGGCCCTGCGCTCGTTGTATTTCGAGTCGGTGAGCTTGCGCTGCTTGTTGGTGTTGGTGATCACCAGGCGGTGGTCCTTCAGCTTGAGCGGCACCAGCTCATAGTCGAGCGTGTCACAGTTGAGAAAGACCGCATGGTTGGCTTTCCCCATCCCGACGGCAAACTGGTCCATGATGCCGCAGTTCATGCCGACGAACTCGTTCTCGGCACGCTGAGAGATCTTCACCAGGTCGAGCCGTGACAGGGAGGTACCGGTAAGGTCGTTGAGCGCATCGGCCGTGACCATCTCGATCGAAGCCGACGAAGAGAGCCCTGCCCCGTTGGGAATATCCCCCGAAAAAAGCATGTCGAAGCCGGCAGGCTCCATGCCCTGATCGATCATTTCGTTGATCACCCCCAAAGGATAGTTGACCCACTGGTCGTCCACCTTCTCCGAGAGACGGTCGAGCGGAACCTCCGTACGGAAATCGAAGTTGGTGCTGGCAAAACGGACGACTCCCTCGTCGTTGGGACGGATCACCAAATAGGTGCCGAAATTGAGCGCACAAGGAAAAACATAGCCTCCGTTGTAATCCGTATGTTCCCCGATGAGATTGACCCTCCCCGGAGCGAAATAGACCGCAGGGGTCTTCCCCCTTTCGCCGTATAACGAGAAGAAACGCTCCTTCAGTTCTTTCAGATCGACCATGCTTTCTTGATTAGGCGTTGGCAATCCAGATTCAGGGATACAAAAGTAAAACTATTTGGAAAATAACCTCGACCGCCACGGAAAAATTGAAAAAGGTCAGGAACGGCCGGACGGATGAGATCAGGATATCCCCCGCGGCCGTGGCAGATACGGCTGTCGGAGAGAATCAGAAGATCGTACAACCGTTCAACTTGCCAGGAGAACCTATGCCTTCCGTATTGAGCCGGAGATGCAATAACCCTTCCAGGCAAACAGGATGAGGGGAAGCGAATTCGGTATTTATTTCGTGACGCTCACGGGAAATTCTATGCGTGTCTGTTCCGGATTGAGAAATTCCAGGATATAGAGGCCAGGGCGAGGGAAAATATGACGGTAAGTAACTTCCTGGGGAACCGCAAAACACAAACAGGGCTTATCGGTGGCAACGAAGGCAAAAGCTTTTATATAGACGATGTTCCCTTGGGAGGTGGACTGGACCTTTACCACTTGTTGACAACTGTTGGAGCGGGGACAGATGATCTTGAGGACCAGTGTATCGCCTCTTGGGGTTGTATGTGGGCCTTCGACGCGGAGGATGGGCCAGTGATGCAGTCCGTCGGGGACAGGGAGAAGAGTCTCGGGGTCTGCCGCTTTTTTACAAGATGGCAGAAGTACAAAAACGTTGAGGACCGCCCCCAAAAGGGCCAAAGATGAAAGAGGGAGCTTTGTCATGATCGGAAGGTCAGAACTTTTTCACACGGAGATGGCAATAAGGGGTCCCCCCGGTCTTGTTGTAGTAATCCTGATGATACTCCTCGGCCGGCCAGAAAGGGACGGAGGCATCGAGGATGCGGGTGACCACATCGTACCCTTTCTCCCGGAGGAGGGCGATCAGGTTTTCGATGATCCTGCGTTCCTCTACATTGCTGCAAAAGACGGCCGACATGTATTGTTCGCCGATGTCGGGTCCCTGTCCGTCAAGTTGGGTGGGATCGTGGATCTCGAAAAAGAATTTCGCAAGATCTTCGTAGGTGATCCGTGCAGGATCATAGGTCACCTCGAGGGTTTCATAATGTCCAGTGGTACCGCTGCACACCTCTTCGTAGGAAGGATGCTCCTTATGTCCGCCCATATAGCCCACCCTTGCGGCCACTACGCCGGGAAGCTTGCGGAAAAGATGTTCCATCCCCCAGAAACATCCCCCCGCGAACCAGGCCGTTTTGAGACCCCGGGAATCCTTTTCGTTCATACCGGTGTCATTTGATCATGGTGAGGAGCATCTTGAAAGGTCCGGGGGCCGCAACGGCATGGGGGATATCCGCCGGCATCAGGATACTTTCCCCGGACTCGAGCCGGTGTTTCTTCCCGCCGATGACGATCTCACCGATACCTTCGATCACCTGGACCAGCGCTTCATAAGGAGAAGAGTGTTCCGAAAGCCCTTCCCCGGCCGAAAAGGCGAACAGTGTAACATTGCCATGGTCGCTTTTGATGACCTGCTTACTGACGATGCCGCCGGATGTGTAATCGATCATCTCTCTGAGGCGGAGGATCCGTGCGGTTGGGAAGGTCACCTCTTCCTGCTGCTTTTTTCCCATGATGAATCATTTTTGTTCTTCCGGGATCAAAATAATCCATCTTCGCGGGAATATCAAGGAAAGGTATAAAAAAAAAGCCGGCTCAGGCCGGCTTGCACGGAAAGGCTCCTTTATTTTTCCTGCTCCCCCTCCTTTTGTTCTTCCTCTTCTTTTTCAGCCTTTTCATGTTCTTCGGAAGCTTCCCCCACCTCTTCTTCCGCTTCCTTCTCTTCTTTTTGCTTGATCACCTTCCCGTTCTCATCGATAACAAGTTCGATCTCGATCCCCTCTTTTTTCAGCTCCACCTCATAGTTCTTCCCTTCGGGGGTTTCGCACAGTTCCACCTCTTCGATGGTATAATCGCCCCATTCGGCCTCAAGAGTGTCCACCACCGCTGCCGGCAATTCGGTGTGTTCGATCTCCTGTTCGGTCTCTTTCCACGTACCGTCAGCAGCGAACTCTGCCGACATTTTCTTACCGTCGAGGATAAACTCAGCCTCGTACACTCCCTCTTCTTCCTGCTCCCACTCTACCTGGGTGGCATTGGCGAACTTGGCCTGGAAGGCTTTTTCCACAGCTTCAGGAACCGCTTTGTTCTCTTTTTCTTCGGTTCCCTTTTTCTTGCCCTGGTTGCAGGACACCAGCATGATCCCTGCACTCAACAGCATGACGAGAAAGATCGTTGTCCTTTTCATAGCTTTCTTGTTTTAGGTTATAGGTTAGGATTTTATTTGAAGTGAAGATAGAGAATTTTTTATTGACATACAATGTATTATTGAATCCCTTTAAGATTTTTTAACATTTTTTCTCACACTCCCTTCCGACGGGGAGAATTGTTCGGAAAAATTTGGATAAAGAACATATGTTCACTATCTTTAAAGAGACAAAATCACATGCAATGCGGATAGCGATCCCCACGAATGATCATGAGAAGATCGCCGGTCGCCTGAGCGAAGCGAGAGGGGTGATGGTATACCGGTTCGAGAAAGGAAAATTGCGGGGGCGGTTGTTTCGGTATTTCCGTTTTTGGAAGATTTTGCAGAATGAGGGGCTGAAAGACCGCTTTTTCAGGCGTTTTTCGGAATGTTTTCGCGAATGTGACTGGCTGGTGGTGAAAGATATGCATCCAGGTCTGGAGGAATACCTCCGCAATTCGGGCATTCGGATCCATCAGACCCAAAAAGAACGTTTGTCGGAGATCGTGGAAGAGATGTTCCAGCTCATCCATAATGAAGCATATGTACAGACTAAAGAAGTATCACGGTGACAGGGTCCAGTCGCTCACTTATGAGAAAGACGGACGCGCCGGGTCGGTTGGCATCATGGCTCCCGGCGCATATGAGTTCGGAGCTATGGAAAGAGAAAGTTTCACGGTGTGTGAGGGAGAGATTCGTGTGAAAGTGGGTGACGCTACCGAATGGAAAAGTTACGGCAAAGGGGAAACTTTCGTCATCCCCGAACACGCCAACTTCAAGCTCCAGACCGACGACATTGCCACCTATTACTGCGTATACGGGTGACCCGTCTCTTCTCCGTGGGCGAACAGGTTAGCCTTTTGTTGTTCCGTGAAGGGAGGGTCTCTTTCGGAAGATTTTGGTTATTGAGGGATTTTTGTATTTTTCGGGTAACCATTCACAAAACCTGATCAACCATGGAGAAGAACGATCGCAGAAGTTTTTTGCGCCGTAGTTTTTTGGGCCTGGCCGCCACGGTAACGGCAGGACGTTTGGTATATGCCGGAGGAAAAACGGAGCATGCCTTCCCCGTGGATAAAAATGACACTCCGTCCCTTATCACCCGCCGTTTGGGAAAGACGGACATGGTTGTGCCGGTGGTGAGCATGGGGGTGATGCGCGCCGACAACCCCGCCCTCGTTCGCGCAGCTCTTGACAAAGGGATCCGCCTTCTCGACACCGCCCACACCTACCAGGGCGGCCGCAACGAAGAGATGCTCGGGAAGATCCTCAAAGATGTCCCCCGCAATTCCTATTATCTTGCCACCAAGGTAAAACCCGACGGATATGACAAGACAAAGGGGGATTTCACCGACGATGAAAAGGTAAAGCGCACTTTCCGGGAGAAATTCGAGATTTCCATGAAACGATTGGGCATCGGCTATGTGGACATTCTTTTCCTCCATGCCATCAACAGCCGGGCCGCAACACTCAATCGGGCGGTGCAGGAGGTGATGCAGGAGATCAAGGAAGAGGGTCGCACCCGCTACCTGGGGGTCTCTACCCACAGCCACGAGCCGGAGGTGATCCGCGCCGCCGTCGACAGCGGCGTGTATGATGTGGTGCTGGTGGCTTACAACTACCGCCAGGACCACAAGGATGAGATCCTGAAAGCCTTGGAGGAGGCCCACAAGGCCGGCATCGGCGTCATCGTGATGAAGACCATGGCCGGTGGCAGGCCCCCCAAGTCGGGACCTGCCCTCAGCATGGGCACCGCACTGAAGTGGTCGCTGCAGAGCGAATATGTGGCCACCTCCATCCCCGGCTTCACCTCGTTCGACCAGCTGGAGGAAGACATTGCCGTGGCACGCGACCTTACCTTCACCGAGGAGGAGAAGCAGCTTATCGCCCAGGCCATGCGGGGCGACACGCTCTACTGCGACGCCTGCGACGAGTGTATCGATCAGTGTCCGCATGAACTGCCCATCCCCGACCTGATGCGGGCCTATATGTACACTTACGGCTACCGGGAGACACGCAAGGCCCGCGAACTGCTCGACCACCTCGGCGTCACCCCCGGTGCCTGTGCCTCCTGCGACGAATGTACCGTCACCTGCCCCAAAGGCTTCGCCGTCGCCCGGAAGATAACCGATATCACACGCCTCCGCGAGATGCCGCAAGCATTCCTCACCTGAGAAGGATCCTCTATGCCCAACAGAAATACGACATGAAAAGAACAAAATGCTTTTTTATTGGGGGGATGCTCCTGACCATAAACATCTCCCTTACCGCCCAAACGGATACCCTCTTCCCTCCCTTCGATGGATATCACATCCTCCATGAATACCCTGTTTATCACGGGGAGAATCTGTGGGATTATATCGACGGAGCGGCGGACAATTATCTTAATTACCATTTTCAGGACCTGCATGTTGCCGAGTATGCCAAGGGGAAAGACCGCATTTTTTACAAGGTGGAGATTTACCGCCATGAGGATCCGCTGTATGCTTTCGGCATCTACAGTTCGGAACGGTCGCCGGAATACCGTTTTGTGAAGATCGGCACCCAGGGTTTCGAGGAAACGGGACAGTTGTTCTTTCTGAAGGGTTCACATTATGTAAAGGTGATGGCAGTGAACGAGAGCCGCCGGGGTGAGACGGAACTGGTGGCCCTGGCCCGGTCGGTGGCCGAACATCTGCCCGGACCGACTGCCTTCCCCTCGGAGTTGCGGCTTTTCCCCGACGAAGGCAAGGTGCCGAACTCCGAGAGGTTCATCGCCTCCGACTTCCTAGGATATTCCTTCTTCGAAAAGGTGTTTACGGCCCTTTACCGCATAAACGGAAAGGAGTTCACTCTTTTCCTGGTATACCGGGAGGATCCCGCCAAAGTGAAAGCCCTGCTCAGTGAGCTATATCGCACTGTCGAGGGAGAAGTCCCGAAAAACCTTCCGGAAGGAGATCGCATTCTCAACGATAAATACAACGGACGCCTTTTCATCATCTGGGAAGGAAAACTCCTCTTCGGCTTTCGCGATATCGACGACGAGGCAGTGATCCGGCCTCTCGCCGCCGCACTCCTGTTCCGATACCGCACCGGAGAGAGAGATGATCTCTATCCGGGAACATCCCAAAGACCCTGATTCCGAAGATCTGAAATTCTGTCGTTCCCTGACCAGAAAGAGGAGAAAGGAGACATGTCTTCATAATTACCACTTTATCAATATTTTAGAAACAACTCCTCCCGTCTTGTCCTGTTAAAAATTCTTAAACATCCCGACTTCTCCGGATTTGGTATGCAAATTGAGAGCATTCGGTCAGAAGGAGGAAAGATCATGAAAAAAAGACTTTTCCGGCGTCTGCCGGTTTGGATGAAAGGCTTTTTCCTGTTTGTTTTTCTTTTGCCGGCACCTGCCAGCGCCCAGTACTTCGGCAGGAACAAGCCTTATTATAAAAAATTCCGGTACAAGGTTTACGAGACCCCCCATTTCGACATCTATTACTATCTGAAGAACGATTCGGTGCTCAACCAAATGGCGCGGATGAGTGAGGAGTGGTACCGTCTGCACCGTGAGAAGTTTAACATCGACTTGAAGGGGCACAACCCCCTGTTCCTTTATAACAACCATGCGGATTTCCAGCAGACCACCACCATTTCGGGTGAGATCGGCATAGGCACCGGCGGGGTGACCGAGGTGCTGAAGAACCGCATCGTCTTCCCCATTACCCCGATCTTTGCCCAAACCGATCATGTCCTGGGGCACGAGATGGTACATGCTTTCCAGTACACCCTCATCCTCCACGGCGACTCGACCAATATGAGCTCGCTCAACAACCTGCCGCTATGGATGGTCGAGGGAATGGCCGAGTATTTCTCCATCGGCAGCCACGATCCCCACACGGCGATGTGGATGCGCGACGCCATACTGCACGACAAGTTCCCCACTTTCAAGGATCTGAACACCGATCCTCGCTATTTCCCCTATCGGTGGGGCCAGGCGTTCTGGGCTTTTATCGGCAAAACGTGGGGCGATGATCTGATCGTCCCCCTTTTCCAGCGTACGGCCATGGTGGGCTACGAACAGGCGATGAAGGATGTGCTGGGCCTGAGCGCCACCACCATCGAAGGAATGTGGAAAAGCGCCTATACCCTTTATTACAAAAAGTTCCTCCCCGACAGTGTGGAACACCTGACAGGCGTCAAGGTGGCCTTCCCCGGCAATGCCGGCGACGTGAACGTTTCCCCTTCGCTCAGCCCCGACGGGAAATACCTTGTCTTCCTTTCCGAGAAGGACGTGATCTCGTTCGACCTCTTCCTGGCCGATGTGGCCAAACGCAAGGTGGTGAAACGCCTTTCGGCCACGGTACAACACCACGAGATCGACGCCATGAACAACCTCGAGTCGGCCGGCACATGGTCGCCCGACAGTCGCTACTTTGCCTTCACCGTCTATGACAAGGGCAAGAATGCCTTGGTAATCGTCGATGTGAAGAGGAACAAGCTCTCGAAGAAGATCTTTGTGCCGGGGGTGCCGGCCTTCTACCAACCGGCCTGGTCACCCGACGGCCGCAGCATCGTCCTCGTGGGCCTTGTCGACGGCCAACCCGACCTCTTCCAATACTTCCTCGACAACGAGGAGGTGTACAAAATCACCAACGACCGTTACTCTTATCTCCATCCCTGCTGGTCGCATGACGGCCGTTACCTGGTGGTGGCCACCGACCGCACGCCCGTGCCGACCGACATGCCCTACCTCCATACCAACCTGGCACTGATCGACATGAAGACGCACAAGATCACCGTCCTGCCCGTCTTCCCCGGCGCCGACAACCTCAACCCCCTCTTCTCGGTCGACGACCGGTCGATCTTCTTCCTCTCCGACCGTGACGGGAAGCGCAACCTTTACCGTTATGATCTGGAGACGGGCAAGGTGTTCCAACTCACCGACTATGAAATCGGCATTACCGGCATCACCCAATACTCTCCGGCCGTGAGCATCTCTCGCCACGACAACGAGCTGGTCTATTCATATTATTCCGACAACAAATACACCATCTACAAGGCCTTGGTGAGCGACTTCCCCGAGAAAGAGGTGTCACCCGAGTCGGTCGACTTCGAGGCCGGCATCCTGCCTCCCCTACGCCATGTGGGGGTGAACATCGTCGACCGCGGGCTGATGCACCGCGAGCCCCTGACGGCCATCCACCCCGAGGATTACCTTAAGAAACCCTACAAAGCCCGTTTCCAGCTCGACTATATCTCCAACGTACAGGCGGGGATCAGCACCAACAGTTTTGCCCGCGGCATGACCGGCAGTGTCTTTGCCATCTTCAGCGACATTGCCGGCACCCAGCAGCTTTTCACCGCGCTGGCTCTCAACGGGGAGATCTACGACTTCGGCGGACAGATCACCTACATCAACCAAATGAACCGCCTCACCTGGGGCGCTTCGGTGTCGCATATTCCTTACATGAGCGGATATTCCTACGTCAAACCCGACACGCTGCGGATAGGCGACCGTTATTACCTGGTCGACAACCTGGTGTATGACATCATCCGCACTTTCGAGGACAAAATCGAGCTGTACGCCTATTATCCCATCTCCACCACCAAACGTCTGGAGGCGGGGGTGTCGCAGGCATTTTACTACTATCGCATCGACGAGTGGAACAACTACTACGATCCGGTCTATGGGACCTACATGGGAGGCAATCGGCACAAACTCCCCGCCCCGAAAGGGTTCAACATGCAGACGGTGTATGCCGCTGCGGTGCTCGACAACTCCATCAACGGGCTGGCCTCGCCCATGCGCGGGGCACGGGGACGTCTCGAAGTGGAGAAATATTTCGGCGTATATGATTTCCTCGCGCTCACCGGCGACTACCGTAAATACTTTTACCTGCGCCCCCTCACTGTGGCGGCACGAGGGATCTACACCGGTCGCCTCGCCACCAACGGCCGTCAATTCTCTCTGTACCCCCTGACACCGAGCTATCCGTGGTATATGCATGGCTACGACAATTACAAGGTATTCGACGGCATGCCGGCCGACCAGGCCAGTTTTATCCTTGACCAGTTTTACGGCAACCAAATGGCTGTGGCCAACATGGAGGTGCGGTTGCCCCTGGCAGGACCCAAGCGCCTCGGTCTTATCAAGGTAAAGTATTTCTATACCGAACTGGTTGGCTTCCTCGACGGCAGCCTCACCTGGGACCGCGGCGACCGCATTAGCCTCGACTACACCGATTACGATCCTTCCAACCGCGTGCCACTCTTCAGCACCGGCTTCTCGGCCCGTGTGAACGTCATGGGAGCCATTGTCGTGGAACCTTACTACGCCTGGCCCCTCATCGGCGACCGTATGGGACACGGATACTTCGGAGTAAACTTCCTGCCAGGATGGTAAGGCGACAAGGCCAAGACAAAAGACAAAAGGATATAGATAAAAGAAGGCCCGCCTTCGTCCGGTCACCCGGACTCCGGCGGACGAGGAAGGCAAAAGGCAACCGTTTTTAGTATCGAGTTCGGAGTATGGAGTATCGAGTATCGAGTATCGAGTTTTCGTAGTACCAGCCTATCCCACGCTCCCCTCCGCTAGTTTTCCGGCGGCATCCAAATAGGCCTGTCTACCCTTACGCCACTCATCTGGATTGCCCCAAATGTACTTTCTTACCGATTGAATATTGGAGCATTGGAATTTGTAGTTTGGAATTTATTTGGAATTTGGAATTTTCCCGAAGGGATGCCTTCGGCAGGAATTTGGAATTTTCCGAAAAGGATGCCTCCGGCAGGAATTTTCCGAAAACTCCCAACTCGATACTGGGAACTCCGAACTCGGTACTTTGCCGGTAAGGCAAAAGGGTTAAGGCAAAAGGCAAAAGTGGAGTATCGAGTTTGGAGTATCAAGTCAATTCCACCATCGTCTTTCGCATCGCCTCCGGCTCGCGAAAGCCGGGTGTCACTGACTTTATTCATTCCCCCATCACCACCACGGTGACGCCGGCGCCGCCGCGGTCGACATGTTCGTCGTGGCACCGTTCCACCAGCTCATGGGCGTGCAGGAAATCACGTATGGCTTCGCGCAGGATACCGTTGCCCTTACCGTGGATGATACGCAGTTCTTTTTCGCCGACCATGACGGCTTCGTCGAGGAAAGCGGTGACTTCCTGCAGGGCTTCTTCGACGCGTTTTCCGCGTATGTCGATCTCGGGACGGAAATGGATGCGGCGTTGCCGCATCTCCTCTTGCCATGGCGCCGGAGAGGCGCTGCGCCGCTGCCGCCGGCGGTACTCCTCCTCACTCACCCCTTCCAGCTTGCCGGCAGCGACGTGGGTGGTGAGGTTGCCAAACGCCACCAGGCAGGTATCCCCCTTGACCGAGATCACCTCACCCACCGTGTCGGTCCCTTTCATCCGCACCTTGCTCCCTGCGCGGAGGGAGAGGGTCGGGGCAGAGATCTCGGGCTCATGCTTTTTGCGGTGGCGTCGCACCTCGCGGAGGTGTTGTTCCAGGCTCTTCTCCTCGGGAGGGTTCTGCTGCAACCGTTCTTTCAGCGCCTCCAGCTCCCGGCGGGCGGTGCGGGTACGTTCCTTCTCGGCCTGGGCTTCGCGGATCTCACGGATGGTACGTTCGATCTTGCGGTTGACGTCGGAGAGGAGCCGCCCCGCCTCCTCCTGGGCCTTGTCGAGGATCTCCCGGCGGCGGCGGCGCAGCGCCTCCATCTCCTGCTCATACTCCTCCAGCAATGCCTCCAGCCTTTTCTCCGCCTGCCGGATGCGACGGCGTTTGCTCTCCCAATAGCGTTTGTCGCGGAGGATCTCTTTGAGATGTTTGTCAAAGAGGACATGCTCCTCCCCCACCTTCGAGGCCGCCTCTTGCAGCACCTCCTCCGGCAGGCCGATGCGCCGTGCCATCTCGAAGGCGAAAGAACTGCCCGGCTTCCCGATATCCAGACGGTAGAGCGGCTGCATGTTGCCATGGTCGAAGAGCATCGCACCGTTGACGATGCCCTCTTCCGAGGCGGCCAGGTGCTTGAGGTTGGTATAGTGGGTGGTCACCACGCCATAGACGCCCTTGGCGTTGAGGCGCCGCAAGACGGTCTCGGCCAGCGCCCCGCCGAGCATCGGCTCGGTGCCGGTACCCAGCTCGTCCATGAGCACCAGGGTGGCAGGACCCGCATGGCGCAAAAAGTGTTTCATCGCCAACAGGCGTGAGCTGTAGGTACTCAGGTCGTTCTCGATCGACTGTTCGTCGCCCATGTCGAGGAAGATGCGGTCGAAGATCCCGAAGCGGCTTCCCGCCGCCACCGGCACGGGCAGGCCGCACTGCAACATGTATTGCAACAGGCCCACCGTCTGCAGGCATACCGATTTTCCGCCTGCGTTGGGACCGGAGATGACGAGGATGCGTTGGTGCCCGTTCAGCTCGATGTCGAGGGGCACCACCTGGCGGCCCTCTTTCCGGAAGTTGACCACCAGCAGCGGGTGACGGGCCTGGTGCCAGGCGACGAGGGGTCTCTCCTCCACCGCAGGGACACTCCCCTGGAGGTCGCGGCCGAAGAGGGCCTTGGCCCGCACCAGGTCGATCTCTCCAAGCCGGGCAGCGGAAGCAAGCAGTTCAGGCACATACGGACGCACCTGGCGGGTGAGCTCCTGCAGGATCCGTTCGATCTCCCGTTCCTCGGCAAAGCCCAGGGAACGGATGTCATTGTTGATCTCAACGATCTCTGCCGGTTCGACATAGACGGTACGTCCCGTAGCCGACTCGTCGACGATGATGCCGGGAATCCGGCGTTTGTGGGTGGCAGGCAGGGGGATGACCATACGCCCCTGCCGCAAGGTGGGGGCGGCGTCGTCCTCGACCCATCCGGCCCGGCGCGCCTGTTGCAGGATCCCCTGCAGCCGGGCAGAGAGTCCCTGGCGACGGGCAGAGAGTTCGGCCCGGATCCTGCGCAGCGCGGGCGAGGCCGTATCCTTTACCGTACCCCGCGGTGTGAGCACCCGGTCAATGTGCTCCAGCAACACCGGATAATAACGCACCGCCCCCATCATCTCCCGCAAACGGGGATACCGCTCCCCATCCAGACCTTTCGCAAAGCGGGCCACCGCCCGCATGGTCTCCAGCGACCGCCGCAGGTCGTAAAGCTCCTCTATGCTCATTACCGTCCCCTCGGCGGCGATGCGTTCCAGCACCGGCGTCATGTCGATCATGCTCCCGGCAGGGAGGTCTTTCCCCTCTTCCAGCAAGCCCATGAACTCTTCCGTCACGTGCAGAACTTCCCGGATGCGGCCGGCTTCCGTCGCAAAGGAGATCTTCTCCAGCTCCCGTTCCCCCATGGGCGAAAGCAGATGACTCCCCACCAGGCGGCGGATATGCCCGAACCCCAACTTCTCCTCTATGTTGTCAGGATAGTTCCCCGTCATAGAAGGCCTTGGATATACCTATTTAAATATCTATTTAAACACCTATTTAAATACCTATTTTCAGGCAGCGGCATTCTAGATGAAGGATCAGAAGTTCAGTTCGATGGTGAGCAGGCTCACGGGGTTCCACCGGATGAAGAAAAGGTCGTTGCGAACCTTTTCTTCGCGGGGCACCCCTTCCTGGTCCCAGGTAAAGTCGGTGCCTTTTTCGTGGTTATAGCCCATTTCGGCATTGGTTTCGATCGAGAAGGAGAGTACGTCCGTCGCATGGAGGGTGATGCCGGCGATGGGCATGAGCACCCCGCCCAGGCGCCGTGTTTGCAATTTACGGTAATCTCCCGCAATCACGCCACCGTTCTCGGTGTACTTTACCGCACTCATCATCATCAGGTCGACTGCCAGGTAAGGTTCCAGAACTTTTCCCGCAAAACGGTATCCCCAGCCACCGCCCATCTGCACGTCGGAATAGAGGTTGACTTTCATGTTGTCGGTGACCGATTCGTCACGGTTGCGCTGGAAATAATCGAAACGTGCCCGGACAAAATACCCGCTTCCGATATCACGGCGGTAGACGAGGCCGTGGAAGATCACCGGCCAGAACTCCTCCTGGTCGTCGATGACGGGCCGGGAGATATAGCTAAAGAAGTTGATCCCGATCATGTTCCGTGACAACTCCAGGTCGGAGAGCTGGGCTTTCACGGCAGGGAATGTCGTCAGGAGCAGCAATATAATGACGGCACGCAGGAAGATATCTCTCATGGTCTATTACCGGTAGTTAGGGACAAAGGTACGATTTCCGGTGGAATATCGCTCATTTTTTCAATCGCACCAAGGGGTAGAGTCCCAGCAAGAGGAGGGCGGTAAGGGCAAGGCTTTCTCCCACCCCGAGGGTGTCGGCGAGGAAACCGGTGAAGGGGGCGATGAGTGCGGCAAAGAGGCTGCGCACCTGCGACTCGGTGCTCAGGACGGTTGCGAGGATATCGGACCGGAAGAGCGAAGAGACATAGGCGACCCCAACCGGCCTCCGCAGGTTCTCCAACATGTACATTGCCGTAAAAGGCAGGATGACGCTCCACCGCCAGTGACCGGGCAACAGGAAAAAGAGGCCGGCGGCCATCACCAGCAGCAGGCCGGTGACGAGGGTGCGGTTGAGGGCCCGGCCGAGGTCGCCGGTCCGTCGGGCAAAGTGACCGGCATGACGGGAAGCGAACGATGAGGCCAGGTAAAGGACGAAAAAGATCGTTCCGATGATCAATGCCGAAACCTGTTTTTCATCGCCGGCATGGGTATGGAGCGCCAGCACGGCCGCCAGCGCCGCCAGCTCGGGCTGCAGATAGTCTTTCAGCGCGCGGAACGTGCCGCTGTACAAGGCCAGGTTGGAAAGCACTTTGCGATGATCCCGCTGCCGCAGTTCCTCCACCACCTCGGCCACCAGAGCACGAAAAGCCTGCCCCATACTCCCGTGCCGGACAGAACGCACCTGCCCGTCCAGCGCCCGGGGATAGCTCATCAGCAACAAAAGATCGAGGATATACGGTACCGTGGAAAAAAGGAATGCCGCCGCATAATTCCCCGACCCAAAGACAATGCCCGCCGCCAGCAGCGAGGAGAGGGCCGAACCCATCTGCGACCACGAGCGGGTGTGACCGTAATAGTAAACCTTCTGATCCTCCCACCCTTTCAGCTTAAGATACTCAAAGATCATGGCCTTGTGCGTACCCGAACGGAAAGCATCCCCCGACGAATAAAATACCATCGCCACCACAAAAAGCCAATAGGATGCGGTGAGGTAAAAGATCAGGAAGGCCACAATGTAAAAAAGGAAAGCGGCGATCAGGGTGCGGCGGCGCCCCAACATGTCGGCCACCATGCCGGTGGGGATCTCCAACACATTGCGCAACACCTCCCGCACGGTGATCAGGGTGCCGATCTGCAAGTAGGTAAGCCCTTTCTCCAGAAAGAACAGATAGAGGAACGGCTCGAAGAAACGCAGGTTCTTCAGGAAACCGTACGCACAGAACTTGTAGAACTGCAGATCTTTGTTGAATCTCCGTCCCATACCTCCTTTTTCCTTACCGGATAGCAATTTAACACAAAAATAGGGAGATCCTGCTCCGGAATTTGTATATCTTTACGAAAATCATTCAAAAATGATCACGATCCTCTCCCCCTCAAAGCGGATGGAAGTACTTTCGCAGGTACTCCCCATGTTCATGATGGAACAATACGGAGCGATGATGAGTGATCCGCTGTTCCGTCGTGAGGCCTGGCAGATCGCAAAAAAGATGAAGGGATACAGTCCCGAGGAGCTGAGCCGGCTGTTGCGGGTGAATCCCCAACTATCGATGACGACGGCCGAGCGGTTTGCCTCTTTCCGTCTCGATCCGTTGGATTTCGCCGTCCGCCCTGCCATCCTGGCCTTTCAGGGCGATGTGTATAAGGGCCTCGAGGCCGATACCATGGACCGGGAAGATCATCTTTTCGCCCAGGAACATCTCTTCATTCTCTCCGCCTTGTACGGCTTTTTACGTCCTCTGGACAAGATCCAGGCCTACCGTCTGGAGATGGGCATCCCCCTGCAGGTGGGCCGTCACAAGAACCTTTACGCTTTCTGGAAGGAGAAGATCACCCGTCGGATCAAGGATATGCTCTCCCTGCAGCGCACTCCTGTGCTGATCAACCTTGCTTCAATGGAATACTCGTCGGTGATCGACATGAATGCTTTGAAGGCACGGATCATCACCATTGTCTTCAAGGAATTGCGGAACGGCGCCTACCGCATCCTCTCCACCCATGCCAAATACGCCAGGGGCCGGATGGCACGGTACATTATCGACAACCGGATCGACGATCCCGAAGCGTTAAAACATTTCGACCTCGACGGTTATGGATACGACGCCAACCTCTCCGACGACGAACGATGGGTGTTCACAAGGTAGAAAAAAGTTCGGAGTTCGGAGTTCCGAGTTTGGAGTCCCGAGTATCGAGTTGGGAATTGAAAAAATTGCCTGAACCCTTTTATCTTTTGCCTTTTGTCTTTTGTCTTGGCGAAGCCTCATCGCTTCATCACATTATCGCTTTATCGCTTCATCGCTTCATCGTGTCCACCGTAGCCGCAGGCGGAGCGTGCTTCACACCAGTCCTGCAAATCCCATGAAAGCCATGGAAAGGATGCCGGCGACGACGAAGGCGATGGGGATGCCTTTCATCCCCTTGGGCACCTCGACCAGTTCGAGCGACTCGCGGATGCTGGAGAGGAGCACCAGCGCCAGCCCGAAGCCGATGGCCGTGGCAAAAGAAAAGACCACCGCCTCGGGCAGGTTGTATTTGTCTTGGATGGTGAGGATCGCCACGCCCAGCACGGCACAGTTGGTGGTGATCAACGGCAGGAAGATGCCGAGTGCCTGGTAAAGGTCAGGGCTCACCTTTTTCAGCACGATCTCGACCAACTGAACCAGGGCGGCGATGACCAGGATGAAAGTGATGGTCTGCATGAAGTCGATGCCCAGCGGTACGAGAATATAATACTGGATCAGGTAGGTGGCGATGGTGGCCAGCACCATCACGAAGGCCACGGCCCCTGTCATGCCCACCGAGGTCTCCAGTCGCGAGGAAACCCCCATGAAGGGACAGATTCCCAGAAACTTGGCCAGGACAATGTTATTGACAAAGATCGCCGAGATGATGATAACGAAATATTCCATGGCTGAATCTTTTTATGCGTTCTTTTTGCTGAGTTTGTTCATGATGCTGATGAGGTATGCCAGGGCGAGGAAGGCGCCGGGGGCCAGGACGAAGAGGAGCATGCCGTCGCCCTGGATGAACTTGAATCCCATCCACGATCCGGCGCCGAGGATCTCGCGCACCGATCCCAACATGAAGAGGGCCATGGTGAACCCCAGCCCCATGCCGAGGCCGTCGATGGCCGAGGTCCATACATTGTTCTTGGAAGCGAATGCCTCGGCTCGTCCCAGCACCAGACAGTTGACCACGATGAGCGGGATGAAGAGTCCCAGTTCTTTGTACAGGGCCGGCAGGTATGCCTGCATCGTCAGCTGCACCACCGTCACGAACGAGGCGATGATGACGATGAAGGCAGGGATACGTACCTTGTCGGGGATGAAGTTACGCACCATCGAAACCACAATGTTCGACATCAGCAGCACGAAGGTGGTGGCCAGGCCCATGCCCAAGCCGTTGTAGGCAGAGGTAGTGGTGCCCAGCGTGGGGCACATGCCCAGCACCTGAACGAAGACGGCGTTCTCAACGACAAAGCCTTTGGTGAAGTTCTTCCACTGGTTCATTGTGCACCTCCTTTCGTAAGGTCAAGGTTTTTGTAAGCGCGTTCGACGGCATCGCAGAAAGCACGCGAGCTGATCGTCGAGGCGGTGATGGCGTCGACATCGCCGCCGTCCTTGGTGACGGCCAGCTTGAAAGTTTTGGGATTCTTACCCTCAAACTGCAGTTCGAAGTCGGATTTTGCGGGGTCCATCTTGTCGCCCAGTCCGGGGGTTTCGTTATGTTCGAGCACGGCAATCTTGTTGATGGTCCCGTCGGGCAGGAAGCCCACCATCAGGCGGATCATGCCGCCGAAACCTTTCGGGCTGAAGGTCTCGACGGCGATGCCCACGAGGCTGTCGCCGCGGCGGGCGGGAAAAAAGTAAAGGGTGTCACCGTCGACAGCCTTTTTGTACATCTCTTTGACCGGATCGTTGTCGAAGGGTGGCAGCACGCTGCGCAGGGCGGCGTTCTGACGTTCGGCCTTGGCCCGGGCGATGGGTTCTTTGGTCACCTCATAGACGAACCCCAGCACCGCCGATGCCACCAGCGCCACCAGCGACAAGGCCAGCAGCATATTGAGGAACGTGGATTCTTTCTTAGCCATTTTTCTTTACCTCCCCGAACCTTTTGGGTTTGACATAGAGATTGATCAGGGGCACGAAGGCGTTCATGATCAGGATGGCGAACTGCACCCCCTCGGGATAGGCGCCCCAGCGGCGTATGATCACCGTCAGCAGGCCGATGCCCACGCCGTACCAGATCATGCCGCGGTGGGTCATCGGCGAGGTGACATAGTCGGTGGCCATGAAGATGGCACCCAGCATCAAGCCGCCCGAGAGCAGGTGGAACCAGGGCGTGGCGTTGTTGACGGGGTCGATGAGCCACAACAGACCGCTGAAGAGGAAGACCGTCACAAAGATGGTGACGGGGATGTGCCAGGTGATGATGCGCTTCCAAAGGAGGTAGAGGAAACCCAGCAGCAGGGCGGCGGCCGCCACCTCCCCCATCGAGCCGGGCATATGGCCCATGAACATGTCGAGGTTGGCCGGGAGCTCTTTCATCATGTCGGCCACATGTTCGCCCTGGCGCATCCCCTCCTTGAGGAGCCCCAGGGGGGTGGCGCCCGTCACGGCGTCGGCGGTGGCAAAGCCTTTGGGAAGCGGCCAGGAGGTCATCTGCACGGGAAAGGAGATGAAGAGAAAGACCCTCCCCACCAGGGCGGGGTTGAAGGGGTTGGTGCCCAACCCGCCGAACGACATCTTCCCCACTCCGATGGCCACGAACACGCCGATGGCGAGGATCCATACGGGGATGTTCACCGGCAGGGTGAAGGCCAGCAGGAGGCCGGTCACCACGGCCGAGCCGTCGCGCACCGAAGGCTCGCGCTTCAGCAGGAAGCGGGCGATGAGGTATTCGAACAGCACGGCAAAGAAGACCGACAGCAAGGGGATATAAAGCGCCCCCCAGCCGAAGAACCAGACGGAGGCCGCCCATGCCGGCAACAGGGCGATGACCACCCCGTACATCAGCCGCGAGGTGGTGTCGCGGTGATGCACGTGCGGCGACATCGATACGGTCAGAAGCTTGTCCATGGTCGCTTGTTTTTCCTTCATTTCACTGCCTGTTTGGCTTTGCGGATCATCTCACCCACCCGGAGCTTGTCGAGCCGGATATAGTCGAGCAGGGGCCGGTCGGCAGGGCAGATGTAGCTGCACGATCCGCATTCGATACAATCCATGACCCTCTCATCGCGGGCTCTTTCGAACCGCTCATGCACGCCGAGGTCCATGAGCAGGTAAGGTTCCAATCCCATGGGGCACACCGACACGCAGCGTGCGCACCGTATGCAGGCCTGGTAAGGACGACGGTGCGCTTCGGCGTCGGGGATGAGCAGCACGCCGGAGATCCCCTTGGTGACGGGGATGTCGAGGCGGGCGACGGCCTTGCCCATCATGGGGCCGCCGAGCACCACCTTGCCCGTATCGTCGGGAAGACCACCGGCGGCGTCGACGAGTGCCGAGATGGGTGTGCCGATGCGGACGAGGAAGTTGGAAGGTTTGGCCAGCGACTTACCCGTCACGGTAACCACCCGCTCGATCAAAGGTTTGTTCTTCTGCACCGCCTCGTAGGCGGCGACGGTGGTGCCCACGTTGTGCACCACCACCCCCACATCGATAGGCAGACCGCCGGAGGGAACCTCCCTGCCGGTGACGGCCTTGATGAGTTGCTTTTCACCTCCCTGCGGATACTTCACCTTGAGCGGCTGCACGGTGATCCCCTCCTCGGCAGCGGTAAGGCGCGAGAGGTGTTCGATCGCGTCGGGCTTGTTGTTCTCGATGCCGATGACGGCGCGGTCGACGCCGAGGGCTTTCATCAGGATGCGTGTGCCGACGAGGAGCTCTTCGCCCCGCTCGAGCATCAGCCGGTGGTCGGCGGTAAGGTAAGGTTCGCACTCCACGCCGTTGATGATGAGCAGTTCGGCTTTCTTGCCGCGCGGCACATTGAGCTTGACATGCGAGGGGAAGGTGGCTCCGCCCATGCCGACGATGCCGGCCTCCTGGATGCGGGCGAGGATCTCTTCGCGTGCGGCGGTGATCTCCCTGACGAGGGTCTCGCTGCGGTCGATCTCCGGCAGCCAGTCGTCACCCTCGACGTCGATGATCACCGAGGTGCGTTTGTATCCCGAGGCGTCGAACCTCTTGTCAATGCGAAACACCTTGCCCGAGACGGGCGAATGGACATTGGCCGAGACATATCCGCTGCTTTTGGCCAGGAGCTGTCCCACCTTCACCTCGTCGCCCCGCTGCACCACCGGCTCGGCCGGAGCCCCGATATGCTGTACCACGGGCACGACGACCCTCCCCCCGGGGGGAAGGACCTCAATGGGACGTCCCGCCGAGAGCTTGTGCTCGGGCGGATGAACACCCCCTTTCGGAAAGGTCTTGATCTTCTGCACGGTCGCTGTGTTTTTATTTTTTTGTTTCTTTCTCTTTTTCCGTTTGTGATGTTCCGCTTATCCTTCTTTTTTCTCTTCGCTGCGCTCACCCTCTTGTGTCTCCCCGTTCTTTCCGATCGCTTTCTTTTCTTTTGCGGCGGTCACCTTCTTGGCGGCAGGCTGATCATCTTTCTTGCGTTCCTTACGGGGAGGGAAGTTGATCTCCAGGATCGAATGGGTAGGACAGACCACCACACATTTCCGGCACAGTTTGCAGGCATCGCTGTCGATGAAGGCAAGGTTGTTGCCCATGGTGATGGCGTCGAACTCGCACACCTGGAAGCACTTCGAGCATCCGATACAGGCCACGTCGCAGTACTGGCGGGCGACTCCTCCCTTTTCTTCGTTGATACAGGCGACGTAGATCTTCCGGTCTTTTTTGTTGCGTTTACGCAGTTCGATGATATCGCGCGGGCAGGCTTCGACGCAGGCGCCGCAGGCAACGCAGTTCTCATCGATCACATAAGGCAGGCCGGTCTTTTCATCCATGAAGAGGGCTTCGAAGTCGCATGCCCGGACACAGTCGCCCAGGCCGAGGCAGCCGTAGGGGCAGTCGGTGTCTCCCGTATAGAGGGCGTGGGCCACGGCGCACGACTCGGCCCCTTCGTAGCGGCTGGTGCGGGGGCGGTGTTCGAAAGAGCCCTGACAGCGGATCACCGCCACACGCGGCTCGGCCGTCACGGCCTCGAGGCCGAGGATCTCGGCCACCTTGGCCATCACATCATTGCCCCCAACGGGACAATAGAGGTCGTCGAGACTGTCGGCCTTGACACACGCCTCGGCAAACGGCCGGCAACCGGGATATCCGCATCCCCCGCAGTTGGCATGGGGCAGCACCTCTTCCACCTGATCGATGCGCGGGTCCTCCTCCACATGAAACTTGCGGGCCACAAAATAGAGGATCACCGCAGACAAGGCGCCCAACAGCGTCAAGGTGAGAACCGTATAAAGAACAATATCGCTCATAAAGGTATCAGTTAGCTTTTTGAGTGATCACGAACCGGAACTGCCGGTGTATCTTGTCACGCAGAAGGTATAGCAAAAGATAGTACGGCACCAGCACCAGCAAGGCGGCCAAGCCGCTGGCCACCTCATTGACGGTAAAGCGGTAGACCAGGAAGAAGGTGGTCATCACCACCACGAAAGGGATCAGGTAACCATACGCCAGGGCTCTCATCCCCAGCGAGCGGGTGAGGAGGATCCGCACCTGCTCGCCGGGCTGCACCGGCCACGCCGGCATGGCCACCTCCACCTCCTTGTCCGCCATGTCGGCCGCCGAGCAAACTCCCTTCAACTGGCAATGCGCACAGGCCGATCGTGTCACGAACGACACCTTCACGCGGCCATCCCGCACCTCCCGGACCGTCCCCTCATGTTCAATATATTGCTGATCAGCCATATCCTGGTCATTGGCACAAGACGACTGAGGAAAATCGATGATGCAAGTATAATTTTTTTCGACGAGCAAAAAAATGCCAGACCTCCGGATGGGGATAATTTATTTTCGTTATAAATAAGACAAAAAATCAACTGATCCGGCTCCAGTCCTTGTCATGACGGGAGAAGAGGCGGATGTTCTTTTTCAATACGGCATTTTCGGGATGGTCGAGGGGAATCCTTTTCGAGGATCTTTTCGGCGATGTTCCTGGCATGCTGGAGGATCTGTCCGTCCTGGCCGAGGTTGGCGATATGGAGGTCGAAGGGGATTCCGCTTTGTTGTGTACCGTCGATATCGCCGGGTCCGCGCATGCGCATGTCGGCGTCGGCAATGCGAAAACCGTCATTGGTCTCCACCATGATCTCGAGGCGTTTGCGTGCTTCGGTGGAGAGTTTGTGGGAAGCCATGAGGATGCAGTACGACTGGTCGGCGCCGCGTCCCACGCGGCCCCGCAGCTGGTGCAGTTGGGAGAGGCCGAAACGCTCGGCACTCTCGATCACCATCACCGTGGCATTGGGCACATCCACCCCCACCTCTATGACCGTCGTCGCGACCATAATGTGATAATCGCCCTTTAAAAAGAGTCGCATGGCAGCATCTTTCTCTTCCGGTTTCATGCGGCCGTGCACCACCCCCACCCCATAGCGCGGCGGAGGGAAGGCCCGGACGATGCTCTCATAGCCATCTTCCAGATCTTTGTAATCCATGCTCTCGCTCTCCCGGATAAGAGGATAGACGACAAAGATCTGGCGGCCCTGTTCGATCTGTTCGCGCATGAAGCCGTATAGGCGCTCTCTTTTGGAGTCGTTGAGGAGGATGGTCTTGACAGGTTTTCGGCCCGGGGGCAGTTCGTCGATGACCGAGACGTCGAGGTCGCCGTAGAGGGTCATGGCGAGGGTCCGGGGGATGGGGGTGGCGGTCATCACGAGCACGTGCGGTGGCAAGGTGCCGCTTTTCTCCCAGAGGCGAGCGCGCTGTGCCACGCCGAAGCGGTGTTGTTCGTCGATGACGACGAAGCCGAGACGGGCGAACTGCACCTCATCCTCGAGGAGGGCGTGGGTGCCGATAAGGATGTGGAGCGAGCCGTCCCGCAGCCGCTCATGGATCTCGCGCCGTTCGCGGCGTTTGGTCGAGCCGGTGAGGAGGGCCACCTCAAGGCCGAGGCCTTCGACCCAGCGGCTGATGGTGTTGTAATGCTGCTGGGCCAGGATCTCGGTGGGGGCCATCAGCGCACTCTGGTAGCCGTTGTCGGCGGCGATGAGCATAGTCATCAGCGCCACCAGCGTCTTGCCGCTGCCCACATCGCCCTGCAGCAGACGGTTCATCTGACGCCCCGACCCCAGGTCGCGGCGTATCTCGCGGATCACACGCTTCTGTGCACCCGTCAGCTCGAAATGGAGCTTCTCATGATAGAAGCGGTTGAGGTACTCCCCCACCCGCTCGAAGACATACCCTTGCACCTGACGGCTGCGGATCAGCTTCTGCCGCAAAAGGTTGAGCTGGATGAAAAAGAGCTCCTCAAACTTCAGCCGGTACCGGGCCTGTTCGAGCAACCCGGCACTCTCGGGAAAGTGGATGTTCTTCAATGCCTCCCGCCGCCCCAGAAGACGCTGTTCCTGCACCAGGTAGGCCGGCAGTGTCTCCTCGAGGTGAGGGTAGACCGTCTTCAGGAGAGTGGCCTGCAACTTATGGATCACCCGCGAAGTGAGGAAACTGTTCTTCAGCTTCTCGGTGGTGCTGTAATGCGCCTGGAGGGAAGCGTTGATCCTCTTCTCCGCCTTGTCGGTCTCTTCCATCTCGGGATGCACCATATTGACACGATGACCGTATTTCACCGGCCGGCCGAAGACGATATACTCTTTCCCCTCTTTCAGCGAATCCTGGATCCAGTTGAGCCCCTTGAACCACACCAGTTCGATCACGCCGGTCTCATCGCGCAAGTGGGCCACAAAACGCCGGCGCCGTGGTTGCCCTACCATCTGGAAGTTCTCGAGAACACCCCGCAACTGAATGTGCGGCATATCCGCCCGCACCTCCGCCACCTTGTAAAAGCGGGTACGGTCGATATACTTGTAAGGGAAATAATACAATAGGTCAAAATAGGTACGTATCCCCAGCTCCTGCGCCAGCAGCTCGGCACGCCGCGGCCCCACCCCCGGCAAGTACTTGATGTCGGTGTTCAGGATCTTCTCCATCCGCTCCGTCAAAATCACCGGAAATTTACGCCAAAATCTCCAATAGAAAAACCGATACTTTTTCCCTGTAAATACGGTTGAACTTTTCAGGATCTTTTTTTATTTTTCCAGAATGAAACGGGAAGGGCTTTGCGAGGAAGATGGCAAGATCCACGAAAAATACAACTCGAAACACTAACCATAACCCCCAATATCATGATGAAAAGAACCGCCATCCTGCTCCTTGCAGTGTTTCTGCCCCATCCATCCTCTCTCAGTGCCAAGGGAGTAAAACCACCAAAAAAGTTCGGTGACGTCAGCAAGGAAGAACTCGCTGCCACCGTTTGTCCGATCGACTCCTCCGCTGCAGCCTATTATCTTTTCGACTGGGGCGAAGCCTATTTCGACTTCAACACCGGTGAGATGATGTTGCGCTATCAGGCGCGTATCAAGATCGTCAACAGCGACGGATTCAGTGAGGGTAACGTGACATTGCCGTTCAGAATGAACGATCCTATTAAAAAGCTTAAAGCGGCCACATACAACCTGGTAGATGGCAAGGTGGTCGCCACAAAGGTCGACAACAGCATGATCTTCAATGAAAAGGTGTCGGGTGACCAGCGGCAGCTGAAGATCTCTTTCCCCGAGGTACGGGAAGGGTCGGTGATCGAGTACACTTATCTCCGCTCGGCGGGGAACCTCTATCACCTGGTCCCGTGGGTATTTCAGGACGATATACCGGTGTTGTACAGCGAATTCAATCTTCGTATTCCCGATTGGTTACAATATAAGTTTATCCAGGAGGGCGAAGGCCGGATGAGCGATTTCTCCCATTGGAGTTTTGTCGACCGCGGGACGGTTCAGAGCACCGAATACCATTGGGTGATGAGAGAACTGCCGGCGTTACGTGAAGAGCCATATATGCCGGACCCCTCGCACTTTCTGGCCCGTTTGTCGTTCGAGTTGACGGCAATGATCATACCCGGCAGAAGTTATCAGGAAATCGCCCGTACCTGGGAAGGACTGGAACGCGACTTACGCAAAAGCGAAATGTTTTGGAAAGTACCGGATCAATGGGCTTTCCTGCGCGATTCGGTAACTCACCTTACCGGTGGCCGTCACGATCTGACCGCGTTGGAAGCGTTGCGGGCATTCATAGGACGACATGTCAAATGGGACGGGAACTATTCGATGTTCGCCTCGGGCACAGCGCGTCACACATACAAGGCAGGCAGCGGCAATTCCTCCGATATTAACATGATGCTGTTGGGATTGATGCGTCTGGCCGGCTTCGAAGCCTGGCCGGTAATCCTCTGCACCCGCGATCATGGGAAGATCACCCGATATGATATCCCCTTCTTGTCAAAATTTAACTATACTGCGGTCTGGACCCGAGCCGGCGACCATGAATGGGTGGTCGACGCCACCGAACCGTTGCTGCCGGCAACCTACTTACCTGTACATTGTCTCAATGGGAAAGGCCGCCTCATCGGAAACACCCCACGGTGGATCCCTCTCACACCCAAAAAAGGCTTCATCGAAAACATTCTTTATAATCTGGAACTCTCCGACGATGGATCCCTCAAAGCAAACATCAAAACCACCCGAAAGGGATATCCCGCTTTCGAGATCCGCGAGTATGTCAGAAAAAACGGCCTTGACAAAATGCTTGAAAAAAGAAAACAGGAGCATCCCTCGTGGCATTACCAGAGCTGGGCCCTGCACCATGAGAACGATCCCCTCACCCCCCTCATCGAAGAAACCACCTGCACCCTGCAGGGCCAGACCGAAGACATGGGCGACGTATTGCTCTTCGACCCGCTCATCGACCCCGAATGGAAGGAAAACCCTTTCAAGTCCGAAAAACGCGAATACCCCATCGACTTTCTGGCTCCCCGGGAAAAGAAGATCATCATCAACTGCACACTGCCCGAAGGATACTCGGTGGAGGAAATGCCCAAAAGCCTGCGCATCTCCACCCCCGATAAGATGATCAGCTATACTTACATGGCCACCCACCGCGGCAACATGTTGCAGATCATGAGTTCGATCAACATTCGCAAGGCTTTCTTCAGGCGGAAAGACTATCCGGAGATCCGCAACTTCTTTAATGAAGTGCTGGCAAAACAGGCCGAGCAGATCATCCTGAAGAAAACCGAACTATAACCTCCGGGGAGATGATTCGCAATATCTTCATGTTCCTGTCACTCCTTGCAGCAGTCTCTGCAGCATCCGGACAGAAGACCGGCAAGGAGCTCGCGCTTTCCGCCATTCCCGACTCGCTGCGGGAGGGCGCCGATGCTGTGGTACGTTACAGCATCACCACCTTGAAGGTCTCTTCGGAAAAGAATATTCTTTACCGACACCACTATGCCGTGACCGTCCTCAACCGTAGAGGTTACAGGGCCAGTGTGTTGAAAGAGCTTTATGACAAAGAGATCCATTTCGGTCATTTCCGCGGAGCTGTGTACGATGCCTCGGGCAGGCGCGTCAAGAAACTTTCTGCGTCGGATCTGCTGGATGTCTCCGCCACCGGTGAAGGCACCCTGTACCAGGACGACCGGATGAAAGTGCTCCTCCCCAACAAGGAGTGGATTCCCTTTACGGTGGAATATGAATTCACAAAGACTTATGACGGCACGGTTTATTTCCCGCCATGGGCACCGCAAGATCACCTCTACCTCGGGGTGGAAGAGGCTTCGTTCACGATGACAGCCTCCCCTTTTCTGTTACCACGCTACCGGAGTGTGCGGCTGTCACCCCCGAAAGAGCAGCGTGACGAAGGGGTCGTGACACTTTCCTGGCGTACGGAAGGGCTTCCGCCCCGTCCTTATGAACGTCTGATGCCTCCTCTCGAAGAGACGGTGCCTGTGCTTTACCTGGCTCCGCAGCATTTTCGCTATGCCCGTTCCGAGGGGAGCATGCTCACATGGGCCGAGGTAGGGCGGTGGATCGCCTCGCTCAACAAAGGCCGGCAGGAGCTGCCTCCCGCCACCGTAGAAAAGATCCGCCGGCTCACCGCCTCACTCTCCAATCCCGTCGAAAAAGCGCGGAAGGTGTACCATTACATGCAACAGCACACCCGCTATGTGAGCGTACAGCTGGGGATCGGAGGATACCAGCCTTATCCTGCAAAATATGTCGATGAGAAAGGCTACGGCGACTGCAAGGCTCTGTGCAATTACACCTGTGCGCTGATGCAGGCCGCCGGAGTGGAAGCACGCTATGTGGTCGTCGCCGCCGGCACTGCCGGCGACATCCTCACCGACTTCCCCTCCAACCAGTTCAACCATGCCATCGTCGCCCTGCCTTTCCCTCATGACACGATCTGGCTGGAATGCACCGACCAGCATCAGCCTTTCGGTTTTTTAGGCAGTTTCACCGCCGACCGTCACGCGCTGATGATCACGGGCGACAGCGGTGTGCTGGTCCATACCCCCGTTTACGAGGCAAGCATGAACACCCAGTACCGCACCGCCCGTATCACCCTCCTCGACGACGGCACCGCCACCGCCCGTGTGACCACACGTTACAGCGGCATCCAGTATGAGAATGTCGAGGCGGCACTCACCCTCACGGGTGAGAAGCTGAAGAAATGGTATTACCGCAGGATCGACATCCCCGACTTCACCCTCGACAAGATCACCTTACGCAGTGAAGAAGGGCCACCGCCGGTGGCGGTGGAGGAGGCGGCCATTACGGTCAGGCGATATATGACGCGCCAGGGCCAGCGTGCCTTCCTGCCGTTGAACCTGATGAACAAGGTCGATTTCCTCAATATGAGCGAGGAGTCCCGCAAGAACGACATCTTCATCGCCATGGGCTTCACCGATGTCGATACGATCGTGTGGGCCCTCCCCGCCGGCATGCGCGTGCAGTACATGCCCCGGCCGGTGATGCTCACCTCCCCTTTCGGCACCTATGAGAGCCGCGTCACGCAGCAGGACGACGGCACGGTGTTGTACGTGCGGCGGCTGGTGTTGCGCAAGGGCCGTTTTCCGGGGGAGATGTACGGGGAGTTGCGCCATTTCGGACAGCAGATCTCAAGCTACGACCATAAACGCATCCTGTTGCGGAAGGAGGAATGATGATCTATCTCCCCTCGCTGGCGGAATATGGGATGATGCTGCGGCGTGTGGACGATGTTGCTGCGGCGACGCAGTTGTCGCGTGTGGCGGCAGCGGTGCGGGACGGAACGCCGTGGCCGGCCTATGCGGTGATGCGGGCGGCGCGGCAGCGTTATCACTCCGACCGCACGCTGCTGCACCTGCACGATCCCGGCGCCGGCCACCGCCGTCGCGGCGGCGGCCGTTATACGCGCACCGTGGCTGCGGTGGCCCGCACCTCGTCGGGGGCGTTCCGTTACCACCGTTTTTTGTACCGTCTGGCACGCGCTGCCGGCAGGGAGGGCCCCCTCCTCGAGCTGGGCACCGCCCTCGCCCTGGGCACGCTGGCCCTGGCCCTCGGCACCCCCCACGCCCCCCTCTACACCCTCGAGGGCGACCCAGCCCTCATCCCCTTCGCCCGCAACCTGATCAGCCGTCATCATCTCCAAAACGTCACCCTCCTGCAAGGCACCTTTGACGATGTACTGCCCTCCCTTCTCACCTCCCTCCCCGCCCCCCTCCGGCTGGTCTTCCTCGACGGCCACCACGAAAAAGAAGCCACCCTCCGCTACTTCTCCCTCCTCCTGCCCCACACCGACTCCCAAAGCATCCTGATCGTCGACGACATTCGCTGGTCGGCCGACATGTGGCAGGCATGGAAAGAACTGAAGAACCACCCCCGCGTCACCACCGGCGTCGACCTGTTGCGCATGGGGATCCTCCTCTTCGACCCCGCGCTGCCCCGCCGTCACCTTTCCTGGCCCCCTCCCCGGTAAGTATTTTTCTTTTTTCTTTTGTTTATATTGCAAAGAATTTTGAAGGAGTGTTTCCGGTGCGGGAATGTTCCTGCCCCGGCGCCTGTCCAACAATAAAACGAAGACCATGGAACATGTCATCCAGTTAAAGGATATCATCAAGAACTACTACGTAGGGACGGTCGTGGTAAAGGCACTGCGCGGGATCACGGTGGAGATCCTGCGGAACGAGTATGTAGCGATCATGGGGCCCTCGGGATCGGGCAAATCGACCATGATGAACATCCTGGGTTGCCTCGACACTCCCACAAAGGGTGAATATTTGCTTAATGGCCAGGATGTAAGCCGCATGGACGATGATCAGCTGGCCGAGATCCGGAACAAGGAGATCGGCTTTGTCTTTCAGACGTTCAACCTGCTGCCGCGTTATACGGCCTTGGAGAACGTGATGCTGCCGCTCATCTATGCCGGCATCCCCAAGCACGAGCGTATCCGCCGGGCCAGCGAGGTGCTGGAGCAA
>Ga0256835_1000154_pt1 | contig 56377 bp, 65 predicted proteins | sample PIR30metaG_FD_185972 | JGI IMG/M metagenome (GOLD analysis project Ga0256835, IMG submission 185972) | Hydrothermal vent microbial communities from East Pacific Rise, Pacific Ocean - PIR-30 | ecosystem: Environmental > Aquatic > Marine > Hydrothermal vents | place: Pacific Ocean: East Pacific...
AGCCCACCCGCTGCCTGATCTGGCGCTACCACACCTACTTCTCGCCGCCCGAGCTGGTCAAGGAGGTGATCGAGCCCGAGTGCCGGCGGGCGGGGATCGGCTGCGTCGAGTGCAAGCGGATGCTCTTCGACTCGATGATGAAGGAGCTCGGCCCCATTCAGGAGCGGGCCGCCGAGCTTAGGGCCCACCCCGAGCGGGTGCTGGAGGGGCTGGAGGAGGGCCGGAAGCGGGCCGCCGCCATCGCCGAGCCGGTGATGGAGGAGGTGCGGGAGAGGATCGGCCTCCTGCGGCCGGGGGCGCGTCCTTGGGAAGACTAGTCCTCCGCTTCGGGGAGTTCGAGGGCAGCGCCCGGGAGCTGAAAGCGGCGCTTTTGAAGGGGGAGATCGCCCCCGAGGCGATCCCGCTGGCGTCGCTGGTCGAGGCGGCGCTTTCCCAGGCCGAGGGCTGGCCCCTGCTCGAGCGGGCCCGGCTCGCCCCCGAGCTGGCCGCGCTCTTGCTGCTTCGCTTTTCGCTGCCGGAAGAGGAGGAGGCCGACCCGGAGGCGGCCGCCCACCGCACCGTGGGGGCGCTCTTCGACCTCGAGCGGGCGGCCGAGCTGCTCGCCGAGCGGGCCCGCTCGCGGGGGGATCGGCTTCCCGCGCGTCCGCCGCCGCTGCCGCCGGACCCGCGAATCGCCCGGGTCGAGGTGCGGCGGCTCGCCCGCTTGGCGCCGCCGGCGCGGCCCCGGCTTTTGCTCGGGGCGATCGCGGGCTTCGGCCTGCGCGAGGCCTGGCGGCGGATGCGGGCCCTTCTCGCCCACACCCCGAGGCTTTCCTTCGACCGCCTCGCGCCCCGGCGTTTCTTGCCCCGGGCGGTGCACCTGGCGGCGCTTTTGGAGGCGGCCCGGCGGGGCTGGGTCGAGCTCTGGCAGCCGGAGCCCTACGGCCCCATCGAGGTGCTGCGGAGGGCCCCCGGGGAGGAGCTCGACGACGCGGTATAGTGGCGGCGATGCCGGAACTAGGCGAGCTCGCCCCCGATTTTGCCCTTCCCGATCAGGATGGAAAGGTTCACCGGCTTTCCGACTACCGGGGCCGGCCGGTGGTGGTCTTCTTCTACCCCAAGGCCCTGACCCCGGGCTGCACCCGGGAGGTGAAGGCCTTCGTGGAGCACTACCCCGAGTTTGAGGCCCGGGGGGTGGCGGTGCTCGGGGTGAGCGCCGATCCCGTGGAGACCCAGAAGAAGTTTGCCGAGAAGCTGGGCGTCCCCTTCCCCCTGCTCTCGGACCCGGAAGCAGAGACGATCCGGGCGTGGGGGGCCTACGGGGTCAAGAACTTCTACGGCAAGAAGAAGGAGGGCACCCTCCGCCACACCTACCTGCTCGACCCCGAGGGACGGGTGGTCTTCCGCGTCAAGCGGGCCAAGCCCGAGGAGCACCCCCTCAAGGTGCTGGAGGCGCTCGATGCCGGAGCTTGAGCGCTACAAGAAGGAGGCCGCGCTGGCCGCGCTCCGTCACGTGCTGGATGGGATGGTGCTCGGGCTTGGCACCGGGACCACGGTGCGCTACGCCATCCTCGAGCTCGGCGAGCGGCTTCGGAAGGGTGAGCTTAAAGAGATCGTCGGTGTGCCCACCTCGAAGGCCACCGCCCGGCTCGCCGAAGAAGTTGGGATCCCCCTCGCCGAGCTCGGGCCCGAGGGGGTGGACCTGGCCATCGACGGCGCCGACGAGGTGGCCCCCGGGCTCCTGCTCACCAAGGGCGGGGGCGGGGCGCTGCTCGGCGAGAAGATCGTCGAGCGCGCCGCCGAGACCTTCGTCGTGGTCGCCGACTACACCAAGAAGGTGCAGAGGCTGGGCGAGCGCTTTCCCCTTCCGGTGGAGGTCGTCCCCTTCGGCTACCGGCGCACCCTGGTGGAGCTCGCCGCCCTCGGGGGCAAGCCGGTGCTCCGAAGCCGCGAGGGGGAGCCGGTCTTGAGCGACCACGGGCATTTCCTCGTCGACCTTCACCTGGGCCCGATCGAGGACCCGCGCGCCCTCGCCGCCCGCCTCGCCGAGATCCCCGGGGTGGTGGAGCACGGGCTCTTTTTGGGGATGGCCGACCTCGCCTACATCGCCGGGCCGGAGGGCCTCGAGGTGGTGCGACCGTGAGGCGGATCCGGGTGGCGCTTTGGGGCAAGTGGCCGGAGGGGATCGCCCCCGAGGTGATGCAGCCGCTCTACGCCTGGATGCAGGAGACCGGGGTGGGGGAGATCGTCTTCGTGCCCCAGGGGCCGGGCTACGCGATTCGCTTCAACGCCGACACCGCCTGTGTGCCCGGGGTCTGGGTGCCGCCCGAGCTGCTCTCGGATCCCGAGGCCCTCTTGGAACTCCTGCGCGAAGCGCTTAAGATTTACTACGAAGAGCTCAACCTTCGTGATTGAGGAGGTGGCAGCATGCAGCGTTGCTACGTGGACGTCCAGAAGGCCGAGGGCTGCAAGACCGAGATCGCGGAGCGCATCCGGACCTGGTTGCGGGAGCACGGCTTCCAATCGGTGGAGCTCCGGCCGGTGAGCGGGCATCGCTACTACGCGATCCACCTGAACGGGCTGCCCGACCCGGTGCCCGGGGTGGTGCTGGCGGAGGAGGACCTCGAGGACCCCGAGGTGCTCATCGCCACCCTCGAGGCCGCCCGGGTCGTCTTCGACCACGAGACCGGCAAGGCCGACTAGGGGGAGACCGGTGGTGACCTTTTACTGCAAGAAGGGCTGCCGCACCTGCCAGAAGGCCCGGGACTGGCTGGAGGCGCACGGGGTTCCCTACCGCTTCGTCGACTACACCAAGGAGCCGCCGCCGGAGGAGCTCGTCCGAAAGATCATCGCCGAGTTCGGCGAGGGGGCGCTCCGCCGCCGCCACAAGCGCTTCAAGGAGCTCAAGGACCGGGGCCCAAAGGCCTGGATCGAGGCCATCCGCGAGGATCCCGGGCTCCTGATCCGCCCCATCCTGGTCTTCGAGGACGGCCGCTACGCGGTGGGGTTCGACCCCGAGTACTGGGAATCGCTCTTCGGTGATACGCGTTCGCGGGCTTAGAAAGCACTACCGCCGGACGCCGGCCCTCTTGGGGATCGACTTCGAGGTTCGGGAGGGGGAGGTTTTCGCCCTCCTGGGTCCCAACGGGGCCGGCAAGACCACCACCTTGCGGGCGCTCGTGGGCCTGATTCGAAGCCAGGCCGAGGAGCTCTACGTCGCCGGCGCCGACCCCCGGAAGGATCCCCTCATGGTGCGCCGGCGGGTGGGCTACGCCACCGGCGGGATGGGCCTATACGAGCGGCTTACCGGTCGCGAGCACCTGGTCTTCTTCGGCCGTTTCTACGGGCTTACAGGTCCAGAGCTCGCCGAGCGGATCGCCGAGCTCGACCGCGCCTTTGGCCTGGGCGAGGCCCTCGACCGTCAGGTCCAAGCGATGTCCAGCGGGATGCGGCAGAAGATCCTGGTGGCCCGGGCCTTCCTGCACCGGCCCCAGGTCCTGCTCCTCGACGAGCCCACCGCCGCCCTCGACGTCTTCGCCCGCCGGGCGCTTTTGGACCGGGTGCTGGAGGAGAAGCGGGAGGGGAAGGCGGTGCTCTACTCCACCCACGTCCTTCCCGAGGCCGAGGAGATCGCCGACCGGGTGGGCTTCCTCTACCGCGGGCGGCTCGTCTTCACCGGCAGCATCCCCGAGGCCAAGGCCCGCTACCGGGCCCCCACCCTGGAGCACGCCTTCATCCAGGCGGTGCGGGAGGTCGAGGATGCCGCCTAGCCGAAACGTCTTCTGGAAGGAGCTTCTGAGCTTTCTACGGGACCGCCGGACGCTTTTTAGCCAGGTGCTCCTGCCCTTTTTCCTGATGCCCTTCTTCATGTTCGCCCCCGGCTACCTGGTGGAGCGGCTCAGCCAGCAGACCGCCGCCGAGGTCCAGAAGGTGGCGGTGAAGGGGATCCCCGCCGAGCTCGAGGAGGCGCTCTCGAAAGCCGGGCTCTCGGTCTTCCCGGACCCCGACCCCGCCCGGGCGGTGCGCGAGGGCCGCGCCGACGCCGGCCTGGTCTACGACGGGCGGCGCTTCGTCCTCTACCTGAAGCTGGCCCAGGAGGGGATGCGGGCCGAGGTGCTCCGGGGCCGGATCCGGGCGGTGCTCGAGGACTACAAGACCCGCCTGGTGGAGCGCCGGCTCGCCCAGGCGGGGCTCGATCCCAAGGTGCTCGAGCCCTTCTCCGTCGAGGTCGCCGACGTCTCCCCGCCCAAGGCCCAGGGCACCAGCGTCTTCGCCTACCTGGTGCCGATGATGCTCCTGATGTTCATCCTCTCGGGGGCGATGCCGGTGGTCACCGACGCCACCGCCGGCGAGAAGGAGCGGGGCACCCTCGAGGTCCTGCTCGCCACCCCCACCACCCCCCGGGAGATCCTCCTGGGCAAGGCGGCGGCGGCGATGGTGGCGGCGTTGCTGTCCACCGCCAGCGGCATCGGTGGCTTGCTGCTGGGCGGGGCGGTGGCCGCCCGCTACGCGGAGAGCCCCGAGCTGGAGGCGTTTTCCTTCCGCCTCGGGGCCGAGGCGCTTTGGGCCACCTTCGTCACCGGGGTGCTCTTCGCCGCCTTCGCGGTGGGGGTGATGATCTTCCTGGGCATGCTGGCGCGCTCCTACCGCGAGGCCCAGACCTACATGGGGTTCCTCTACATGGCGCTGGTGCTGCCGGCGGTGCTGGTGGGGATGGCCTCGAGCTTCCTCGAGCCGACGCCGGCCTACTACCTGATCCCGGTGGCCGGGCCGATGATGCTTCTGGACGCGGTGTTTCGCGCCAAGGCCGACCTGCTCGCCTACCTCTTCGCCTGGGGCTCGACCCTGCTTTACGCCGCCCTCGCCCTGGGGCTCGCCGCCTGGGCGTTCTCGCGGGAAGAGATCGTCTTCAAGAACTAGCTTGACAGCCGCCCCCAGCGGTTCTAGAATCGCCGGCAAGATGCCGTTCGCGACCGGTGGTTCCCTCGTCCTAGGCCTAGTACTCATTACCGGCCCGGGGGCGGGGGTCGCGCGCGTTTAAAGAGAGCGGCATCCCAGGTCCCCGGGAAGACCCCGGGGACCTTTCGTTTAGGGGAGGCGGGAGATGACGGGAGCAGAGGTTCTTTTGGAGGCGCTGGTCCGGGAGGGGGTCGAGGTCATCTTCGGCCACCCCGGGGGCGCGATCATGCCGGTCTACGACGCGCTGTATCGTCGGCGGGAACTCAGGCACGTGCTCACCCGGCACGAGCAGGGGGCGGGCCACGCCGCCGCCGGCTACGCCCGCGCCAGCGGCCGGGTGGGGGTGGTGATGGCGACCAGCGGGCCCGGGGCGTTGAACCTGACCACCGCCCTGGCCGACGCGATGATGGACGCGACGCCGCTCGTGGCCATCACCGGCCAGGTGCCCACCACCGCGGTAGGCACCGACGCCTTCCAGGAGGCCGACGTCACCGGCGTGACCATGCCGATCACCAAGCACAACTACCTGGTCGCCGAGGTCAACGACCTGCCCCGGATCGTGAAGGAGGCCTTCTACATCGCCAAGACGGGGCGCCCCGGTCCGGTGCTCATCGACCTCCCCAAGGACGTGCAAAACGACGAGTTCACCGGCGGTTTCCCGGAGGCGATCGACCTCCCCGGCTACCGGCCCACCTACAAGGGTCACCCGCGGCAGATCGAGCGGGCGCTGGCGGCGCTCTCGAAGGCCCGGCGCCCGGTCCTGATGGTGGGCGGGGGCGCCCAGCACGCCGCCGAGCCCATCCGCCGCTTCGTCGAGACCACCGGCATCCCCACCATCGCCACCCTGCAGGGGCTCGGGGTGGTGCCGGCGGACGACCCCCGTTTCCTGGGGATGCCGGGGATGCACGGCACGGTGGCCGCCAACCGGGCCATCCACGAGGCCGACCTGATCCTCGGGATCGGGCTCCGCTTCGACGACCGGGTGACCGGCGACGTGGAGCGCTTCGCCCCCAACTTGAAGACCCTGATCCACGTCAACATCGAGCCCGCCGAGATCGGCAAGGTGATCGAGGCCCAGATCCCGGTGGTGGGGGACGCCGCCTGGGTGGCCGAGCGGCTGGCGGAGGGGGCCCGGCCCCTCGAGATCGCCGACTGGTGGCAGCAGATCCGCCGCTGGCAGGAGGAGAACCCGCTGCCCTTCCCCGACGACGGCGAGCTCCGCAGCCAGGCGGTGATCCGGGCCTTCGGCCGGGCCACCGGCGGCGAGGCGGTGGTGGTCACCGGGGTGGGCCAGCACCAGATGTTCGCGGCCCAGTTCTACCCGGTGAAAAAGCCCCGGAGCTTCATCAGCTCGGGGGGGCTCGGCACCATGGGCTTCGGCCTGCCGGCGGCGATCGGGGCCCAGGTGGCCAGGCCCGAGGAGACCGTGATCCTCTTCGACGGCGACGGCTCCTTCCAGATGACGCTGCAGGAGCTGGCCACCATCAAGAAGTTCAACCTGCCGGTCAAGATCGTGCTCTTGAACAACGGCTTTCTCGGCATGGTGCGGCAGTGGCAGGACCTCTTCTACGAGGACCGCTACAGCGAGGTCTTCCTCGACGACTCCAACCCCGACTTCACCAAGCTGGCCGAGGCCTACGGCATCCCTGCCTTCGCAGTGGAGCGGCGGGAGGAGCTGGAGGAGGCGGTTCGGCGGGTGCTCGCCGAAGAGGGCCCGGTGCTGGCCGAGTTCCGGGTCAAGCCCGAGGAGGGGGTCTACCCCATGATCCCGGCCGGCGGCAGCGCCGAGGACATGATCACCAAGCCCCCGAAGGAGGCGCGGGCATGAAGCAACGTCACCTGGTCAGCGTTCTGGTCGAGGACCACCCCCGGGTGCTCACCCGCATCACCTCGATGTTCGCCCGCCGCGGCTTCAACATCGACTCGCTGGCGGTGGGCCGGACCCACCTGCCGGGGGTGAGCCGGATCTCGTTCGTGGTCGAGGGCGACGACCGCACCATCGAGCAGGTGGAAAAGCAGCTCAACCGCCTGGTCGAGGTGCTTAAAGTCGTGGACCACACCGGGCCCCGGCTGGAGCGCGAGCTGGCGCTGGTCAAGGTGCGGGTGGAGGGAATCGAGGAGCGGCTCGAGCTCAAGGAGATCGCCGACGCCTTCCGGGCCCGCATCGTCGACGTCGCCCGCCACGCCCTCACCTTCGAGGTGACCGGGCACCCGGCCAAGATCGACCGCTTTTTGGAAGAGCTTTCGAACTACGGCGTGTTGGAGACGATGCGCACCGGGGCGGTGGCGATGGACCGGGGCGAGCGGGTGATTAAACTGAAACCCCGAAGGGAGGCGGTATGAAGGTTTACCACGATCACGACGCGGACCTCGGCTTCCTGGCCGGGAAGAAGGTGGCGATTTTGGGCTTTGGCTCCCAGGGCCACGCCCACGCTTTGAACCTCAAGGACTCCGGCATCGAGGTGGTGGTGGGGCTAAGGCCCACCTCGAAGCGCGCGGAGGAGGCCCGCGCCCAGGGCCTTTCGGTGAAACCTATCCCTGAGGCGGTGGCCGAGGCCGACGTCGTCATGGTGCTCCTCCCCGACGAGGTCCAGGCCCAGGTCTACCGCGAGGAGATCGAGCCCAACCTGAAGGAGGGGGCGGCGCTCGCCTTCGCCCACGGCTTCAACATCCACTTCGGCCAGATCAAGCCCCGGGCCGACCTCGACGTCTGGATGGTGGCTCCCAAGGGCCCCGGCCACCTGGTCCGGAGCGAGTACGTGGCCGGGCGCGGGGTGCCGGCACTGGTCGCCATCCACCAGGACCAAAGCGGCGCCGCTTTGCCCACCGCGCTGGCCTACGCCAAGGGGATCGGGGCGACGAGGGCCGGGGTGATCCCCACCACCTTCGCCGAGGAGACCGAGACCGACCTCTTCGGCGAGCAGGCGGTGCTCTGCGGCGGGCTCACCCGGCTGATCACCGCCGGCTTCGAGACCCTGGTCGAGGCCGGCTACCAGCCCGAGGTCGCCTACTTCGAGACCCTGCACGAGGTCAAGCTGATCGTCGATCTGATCTACGAGGCCGGGCTCGCCGGCATGCGCTACTCGATCTCGAACACCGCCGAGTACGGCGACTACACCCGGGGGGACGCGGTGATCGGCCCCGAGGTGAAGGCGCGCATGAAGGAGGTCTTGCGCCAGATCCAGCGGGGCGAGTTCGCCCGCGAGTGGATCTTGGAGAACCAGGCCGGAAGGCCGGTGCTCGAGGCCGAGCGCCGCCGCTGGCAGGACCACCCGATCGAGGAGGTCGGCAAGAGACTCCGCGCCATGATGCCCTTCATCAAGGCGCGGGTAAAGGAGGGGGAGGGTGCGTAGGGTCAAGATCTTCGACACCACGCTCCGGGACGGGGAGCAGTCCCCGGGGGTGGCGCTGACCCCGGAGGAGAAGCTCGCCATCGCCCACCAGCTCGCCCGGCTCGGGGTGGACGTGATCGAGGCCGGATTTCCCATCGCGAGCCCCGGCGACTTCGAGGCGGTGCGGCGGATCGCCGAGGAGGTCAAGGGGCCGGTCATCGCGGCGCTGGCCCGGGCGGCCCGGCCCGACATCGAGCGGGCGGCGGAGGCGGTCGAGCCGGCGGAGAAAAAGCGCATCCATACCTTCATCGCCACCAGCCCCATCCACATGGAGAAGAAGCTCCGGCTCGCGCCCGACGAGGTGATCGAGCGGGCGGTCTGGGCGGTGGAGTTCGCCAAGGGCTTTACCGACGACGTCGAGTTCTCCGCCGAGGACGCCGGCCGCAGCGACCCCGACTTTCTGGTCCGGATCTTTGGCGAGGTGATCCAGGCCGGCGCCACCGTGATCAACATCCCGGACACGGTCGGCTATCAGGTGCCCTGGCAGTTCGCCGAGCTGGTCGAGTACGTGATCGAGAAGACCCCCGGGGCCGACCGGGTGGAGTGGAGCGTCCACTGCCACGACGACCTGGGCCTGGCGGTGGCCAACTCGCTGGCGGCGGTGCGGGTGGGCGCCACCCAGGTCGAGTGCACCGTGAACGGGATCGGCGAGCGGGCCGGGAACGCCTCCCTGGAAGAGGTGGTGATGGCGCTCTACGTGCGCAAGGACTTCTTCCAGGCCGAGACCGGCATCAACACGCGGGAGCTTTACCGCACCTCCCGGCTCGTCTCCCAGCTCACCGGCATGCTGGTGCCGCCCAACAAGGCGGTGGTGGGGCAAAACGCCTTCGCCCACGAGTCCGGCATCCACCAGGACGGCGTGCTCAAAGACCGGCTGACCTACGAGATCATGAACGCCGAGCTGGTGGGTCGGGAGGCCGCCGTCCTCGTGCTCGGCAAGCACTCCGGCCGGCACGCCTTCAAGAAGGCGCTCGAGGAGCTCGGCTACCGCTTCTCCGACGAGGAGCTCAAGCAGCTCTTCGCCCGCTTCAAGGAGATCGCCGACCGCAAGAAGCAGGTGACCGCCGAGGACCTGATCGCCCTGGTCGAGGACGCCCGCACCAAGGCCCCGGAGCACTTCAAGCTGCTCGAGCTGCAGGTGCACTCCGGCACCAAGCTCACGCCGGTGGCGACGGTGCGGATCCAGACTCCCTCCGGCGAGGTCACCGAGGCGGCCACCGGCGACGGCCCGGTGGACGCGGTCTACAAGGCGATCGCCCGGGCGGTGGAGATGGAGCCGGTGCTCGAGTCCTACCGCATCGAGGCCACCACCGGCGGCGCCGAGGCGCTGGGCGAGGTGGTGGTGCGGCTGCGGATGGGCTCGGTGACCGTCGGCGGCCGGGGGCTCGCCCCCGACATCGTCGAGGCCTCGGCCCGGGCCTACCTCGACGCCCTCAACAAGCTGGTCGCCGGGGTGGGGACCCGGGAGGTGGTCGAGGCTCCCTAGCCGAGGGGCGGCCCGGCGGGGCGCAGGCGTTCCACCAGGTAGCGGTAGAGGGCTTCCAACGAGGATAGGGTTTGTTCGGGTCCGTCCGGGGGACGGACCCGGATCTCCAGGCGGCCGCCGGCCCGCTTGCGGATGACGATCACGTACCCCCGCTGCACGGCCTCAGGTTGGCCGGGGGAGCGTCACCGGTCCGTCACAAGCCGGGCGGCGAAGGTCTTCCGGTGGCCGGCGCGGAGTTCCGGCGGGATCCGGGCGGCCTCCGCCTCCAGGAGGGCCCGGGCCTCCTCCCCGGCGGCGGGGTGGAAGCGGGCGTAGACGGCGTAGACCAGCAGGCGCTCGGGCACCCCGGTGCGCCAGCCGTCGGCGTGGCGCCGGGCGGTCTCGGCGTGGCGCCGGGCGGCCTTTGGGTCCGTCGCCTCGAGGGCCAGGGCCATGAGCGCGTGCGCCCGGGCGGCGTGCCCGCCCTCGCCCCGCTCCTCCCAGTGGCGGATCGCCCGCTCCAGCCAGGGGATCGCCTCTTCGGGCCTTCCCTGGCGGTAGCGCAGCTCGCCGAAGGCGGTGTAGACGTGGCCGATCTTGGCCTGGTCGCCGAGCGCCCGCATCCCCGCCAGCGCCTCCTCCAGGGCGGCCTCGGCCTCCTGGAAACGGCCCATCTCGATCAGGGGCAGGGCCCGCTCCGAGGCGAAGAGCGCGTTCTCGCGGGGGGTGCCCACCGCCTGGGCCAGCGTCTTTCCCTGGTCGAAGGCAAAAAGCGATTCCCGGTAGCGGCCCAGCTTCCATTCCGCCAGGCCGATGAGCTCGAGCGCGTCCATCTGGGCCGGCAGGTCGGCGGCCCGCCGGGCCTCGGCGAGCAGCCGCTGGGCGCCCTCGAGGGCGGCGTGGTAGTCCCGGTGGAGCCAGCGACCGGTCAGCCGGTCGGCCCAGACCCGGCGGTAGGTGACCGGGTCGGGGTGCTGGCTCAGGGTCTCCAGCACCCGCCGCTGCTCCCGCTCGCCGGTCTCGTGGTCGCCGAGGCGGAAGGCCAGGGCGGCGAGGTTGCGCCGCACCCGGGCGCTCTGGCGGTGGTCGCCGGCCCGGGTGAAGGCCTCGAGGGCGGCCTCGAGGTGCTCCCGCTGCCGCCAGGGGTCGCCGGCGCGGTACTCCACCCAGGCGAGCAGAAAGCGGGCCCGGGCGGTGGCGGCGTCGCCGGCGGAGAGGCCCCAGGCGGCCTCGGCGTGCTCCCGGGCGGTCTCGAAGCGGCCCTTCTTCAGCGCCGCCTCGGCCGCGGCCAGGTGCCAGCGGGCCTCCAGGCCGGGGTCGGGCCGGGGCGGGGGGCCGAGCTCGAGGAGGTTGTCCAGGGTGTCGCGGCCCAGCTCGGTCTCGAGCTCCAGGCGTTCCAGCCGGACCCGGTAGCGCTCGGCCTCGGAGAGGCCGGGACCGCGCTCGGCCCGGCGGTAGAGCACCACCGCCGTCGCCGGGTGGGGGCCGGTCCGGGCCTTCCGGGCGGCCTCGAGGTAGGCCGCCTGGGCGAGCTCGGCCCGGCCCCCTTCGGCCAGGTGCTCGGCGATCAGCAGCGGGTGCCCCCCGAGCTCGGCCAGGGCCGCCGCCCAGCGGCGGTGCACCGTCTTCGCCAGCGGCTGGGGAACGGTTTCCCGGAGTTCCGGGTAGCGGGGGAGGTAGCCCTGGGCCACGCGGTAGAGGAGCCCCGCCCGCTCGCCCTCGAAGAGCGCCGCCGCCGCCGCTTCCTCGCCGAGGCCGAGGGCGCGGGCGGCCAGCTCCGGGGTGGCCGGGCCCTTGGCGAAGAGCAGGAAGCGCACCACCCGCTGGCTCTCGGGGCCGAGCTCCTGCCAGCGCCGGAGCAGCGCCTCCCGGACCGAGCGGGGGAGCCGGAGCTCCAGGTAGTCCGGGGTGCGGTCGTAGGGGGTGGACCAACCCCCGGCGCTCAGGCGCAGCTCGCCGCTTTGGAAGAGGTCCTTGATGGTCTCGGTCAGGAAGCGGGGGTTGCCGCCGGTGGCCCGGTGGAGCCGGGCCGCGAAGCGGCGCCCGCCGGGGCTGCCGGAGAGCGCCTGGATCAGGGCGTGCACCCCGGCCTCGCTCAGGGGGCGGAGGGGCAGGGCGGCGACCAGACCCTCCGCCACCAGCTCGGCCGGTGGCGGGGTGCGGGCGGTCACCACCCAGGTCAGGCCCAGGGCAGCGGAGCGCCGGGCCAGGTAGGGGAGGAACTCGAGGAAGGCGGCGTCGGCGTTTTCCAGGGCGTCGAGCACCCCGCCGGGGGCGACGGCTTTGAGCCCGGCGACCAGCGCCTCGAAAAAGCGTACCCGGGCCTCGGGCTCGGTGATCGGGTGGGGGGAGGCCGGCCCCAGCTCGGGGAGGATCCGGGCGAGCTCGGAGCGAATCTCCTCGGGAAGCGTGCGGAGTTTCTTCTGGTGGGGTCGGAGCGCCTCGGCCAGGGCGCCGTAGGGGAGCTCGCTCAGGCTGGGGTAGAACCGGATCCAGAGCGCCCGCGGCCCCAGGTAGGCCTGGGCCAGCCGGGTCTTGCCCACGCCCTCCTCGCCGTGGATCCAGCGGAGCGGCTCCGGGGCCCTCTCCAGGGCGGCGAGCTCCGCTTCCCGCTCGACCAGCGGCGGGTTCTCCAGCGATGGCGGCGCGGGGGCGGCCTCGGGGCGGCGGGCCTCCCCCTTGCGGGCGGCCTGGAACTGGCGCTCGGTCTCGGGGCTGGGGGGGATGCCAAGCTCCTCCTGCAGCATGCGCTCCAGCCGGCGGTAGCGGGCCTCGGCCTCGCTCTTGCGGCCGGTCTTGGCCAGCAGGGGGAAGAGCCGCTGGTAGGCGAGCTCGAGGAGGGGGTCCCAGGCCAGGGCGGCCTCCAGGTGGCCGATCGCCGCCTCGGGGTCCTCGGCCTCGAGCTGTTCGGCGAGCCGGAGGTGGAGGGCGATCACCGCCTCCTTGAGCCGCTCGTTTTCCAGGTAGCGCCAGTCCTCGAAGCCCGAGGCCTCGGGGTGGAGCCCCTCCAGGAAGCTCCCCCGCACCAGCGCCAGCGCGGCCTGGGGACGTCCGCTGTGGTAGTGCCGCCAGAAGCGGTGGTAGTCGCTTCGCAGGTTTTGCAGCTCGATCCTGCCCTGCTGCTCCCGGAGGTAGGGGGCGAGCCCCCGCTGCCGCAGGCGGTAGAGCTCCTGGCGCAGGTTCCGGCGGGCGCGGGCGTCCGAGGCGTCCCAGAGCAGGGCGGCCAGGCGTTCGCGCTCGGCCGGGCCGCTCGCCGCCAGGTAGGCGAGCAGCGCCTGGCCTTTCTGGGTGAGCCCCGAAAGAGGCCGCCCGCCGGTGCTGGCGGCAAACGGCCCCAGGAGCCTAAGCTCCAGCGGGCGCATCGGTATCCCCAGCTTACCGCCGTCGCTGCCGTTCTACCAGGAGCACGAAGCGGACCAGCCGGAGGCCCCGCCGCCAGCGGCGGGGGTCGCGGCCCACCCGCCAGGCCCACTCGAGGCCGAGCCTTTGGGTCCAGCCGGGGGCGCGGCGGGCGGTGCCGGCGAGGACGTCCAGGGTGCCGCCCACCCCGATCGCCACCCGGGCCCCGAGCGCCTCGCGGTGGTCCTCGACGAAGACCTCCTGGCGCTCGCCCAGGCCGACGAGCAGAAGGTCGGGGCTTGCCTTTCGCACCGCTTCGACGACCGGCTCGGGGTCTTCGAAGTAGCCGTGGTGGGTGCCGGCGACCCGGGTACGGTAGCGGCTCTGGGCGTACCGGGCCGCCCGTTCGGCGACCCCGGGGCGGCCGCCCAGGAAGAAGACCGAGCGGTCTTCCCCCCCGCGCTCGAGCAGCGCCAGGGTGAGCTCCACCCCGGGGACCCGCTCCCGGAGGTCGAGCCCATGAAGCCGCCGGGCCGCCCAGAGGATGCCCACCCCGTCCGGGGTCACCAGGCTGGCCCGCCGCACCGCCTGGGCCAGGCGGGGGTCCTCTTGGGCGCGGACGACGATCTCGGGGTTCAAGGTCACCACCGGGTCCAGCTCCCGGGTCTGGAAGAAGCCCTCGACGCGCTCCAGGGCTTCCCCGAACCCCAGCGGGTCGAGGGGCAGGCCGAGGATCTCAATCCGGTTCATGGGGCAGAAAGCGGAAGAGGCCGACCCCGCGCACCTGGCGCCGCTCGGCCAGGCGGGGCACCTGCCGGGTGCGGCCGATGATGCTGGCGTGGGCCAGGTCCTCGGTGAAGCCGCGGGCGTGCAGCAGCTGGCCGCTCGCGGATTGCCAGAGCGCCTCCTGGGGGTCGGGAAAGGCCTTCAAAAGGGCGGTGGCGATGCGGGCGCCGTCGTTGACCTGGACCTCCTCCCGGCCGCGGATCAGCTTCTTGGCCAGGAAGCCACTGGCCAGCGCGTCGTCCAGCGCCTCCTCGCCGCCGTGCCCGGCGGCGACCACGGCGATCTCCTTCCCGGCGAGCCGGCGGGCGGCCTGCACCGCCGCCGGGGCGTTGACGAAGGCGCCCAGCAGCAGGTGCTTGGCGTCCCCGGCCCGCTCCAGGGCGCGGGGCAGGTTCTCGCTGGTGTAGGCGACCGACTTGCCGGCCAGGTCCAGGGAGAGGATCTCGGCCGGGCTGGTGCCGTGGGCGAAGCCCTCGGGGGGCAGCCCCTCGCGCTCGCCGAGGGTCAGGTCGGCCTCGAGCTCGCGGGCCAGGCGCAGGCTGCCGGTGACCCAGACCTCGCGGGCACCCTTTTCAAAGAGCAGCGCGATCGAGGTGGAGGCCCGAAGCACGTCGACCAGCAGGACGAGGTCAGCGTAGGGGCCGCGGGGCAGGAGCTCGACGCGCACGCGCATCGGCGCCATTCTACGGCATGATGAGGGGGTGAGGATTGCCGAGTTTGGCGAGCGGGCGCTCCTTTCCCGGCTTTCCCGGGTGGGCTATCCCAAATCCGCCCCCCTGCCCCCGGGCGACGACGCCGGCGGCGTCTTTGCCCTGGGACGGGCGTTGCTCTTGAAGACCGACGGGTTTCGGGCGGCGGAGGTGCGGCTTTCCGGGATGCCCGAGGCGGCGATCGGCTGGCGGGCGGTGACCGCGGTGGCCTCGGACCTCCTGGCCAAGCTGGCCGGCCCCTTGGGGTTCGTGCTGGCGGTCTTCCTGCCTCCCGAGGCCGAGGTGGAAAAGGCGCTGGCCTGGACCCAGGGCGCCGCCCGGGCCGCCCGCGCCTACGGCGCCCCGCTGCTCGGCGGCGACACCAACGCCGGGGAGGAGGCGGTGGTGGCCTCGGGGTATGCCGTCGCCGAGCGGCCCCTGCCCCGGGGGGCGAGGGAGGGCGACCACCTGCTCCTGGTGGGCGACCGCTACGGGCTCACGGGCGCCGCCATCGACGCCCACTACCGGGGTGCGGACCTCTCCCGCTACCCCGCGATCCGGGCCGCCGGCCACTGGCCGAGGGCGCGGCTCGCCCTGCTCGGCCTCGGCCCCTACCGGCGCTACCTCTCGGGCTCGGCGGACAGCTCGGACGGGCTCGCCCTCACCCTTTGGTTGCTGGCCGAGGCCGGCGGGGTGGGGGTGGAGCTTTTCTCGCTCCCCTTCCACCCCGAGCTCCTCGCCTACGCCCGGGAACACGGTCTCGCGCCCGAGTCCCTGGTGCTCTACGGCGGTGAGGAGTACGAAGCGGTCTTGGCCGTGCGGCCCGAGGGGCGGCCCTTCGTCGCGGCCTGGCTGGAGGAGCACGGGGTGCCCCACCACTGGGCGGGGCGGTTTTCCGGCCCGGTGGGGGTGCGCTTTTCCGACCTTCCGGTGGCCCGGAAGGGCTACGACCACTTCCGGTAGCGCTCGGCGAGCGCGGCGTAGCGGCGGGCGTTTTCCGGCGGGTCCACCGGGCGCACCACCCGGGCGGGCACCCCGAGCGCCAGCATCCCGGGCGGGATCTCCATCCCCGGGGGCACCACCGCCCCCGCCCCGACCACCGCGCCCCGACCGATCCGAGCGCGGTTTAGCACGATGGCGCCGATGCCAATAAGCGCCCCCTCCTCGACGACGGCGCCGTGGACCACCGCCCGGTGCCCCACGGTGACCCAGGGGCCGAGCCGGGTGGGGTCGCCGGGGTCGGCGTGGAGGACGGCGCCGTCTTGGACGTTGGTGCCCTCTTCGATCTCGATGACCTCGAGGTCCGCCCGCACCACCGCGGAAAACCAGATCGAGGCCCGGGGCCCGACGCGCACCGCCCCGATCAAGGTGGCGTTTTCGGCGACGAAGGCGGTGGCGTGGACCTCAGGCGTCTTGTCCTCGAAGGAGCGGATGGGCAAGGGCGTCCTCCAAAAGTCGCTTGTCGCTCGGGAAGTCGAGCTTCTCCAGGGCCTCCTCGACCTCGAAAAACCCGCCGCCGGTGAGCCCCTCGTCCCCGGCCAGGCGCAGCTCGCCCTCGCCCCGCATCAAGAACCAGTGGATCTCCCGGGGCTGGCCGCGGTCGTTTTGGTAGCGGGTGACCCCCAGGGGGGCGAGGATCTGGGCCTTAATCCCGGTCTCCTCCCAGACCTCGCGGATCGCGGCCTGCTCCGGCGTCTCCCCGGGGTCGAGGTGGCCCTTGGGAAAGACCCAGAAGCCGTTCCGGTCCCGGATCAGGAGCACCCGCCCGGCCGGGTCGAAGACCACGCCGCCGGCGCCGGGGACCGGCTTCACCGGTACCGCCCCCGGAGGTAGGCGAGCACCGCCGGCTCCAGCGCCGGGCCGCCGCGGTAGCGCATCTCCAGGTTCTCGCGGCCGAGGAAGTCCCGGAGCGCCTTTTCAAAGCGCGGGCTCCACTCCGCCTCGGGGGCCTCGAGGTCGCCGGTCCGCACCAAAAGCTCGGCCAGCCAGCGGAGCGCCTCCGGGGAGAGCGGCTCCGGTTCCCCGGCGGGCTGGAAGAAGAGGTGGTGGGCCCGGAGCAGCCGCTCGAGCTCGGGCACCGGGTCGGGGTGGTCGTCGACCCGGAGGTCGATCCAGCGGTCGCTCTGGCCGCCGTAGCCCTTGCCCTCGGCGACGACGAGGAGCGCCGCCGACTGCCGGCCGCGGCGGTCGCCCCCGGCCCGGTCGGCGGCATAGAGGGCGGCGAGCAGGCGCTCGGGGAAGGGAAGGTCGCTTCGTTCCTTCCAGGTCTCGGCGAGCGCCTCGACCACCTCGGGGCCGGTGAGCAGGTTGCCCTGGGCGGCGAAGTTTTCGCCGGCGAGGCCGCCGGCCCAGGGGTGGCAGTCCTCGCCGGTGAAGCTGGCGGACTCGCCGCTCGCCGCCACCAGCCCGAACTGCCGGAGCGCGATCTTTTCATCGGTGCGGTGGAAGGCCTCGACCACCGCTTCGGGGCTGGCGCCGGCCTCGAGCAGGGCCAGGCCCTGGGGCCCGAAGCGGGTGTTGGCGTAGGACTGGGTGGCGATCGCCCCCACGCCGGCCTTGGCGTAGGGGACCACCGCGCCGACGGCCAGGAACTTGCTGGCCACGGCGACCCCGAGAGCGCCGGTCTCGGGGTCGCGGGCGACCAGGGAAAAGGTGGCGATCCTCATACGACCAAGGCTACCAGGCGGGGCGCCCGGTAGCCTTGGGTTCGCCGCCGGTCAGTGGTGGTGGTGTCCGTCGGGGCCGTGGGCGTGGCCGTGGGCCAGCTCTTCCGGGGTGGCGTCGCGGACGTCGAGGATCTCCACCTCGAACTCGAGCGTCTTGCCCGCCAGCGGGTGGTTGAAGTCGATGGTGACGTCCTCCCCCTCGACCTTGGTGATGGTGAAGGGAAGCGGCTGGCCGGAGGCGTCCTGGGCGTAGAACTGCTCGCCGACCTCGATCTTGCTGCCCTCCGGGAAGGCCGACTTGGGCACCACCTGGACCCCTTCCGGGTTGGGCGCGCCGTAGGCCTTCTCCGGGGGCACGGTGACGGTGAGCTTCTCGCCGGCCTGGTGGCCTTCGAGGGCCTCCTCGAGGCCGGGGATCAGTTGTCCGTGCCCGTGCAGGTAGGGAAGCTCGCCCTGGTCCACCACCTCGCCGTCGACCTTCAGGGTGTAGCGGATCGTGACCACCTTGTCCTTTTCTACTTTCATGCCATTCGCTCCCTTCCCTTCCGCGGGGAAGCCCTTTAAGTATAGTGCGGGCCGGGGGAAGTCCGGTGAGGATCGAGGACGCGATCGGCCACACCCCGACGGTACGGGTCTTGAGGCTCGTGCCCGAAGACGCCGCCGAGGTCTGGGTCAAGCTCGAGGGCAAGAACCCCGGCGGCTCGGTCAAGGACCGGGCGGCGCTCTTCATGATCCGGGACGCCGAGGAAAGGGGCCGGATCCGCCCCGGGCGGGGTGACCTCCTGGTCGAGCCCACCTCGGGCAACACCGGCATCGCCCTGGCCATGCTGGCGGCCAGCCGGGGCTACCGCCTGGTGCTCACCATGCCCGCTTCCATGAGCGAGGAGCGCCGCCGCATCCTCAAGGCCTACGGGGCCGAGCTGGTGCTCACCGACCCCGAGGGCCGGATGCGGGAGGCCCTCCGGGTGGCCCGCGCGATCGCCGAGCGGGAGGGCGGCCTGATCCTGAACCAGTTCGAAAACCCGGCCAACCCCCGGGCCCACTACCAGACCACCGGCCCCGAGCTCCTCGCCGCCCTCCCAGGCGGCCTCGACGCCTTCGTCTACGGCTACGGCACCGGCGGCACCCTTTCCGGCGTCGGCCGCTACCTCAAGGAACGGCTACCCTCGGTTCGCCTCTACGCCGTCGAGCCCGCCCGCCTGCCGGTGCTCGCCGGCGGGCGGGGGTCGGGAAGCCACGGCTTCATGGGGATGGGGCCGGGGTTTTTGCCCAAGAACCTGGACACCCGCCTGCTCGACGGTGCCATCCCGGTATCGGAAGAGGAGGCCTTTCCCCTGGGACTCCGCCTGGCCCGGGAGGAAGGGCTCTTTCTCGGGCTTTCGGCGATGGCCAACCTGGCCGCTGCCCTCCGGCTGGCCCGGGAACTGGGACCCGGCCGCCGGGTGGCGACGATCGCCCCCGACGGCGGCGAGAAGTACCTCTCGGTCCCGCCCTACGCCGACTAGCCGTCGCCGTAGCGGATGAAGGCGGGGATCTCGAAGTCGCTGGGGTCGACGCCCCGGCCCGGGGCGGCGGCGCGCGCCGGGTAGCCGGGGGCGGCCTCGTCGAATCCGGAGGCGATCAGGATGACCCGGAGCTCGTCGCTGGCCCGGGGTTCGTAGGTGACCCCGTAGAGGATGTCGGGCTCCTCCACCCCGGTGGCGGCGCGGATCTTCTCCACCACCTGGGAGGCCTCCTCCAGCGTGATGTCCTCGTCGCCCACGACGTTGATCAGGAGGTTCTTGGCGCCCTCGATGCTGCGGTCCAGGAGCGGGCTGGTGATGGCGCTTTCCGCCGCCTGGTCGACCCGGTTTTCCCCCTTGCCGGCGCCGATGCCCATCAGCACCTGGCCGGCGCCCTGGAGCATGTTCCTGAGGTCGGCGAAGTCGACGTTGATCAGCCCCGGCAGGTTGATCACGTCGGAGACGCCCTTGACGCCGTGGTAGAGGACCCGGTCGGCGATCAGGAAGGCCTCCTTGAGGCTCACCTTCTTGTCCACCGCCTGCAGCAGGCGGTCGTTGTTGACCACCACCATCGCGTCGACCCGGTCGCGGAGCTTCTTGATGCCCTCCTCGGCGACCCGGCGACGCTTGGGCCCCTCGAAGGTGAAGGGCCGGGTGACCACCGCCAGCGCCAGCGCCCCCTGCTTGCTGGCGATCTCGGCCACCACCGGGGCGGCGCCGGTACCGGTGCCGCCGCCCATGCCGGCGGTGATGAAGACCAGGTCGGCGCCGTCCAGGTGCTCGGCGATCAGATCCTGGCTCTCGAGCGCCGCCTTCTCGCCGATCTCGGGGTCGGCGCCGGCGCCCAGCCCCCGGGTCAGCTTGTCGCCCAGCTGAATGCGGATGTCGGCCAGGGATTTCGAGAGCACCTGCGCGTCGGTATTGGCGGCGATGAACTCCACCCCGGAAAGCCCCGCCTCGATCATGCGGTTGATGGCGTTGTTGCCTGCGCCTCCGAGCCCAATAACCTTGATAACCGCTCCACCCATCTTCGTCTCCATTAAAAGAAGTCTTTGAAAAAGGCTTTGATTCGTTCCCAGACGCCGGTTCCCGGGGCCCCGGCCTCGTTCTTCCGGACCTTGGGGCGGACCGGCAGCTTGAACCGCTGCCCCGAGGGGGGCGTTTCGGCGTGTTCCTCGCCGTAGTGGATCAGGCCGACGGCGGCGGCGTAGGCCGGCGAGGCTACCAGGTCGGCCAGGCCCTCGACCCCGGTGGGACGCCCCAGCCGGACCGGCAGGCCGAAGTCGCGGCGGGCGAGCTCGTCGGTACCGGGGAGCAGGGCGCTGCCGCCGGTGAGCACCAGCTTGCTGGCGTTGACCTCCAGGGGGCCGATGGCGTTCTCCAGCGACTTCCGCGCCAGCATGAAGATCTCCCGCACCCGCGGCCGGATGATGCGGGCGAGCTCGGGGGCGGGGATGCCGCCGGCGGCGTGGCCCGGAGGGGTGACCTCGAGCACCAGCTCGGGGTCGGCGAGCTCGGGGAGGGCGGCGCCGTACTTCTTCTTGATGCGCTCCGCTTCCTCGAAGGGGATCTTGAGCAGCTTGGCGATGTCCGAGCTGACCAGCTCCCCCCCGAGCGGCAGCACCTCGGCGTAGGCCAGCCGGCCCTCCTTGAAGTAGGCCACCCCGGTGGTGCCGGCGCCCAGGTCGAGGACGACGGTGTTCATCTCCCGCTCTTCCGGCAGCAGGACGCCCAGGCCGGCGGCGTAGGGGGCGGCGGCCAGGCCCCCGATCCTGAGCCCGGCGGTCTCCACCGCCCGCTTCAGATTGGCCAGCGGCCCGGCGGCGGTGGAGACCAGCAGGACGTCGACCTCGAGGCGCACCCCGGTCATCCCCACCGGGTCGTGGATGCCCTCCTGACCGTCCACCCGGAACTCCAGCGGCACCACGTGCAGGAGCTCGCGGTCGGTGTCGAGCGGGTAGGCGCGGGCCTGTTCGATGGCCCGCTCCACGTCCTCCGGCTTGATCGTCTGGCCGCGGCGGATGGCCGCCAGCCCGTTGGAGGTGTGGCTCTGCAGCTGGGGGCCGCCCACGGCGACGAAGACCTCGTCGGTTTCCACGCCGGCGACGCGCTGGGCGGCCTGGACCGCGCGCTGAATGGCGTCGGCGGCCTTTTCCAGGTTGACCACCGCGCCCCGGCGGATGCCCTCCGACGGGACGGTGCCTTGACCGATAATGTCGAGCACGCCATCGGCGGCCCGCTCGCCGATGACGGCGGTGACCTTGGTGGTCCCGATATCGAGTCCGACCAATAGACGTTCGTTCATGGGCCTACGCTCACCCCCCAAGCATACACATGACCGCGCGGCGGGCTGGGGGCCGGCACCTCCGGTCGGGCCAGCCAGAGCCGACGCTTCTCAAAGTCTAGGGTATACCCCGCCGGACCTACGGTCACCGCCCGGGCCCGGGGGTAGCGGGCGAGCAACCGGAGGCCGGCGTCCAGCTCCGATTCGGGGCCGCGAATCGCGCGCGGGGCGCGGGAGGCCAGCAACGGGTGGGCCTCGGCGTCGAGCACCACCCCCCGCCGGCGGTAGCCGGGGAAGCCCAGCGGGTCCTCCCATACCGCGAGGGGTAGCCGCTCTTTCACCTCCAGGCGGAGCACTCCCTGCCGCTGCCGGCTAAGGCGCACCGCGGCGATCTGGGGGTGGGCGGCGATCCTTTTTTGCGCCCAGAAGGGGGCGTACAGCCAGGGGGCCCCGGCGTAGAGGTGGCCCAGTCGGGCCAGCGCTTCCGGGGGCAGCTGGCGGGCCCCCACCACCTCCACCCGGCGTACCGGCAGGGCGAGCCAGCTCGCCAGGAAGGCGAGGGCGAGGAGCAGCGCGGCGGCCAGCAGCAGGGTTACGGTTCGAACGTTCCCCAGATTTCCCATTCCAACTCCAACCCCAATTCCTCCTGAATGCGCCGGACCAGACTCCAGACCTCGCGCGCCGTGGCTCCCCCCAAGTTTACGACGAAGTTCGCGTGCTCCGGGCTGACCATGGCCCGGCCCACCCGGATGCCCTTGAAGCCGGCTTGGTCGATCAGCCTGCCGGCGGCGTCGCCGGGGGGGTTCTTGAAGGCGCAACCGGCGCTCTTGCGCTTGGGCTGGCGCTTGCGGGCGGCGTCGACCCGGGCCATCCGCTCGGCGATCTCGGCGGCGGGGCGGCGCTTGAGGTCGAAGCGGACCCGGGTCACGATCGCCCCCGGGGGGAGCTCGCTCTTGCGGTAGCCGAGCCCCAGGGCCTCGGGGGGCAGACGCCGGAGCTCGCCCTGGTGGAAGACCTCGACCTCGGCCAGGGCGTCCTTGATCTCGCCGAAGCGGGTGCCGGCGTTCATCCGGACCGCCCCGCCGACGCTGGCGGGGATGCCGAGCAGGGGCTCCAGGCCGGAGAGCCCCTCCTTGGCGGCGGTCTGCACCCAGAGCGGGAGCAGGCTGCCGGCCCCCACCCAGCCGGAGAGCTCGCCCTCGAGGAAGCGGCCGCCGAGCTTGATCACCCGTTCGGGGACGCCGGCGTCGGAGACCAGGAGGTTGGAGCCGTTCCCCAGCACGCGGTAGGGGGCCTCGGTGGCCCGGAGCAGGTCGTCCTCGTTCTCGACGATCCAAAGCTCCGCCGGCCCCCCCACCGCCAGGGTGGTGTAGTCCTTGAGCTGGACCTTCCTCACCTCCATGGCACGGTCTTCTCCTCGTCGGCGAGGGTGCGGGCCAGCTTCCCCACGTCTCCGGCCCCCAGGGTGATCAGGAGGTCGCCCTCGTCCAGGGTTTCCGCCAGGTAGCGAAGCGCCTCCTCCGGTTCCAGGTAGCGGGCGTTGGCGCCCAGTTCCCGGGCCCGCTCGGCCAGCGCCCGGCCGCTGACGCCGGGGAGGGGCTCCTCGCCGGCGGCGTAGACCTCGAGCACCAGGGCCTCGTCGGCCAGGCGGAGGGCGTGGGCGAACTCGTCGAAAAAGCGGGCGGTACGGAGGTAGCGGTGGGGCTGGAAGACCGCCCGCACCCGCCGCCCCAGGCCGCGGGCGGCCTCCAGGGTGGCGGCGAGCTCGGTGGGGTGGTGGGCGTAGTCGTCGAAGATCAGCGCCCCCCCGCGTCGGCCCACCGGCTCGAAGCGGCGGCCGGTGCCCCGAAAGGCGGCGAGGCCCTCGAGGACCGCGTCCGGTGCCACCCGGAAGAGGAGCCCCGCGGCGGCGGCGGCAAGCGCGTTTTTGACGTTGTGACGGCCGGGAACCGCGAGCGCGACCTCGCCGAGGCGGTACTCCCCGGCCCAGAGTTCGAAGCGCGTTCCGCCCGGCTGGACGGCGAGCTTTTCCGCCCGCACCTCGCCGCGGTCGATGCCGAAGTTGAGGGCGGCGCGCTTGGGCGGGACCAGGGGGCGGAGGGTCTCGTCGCCGGCCGGGTAGACCACCATCTCGGAGGCGGCGAGCCAGGCCGCCATGGCCTGTTTCAGGGCCTCGAAGCTCGGGTGGTAGGTGGGTTTTTGGGGGTCGCCGACGTGTTCCTCCTCGAGGTTCGTGACCACCGCGAGGTCGACCCGGGCCTTTGGAAAGCGGCGGTCGGACTCGTCGATCTCGGCCACCACCGGCCCCGCCCCGGGGCGGTAGCCGCCCCGCCAGCCCGGGACCCGGGCCCCGACCAGGGCCATCGGGTCCTTGCCGCCGGCCTCGAGCACCAGGGCCAGCATGGCGCTGGTGGTGGTCTTGCCGTGGCTGCCGCTGACCCCCAGGCTCTTGCGGGCGGCGAGCACCCGGGCCAGGGTCTCGATCCGCCGCTCCACCGGGATCCCCCGGGCCCGGGCGGCGGCGACCTCGGGGTGGCTCTCGGGGATCGCGTTCGAGATCACCAGCAGGTCGGCGGCGGCGAGGTGGGCGGGGTCGTGCCCGCGGTGGACGGGAATGCCGCTTTGCTGCAGGCGCTCGGCGTTCTTGCCCGGGGCCAGGTCGCAGCCGCTGACCTCGGCCCCCAGGTCGAAGAGGGCCTCGGCCAGGGCGTTCATGCCCACGCCTTCGATGCCCACCAGATGGTAGCGACGGCTCATGCTTCCTCCTCGATGCGATCGGCGATCTTGGCGGCGCTGCCGGCAGGGTCGAAGGCCGCCAGCGCCCGCCGCATCGCCGCCCGCGCGTCCTCGTCGAGCAACTGGGACAGGGTTTCGCCGAGGTTGGCGATCGCCGCTTCCTCGACCCAGCGGGCGGCCCCGGCCTCGGCGTAGCGGCGGGCGTTCTTCCGCTGGTGGTCGCCGGCGGCGTGGGGGTAGGGGACGAGCAGCAGGGGCACCCGGTGGTAGGCGGCCTCGGCCAGGGTCATCGCCCCCGCCCGGGTGATCGCCAGGTCGGCCGCCGACCAGGCCAGCGGCCCCGCGACGAACTCCCGCACCTGGTAGCCGGGCCCGGGGGCCCGGACCTCGCCGGCGCGCCCGCGGCCGGCCAGGTGCAGCACCTGGAGCTCGCCCAGGAAGGGGGCCAGCAGCTGGGGCAGGCGCTCGTTGAAGACCCGTGCCCCCTGGCTCCCGCCCATGACCAGCAGGGTGAGCCGGTGGGGGTCGAGGCCGAGCGCCCGGCGGGCCTCCTCCGGGGGATGGCGGGTCTCGTCGATCGGCATCCCCACCGCCCGGCCCCGGGCCGTCGGGCCCGGCATGGCCAGGAAGACCTCGTGGGCCAGCGGCGCGAGCAGGCGGTTGGTCAGCCCCAGGGCGGCGTTTTGCTCGTGCAGGAAGAGCCGGGCGCCGAGGAGCCGGGCGGCCAGGGCGAAGGGGAAGGCGGCGTAGCCCCCGGTGGCGAAGACCGCCTCGGGGCGGAGCCGGCGCGCCAGGCCCAGCGCTTGGGCCAGGCCCCGGGCGGCCTTCCCGAACTCGCCGGGGCGGAAGGCGGTGCGGTCCAGCTTGCCGGCCGGGATCCGGTGGAAGGGCAGGCGGCCCGGCACCACCTGGGCCTCGAGGCCGTCGGCGCCCACGTAGACCACCTCGTGTCCCCGGCGGCCGAGCTCCTCGCCCACCGCCAGGGCGGGGAAGACGTGGCCTCCGGTACCGCCTCCGGTCACCGCGATCCTCATGCCGACTCCTCGGTCTGGACCGCCGCCCGGCGGGCCTCGCGGGCGGCGGCGTGCAGCAGGCCGAGCGCGATTCCGTGGGCGATCATGGCGCTGCCACCGTAGCTCACCAGCGGCAGCGGCAGCCCGGTGGGGGGGAGGAGGCCGAGGTTGACCGCCACGTGCAGGGCGGCCTCCAGCAGGATGGTGGCGGTCACCCCCAGCGCCACCAGGCTGGTGGCCCCCTCGGTGGCGAAGGCGATCTGCAACCCCCGGCCCAGGATCAGGGTGTAAGCGAGGAAGAGCACGATCACCCCCACCGCCCCCAGCGCGAAGGCCAGGGCGGCGAAGGCGGAGTCGTTGTAGGCGTAGGGCACCGGGGGGTAGAGGGTGGCGCCGGGGCCCTGGCCGAAGAGCCCGCCCTCGTGGATGGCCTTGAGACCCTGCCGGATCTGGTAGACGTCCTCGCCGCTGAAGAACGCCTGCAGGCGCTCGAAGACGTGGGCCAGCCGGCCGGCGAAGATGCCGCTCACCGCCAGGGCGGCGAAGAGCGCCGAGGTGCCGATGGCGATCAGGCGGCGGGCCGGGACCCCGGCGGCGATGAGCAGCAGGGCGGCCAGCCCCAGCAGGAAGATGGCGCTGGTGAAGTCGGGTTGCAGCAGCACCAGCGCCGCCCCCACCCCCACCAGCCCCACCGGCCCGGCGATCGGGTAGTCGGGGCCGTGGCGGTCGAGGTAGCGGGCCAGGTAGAGGATCAGGAAGATCTTGGCGAACTCCGAGGCCTGCAGCGAGAAGCCCTTGATGTCGAGCCAGCGCTGGGCCCCGTTGGTCAGCACGCCGAAGAAGAGGGTGGCGACGAGCAGCACCAGGCTGGTGAGGTAGAGCAGTGGCGAGGCCTGGAGCCAGAGCCGGAGCGGGGTCCGGGCCACCCCCAGGGTGATGACCAGGGCGAGCCCGGCCCGGAGGAGATGACCGGGGAGGAGCTCGGGGGCGCTCACCGCCACCGCGTTGGCCCCGAGCGCGAGCAGGAGCAGCTGGCTCATCAGGAGGAAGGGGTCCATGCCACCTCCCGCACCGCTTCCCGGAAGGCCCGGGAGCGCTCCTGGTAGCTCTCGAACATGTCGAAGGACGCCGCCATCGGGGCCAGCAGGACGCTTCCGCTCTGCAGCCGGCCGAGCGCTTCTTGCACCGCCCGGACCAGCGCCGCCTTGCCCCTCTCCTCGATCGCGACCACCGGCACCAGGTCGCGGTAGGCCTCGGCCAGGCGGGGGCCGTCTCGGCCGATGGCGAGGATCAACGCCACCTTTTCCTTCACCAGTTCCCGCAGCCGCTCGGGCTCGCTGCCCTTGTCCAGCCCCCCCAGGATCCAGGCGACCGGCGCCGGCGCCCGCCGGAGCGCCGCCTCCACCGCCAGGGTGCGGGTGGCGATCGAGTCGTCGATGAAGACGAGATCGCCGTGGCGGGCGAAGGCCTCGAAGCGGCCGGGTACCGGCGGCGCCTTCCCGGCGGCCTCGGCGAGCGCGGCCGGGTCGTGGGGCCGGCCGCTGAGCTCGAGGTAGGCCGCCGCCGCCAGCCGGGCCGCCTCCCGGTTGGCGGCGTCGGCGTCGGGGCCGGGGAAGAAGGGGTAGGTCCTGGCCGGCACCGCCGCCACCGCCCGGGCGATCTTCTCGTCGGCGGCGTTGTAGACCACCGCGTCCTCGGCGGTGAGGTTTTCCAGGATGCGGAGCTTGGCGCGGTGGTAGGCCGCCAGGCTCCGGTGGCGGTCGAGGTGGTCGACGCCCAGGTTCAAGATCACCGCCACCCGCGGGCGAAAGTCCCGGATGCGCTCGAGCTGGAAGCTGGAGAGCTCGGCCACCGCCACCTCGGCCCGGTCCACCACCTCGACCAGCGGGGTGCCGATGTTGCCGCCGGCCATGGCGTTCACCCCGGCGGCCTTCAATATCTCGGCCAGGTAGTGGGTGGTCGAGGTCTTGCCGGCGGTGCCGGTGACCCCGAGGATCTCGGCCGTTCCCTCGCGCCAGGCCAGCTCGGCCTCGCCGATCACCGGCGCCTTCAGGGCCTTGAGCTTGGGGTGGTCGAGGGGCACGCCGGGGGCGGCGATTACCTCCCGGTAGCGGCCCGGCGCCGGGTCGGGGTCGGGGACGTGCCCTAAGGCGGTGGCCTCTTTAAACTCCTCGGGCCTCGGGCGGTCGTCGTAAAAGGCCGCCCGTTCGCCTCGGCGGGCGAGGAAGCGGAGCACGCCGAGGCCGCTCCTGCCGAGCCCGAAGACGAGCCTCATAACCCCCTCCAAAGCGCCACCGCCAGGGCCACCAGGACGGCGGTCAGGGCGGCGAAGCGAAAGACGATCTTGGCCTCGCTCCAGCCCGAGAGCTCGAGGTGGTGGTGCAAAGGCGCCATCTTGAGGATGCGCTGGCCGCCGGTGGCGCGGAAGTAGAGCACCTGCGCCACCACCGACAAAAGCTCGGCGATGGGCACCGCCGCCGCCAGCGCCAGGTACCAGCCGCCGCCGCCGGCGAGCCAGTAGGCGGCGATCAGCGCCCCCAGGGCCTCGGAGCCGGCGTCGCCCATGAAGACCCGGGCGGGCGGGGCGTTGTGCCAAAGGAAGCCGAGCAGCGCTCCGATTGCCGCCGCCGCCAGGGGATCGCCGACGAAGGGAAGGAGCAGGATCGCCCCGACGCTCGCCGCCAGGCCGTCGACGCCGTCGGTGAAGTTCATCGCGTTGGCGGCGCCCACCACCACCAGCACGACGAAGAGGGTGTCGAGCGCCGGGTGGGGCAGGTAGCCGGGGTTCGGCAGCCCGTAGAGGGCGAAGGCAAAACCGGCGAGGAACTGCAGGACGAGCTTCTCCCGCGCCCTCAGGGGACGGTTCCAAAGCCGCGGCGAGAGGTCGTCCAAAAGCCCGATCAGCAGGAAGGCGAGCGCCACCCCGGCGAGGGCGGCCGGCACCCTTCCCGAGAGCAGGACCACCGCCAGCGCCGCCAGCGCCATCGGGACCCCGGCCATGCTCGGCGTTCCCGCCTTGGCCAGGTGGCTCCGGGGGCCGTCGGTCCGCACCTGCTTGCCCAGGCCCAGGTTCCGGAGCGCCTTGATCCAGACGCCCACCAGGAACCAGGAAAGCACGAAGGCGGCGGCGATCGTCATGGCCTTTCCTCCAGATCGTGGTCCAGGCGGACGAGCCGGTTTTCCGCGTCGAGAAGCCAGACCCCGCCGGCGTCCACCGCCAGGTCCCGGTAACGGCCGCGGCGCTCGCCGAGCCGGAGCCCGCTCAGGCTGTAGCGGAGTACGGCGGCGTCGGTGAGCAGGTAGAGGTCTTCGTAAAGTTCCCCCTTCCGGTACTCGGGGAGGGTAAAACGCGACCCCCCCGGCAGCCAGGCCTCGGGGCCCAAAAAGGCAAGCCGCTCCTGGTCGGCGACGACCGCGCGAAACCTCTCCTGGGAAAGCGGGGTTTCGTCTCGGTAGGGGTGGCCCTTCGGGTCCAGCCAGTAGACCTGGCCCCGGAAGAAGCGGGCGTCCTTCGCCGGGTAGGGAAGGAGCCCGGCGTCCTCGGTGAAGAGGCCGGCGTCAGTGCCGAGCGCCAGCCCGGGGCGGGCGTGCAGGAAGCGGGGGACGCCGGGGAGGTCGAAGACCGCGCTCAGCTCGCCGTGCTCGAAGACGTCGAGCTCGAAGGGGTAGGCCAGGTAGAGCCGGTCACCCCGGCGGTCGGCGAAAAGCGGCGGCGCCGGCAGGGGAAAGCCGCCCTCGAGCTCGGCCCAGGCCCCGACGATGCGGCCGCCGGGAACCAGCAGCACCGCCGGGGTATCGGCGGCGCGCGGGGCGCAGCCGACGAGGAGCAAAAGCAGCATGAAGAATGCCTGGAGCCTAGCCGGCATCGAAGACCTCCAGGAGCTTTTCGAAGCCGAGCGCCCGCGAGGCCTTCAGGTAGACGCTGTCCCCGGGGCGGAGGTGGGCCTTGAGGAGGGTGCTCGCCTCCTCGGTGCTTTGGGCGGCGAGCCCCCCCGCGACCTCGGCCATCAACTCGGCGTAGCCGCCGACGAAGACGACGAGATCGGCGACGCGGGCGGCCTCGAGGGCGGCCCGCTGGTGGTAAAGCGGCGCCTTTTCCCCGAGCTCCTTCATCTCACCGATCACCGCGACCTTGCGCCCCGGCTGGCGGGCGAGCACCTCGAGGCCCGCCGCCAGCGAGGCCGGGTTGGCGTTGTAGGCGTCGAAGAGCACCCGGTAGGGGCCGCGCCGCTGCACCTCCATCCGGCCGGGGGGAAGCTTGAGCCCGGCCAGGCGTTCGGCCACCTCGGCCGGCGGCCGGCCCAGGAGCTCGGCCACCGCCAGCGCCGCCAGGGCGGCCAGCGCCACCCCCCGGCCGGGGTAGGGGAGCCGGACCCGCAGGTTCTGGTAGCGAAACTCGCTGGCCTCGGGCAGGAGTACCAGGTCGCGCCCGGAAAAGCGCGCCCCGGGGGAAAACCCGTAGGTCTCGGCGGCGAGGCCGAGCCGCTCGGCGAGTTCGTGCTCCGCCAGCTTGAGGGGCGCGTGGCGGAGGAGCTTCGTCTTTTCCCGGGCCACCGCCTCCAGGCTCCCCAGGCCCTCAAGGTGGGCCGGGGCGACGGCGGTGAGCACGCCCAGGGTGGGGTCGGCGAGCGCCAGCAGGTCGTCCATCTCGCCGGGGCGGTCGATGCCGAGCTCGACCACGGCGCCCTGGGGGCGGCCTAAGTGCAGGAAGAAGCGGGCCAGCGCCGGCGGGGTGTTCAGGTTGCCCTCGGGGGCGGAAAAGCCGAGCCCCTGGGCGATCGCCTCCTTGGTGCTGGTCTTGCCCACGCTGCCGGTGACCCCGATCACCGGGTTCGGGAAGCGGTCGCGGAGCGCGCGGCCGAGCCGGACGAGCGCCCGGTAGGCGTCGGGGACGCGGACGGCCCGGGGGTGGGCCTGGTCGGTGAGCAGGAAGGCCGCCCCCTTGGCCGCCGCCTCGGCCAAGAAGGCGTTGCCGTGGGTCCTGGCCCCGGGCAGGGCGACGAAGGCCTCGCCGGCGGCGAGCTCCCGGGTGTCCCAGCGGAGGTCGCGCGCCGGCGCCGCTTCCGGCCCCGGCCGCCCGCCGGTCACCGCCGCCACCCAGGCGGGGTCGAGCTTGCCCTGCGTGCTTTGAGTATGTTGAGTCATATACACAACACACTCACCTAACGCCTAGCTTAGCACGATCCGGCGGCTGGCCCCAGAGGCTCAGAAGGCCGGCCGCCACGTCCTTGAACACCGGGGCCGCGAGCTTCGAGCCGTAGCGCTCCTCCGGCGGCACCTGGGGGTCGTAGAGCACCACCACCACGGTGGCCTGGGGCCGGTCGGCGGGGACGAAGCCGGCGAAGAGGGCCACCACCCGCTCGGGGTCGTAGCCCCCCTGGACGGCGATCTGGGCGGTGCCGGTCTTGCCCGCCAGGCGGTAGCCGGGGAGCCGGGCGGCGCGGGCCAGCCGGCGTTCGAGCATGCCCCGCAGCGCGCGCACCGTTTCCGGCCGGAAGACGCGCACCGAGAGCTCGGGCTCGTTGGCGTAGAGCCGCGGCGGGTGGTAGGTGCCGTCGGCCAGGGTGTTCATCGCCGCCGCCAGGTGGAGGGCGGTGACCGCGAATCCCTGACCGAAGGTGGCGTTGGCGTACTCCACCGGGCCCCAGGCCTCGAGCTCGGGGAAGAGCGGGCGGGCGGTCTGGCCCTGCAGCAGCCCGGGGTCGCTCAGGTGGAGCCGCTCGAAGTAGCGGTGCAGGGTGGACCGGGGCAGGCGCTCGGCCAGCAGGCTGATGCCGACGTTGGAGGAGTGGGCGAGGATCTCCTCCAGGGTCCAGCGCTCGGTCTTGTGCCAGCGCCAGTCGTGCACCCGCCGGTCGGCCACCTCCCGCCGGTAGGGCACCTCGATCCGCTCCTCCGGCCGGACCGCGCCGGTCTCCAGGAGCACCGCCGCGGTCAGTGCCTTGATCGTCGAGCCGGGTTCGATCAGGTGGAGGAAGGCGTAGTTGACCAGGCGGGGGTCCTCGTCGGGGGCGCCGCGGGGGCTTTGGGGGTCGAAGAAGGGGGCGTTGGCCGCCGCCAGGATGCGCCCGTCCCGGGCCAGCACCACCACCGAGCCCCACTTCGCCTGGGCCCGCGCCATGCCGCGGGCCAGGGCCTCCTCGGCGATCGCCTGCACCCGCGAGTCGAGGGTGAGGACCACGTCCTTGCCCTGGGCCAGGACCAGGTTGCGCCGGCCCTCGACGCCGGCCAGCCCCTTGCCGTAGGTGCCGTGGGCCCGCTCGGTGTAGCCGACGACCTGTCCCGCCAGCTCGCCGAGCGGGTAGCGCCGCTCCCCCCGCCGCGGCGAGGTGGCCAGCACCGCCCCGTCGGCGCTCAGGATCCGGCCCCGGGGCTGGACCACCGGCGGCGGGGGCTGCAGGCTGGGGAAGACCTTCAGCTGCGGCAGGGTGAGGACGTAGGCGGCCCCGTAGAGGAGGACCACCAGCCAGGAGGGCAGGATGAAGAGGATCGCCCAGACGCGGTGCAGGCCCACCCGGTTCAAGGCGCCCACCTCCCCTCGGCCAGCGGCAGGAAGCCGTGCTCCCGGGACCAGCGGAGCAGCGCCTTGGGGTTTTCGGCGGCCGCCCGCTCGGCCTCCAGGCTGCGCACCCGGGCGGTCAGCGCCCGGTGTTCCGCCCGCAGGGCGGCGTAGTGGCGGCGCTCGATCTGACTGCGGTGGCCCAGCAGGGCCAGCAAGAGCAAGAGCCCGGAAAGCAAGAAGCCCCAGCGTAGCGCCGCCCGCCTCATGGCCTCACCCCCAGGCGGAGCTTGGCGCTGCGGGCCCGGGGGTTTTCCGCCACCTCCTCCGGGCCGGGCACCACCGGCTTCTTGGTCAGCGGCGCCAGCACCGGGCTCTCCTTGAGGAAGCGCTTGACCTCCCGGTCCTCCAGGGAGTGGAAGCTGATCACCGCCAGCCGCCCGCCGGGGGCCAGCACGCGTTCGCTGGCCCGGAGCAGCGCCCGCAGGGCCCCGAGCTCGTCGTTGACGTAGATGCGCAGGGCCTGGAAGGTCTTGCGGGCGGGGTGGCCGGCGCGGCGGTAGCCGACCGCCTTCCGCACCACCTCGGCGAGCTCGGTGGTGGTGCGAAGCGGCCGGGCCGCGACGATGGCCCGGGCGATCCGCCGGGCCCGGGGTTCCTCGCCGTAGCGGTAGAGGATCTCCCGAAGCTCCTCCTCCGAGAGGGTGTTGACCACCTCGGCGGCGGTGGCGCCCTGGCGGCCGAGCCGCATGTCGAGGGGCCCCTCGAAGCGGTAGGAGAAGCCGCGCTCGGGGTCGTCCAGGTGGTAGCTGGAGACCCCCAGGTCGGCGAGAATGCCGTCCACCTGGGGGACGCCGAGGTCGGCGAGCACCCGCTCCAGGTCCCGGAAGTCGGCCTCGACCAGGGTCAGCCGGGGCTCCCCGGCGAAGCGCTCGCGGCCGCGGGCCAGGGCCTCGGGGTCCTTGTCCAGCGCGATCACCTGGGCCCCGGCGGCGAGCAGCGCCTCGGTGTGCCCGCCGCCGCCGAAGGTGGCGTCCACGATCCGCTTTCCCGGCCCGGGCTCCAGCGCGGCCAGGGTTTCCTTCAGGAGAACGGGGCGGTGGGCAATCGCCTTGCTCATAATCCGAGGTCCTTAAGTCGTTCGGGAATGGGGGGGTTGGCCATCGCCTGGCGAATCTCCTGCCACCAGCGGTCCTCCGACCAGACCTCGAGGCGCTTGGGGGCACCGGCGACGATGACGTTGTCCTCGAGGCCGGCGAATTGGCGCAGCGTGGGCGGAATGAGGATGCGCCCGCCCTTGTCCATCCGGGTCTTGTGGGCGCCCATGTAGAAGAAGCGCACGAAGCGCTGGGCGTCGGGGTCGGTCAGCGGGAGCTTTTCCAGCTCCGCCTCGATGGCGTCCCATACCCCAAGGGGGAAGACGTAGAGCTCGCCCTCCAGCCCGCGGGTGAGCACCATGCCGTCGGCGACGAAGTCGCGGAAGGCCGGGGGAATGACCACCCGTCCCTTTTCGTCGAGGCTATAGCTGTACTCCCCATACGGCATGGACCGACTCCCGATAACCCCTCGTGGGAAAGGTTAACACATTTTCCCACTTGGTTCTCCTTTTTTACCACAGGTCTACCCCAATTTCCCACCGGCGGGAGTCGGCAAAGCAAAACCGGGCCCGAAGGCCCGGTCGGGAAGGGGTGTAAGCCGGGTTCTGTCGTGCGCGGTCATCTATCTGGGACCACGGTCGCCCGTGGCCTCAAGCGGCCAGCTCTCGCGGGTGCGATCGGGCCGGGCAAGCCCTCCCCGCACACGGCCTTGCACCGGGTGGGGTTTGCCGAGCCGCCCCGGTTTCCCGGGACGCTGGTGGGCTCTTACCCCACCGTTTCACCCTTGCCTCCATGACCCTTCCCCAAGGGGGAAGGCGGATCGGCGGTCTGTTCTCTGTGGCACTTTCCGTCGCCTTGCGGCGCCCAGGCGTTACCTGGCACCCTGCCCTACGGTGCCCGGACTTTCCTCACCCTCCTTTTGGGGAGGGCGCGACCGCGCCCCCTTCCCAAAGGTATATTTTAGCGGAAACATGGGCTTTTGTCACCCTCGGCTCGGCTAGCATGGGGCCATGCAAGGGCTGTTTTGGGGGCTCTTGGCGGCCCTCCTGACCGGCCTCCTCGCCGTCGGGCTCCGGATTCCCGGGGGCGCGGTGGTGGGGGCGATGCTGGGGGCCGCCCTGTACAACTTCTCGGGGGCGCCGCGGGCCGAGTTCCCGGGCTGGGCGACGCTTTCGATCCAGCTTCTGGTGGGGGCGATGATCGGGTTTTCCGCCCGGCGGGAGCTGGTGCCGGTGCTGCTCCGGGTGCTGCCCATCGCCCTCTTGGGGGTGGCTACCTTCCTGCTGGTGGGCGCCCTGCTCAGCTACCTGGTGGTGCGGCTGGGCTGGCTGGACCCGGTGAGCGCGCTCTTTGGCTTCGTCCCCGGGGGCATCTCGGTGATGAGCGTGGTGGCCGAGAGCGAGGGGGGCAAGGGGGCGGTGGTGGCGGCGATGCACTTCGTCCGGGTGGTGACCATCCTGCTGCTCGCGCCCTGGCTGGCCCGCTTCCTGATCGCGCTCAATCGAGCAGGCCCAAGGCTTTGAGCCGCGGCCGGGCGTAGAACAGGGTGAGGGCGGTGGCGCCGTCCTCGATCTCGCCGGCCTCGAGCCGCCGGTAGACCTCGGTAAGGGGAAGCTCCAGCGGGGTCAGGAGCTCCGAGCGCTCGAGCTGGGGCTCGCCCACCCGCCGCGCCTCCAGGGCGAGGTAGGGGCGAAAGACCACCGCGTTGAACGAGGGCTGGGGGTGGAAGGCGGGGAGGGCCAGCAGCCGGCCCGCCTCCGCCCCCACCTCCTCGCGCAGTTCCCGGCGGGCGGCGGCCTCGGGGCGTTCGCCGTCGTCCACCTTGCCGGCCGGGACCTCGAGCAGGAACTTGCCGGTGGGGTGGCGGTACTGGCGGATCAGCAGGGCGGTCCCGCCGGCGGTCACCGGCAGCACGAAGACCGCCTCCACCGGGCCCGGCCGGTAGATGTAGGTGATCTCGGCCCCGGTATGGGTTAAAAGGCGCTCTTTGACGATGTGCACCGGCTCGGTGACCAGGTCCTCCAGGGAGAGCCGCTTCCAGGGTTTCATTCCCCTTAAGCATAATGAACGGGTGCGGTTCCTACTCACCGCCGACCCGGGGTTCGAGGACGTCACCCTGGCCGAGCTCGCCGAGCGGGGGCTCCCCGGCGCCCCCCGGCCCTTTGGCTACGCCGGGCTGGTGGTCGCCGAGGCTCCCGGACCCGAGCCGCTTTTTTCGCTGCGCTCGGTGCACCACCTGGTGCAGGACCTGGGCCGGGCCCGGCTTTCGGGGCCGGGCCTCGAGGACGCGCTTTCCGCCCTGGCCCCCTTCGCCATCCCCGGCCTGGGGCCGGAGACCTCGTTCGCCGTCCGGGTGCACCGGCGGGGCCGCCACGCCTTCCAAAGCCCCGAGCTGGAGCGGGCCTACGGCGCGGTCTTGGTGGCGCGCTACCGTGCCCCGGTGAACCTCACCCAGCCCGACCTCCTGGTGCGGGTGGACCTCTTTGAAGAGGCGCTCTTTTTGGGCATCCAGCTCACCCGCAGGCCGCTTTCGATCCGCTACCCCAAGGTCTACGCCCCGCCGGCCGCGCTCAAGGCCTCGGTGGCCTACGGCATGCTGCGCCGGCTGGGGGTCTCCCGGGAGACCCGCCTGCTCGACGCCTTCGCCGGTTCCGGGACGCTGGCGATCGAGGCCGTCCAGGGGTTTTCGCTGCGCCGGGTGGTGGCGCTGGACAGGAATCCCCGGGCGGTGGCCGGCGGCAGGGAAAACGCGCGGCAGGCGGGGGTTTCCGAGCAGATTCGCTTCCTGCAGGGCGACGCCCGCAAATTGCGGCAGCTCTTCCCCCCGGCTCGCTTCGACGCGGTGGTTGCGAATCCCCCTTATGGCAAACGTCTCGGGCGCTCGGAGAACCTCTACCGGATGTACCTGGAATTCTTCCAGGAGGCTAAAACGGTGTTGAAACCTGGAGGGGTCCTGGGGGTATTGGTCTTGAAGCGCGGCTGGATCGACCGGATCGCCCGGCAGGTCGGGGGCTGGGTCCTGCTCGAGCGGCGAGTGATCGAACTCGGCGGCTTGTACCCGGGCTATTTCGTTTTTCGGTCGAAGGGGTAAAAACCCCCGGGCGAATTTGTTAAAATCGCATCGCATGTTCGGCGGCAGCCTGACGAACATCCGGCCGGCCGAGTTGCTGATCCTGCTCAAGGATCGCGACGGCGAGCTGATCCTGGCGGCCAGCGGCGACCCCCCGCTCCAGATCTACCTGGAGGAGGGGAAGGTCGCCTGCGCCCGCCTGGGGACCGACGCCCTAGCCTGGGACGAGCTGGTGGCGGCGCTGATGCGGCTTTACGCGGCCGGCGAGATCGCCTTCCTCTACCGGCGGGGGATCCGCCCCAAGGACTGCCCCCTGCGCTTTGGCGTTCCCGCCGACCGCCTGATCCACGAGACCCTGACCCAGGGCGACGGCGCTAGCCCTGCTTCTTGAGCGCGTCGCGGATCTCCCGGAGGAGGACCACCTCTTCCGGCGGGGGCGGCGGCTCGGAGGGCGCTTCCTCCTCCTTGCGCCGCATGTTGTTCACCGCCTTGACCACCAGGAAGATGGCGAAGGCGATGATGATGAAGTTCACCAGCTCGTTGACCCAGGCGCCCCAGGCCAGCACGGTGGCGCCTGCCTCCATGGCCGCCTTCAGGGTGGGGTAGGGGCCGGGGGTGGCGCCTTCCTTCAGGACGATGAAGAGGTTTTGGAAGTCGGTGCCCCCGAGCAAGAGCCCGATGGGGGGCATGAGGATGTTCTGCACGAACGACTTGACCACCGCCCCGAAGGCGGCGCCGATCACGATGCCAATGGCCATGTCGAGGACGTTGCCCCGCTGAATGAATTCCTTGAACTCCTTCAACATGCCCCTATATTACCGAAGCCGGAAAAAGGCGGGCGGGCATTTCCGGCCCGCCCGCCTTGGGGTGTCCCCGCTCTACATGTGCTCGATCAGGGCCCGGCCGAACTCGCTGGTCTTGAGGAGCTTGGCCTCCCGGCCCTCGGCCACCATCAGGCGGTGGAAGTCGTAGGTCACCAGGCCCTCCTTGATGGTCGCCTCCATGGCCTTGATGATCAGGTCGGCGGCCTCCTTCCAGCCGATGTAGCGGAGCATCATCTCGCCCGAGAGGATCACCGAGCTGGGGTTGACCTTGTCCTGACCGGCGTACTTGGGGGCGGTGCCGTGGGTGGCCTCGAAGACCGCGTGGCCGGTCTGGTAGTTGATGTTGGCCCCGGGGGCGATGCCGATGCCGCCGACCTGGGCGGCGAGGGCGTCCGAGATGTAGTCGCCGTTTAGGTTGGGGGTGGCGATGACGTCGTACTCGGCCGGGCGGGTGAGGATCTGCTGCAGGAAGTTGTCGGCGATCACGTCCTTGATGATCACCTCCTCGCCGGTCTCGGGGTGCTTGAGGACGTGCCAGGGGCCGCCGTCTAAGGGCTCGGCGCCGAACTTCTCGCGGGCCAGCTCGTAGCCCCAGTTGCGGAAGGCCCCCTCGGTGTACTTCATGATGTTGCCCTTGTGCACCAGGGTGACGCTCTTGCGGCGTTCCTCGAGGGCGTAGTTGATCGCCGCTTCCACCAGCCGCTTGGTGCCCTCCTCGCTGATGGGTTTCAGGCCCAGGCCGGAGGTCTCCGGGAAGCGGATCTTCTTATACTCCTCGGGGAACTCGCGCTTCATAAACTCGAGGACCTTCTTCTGTCCCTCGCTGCCCGCCGGCCACTCGATGCCGGCGTAGATGTCCTCGGTGTTCTCCCGGAAGACCACCATGTTGACCAGCTCGGGGTGCTTGACCGGGCTGGGCACCCCCTCGAAGTAGCGCACCGGCCGCACGCAGGCGTAGAGGTCGAGGCGCTGGCGGATGGCCACGTTGATCGAGCGGATGCCGCCGCCCACCGGGGTGGTGAGGGGGCCCTTGATCGCCACCAGGTACTCGCGGATGGCCTCGATCGTCTCCTCCGGCAGCCAGACCTCCTCGCCGTAGACCCGGTTGGCCTTTTCCCCGGCGTAGACCTCCATCCAGGCGATCTTGCGCTTGCCGCCGTAGGCCTTTTCCACCGCCGCGTCGAAGACCGGCTGGGCGGCGTTCCAGATGTCGGGGCCGGTGCCGTCGCCCTCGATGAAGGCGATGATGGGGTGGTCGGGCACGATCAGCTTGCCGTTTTCGATGCGGATCTTCTCGCCCCATTCGGGAACCTTGATCTTCTCGAACATGCTCTCTCCTCCGTTTTCAAGATACCGAGCCGGGGGGGACGGAGGTCCCCCTCCGGGCCTCGAGGAGGCCCTCGGCGTTGACCAGGTAGTGGGCCAGGATACCCGGGATCAGGGAGCCGGTGGCCAGGTAGGCGAGGCCGAAGAGGACCCCGGCCAGGCCGACGTAGAGCGGGTAGGCGTAGGCCCGACGGTCGGGCACCGGGTGGAAGAGGGCGAAGATCAGCGCCGAGAGCAGGAGCGCCGCCGCCTCCGGCAGCCCCCGGGCGAAGAGGGGGATCAGAAACCCCCGGAAGAAGACCTCCTCGGCCAGCGCGCTTAAAAGCGCGAGGGGCAAAAGGGCGGCCTCCGGCAGCGCCGCCGCCACCCGGCGGATCAGCGCCTCGGCGACCCGGTAGGAGTCGGGGAAGAGCCGGGCGAAGAGGGCCTCGCCCGCCTTGAGCGCGAGGTAGAGGAGCAGGAAGGCCAGGGTGTCGCGGGCGGGGTCGGGCCGGGCGACCAGGGGGACCCGGAGGGCGTGCATTCCGGCGAGACCCAGGACGAGCAGGCCGGCCTCGGCCAGGAACAGAATGCGCAGGGGGTTCACCGCAGGATCCGGATCTCCAGCCGGTGGCGGCGGGTCTTCCCGGGGGCGATCTCGGTGGCGAAGACCAGCCGGGCCCGGCTGCCCTCGACCGCCAGCTGGAAGGGGCGGGGGGCCTCGAAGAGGAGGGCCAGCTGCTCGAGCTCGAGGATCTGCTTGGCCGATTCCTGCCGCAGCGGGCGGGGCTCCTCCGCCAGTTCCAGGTCAACCGCGAAGAAGCCCTGATAGCCCCCGTCGTCCTGGCGGCCGATCCGCCACTCGAGCTCCAGCGCCTGCTCCTTGGGGCGGGGGCGGTAGGTGGCCTTGAGGGTGAAGCCCCGGTGGCGGCCGGCCAGGTGCACCCGGTCGCGGTACTTGGTGGCCTCGAAGGGCACCCGGTGCCAGCCCCCCCGGTCGAGCGCGTCCAGCCGCTCGGCCAGGTGGGGCACCAGGCTGCGGCCGGCCAGCAGCGGCAACTCGACCTCGCGCACGTCGAAGGCGAAGAGCGCGCCGCCCAGGGCGGGGCGGAGGTAGAGGGTGAGGGTGTGGCTTTCCAGGATCGCCTCGGGGAAGCCGTCGGCGTCCATGTCCTCGAGGTAGAGCTCGAGCCAGGCGTACTTGCGGGGATCGCAGTGGTTCTCGGCGGCGAGCAGCTCGCGCCAGGCGAAGCGGTAGGCCTTTGGGTCCTGGCCCCGGTAGGCCCGTCCCCACTGCCCCCGGTAGAGCCGCTGGTAGGCTTCCTCGGGCGGCCGCTTGGCCTCTTCCAGCTTGTCCGAGACCCAGCGCATCTTGGCGAAGAGGTCGGCGGCCCGGGGGTTTTGACGGGGGAGGACCCGGGGGTGGTCCGCCCCCCGCACCCAGCCGGCGGGAAAGGGGGCACCGGGGTTCCGGGGGGCAAAGTAGGCGGTCTCGCCCCGGTAGGGAATCAGCCAGACCCCGGCCTCCTCGACCCCGGCGTAGGCGGGCTCGGCAAGCGCCTCCTGGGGCAAAAGGGCGTAGGTGTAGCCCTCCTCGGCCAGGCTCTCGACGCGGGTGAGGTCGAAGGCGCCGTCGGCCAGGAACGCCCCCTGCACCTCGACGCCGAAGAGCTCCTCCAGCCGGTCGGCCATGTCGGCGAGCTGCCAGGAGGCGTCGCGCTCGGGGAGGAGCGGCAGGTAGGGGGAGTAAAGCCCCCCGCCCAGGAGCTCGAGCTCCCCGCTGGCGGCCCGCTCGGCGATCGCCTCGGTGAGCTCCTCGGGGAGCCGGTCGAGGAGGAACCCCGAGAGGAAGAGGAGGCTCCCCTTCGGCATCTCGGGGAGCCGCTCGGCCAGGCGGCGGAGGGCCCCGTCCTCCTCCCCGGGCCCGGCGTCGTAGACGAAGAGCGGCCGTTCCACCGCTTTGAAGCTACCACGAGCCGGCGCTAGCGGCGCTCCTCGCCCACCACCCGGCCGTCCTCCAGCCAGACCACGCGGCGGGCATGTTCTAGCAGGCGGGGGTCGTGGGTGGCGAAGACGAAGGTCATCCCCGCCTCCCGGTTGAGCCGCCGCATGGTCTCGATCAGCCGCAGCCCGGTCTTTTTGTCCAGGTTGGCGGTGGGCTCGTCGGCCAGCACCAAACGCGGCCGGGCGGCCAGCGCCCGGGCTACCGCCACCCGCTGCTGCTGGCCGCCGGATAGCTCGCTGGGCCGCCGGTTCGCGAGCTCGGCCATGCCCAGGGCTTGGAGCGCTTCGTGGGCCCGGCGGTTCCGCTCCCTTGGGGGCATCCCCCGGAGCTCGAGCACGAAGGCGGCGTTTTCCAGCGCGGTGAGGACCGGGATCAGGTTGTAGGCCTGGAAGACGAAGCCGATCTTGTAAAGCCGGAGCCTCGCCCGCTCGGCCCGGCTCAGGCGGTCGACGCGGGTGGCCTCGAGCCAGACCTCGCCCTCGCTCGGCAGGTCGAGCCCGCCGATCAGGTGGAGCAGGGTGCTCTTCCCCGAGCCCGAGGGCCCGGCGACGGCGGTGAACTCGCCGGCCTCGACGGCGAGGTCGACCCCCCGGAGCGCCGGGGTCTCGACCTTGCCCTGGCGGTAGATCTTGGCCAGGTTTTGGGTTCGTACCAGCATCGTTCCCCCTTCAGGCGGCGACGTAACGCAGGGCCCGGGCCGGCTCCAGCCGGGCCGCCAGGAAGGCCGGCCAGAAGGCGGCGAGGAGGGCGGCGGCCAGGGCAAAGAGCAGCACCAGCAGTACGTCCTGGCGGTGAAGCTCGCCGTAGAGCACCGGCGGCAGCCCGAACTCGGCGTAGCTCTCGGCGACCTCCGGGGGCAGGGCGAAGCCCCGGGCCAGGCGCAGGTGGATCGCGCCCCCGAGCAAAAGCCCGAGGAGGGCGCCGACCAGGGTCAGCATCAGGGTCTCCAGGTAGACGAGCAGGAAGACCCGGCCCGGGGTCATCCCCAGGGCGGAGAGCAGGCCGAACTCGCGGACCCGCTCGCTCAGGGAGAGGTAGACGGTGTTCAAGAGGATCAGCGCCGCCAGCAGGAAGAAGATGCCCACGAAGAGCAGCATCATCCGGTGGAAGACCCGCACCATCCCGGAAAGGCCGGGCACGGTCTGGTCCCAGCGGAGGACCTCGAGGCCCCCCGGGAGGGCGGCGGAAAGCCTCCGCTGGGCCAGCTCCAGCCGCGCTTGCTGGGAAAAGCGCACCACCCCGGGCAGGAAGATCACCAGCTCGCTCACCATCCCGGGGGCGGCGAGCCGGGAGGCGGTCGCGAGCGGCAGCGCCAGGAACGCCCGCTCCTCGTTTTTCTCCAGGAGTTCGACCGTGGCCGCGACCGGCAGCAGGCCGCTGCCCTCGCCCAGGGCCTCGGGCAGGTAGAGGTAGACCAGGTCTCCGGGCCGCTTCTGGAGCCTGACCGCAAGCGCCCGCCCCAGCACCGCGCCCCCTTCCAGCGGCGCCCCCTTGAGCAGGCTTCTCGCCAGCCGGCCGCCGGGCTCGAGGCCGGTGAGCAGCGCCGGCTCCGAGCGCCGCTCGCCGGCGACCAGGGCCGGCCAGAGGAGCCTTCCCTCGACCCCGGCCCCGGGCAGCACCCGGAGGACCTCGGCCCGGGTCCCGGCGGGGAAGACCCGTTCGACGAGGGGGCGTTTCTCGTAGTTTTCCACCCGCACCACCAGGTGCCCGATGCGGGCGGTGAAGGTGGCGAAGTAGCCGTTGACGGCGGCCCAGGTGAAGGAAAGGAGGGCGAGCCCCAGGGCCACCACCAGCGCCACCACCCCGGCGGTGAGCAGGCTCCGCGCCCGGGCCCGCCAGAGGTTGCGCCAGGCGAGGGCGATCACGGGCAGTCCTCCGGCAGCGCCTCGGGGGTGAAGCAGCCGGGGTCGATGGTCTGGAGCACCCGGAAGCGCTCGATGCGGAAACGGGTCCGCCAGCCTTCGTGGACGAGGTCCTCGGCCACCCCGGCGGTGACCAGGTAGCCCGTGTCCAGCCGGGCGAAATCGCTGAAGCGGACCCGTTTCACCTCGATCCCGCGCTGGTCGTAGTAGGAGATCGAGAGCGGCACCTTCCGGGCCTTTTCGATGACCAGTTCCAGCTTGCCGTAGGGGGTGGGGGCCTGGGGGCGGGGGGTGAGCAGGACGACGTAGCGGCGTTCGTCCTCGAAGGCGAGCTGGCTCTCGTAGTCCTCCAAAAGCCCCTGCCCGCTGAGCTCGAGGGCGGAGAGGTCCGAGCCCAGAAACCGCTGGTGGCCGCTGCTGGGCGGCAGCTCGACCACCCGGTCGAAGCGGGGGTCGTAGAGCCAGATGCCGTTTTCCAGAAAGAGGTAGGCCTCGCCCCGGCGGGCGGGGGGCTCGAGCACCCGTACCCGGCTTCTCCCCTCGCCGTCGGTGTAAAAGCGGAGGCGAAACCGCCTCGGGGAGCCGGGGCGTTCGATCTCGACGACCAGCTCCCCGGTCATCGGCGGACCGGAGAGGGCCTTGAGCGCCGCTTTCACCAGGGCCTCGGTCGGGGGCGCGGCCCGGGCCGGGGCCAGGAGGAGGAGGGCGATCAAAAGGGCTTTCTTCATGCTCACACCTCGAAGCGGAGCGCCCGCGGCAGGTCGAGGGCGTAGACGTAGCGGGCAGGGAAGAGGAGGGCCAGGAGGGCGGCCGCCGCCACCACCGAGGCGGTGGGGCCGAGGTAGCCCGCCCGTACCACCAGGTAGACCTCCTCGAAGAGCCCGGCTTCGGGCCAGATCTGGTTGCTGAGGGCGAAGATCGGGCCCAGCAGGTTGTGCTGGCTGCCGTAGTAGAGCAGGCCGTAGCCGAAGAGGAGTCCGGCGGTCCAGCCGATCAGACTGGCGAAGACGCCCTCGAGCACCACCATCCCCGCGAGCCGGGCGGGGTCGAGGCCGAGGGCGGCGATCACCCCGAGCTCCCGGGTGCGCTCGCGGACGCTGACGTAGAGGGTGCTGGTCACCGCCAGGGCCGAGAGCAGGGCCAGGAAGAGGTTGTAAAAGCGGGCCAGCGCCCGTCCCAGCTCGATGTCGGTCTTGACCGGGCCGACCAGCGCCCAGGCGTCCCTGGCGGCGTAGCCCGGGGGAAGCCGGGCGGCGATCTCCCCGGCCACGCGCGCCTCCCGGCCCCGGGGCGCGTCCACCGCCAGGTGGGTGGCGGTGGCCAGGCCGGTGAGCCGGCGGGCGTCCTCGAGGTGGAGGTAAAGGCGGTAGCGGTCCACCGCCCCCACCCGGGCCCGGAGGAGGCCGACCACCCGGAGTCCGGCGGAGCGCGGGCCGGCCAGGTGGGCGGCGGAGAGGACCAGGCGTTCCCCCACCCGGACGTCGAGCCTCTTCGCGAGCTCATGCCCTAAGACGACCTCCCCCGGGCCCTCCAGCCAGCGCCCCTTTTCCACCCGGCCGGGCACCCGGGAAAGCCGCCGCTCGGCCTCGGGCTCCACCCCGGTGGCCTCGACCCCCTCGCTCTGGTAAGGACTTTCGGCAAGGGCAGAAAAGCCGAGCCTTAGCGTATGAAGGCGGTCCCCGACCGCGGCCCGCACCGCCTCCAGGTCCTCGATCCCGTGCTCCGGGGCGGGGTCCTCGAACCACTCGGTCCTGGCCACCACCACCGGGGCGGCGATGAAGCGGGCGTAGGCATAGCGGACGCTTTCCTCGTAAGCGTCCATGACGCTCAGGTAGAAGAGGTTCGCCACCACCACGTAGGCCACCACCAGGGCCACCAGCAGGGTGCGGGTGGGGTGGCGGAGGAGGTTCTTCAGGGCGAGGCGGGCCATTCTTCCTCCAGGAGCTCCTTGAGCTTTTCGCCGTAGCGGCGGTAGACCCGGGCGAGCTCCGCGAGCCGGCCCCGGGCGCCCGGACCCGAGGGAGCCGCGGCCGCCTGCTCGGCGATGCCGGCGAGCTCCCGGACGAAGGCCAGGTCCTGTTCGATTACCCGCCGCCAGGCGTCCTCGGCCAGCCGGTAGTAGGCCCGGCGGTCGCCGGGCCGGTGCACCCGCTCGATCGCCCGGTAGCGCTCCAGCAGCCGGGTGGCCAGGCTGGCGCTGGCCTTGGAGAGGCCCAGCTCCCGGGCCAGGTCGGAAAGCGCCACCGGTTCCTCGTCGGCCACCACCAGGTAGCCGAGCACCAGGCCGGCGGTCCGGGGCAGCCCCAGGTCGGAGAAGAGCCGGCCCAGACGCTCGGCGAAGGCCCGCTTCGCGTCCACGGGTTTAGTTTAGCAAAACGTAAACGTTCAAAACGTTAAAAACTACCCCGGCGCCGGCGGCACCGGCCGGGCCCAGAGGATGTAGGAGAGGTGGTTCAAGTAGGCGAGGGCGGGCTCCGGGAGCGGCCGGTCGATCTCGATCGCCATCATCGCCTCGCCCCCCTTCTTGGTGCGGCTCGAGGTCAGGTGGGCGATGTTGACCTCGTCGTCGGCGAGCACCCGGGCTACCCGGGCGATCACCCCGGGGGTGTCGACGTGCTTGACGAGAAGCGCCGGGGCCTCGCCGGTGAGGTGGATCTCGAAGTCGTCGAGCCGCCAGAGCTTGACCAGCCCGCCGCCCAGCGAGGAGCCGTAGACGACGACCCGCTCCCGCGGGTTTTCCAGGGTGATGCGGACGCTGTTGGGGTGGACGTCGCCGAGCTCGACGGTCTTGAAGGCGTAGTCCAGGCCCGCCTCCTGGGCCAGCTTCTCTGCCTCCTTGATCCGGGGGTCGTCCGGCGCCAGGCCCAGGACGCCGGCGAGCAGCGCCTTCTTGGTGCCGTGCCCCTCGCCGGTCTCGGCGAAGGAGCCGTGGAGGCCGAACTCCACCCGCTCGAGCTCGCCGGGGAGGAGCTTGCGCGCCAGCCAGGCGATCTTGGCGGCGCCGGCGGTATGGCTGGAGGAGGGGCCGATCATGACCGGCCCGATCATATTAAAGAGGCCCATACTCCGAGCATAGCGCTGGCGGCGGGGGGAGAAAGCGGTAAGAATGAGCTCATGCGACGTGGACTTTGGATGCTTTGGCTGTTGCTGCCGGCGTTGGCCCAGAGCCTGGTGGTGCCGCCGGGGGCCGAGCCCGGGGCGCCCGCCGAGGTGGTGGGCGAGGGGCTGCCGCCCGGCACCTACGCCCTGGAGATGGCGACCCCCGAGGGGGAGGAGAAGGTCTTCACCGTGGAGGCCCCGGACGGCCGCTTCCGGTTTACCTTCACCCCCGAGGAAGGGGGCGAGTACCGCTTTCGCCTGATGCTCGGGGAGAAACCCCTGGAGGCGGTGCTGGAAGTGGTCTTGCCGGCCCCGCACTTCAGCGAGACCGGGCTCTGGTTGAGGCCCGGCCTCGAGGTCAAGCTGCCCGAGCCCGCCTCCTGGATGGGACCGGTGGTGGCGGGGGCCCAGGTCTACGTCGCCCGGCCGCTCTTGGTGCTGGAGATCCACCGCTTCACCGGGGCGATCACCCGCCACTACCCGCCCAACCGGGTGAAGGAGCTCCTCCCCGGTCCCGAGCTGGCCCTGGTCGACGGCCGCCGGCTGGGGCTCGAGGAGATTCGAACCCTGCCCTTCGAGGCGCCCTGGTCGGAGCTCGCTGCCCTGGCCAAGCTGGAGCGCTCGCTCGGCGACTACCGGGGCTACCGTCCCTACTGGAGCCTTTGGGCCGAACGCCGCAGCGACCCGGCGGCGCTTTCGGCCATGGGCAAGGACCTCTTTGCCCGGGGGCACCGGGTGGAGCTGGCCTGGGGCGAGGACCCGCCCTTTGGCTACCTGGTGGCGGCGGCCGAAAAGGCCCGGGGCGAGGGGATCGAGCAGAGCCTCGCCCTCACCCGCTTCCTTTTCGACCACCTGCCGCTCTTTCCCGGCAGCGCCGCCTTCTTCCAAGACGCCGCCGACTGGCTCTGGGCCCAGGGGCTGCGGGCGGAGGCCGCCCGCCTACGGACCGGAACCGGCTGGCTGGGGCACTACCGGCGCCTGGGGCTGGCCGGGCTGCTGGGTGGGCTCTTCCTCTTCTTCCTGGTGGCCTACCTGGCCCTCTTCTTGAAAGCGCTCTTCTCCGGCGGCCGCCCCTTTGGGGCGCGGCTTTTCTTCACCGAGCGGTTGCTGCTGCCGCTGCTCCTGCTGGGCGTCGCCGCCAGCGGCACCGGCTACCTCCTCGCCCGGCAGGTGGCGGGCGAGCTCGGAGAGAGCTTTTCCCGCGCCAGCCTACAGACGCTGGCGGCCCGGGAGGCGATCGCCGCCCTGCCGGAGGGTCCCGAGCGGGAGGCCCTTTTGTCCGGCAAGGGAGAACGGGTGCCCTCCGCCGCCCTGCGCCTGCGGGCCGGTCGGCCGGCGGCGGCGCTGGCCTGGGACCGGGACAGCGGCCCGGTGCTCGAGGCCCTGGCCCTGGGCGGCGACCCCTGGACCGCGGTCTACGCCGGCACCGGAGAGTCCCGCCCGCTCGGCCCCAGCGACCGCGAGCTCGAGCTGCTGCTCGCCGCCGCCCAGGCACGGGCCTTCGCGGCCCGGCCGCTGGCGACCCTGAACCAGGCGGTAAAGAGCCCGCTCCTGCTGGGGCTCATGGCGGTGCTCGTCTTGCTTTTGTTCCTGCTTCACCTGCCCGCCCTCTTCCGGGGCTCGCCGGCCCGCCCCAACCTGCTGGTGCGGCTTTGGGAGCTTTTGGTCCCGGGGCTTTTGGGCTTCGGCGCCGGGGTCGGGTTGCTGCTGCTGGCGGCCGCCCTCTACGGCGCCTTCCGCCTCTACCAGGGCGGCGCCGACGGGGCCTTCTGGCTCGCCGCCGCCTACCTGCTCAACCTGATCTGGCTGGCCGCCGACTGGCGGGGGGCGAGGGCGTGATCCTGCCGGCCCTGCCCACCCCCATGGACGCCGCCGGCCGTCCCGACTGGGGGGCCTACCAGGCGGTGATGGACCGCCTCGCCGGGCAGGTGGACGGGTTTTTGATCTACGGCTCCAACGGCGAGGCGCCCCTGCTCTTCCCGGAGGAGCGAAGGGAGGGGCTTTCCAAGCTCAAGCCGCCCCAGCCCTTCCTGGTCGGGGTGGGCGACGAGAGCACTCCCCAGGCGCTTTTTCACCAGCAGGCAGCCCGGGAGGCGGGGGCCTTCGCCGGGCTCGCCTACCTGCCGCGGTTTTTCTTTGCGGCGCTCGACGAGGCGGCGGCGCTTCGCTACTTCGAGGCCCTCGCCCGGGTGCACCCGGTCTTCGTCTACCACGTGCCCGGCCTCACCCGCACCGAGCTCCCGCTCCCCTGGGTCCGGCGGATCGCCGAGATCCCCGGGGTGGTCGGGATCAAGGACTCGAGCGGCGAGGTCGCCCGGCTCGCCTACTACCAGGCGGAGCGCCTGCCCCTGCGGGTGTTCACCGGCAGCGCCACGGTCTTCCTGGCGAGCCTGCTCCACGGCGCCGAGGGCGGGATCCTGGCGGCGGCCAACCTGGTGCCCGCCCTGATTCAAAAAATCCACGCCGCCTACCGCGCCGGCCGCCTGGACGAGGCGGTGGCGCTGCAAAACCGGCTCGATCCCCTGGCCCGGGCGCTGGGGGCGGGCGGGGTGGTGCTTTTGAAGCAGGCGATGCGCCACCTCGGCTTTCCGGTGGGCTTCCCGCGGCCGCCCCTGCCCCAGGAAAGCCCGCTCTGGGCGGAGTTTGGTCCGCTGCTCGAGGCCTTCCGGGAAGAGGGCCTGACGGCATGAGGGAAAATGGGGCGAAGGAGGTAAGTATGCGCGGACGTTGGTTCCTCGGATTGCTCCTGCTCTTGGGGCTTTTCGCCTGTGCCCCCCGGCAGGGCCAGCTGGCGGCGCCCAAGGCGCGCCTTCTAGGGAGCGAGCTGCTGGCGGTGGACCCCTTCCAGGACCGGCTCTCCCTGCGGCTCCAGCTCGAGCTCTCGAACCCCAACCCCTTCGACCTCCCCCTCTTGGAGAGCGAGCTCACCGCCCGCCTGGGCGACTGGAGCACCCGGGCGATGCTGCCCTCGCTCACCCTGCCCAAGAACGGGCGGACCCAGGTCTCGCTGCTGCTCGAGGGCAGCCTCTACGGGGCCGCCAAGACCGTCGCCGACCTGCTCTCGGGCCAGGAGCTGCCGCTCAGCCTGACCGGCAAGCTCTGGGTGGAGGCCTTGGGGCAGCGGATGGCGCTCGGGCCCTACACCCTGCTGCAGGACCGGGTCCGCTTCGACCTCGCGCTGACGCCGCCGGAGATCCACCCGCTCAAGACCGAGGTCAAGCTCGGCTTCGGGACGCTCACCTTCCAAGTGCGTTTCCTGGCCAAGAACCGGCTGCCGGTGGGTTACCGGCTCGAGGGCGCCCTGCTCGCCGAGGTCGGCGGCTTCCCGCTGGGCGAGGCGCCGCTTTCGCTGAACCTGCCGCCCCTGGGCGAGGAGGAGGGGAGCCTGGGCCTGACCGTCTCCCTGGTCTCGCTGCCGGGCATCGTGCAGGCGGTGAAGAACGGCACCGACTACCAGCTCGCGGGCACGCTCCGGGCGGTGATCCCGGGAATCTGGGACCGCCCGCTCCAGATCCGCCTGGCGGGCCACCTGCCCTAGCCGCTCCGTGTCCCGCTTCGACCGGTTGGGAAGGCTGTTCGAGCGCCACGGCCACCGGGTCTACCCCGGCTGGGCGCGGGCCTCGCTCTTGACGTTCGCCGGCCGGCTTCCGCCCCGCGCCCGGGTCCTCGACCTGGGTGGGGGCACCGGCCTGCTCGCCGGCTGGATGCGCGCGGTCCGGCCCGACCTCGAGCTCGTCGTGGCCGACGCCTCCCGGGGGATGCTGGCCCGGGTGCCCGAGGGTATCCAGGCGGTTTACGCCCGGGCCGAGGCGCTGCCCTTCCCGGACGCCGCCTTCGACGCGGCGGTCCTGGGGGAGGCGCTGCACCACTTCGCCGACCCCGAGGCGGCCCTTTCCCAGCTGGCCCGGGTGCTCGCCCCCGGCGGGCGGCTCTGGCTCTATGACTTCGACCCCCGTCCCCTGGGCGGGCGCTTGCTCCGGGTCTTGGAACGCCTTTGGGGGGAGCCGGGGGCCTTCTACCCGCCCGAGGCACTGGTTCAAAGCCTCGCCGAGCGGGGGATCGAGGCCCGCGCCGAGCCCCGCGGGTTTCGCTACGTCTTGTTGGGCGAGCGCAAGGAGAACGCCTCCGGGAGCAGCTCCCCGAGCCGGTAGCGGCGTTCCTCCCCCCGGTCGTTGACGCAGACCACCAGCGCCTCGGGCCCGGCGAACTCGGCCAGCACCTGACGGCAGGCGCCGCAGGGGGCGGCCGGCGGCGAGGAGGTACTGGCCACCACCACCGCCTCGATCTCGCGCTCGCCGGCGGTGACCATCGCCCCCACCGCGATCTGCTCGGCGCAGCGGGAGAGGGGGTAGGCGCTGTTTTCCACGTTGGCACCGGTAAAGACCTTGCCCGAGCGGGTCTGGATGGCGGCCCCCACGGGGAAGCGGGAGTAGGGGGCGTAGGCGTTCTTCTGCGCTTTCTTGGCGGCCTCAATCAGCTTCTTCATGGACGTCTTCCTCCCGCGGCTTGGGCTCGGCCCGCACCAGCGTCACCTTGCGCTCGTCGGCCTCGGCGATCAGAAAGCGCCAGTCGCCGTGCTCGGTGACCTCGCCCTCCTTGGGGATGTAACCGAAGCGATCGTAGAGAAAGCCCGAGAGGGTCTCGTACTCGCCGTCCGGGAACTCGGTCTTGAGGGCGTCGGCGACGTCGTCCAGAGGGGTCTGGGCGTCGATCAGAAAGGCGCCGTCGGCGAGCTTCTTGATGTCCTGCTCCAGCTCGTCGGTCTCGTCGTAGATCTCGCCGATGATCTCCTCGATCACGTCCTCCAGGGTGACCAGCCCGGCGGTGCCGCCGAACTCGTCGACCACGATCGCCATGTGCATCTTGCGGCGCCTGAGCTCGCGGAGGAGGTTCCAGACCGGCATGCTCTCGGGGACGAAGTAGGCGTCGTGGGCGATCGCCCGCACCCGCACCTCCTCCAGGCGGCCGTCGTCGACGTAGTCGAGCAGGTCCTTGATCAGGGCGATGCCGATGATGTGGTCGATGTTCTCCTCGTAGATGGGGTAGCGGGAGAAGCGGTATTCCCGCACCAGGTCGAGAAACTCCCGCAGCGAGGCGTCGGCCTGCACCGCCACGATCTCCACCCGGGGGACCATGATCTCCTTGACCTGGGTCTCGCCCAGCTCGAGGACCCCCTGGATCATGTCCTCCTCGGCTTCCTCGATCGCCCCCGAGCGCTCGGCGCCGGCCAGGATCAGCCGCAGCTCGTCCTCGGTCACCAGCGGCTCGTGCCGCGGCTCGAGCCCCAGGGCCCGCAGGATCAGGGTCGAGGCCCAGGTGAAGAAGCGGCCGATGGGGTAAAGCAGGATCGAGAGCCAGTAGATCGGCCGGATGACGATCCGGGCGATGCGGTCGGCGTGGTGCACCGCCAGCGACTTGGGGGTGATCTCGCCGAAGAAGAGCACCAGGAAGGTCATCGCCCCGGTGGCGATCCCCACCCCGGCGTCGCCGAAGGCCTTGGTGGCCAGGTCGGTGACCAAAGCGGTGGCGGCGATGTTGACCAGGTTGTTGCCCACCAGGATGGTGGTCAGGAAGCGGGTGATGTCGCGCTCGAGCAGGCTGAAGGGGCCGCTGCCCCCCTCCTCCTCGGCGAGCTCCTTGACCTTCCAGGGCCAGAGGGTGGTGATCGCGGTCTCCGAGGCCGAGAAGAAGGCCGATAGGGCGAAGAGCGCGATCAGCAGCAGGATCTCCCAGGGGCTGACCGAGGCCCCCGGGCCGGCCGCCAGGGCCGGGGCGAGGACCGGGCTCAGGGCCAGGATCCAGCGGATTTTCCTAGAACTCGGAGGGTGTTCGTGTTCGCCCATCGTGTCACCTCACCAGGCGTTCCCAAAGGGGCGGAAGGAAGAGGAAAAGCCCCAGCAAAAGCGCCGCCAGGCTGGCCAGCAGCACGGCGGCGGCGGCGGCGTCCTTGGCGGTCTTGGCGAGCGGGTGGAGCTCCGGGCTGGCCAGGTCCACCAGCGCCTCGACCGCGGTGTTCACGAGCTCGAGCCCCAGCACCAGCCCGATTGCGAGCAGCACCGGCACCGGGCTCACCCCCAGCCACAGGGCGAGCAGCAGGGCGGCGAGGCCGATCAGGGCCTCCAGCCGGAAGTTGGGCTCGGTCTTCCAGGCCTGGGCCAGGCCGGCGTAGGCGTGGCGGAAGGCGTCGAGGAGCCGCGAAAGCCTCAAAGTTCTCGAATCCGCCTTTGCACCTTGCGAAAGCCTTGCCATTCGTCCTCCGTGGTGTGGTCGTGGCCCAAGAGGTGCCAGAGCCCGTGGGCGGCCAGCGTCCAGACCTCGGGCCAGAGCCCGTGCCCGGCCGCCTCGCCCTGGCGCCGGGCGGTGTCCAGGCTGATCACGATGTCGCCGAGGTGGGGGGGCACGAAGGGGTCGCCGGGCTCGAAGGTGGGGAAGCTGAGCACGTCGGTGGCGGCGTCCTCCCCCCAGTGCTCGCGCTTCAAGGCGCGGATGCGGGGGTCGTCGGTGAGGATCACGGTCACCGCCCGGTCGCCCACCCCGAGCTCCTGCATCAGCCGCTCGAGCTTGGCCTCGAGCTCGTAGACCCGTTCGGGGTCCACCGGCACCTCGGCCACCAGGTCAACCACTTCGGCGTTCCGCCTCCTCGTAGGCGCGCACGATCCGGGCCACCAGGGGATGCCGGACGACGTCCGCCTCGCTGAAGTAGACGAAGGCGATGCCCTCGATCCCCTTGAGGATCTTCTCGGCCTCGACCAGCCCCGAGCGGGCCGCCTTGGGCAGGTCGATCTGGGTGACGTCGCCGGTGATCACCACCTTGGAGTTGAAGCCCATCCGGGTCAGGAACATCTTCATCTGCTCCGGGGTGGTGTTTTGCGCCTCGTCCAGGATGATGAAGGCGTCGTTCAGGGTGCGGCCCCGCATGAAGGCCAGCGGCGCCACCTCGATCACCCCCGACTGCAGGTAGTTGTCGAAGCGGTCGGGGTCGATCATGTCGAAGAGGGCGTCGTAGAGCGGCCTCAGGTAGGGATCCACCTTGGCCTGCAGGTCGCCGGGCAAAAACCCAAGCCGCTCGCCGGCCTCGACCGCCGGCCGGGTGAGGATGATGCGCTTGATGTGGTGGGCCTTGAGGGCGGCGACCGCGGTGGCCACCGCCAGGTAGGTCTTGCCGGTGCCGGCGGGGCCGATCCCGAAGGTGATGTCGTTCTCGGCGATGGCCTCGACGTAGCGCCGCTGCCCCGGGGTCTTGGGGCGGAGCTTGCGGGGCAGGACCAGCCCGCCGGGCCGGGGCTCGGTCTCCCGCACCAGGCTCTTGCCCGCGAGCGCGAGCTCGACCGCCTGCTCGATCGTGGGTTCGTCGAGCTCGGCGCCCTGGCGGACGAGGGCGAGCAGGTCCTTGATCACCTGTTCCGCCAGGGTGACCTCCTCCAGGTCCCCCTGAATCTTGACGGTGTTGCCCCGGGCGACGATCTTGGCGCCGAGCCGCTCCCGGAGCGCCTTGAGCCAGACGTCCCCGCGGCCGAGCAGGGCCATCGCTTCCTCGGGGCCTTTGATCTCGACTACCGCTTCGGCGGCCACCGGCGCTTGGCCCTCGGCTCGGAGAGAATCTCGTGCCATACGATCCCTTTCACGATAGCATTCCGGGTCAGGCGGAGCCCGAGCTTCTTGGGCCGGCGGGCGGGCGGGGGCTCCTCGGCCGCCGGGGGTGCCGGCTCGCTAGGGGCGGGCGCCACCGCCACCGGCCGCACCGGGACGGGCTCGGGCTTCCGTTTCTCCCGAGGGGGGACCTCCTCCTCGGGGGGCTCGGGGAAGGCCTCCTCGAGGATCTCCGGGACCCGTTCCTTCTGGAAGAGCCCCTTCAGCACCGGGCCGACGATGAAGAAGAGGACGAAGAGCAGACCCAACAGGTCGTCGAGCTTCAAGGGCTACTCCTCCTCGCCCTCTTTGGCCGCCCGGCTGATCGACTCCCGCATGTCGGTGTCGGCCTCGATGTTCTTGAGCTGGTAGTAGTCCATCACCCCGAGCCGGCCCTTCTTGAGCGCCTCGGCCAGCGCCAGCGGCACCTGGGCCTGGGACTCGACCAGTTTGGCCCGCATCTCCTCCACCTTGGCCCGCATCTCCTGCTCCGCCGCCACCGCCATCGCCCGGCGCTTTTCCGCCTGGGCCTGGGCGATCTTCTTGTCCGCCTCGGCCTGGTCGATCTGCAGCTGGGCGCCGATGTTCTTGCCCACGTCGACGTCGGCGATGTCCACCGAGAGGATCTCGAAGGCGGTGCCGGCGTCCAGGCCCTTCTCCAGCACCACCTTGCTGATGCGGTCGGGGTTTTCCAGCACGTCCTTGTGGCTTTCCGCCGAGCCGATGGTGGTGACGATGCCCTCGCCCACCCGGGCGATGATCGTCTCCTCGCCGGCGCCGCCCACCAGCCGGTCGATGTTGGCCCGCACCGTGATGCGGGCGACCGCGATCAGCTGGATGCCGTCCTTGGCCACGGCGGCGATCCGGGGGGTCTCGATGACCTTGGGGTTGACCGAGACCTGGACGGCCTCGAGCACGTCCCGGCCGGCCAGGTCGATGGCCGCTGCCCGGTCGAAGGTGAGGTCGATGCCCGCCTTCTGGGCGGCGATCAGGGCGTCCACCACCCGGTCGACGTTGCCGCCGGCGAGGTAGTGGGCCTCGAGCTTCTCCAGCGGTACCTCGATCCCGGCCTTGGTGGCCTTGATCAAGGGGTAGATGATCTTGGCCGGGGGGACCCGCCGGAGCCGCATGGCGATCAGGGTGATCAGCGGTACCCGGACGCCGGCCGCCCAGGCCGAGATCCAAAGCCCCACCGGCACGATGCTGAAGAGCACGAAGAGCGCGATCAGTACCAGACCCGCGATGAGCACTAGGGTGAGATCCATTTACTCCTCCTTCCGTACCACCACGCGCACGCCCTCCACCCGGACGACGCGCACGGTGCTGCCTTTTTCGATGTACTCCCCTTCGGCGACGACGTCGACCTTGCGCTCGCCGAACTGGGCGACCCCCGCCGGCCGGAGCGGGGTGAGGGCCTTACCGATGGCGCCCGTCAGGGGTTTCAGTTTTTCCTCGGGCGGGGCCTCGCCGGCGATCGCCGACTCCAGGACCAGCGCCCGGCCGGTGCGGGTTCGGGGCAGGAAACGGAGGGCGAAGACGAGGCCGACGGCGGTCAAGATCACCGCCAGCGAGGCGACGTAGAGGGTCTGTTCCCCGAAGGTGAGGTAGATCGAGGCGAGCAGGGCGGCGATGCCGCCGATCCCGGCGACCCCGAAACCGGGGATCAGGAAGATCTCGGCGAGCAGGAGGAGCACCCCGGTCAGGAAGAGCAGCACCTCGACCACCCCGCTCATCCCCGCCAGGTAGCCACCCAGGAAGTAGAGCCCCAGGGCCAGGAGACCCACCAGGCCAGGGATGCCGAATCCGGGGGTGAAGGCCTCGATCAGCAGGCCGAGCACGCCCACCGCCAGCAGCACCGCCGCCACCGTGCTCGAGGTCAACGTCCGGGCCACCCGCACCCGCACGCCCGGCTCGATGCGCTCCACCTCGGGGTCGAACCCCGCCTTGACGAGGGCCTCGGCCAGGGTGGCGGCGATGAAGTCGGCGATGCCGAGCTCGACCGCCTTTTCGGCGGAGAGGGTCAAGGGTTCGCCCTTCGGGGTCAGTCCCTCGATTTCGATCTCGGGATCGACCATGGCCTCGGCGATCTCGGCGGGGCGACCGCGGGCCTCGGCCACCGCCCGGAACTTGGCCTTGAAGCCGCTGACGATCTTGCGGTCGGCGGCCTCGTACTTCACGCCAGGGATGTACTGGACCGGGAGCGCGGCCCCGATCTCGGAGCCGGGGAGCATGGCGATCCGCTCGCAGGAGAGGGCGATCAGCGCTCCGGCGGAAAAGGCGTTCTTAACCACCGCCAGGGTGGGCAGCGGGCTTTCCAGGATGCGGTCCGAGATCTTGATGGCGGCGTCCAGCCGCCCGCCGGGGGTGTCGATAAGGAACGCCACCCCGCTGGCGCCGGCGTTCTCCGCCCGGGAAAGCGCCTGGTCGACGAACACCGCCAGGGCGGGGTCGATCTCGCCTTCGATGGGGATGAGGTAGGTCTTTGCGAGCCCCAAAGGAGCGAGCCAGAGGAGCAGGATCAACAGGCCCGATCTCACTACGTTCCAGGATACCAAACGGGTAAGCTACCGGCGATGCAGCTCGGCATTCTCGGCGATCCCGTGGAGCACTCGCTCTCGCCCCGGATGCACCAGGCCGCCCTCAGGGCGCGGGGGATCGAGGGCCGCTACCTGCTCCTCGCCACCCCGCCCGAGCGCCTACCCGCCCGGATCGAGGAGGTCCGCGCCCGCTTTCGCGGGGTGAACGTCACCGTGCCCTTGAAGGAGCGGGTCCTCGCCCACCTCGACCTTCTCTCGCCGGCGGCCGAGGCGATCGGGGCGGTAAACACGGTAATCAACGAGGGGGGCCGCCTCCTGGGGGAGAACACCGACGCCGCCGGGTTCTTAAAGAGCCTGGAGGAGGCCGGGGTGACCGGCGAGCGGGCCTTCGTTCTGGGCGCTGGGGGCGCCGCCCGGGCGGTGGTCTACGCCCTCAAGACCGCCGGTTTCGAGGTCGACCTCTATAACCGCACCCGGGCCCGGGCCGAGGCGCTGGCGCGGGCGTTCGGGGCCCGGGTGACGGAACTTTCGGAAGCGCGGGGGGCTGACCTGGTGGTCAACGCGACCTCGGTAGGGCTCGCCGACCCCGGGGCCACCCCGCTGCCGGCGGAGTTTTTCCCCGAGCGGGGCTTTGCCGTCGACCTCGTTTACCGTCCCCGCAAAACCCGCTTTTTACGGGAGGCCGAGGCGCGGGGGCTCACGCCGGTGGACGGGGTGGGGATGCTGCTCTGGCAGGGGGCGCTCGCCTTCGAGCTCTGGACCGGGGAAGAGGCCCCCATCGAGGTGATGCGGCGGGTACTCGACGATGCCCTCGGAGCCGCTTCCTGACTTCGCCTTAACGCCCGAGCGATGGCAGCGCGAGCTGCGGGCGCTTGGGGTCCTGGCGCTGGCGTTCTCCGCCGGCTTCTGGCCCAGCCCGCTGCGCGAGGCCTTTTGGCTTTTGCTCTTTCTTTTGCTGCGGCGCGGCTTTTTAACCGAGCTCTCGCCCGTTTACTACCGCCAGGGCTGGCTCGTTCGACAGGGCCGGCGGCGCCGGGCGGAAGAAGTGCGCGATCTTATTGGCGCCGTCGTCTGGGGCCTCTGGCCTCGCTTTGGCCTGCGCTTCGAGGACGGCGAGCGCTGGTGGTTGCCGCTCGGGCGGGGCTGGACGCTTTTGTGGCAGGAGCTCCGGCGGGTGAGGCCGGAGCTTCCCGACTGGCGCAGGACGCCGCTTTGCCCCTACTACCTCATGCTGGCAACGTCGGAGTCGCCGCCCGAGTCGGTGCCGGGGGAGCTGATCGAGCTCGCCGCTTGGGCGCAACTTAAGGGAAGGGCGGGGGCGGGCTTTTTCGCGATGCTGTTGGTTTCCGCCGTCGGTGGGGTCCTTTCCGGGCTGCTGACCTCACCCCGGATGGGGCACTGGGGTGAGCTGGGGTTGGTGGTCGCGCTGGCGTTTTTCGTCGAGGGAGCGGTGCGCGTTTGGGATCAGTCCCGTTTGCGGCGGTATTGTAAAGACGCATGACTTGCCGCGTCGACCTTACCCGCGAGCTTCTTCGCGGGCTCGGAATCGCCCTGGGTTTGATCTTGCTCATCACCGGGCCCTTCTTCAGTCTGCTCTCGTCCTGGTTGGGTCCCGCGCTTTTCGCCTTGGGGGCGGTGCT
>Ga0256835_1000155_pt1 | contig 56358 bp, 63 predicted proteins | sample PIR30metaG_FD_185972 | JGI IMG/M metagenome (GOLD analysis project Ga0256835, IMG submission 185972) | Hydrothermal vent microbial communities from East Pacific Rise, Pacific Ocean - PIR-30 | ecosystem: Environmental > Aquatic > Marine > Hydrothermal vents | place: Pacific Ocean: East Pacific...
TTTGTAAACACCTGTTCCCATAAGTTTGAGTTTTTATTTTGATTTGTGACAAATTTAATAAAAATAAACTTCTAAAAAACTGAGAATAAATGGCCTTCCTGTTAAAATTTACTTAAAGAAAAAGCATAAAAAAAACGGCTCGAATAAATCGAGCCGCTTTTCCTTGCTTCCCAAGTAATTAACACACACAAACTAATAATAAATTGAGAAGTCGTTTTCTAAGTACAAATATATTACGCTTTTTTCAAATAACAAGTTTCAATATATAAACGTCGAAGTTCATTTTATATTCGTGGAAAATAAGCCCATTTATGGCTAATTTTTAAGAAATTTTACTACTTCTTGTTTTTTTCGTGTGGATATAGGCACTTTGTCTCCGTTTTTTAAAAGGATATTTCCGTCTCTTTCGATAGAGACCATATAATTCATATTTACCAAATGAGATTGATGAACCCGAAGAAAATCATTTCCTTTCAAAATACTCTCATAATGTTTTAGATTTCTCGATACTACAAGATTTTTATTTTTCAATATAAAAACCGTATATGAACCATCAGCTTCCAAACGTATGATATCTTCCCTATTGACTAATGTTTTTCCTTTGGATGTATTTAATACTATGGTTTGGTTTTGCTCTTTAATAAAATGTTTTAAAGTGGATAACATTTTTTGATATTCAAAGTTTTGTTTCATATATTTTCTAGCACGATCCAAAGCATTTTTTAAATCGATTGGGTCAATAGGTTTAAGTAAGTAATCCAAAGCGGCATATTTAAAAGCTTTAATGGCATAATTATTATAGGCAGTAGTAAAAATAATTTTGAAGTCAATTGTATCCAATTTCTCCAAGAGTTCAAAAGCAGTACCATCTTTTAAACGGATGTCTAGAAAAACCAAATCCGGTTTAATTTCTTTAATGCTTTTTTCGGCCTCTTTAATTGTTGATACCATAGATACTATTTCTATATCTCTGGCCACTCTATTAATCATAAAATACAAAACTTCTGCCGCTCCTTTTTCATCTTCGATAATGATTGCTTTCATATTGTTTCTTTTTTATCTATACAAAAAAATACTGAGGTTCCGGGTTTTAGGTTTTGGATTTTAAAAACTATTTGTTTGTCTTTATTAAATAACTGCACACGTTCTTTTAAAATTTCCAAAGCATGTACACGTTCTTCTTGCCCGGGTTTCTTTTCTTTGAATCCCACTCCATTATCTATTACTTCAAAACAAATTTTATTGGCCTCAGATCTTATTTTAAGAATGATTTTTCCGGGATAATCAATCTTTGTAAAACCATGTTCAATGGCATTTTCTATTAATGGCTGCAATAATAGGGGAGGTATATATACTTGCGAAGGATCAATATTATCGTCTAAATCAATTTCAAAATCAAAATCATGTATATCCCTGATTTTTTGCATTGCCACAAAATCTTTTAACAAAGAAATTTCTTCATTAAGATTTACTTTTTCTTTCCTAATCATTTCAAAATTTTGGCGGATTAATTTGGCAAATCTCGATAAATAAGTGATTGCGCGCAAAGGGGTTTCACGAATCAAAGAATTCTGTAAAGCCGTAAGACTATTAAAAATAAAATGAGGATTGAGTTGCGCACTAAAAAGTTTTTGCTGCAATTGCATTTTTTCTTGCCTGAATTTCAAGTTTTTATTTACATAAGCTAAGGCGGCTATAATTATGGATAGGATCAAGATCAAAATCAAAGAAGTATAAAGGAAAATATTCTTTTTAAGTTTTGCTTCTTTGTTTTCCAATTGTGCTTTTTGTAGATTCAGTTTGTAATTCTGATTAAGTAGTCTTACTTTTTCTTCATTTTTTATTTTTTGTAATTCCGAAGCAAGTGAATCTCTTTTTTCAATATATTCTTCAATTTTATTTACATCTTTTTTTTGCAATGCCAAGTCCAAATAATAATCGTATACCGTTTTCTTTTGGCTTAAATTGTTGGCAGATAATATTAAGGCCTTTCTCAATAGTTTTTCAGCTTTTTTATATTTTTTGTTTTTTGTATATACATAAGCAATATTAATCAGTTCATCAACATAAGGGACTCCTTTCATCTTTTTTATGGCAATCGCTTTGTTATACCAAGAAATGATTGTATCACTATTTAAATTTAACATGGTAGCATACGCTCCTAAATTATTATATGAAATTGCCAAAAAATCCTTGTCGTTGCGCTGTTTATCCAGTTTATAAGCTTTAAGAGTAATGTCATAAGCTTTGCGATAATCTTTGTCCTGATAATAAATAACTCCGAGATTAGAATAGGAAGCCGACATTCCAGCAGAGTCCTTTTTTTTCTTTTGCATTTCCAGAATATGAAGAATCATATCGGCTGATTTTTTATAATCACCGTAAAAGAAATAGGATTTGGATAGTGCTTGGAAAGCAAGTATTTTTAATTTATCGTCGTTGTATTTATCGGCAATCTGCAAAGCTTTATGTGCAAATTCCAGTGCTTTGTCTTTTTGATCTTTGTCAACGTAGGCATAACTTAAATTGACAAAAATTTTTGCTTTGAAAGAGTCGTCTTGTGTTTCTTTTAAGGCTCTATTGTAGAATAAAACCGTTTTATCAAAATTTTGCAACTCAAAATTTGCATTCCCCAATTCAAAGTAAAGTTTGGATTTGATTTCTTTATTTGGATAATTATGGGATAATAACGAATCAAAAATTTTGATTTGAGCCGGAACATTTTTCTTTTTTGCAGCCTTTATTATCGAATCAATTTTAGACTCAGTGTTGTCATTGACTAAATCTTTATGACAAGATGAAAAAATAATCAAAAGTAATATGTTAAATGATAAAAAATATTTCACCGCTACTATTAAAATAAAGAAATTTATACAAAAATACATTTTTTTGACAAAGTCTATATATTTGCATAATTTTTGATGAATAAAAATGATGATGAAAGATTATAAAAATATAATTTCTCTTTTTTTAATCCTGGTTTTACAATTTCCGTTTTTGATAGAATGGGAACATAATCTTTCTGTCAACCATATTGAATATAAGCAAGTTAAAGGCAAACAAATTGTAAAAAAAAGTATTTCTTCTTGCTATTTATTGCATAAAACCCCTTATGGAATTTTTCAACAGAGTTCTTTTTATTTTATTCCTAAAAATGATTTACATTATTCTCTTCATCCGGTATTAAAGATCCGGCATAAAGAATATTATCTTTCCACTCCCTATGCATTACGCGCTCCACCTTTTCATTTCTCTATTTTAGCTTAAAGATTAATTACTAATTACCTTACCAATTTAAAAACAGACGAAATGAAAAAAATATTTTTTACATTTATTTTTTTGTTGATTGCTCATAATATATCTGCACAATATGCAATCAAAGGAAAAGTAACAGATAAAACAACGGGAGAAGCCTTAACCGGTGTTACCGTCTACATTCCCCAAACAAAACAAGGAACGACCACAGATCTGGATGGAATTTATAAAATTGATAATATTTCCCTCAAAGAAATTGATATTGAGTTTTCCTATCAAGGATATAAAAGCATCAAAAGACATATTGTTTTTACTTCTCCCTTAATAGAATTAAATATCGCTATGGAAGAAGATGTTTTTGAACTCAATGAAGTGATTGTTTCGACGCCTTTCAGCAAATTACAAAAAGACAATGTAATGAAGGTTTCCCGCAAAACAATTTCTTCTATGGAAAAACAAGGAATACAAAGCCTTATGGAAGGGGTCTCACAGGTTGCCGGAGTATCTCAACTCTCAACCGGAACAGGCATCAGCAAACCCGTTATACGTGGACTTACGGGTAATCGTGTTCTTGTCTATAATCAGAATACACGAGTAGAAAATTTTCAGTTTGGCGAAGAGCACGGAATGGGAATTGATGACTCGGGCATTGAAGCAATAGAGGTCATCAAAGGCCCCGCCTCTTTATTATACGGTTCTGATGCATTAGGTGGAGTATTGTATTTGGTGCCGGAAAAATACGCTCCGAAAAACAAACAAACTGCCGATGCACAATTCAAATATTTTTCAAACACTAAAGGATACGCTGTAAATTCCGGTTATAAAAAATCCTTTGAAAGATGGAAGTTTTTAATAAGAGGCAGTATAAAAAGAAATGGAGACTATGCTATCCCCGGAGGCTTATATGCGGAGAATTCTGCCAATGAATTGCAGGATTTTAAATGGGGAACAGCTTATAAAGCAGGAAGGATATCATCTGATTTCAGGTATAATTATAACCATCAAAAAAATGGCTTGCCTCATAGGATTTCTACCGAATTTCATTTTTCACCTTCCGGTAAATATCAGGACCTTACTAATCACCGGTTGAGTTTAAAAAATGATTTCCATTTTGAAAAATCAAGTATTCAAACCACACTGGGATATACCTCTCATAAAAGAGCGGTGATAATAAATAATAATCCCAAAATCGGGATGCATCTGCAAACTTGGGAAATGGATGCAAAATGGTATCTCCCACAAAAAATTGCATTTGAAAGTATAATTGGCATGCAGGCAATGTATCAAACAAATACTAATTATGGAGAACATTTTCTCTTACCGGATGCTACCATAGCAAATGGCGGTGTCTTCGGAACAATAAATTATACCCGAAATGAAACGGTAGTACAAGGAGGTCTTCGTTTTGACAGCCGTTATATCTCCACTAAAGATATCGGAAGTATTTCTTCTGCCGATTATCGTCCCGGCTTTGACAAAAATCTTTATAGCTTTTCGGGCTCCTTGGGGATAAAACAAAATTTTAATTCGCATTTTATTGGGCGGTTAAATATCGCCAGCGGATTCCGTGCGCCCAATTTGGCAGAACTTAGCTCGGCAGGATTACATGAATCAAGAGTGGAGATAGGAAATCCCGATTTAAAAAACGAACAAAATCTGCAAACCGATTTTAATTTATCCTATGAAAATATTCATATCGAATTCTTTGCCAATGCTTTTTACAATAAGATAAATAATTATATTTTTCTTCAACCGACAGGAGAGTTTCAAGAAGGATTCCCCGTTTATAAATATACTCAAGACGATGCTTATCTTTACGGAGGAGAAGCAGGGCTCCATTTCCATCCACATCCTCTTGATTGGTTACACTTTGATTCGAGTTATGAAACGGTGATAGGGAAAAGAGCGGATGGACGGTATTTGCCTCTTCTTCCCGCTGATCAATGGAAAAATACACTTCGGTTATCACGAAAATTGCAGAAAAAAAACATTCAAGAATATTATTGGTATACATCTGTTAATCATTCCTTTGAGGCTTCACGTATAAGTGATTTTGAAGACCCTCATCCTGCTTATACTTTAATAAACAGCGGTATTGGAATATACGGAAAAACCCGCAAATTTTCTTTCGAGACCAACCTTTCTGTTCATAATTTAACCGATAAAAAATATATTTCACATCTTTCCGTATTAAGAGAAGATGGAATTCCAAATCCGGGAAGAAATATCATTTTAAGCTTAAAAATTAAAATTTAACAAATTTATAAGGTGGCCGTAAAGGCTGCCTTATAAATTCTCTTATACTTAGGTGTTGGTTTCCATTTTCTTTAAATGTTCAATAGTCGAATTAAGTTTTTTATCCGAATAAAAACCTTCATATATTAAATATATTCCCCCAATTAACAAAACCATTCCTATTATTTTCCGGATTTTGACTACCCGTTGCCGTGTCATTTTTGACTTAAATTGTTTGGCAAGAAATATTTTGGCTAAATCAATCAAAAAATAACCGGTAATAATTCCTCCAAAAAAAGCAATGATTCGATCTACTTGTAAATCGAGTTTAGGAGTAAAAATAACTATCATTGCCAGCCAAAAGGCTAATACACCTATATTGATAAAATTGAGAAGAAAACCTTTAAAGAATAGTCCTAAATAATTATTTTTGGGAATTTCAATCTCTGTCTGATTTTCAAGGCTTTCTTTGGTAGGTTTTTTTATAATGGTAATCAGCCCATAAATCATCATAAACATTCCGCCTAAGGCATAAAGAGCAGGGTGATTAGTTAATTGTTCCAATAGTTTGTAGCTTCCTAAAAAAGCGATAGCAATAAAAACGATATCTGCAAATATTACTCCCAAGTCCAAAACAATAGCTGCACGGGCTCCTTTGGTTGCGCCAGTTTCCAGAAGCACAAAAAAGACAGGGCCGATTAAAAAACTAAGAGTAATCCCCAGGGGTATAGCTTTAATAAAATCTAAAAACAAAATATAAGTGGATTGCATTTATTCTCTTTTTTTGTTGCTCTAAGATAATAAAAAAACTCTTCTCGTAAACCGAGAAGAGTTTTTATGTGCGGGTGAAGGGACTCGAACCCCCACGCCTTGCGGCACCAGATCCTAAGTCTGGCGTGTCTACCAATTTCACCACACCCGCTTAATTGCGATTGCAAATTTACATATTTTTTTAAAACCAATAAAGTTTTATCCCATTTTTTTGTTTTGTGTTACTTTTCCATTTCAGTTTTTTTACAGAAAAGTTATATCTGCAATGATACTTGTTCAGAAAGAGGCTATAAAATATATAAAAAGAGACTGCCTTTTGAGACAGCCTCTTCTTTTATTTCCCATCAATGATAGGAATTTTATTTATTCATTACAATAATTAGGTACAAACTCTCCGGAAGCAGGAGCAGGGTCAGGACCCGCTTCATAGATCACATCTCCTGTATTAGGTCCATAGATTTTAAATGAACATTCAGGATAAAGATCCGGCACCCATTCCCATTTCAAAGAAGTAAAGTTTTGTGGTACAGTTACTGTTACAATTTTATGTGTATAATCAGCTTCTGGAACACCCTCCCAATAGTTACCAATGGTTAATTCTTGAGAAACTCCGTCAATTGTAACAATAATTTTTCCTCCTTGCCATCCATCACCATAGCTATCAAACATTTCAACTACATAATCGCCGGGTACGGGAGGACAAACTAAAGGAACTTTATAAAGGAAAGGGGAATTAAAATATTGACCTTGTATATCACCTGTTGCATTATAGGAAGAGAATTTTCTACCATCTGTTAGTACAAGTTCAAGTCTAAAGTCGAATGAATCGCCTCCAAAATATTCTCCGGTATCTAAACCGGCAGCATTTAATGCTTCTCCTAATGAAATTGTAACTTGACCGCGAGGTAAATTAAATTCATCTTTACTGAAAGCACTGGCGGGGATTTCCTTAACAACAGTTTCAGGTTTGCTATTGTCTACACCATCATCATTATTATCATAGAAAGTTTCATAAATTACAACTTTCTCAAAGAGGCCACCGTCTTTTTCATCTTGTTCTTCAATTATCAAATCAAAGGTAGAAGAAGTATCAAAGACATTAAAAGCAGGGCTTATTTTTTCAATTTCCCTAAGAACGGCACCATATGTTTGTCCGTCCATGACCTTATATACTGTTTGATCTTCTTTTGCACAACTCCAGACCAGAGCTAATACAAAATAAATTATCGTTAGTTTTTTTATTGTTTTCATTTTTATTAAATTTTTTGTTTAAATTAATTTGCAACTGGGAATCCTGGTGAAGAAGGATTTGTATCCCAAAATACTTGTTGAGTTACGCCGGGTTTTTGTGATACATTAGCATTTCTATTCACTAATGAAGAAGGATACCAGAAGGATCTGATAAAACCACCGGGATTTGGCTCTAGATTAGGTTGCATAATGTGGACACCGTTTCCTATATTTTTAGGGAAGCCGGTTCTTCGATAGAAATTATAAGCATCATTTCCATTACCATATAAGGCAACAAAAAATTGCTCAGCAAAAATTTCCCATTTTTCATCATCGGTTGCAGCATTATCCCAATCACTCATTATTTGAGATTTAAAGTATGCCCAATAATCGTTAATGTCAGGTAAATAGAGACTGAATATTACTTCAAAGCGATCGGTACGTGGTTTAAAGTTATACACTTTTTGCCAGGATTCTTCCATAGCAGTATCCAAATCAGTTTTTGCTCCGTTAAAATCCTGGTTAATCATTTTTGATTCAGCAATCATAAATTTAACCCAGCTACTCAACATAATAGGAGTAATTCCTTCGCCACCAAATCCGTATCCTTTTTTCTGTTTTTTAAAAGAAATGTCGTCAAGGGTACCTCCGGCAGGATAGACACCGGCTAGAGTCCTATCAAATCCATCAGGTGGAATTCCCAAATCATTACCATGGTCTCTTCCCCACCATCCATTGGCTACACCACAAAAAGTAAATCCGGCATAATGGGGTGGAGGTGTTTGAAGTGAACATTCGAGAAGTTCAGCATCCGGAGCGGCATCTTTACCGGGTGTATCACCTCTTTGTCTATAAAAATAGAATAATATTCTAGGGTCAAAGTGATCAGGATTAAAATAAGCGTCATTATTTCTTCCACTCATGTAATCCATAAGTGAATTAGACATATATTCATCTCCACCGGTACTTGTATAATTATCAGCATATCGAGGGTGACGAGCATCGGGGTCTGCATCACTTTTTTGCCATTGGAATTGAAAATCATCGGAAGAGCTGGTAATATAATTTCCGTCATCCACTATGGCTTGAAATTTATCCATGGCAGTAGCATCCACTAATCTTGTATTTAATAGAGCTTTCATTTTGATTGTGTTGGCTGCTTTTACCCATTTGTCCCAATCTTTATTATAATATAAATCCAATTCAGGATCAAATGTGTCATTATAGTTGGGATCGGTAAGTTTGGCAATAGCATCATCTAGTAAATCAATAGCAGCGTTATATACATCTTGACCATTGTCTAATTTAGGATTAGTATTTTCTGCTCCTAAAATAGTTTCTGAATAAGGAATGTCTCCAAAGTAATCAACCAATGAAATTAAAGTATAAGCTTTCATTATTTCAGTCATAGCAATATGATGGGTGTTTCCTTTCTCACCTGCTATTTGATTGATAAGTTTCATGTCTGTAAACATATCTGCATAAGATTTTCTCCATATATAATCCATTTGAGCAGGTGTATAAGCACTTTCATAATTTCGTCCACTCATATGGAATATTCTCACTAACTCACCACTTCTATGCCCCATAGATTCTACTAAATAGGCGAAATCAACCTGGACCTTATTCAATAGCACATCCAAGTCTGCTTGTTCTTCTCTTAAATAATTAGGGTTTTGTGTAAGATCCAAGTTAAATGAATCTTTTTCACAGGAGGTAAATATCCCTAATCCTAAGAATAGTATAAATAAAATTTTAATTTGTTTCATAATATAAATTTTTTAAAAAGTTGCTTTAACACTTAATCCATATCTCCTAGACTTAGGAGCATTTAGATATTCAAAACCGGAACCATTACCAACACCTAATCCGTTAACTTCGGGGTCAAAGTTAGTATCTTTGGGTATACCTGGTGCATAGAACCAAAGATTGTTTCCTGTTATAGAGATTGATAAAGCTCCAAAAGGCAATGATTTTAAAACCTTTTTGGAGAAATTGTATGTCAGACTTAACTCTTGAAGTCTTACTACGGTAGCATCATATACTCTCATTTCATCCGGCCCATATAAAATGGTATTGAAGAAATAAGAAGAGTTATTGATTTGTTTGGTATTAGGTTCACCAGTTGTGGTAACTCCTGGGAGGATAAAGGAATTTTTTCTATCAACACCTTCAAGATTTACAACACCACGACCAAGTAATGTCGCTACAGTTGTAGAATAAACATCTCCACCTTGTGACCAATGTACCAATACACCTAGGCTTAAGTTTTTGTATTTGAATTCATTATTAAAGTTCATAATAAAATCCGGAGTAGCATTTCCTATAATTCCTATATCCGGAGCAGTTCTATATTTACCATCTTCACCCACTATAAAGTTTCCATCGGCATCTCTATCGATTTTACTTCCAATCATAGATCCTAAAGGTTCACCTTCCATAGCCACATTTCCTAGATCGGAAAATCCGGCATACACAATTTTATCTGTGTCTTGCCCTAAATCAACAACTACTGCTTCACTGGAAGAGAAGTTTATTCCGGAATTCCATTTAAATGAAGAAGTATTGAAAAGATCATAGTTTAAATCAACTTCGTATCCGGTATTATTAATTTCTCCAATGTTTGTAAGGGTACTAGTATAACCTGTAGAAGGATCCAATGGTCTTGAAATAATCAAATCAGTTGTTTTTCTAGAATAATAAGAAAAATCCAATTTTAATTTATTCTTAATTAATTTTGATTCAAAACCAACTTCAAATTCATTTAGCAACTCAGGTTTAAGATCGGGGTTAGGTAATGTATTACCGACAGTATTAGTAATAACATAATCTTGACCGTCTTTGAATCCGTGTGTATTTATAAGAACATTATCGGAAACAGGATATCCACTAGGGAAATTAGCAGAAGACCCATAACCTACACGAAGTTTAAGGTAGTTAACAAGATCACTTTCTTTTAATGCTCCAATAGCGCTTGTGGGTATGAATGAGAGACTAGCAGACGGATAGAATAAGGATCTGTTTGCTTTGTCTAGGTTAGATACCCAATCATTTCTACCAGCCAAAGTTGCATATAGATAATCTTTATATCCAAATTGAGCTTGAGCATAAACTCCCAATGTATTTCTTTTTGATTTATACTCTATAGCATTATGATTGATGAAATTGGAATGATTAAGCACATTAAAAGCAACTTGTTTGGAACTGGCCACTCCTTGACGATTATATCTGTTAGTACGTAGGGTTGAACCGATTGTATAATCTAATTTAAAATCATCGCTGATTTTTGTATTACCAAGTAACATGAGAGTATAATCCATGATTCGGTTATTATTATTCCATGTTTCGTAAATTCCGGATTGAGTTACCTCTGAACCTGTTTTTCCACCTTTATTTGCGGAGTTTAGATTCGATTCGTTATAAATGTCCAATCCCATTCGATAATTAATCTTTAAATTATCGGTTAGGTCATAACCAAAGGTAATTCCTCCGTATACACGGTTTGTATTTTGGGCATTTTTTGTATTATGAACTGTCCATAAAGGATGTTGAATATCATTGCTTCCTCTATAATATACAGATTCACCAGTAACAGGATCTTGATAAGGGAGGTTCATTAAATCAATACTTCTAGGTGTATAAAATAAATTACCAAATACAGAGGGTAAGCTTCCACCTACATTACTTCCATAACTTGCAGCAATAGGAGGGGTTTCATAGTTGGTTATAACATAATTTAAGGTACCTTGGATTTTAAAATTATTCGTTAAGTCAGCTTTACCTCCAATACTAAAATTAGTTCTATCCAAATTATTTCCGGGAGTAAAACCGGAATCATCCAATCTACTTACTCCCAAATTATATGCATATTTTCCATCATCAGATAGACCTTTTGCATTCAATGAGATATTTTGTACAGTACCCATTCTGAAAAAATCAGCTACGTTATTTTCATAAGCTTTATAAGGGTATCTAACACCGGCATATTCAGGAAAATGCCCCGATTCTCCAATTACACCAATTGAATAGGGGTGTGGAACAGTTCCATCACTATCAATATAAGGGTCTCTGCCCCAACCATCAATTCCTTCCTTACGGAAAGCCGGCCCCCAGTTACTGTAAAACCAACCGAATGCTTGATTAAATCCTCCTCCATACTCATTTTGATAATTAGGTAGAGTTGCAATTTCGTTTCTGAAATAAGACGAAGTTATACTAATTTCGTTTTTCTTCTTTCCTTTACTAAACTTACCGGTTTTTGTCGTAATTAAAACCACACCGTTTCTTCCCTCAGCACCATATAAAGTAGTAGCTGCCAAACCTTTTAAAATACTGATATTAGCAATATTATTAGGGTCTAAATCCAAAAAACGGCTGGACCCGTTATTACCATCAACAAAGTCACCAAAAGCATTTGTATCACTGGCAAACGGTATTCCGTCAATTACGAATAATGGTCTGTTTGAACCGGAGAAAGAATTCATTCCTCGAATAAGAATATTGGTACCCGAACCGGATAAACCATTTTGTTGTACAATTTGTACACCGGAGGTTTTTCCATCGAGAATCCGAGCAATATCGCCTTCTGCTTTTTGTTCCAATTTTTCCGATTTTACATTGGATACAGCGTAACCAAGTGCCTTTTTCTCTTTTTTAATACCTTGTGCCGTCACAACTATTTCTTCTAATTGGTCACCTTCTTTCAAGGTCACATTTATAGTATTGGAGGCACCCACCTTTATTTCAACAGGTTGGTATCCAACTACAGATATTACCAATACATCACCTTCTTTTGCTTTGAGAGTAAATTTACCATCAAAATCAGTAGCTGTTCCAGTATTGGTTCCTTTGATAACTATATTAGCTCCGGGTATTGGTTCTCCCGTGCCTTCTTCGGTAACTACACCTGTAATTACCTTCTCTTGTGCAAATGTAATTTGCACAACTAACGCTAGCAAGAGCGTCAAGAATACATTAAACTTTGTTCTCATCTTATATTATTTTTGAGTTTGTCAAAACAAATATGCTAATAAAAAGTTAAAAAAACAAAATTCCTCATTATCTGATTTAATATTCAATTAGCATATTTATAATTTTTTGTATTTTTTGTTTCTCAAATTATAATTATTTTAATTATATGCCTTGCTATTCAAATTTTAATAAATTTAGACACTTAAATTTTTTTTTAATAAAAAAGAGCTGCTCATTTGAGCAGCTCTTAATTTATCTTTTAAAGATGAGTTTTATTGTTCCCACCAGATTTTAGAAGTATTAAGATCTTCTTGAGGAAGAAGTCCTTGAACACCTTGTTCCCACCCTTTAGGGTTTACATTTTTCTCATTATCTGGATAAAGCATTCTGTGAGGAATCACTCCTCCGTTTACAGCTTCCGGAGCAGGGCGAAGCTCAGGGAATCCTGTTCTTCTTTGCTCAGCCCAAGCGGCAAAACCGTCAGGGAACAAAGCAAACCATTTTTCTTCTCCTACAACTTGTGCTTGTCCAATATTAGCATCGGCAGCATCAGCTTTTCTGGCAGGAATATAAGTTCCTGTCACATATGTCATGGCAGCTGTTTGATCAGCAGCAGAGAATGGTGCAAAGAATTGTTTATATGATTCTGTAATACCATTTTCAAGTGCATCATCAAATGTGTCTACTGTATTCCATCCTAATACAACCCCTTCTGCTCTGTTAAGCCAAGTATAAGCAGCACTGAATAATGTAAAAGGAGCATCTTCCGCATCTAAATTATCATTCATATCATCCGCATACTGGGGATAGGAGTCATAACCATAGGGCAATCCATCTTGACCATGTTGTGTAAATGCATATAACCTGTAATCAAATGTATGGTTAGAAGTAACATTTTTAGGATCAGTTAATTGAGGTCCCCAAGTTTCGGGATTTATTCCTTTAAGAGCATCTGTCATTTCTTTTGTAATATTAAAATCAGCTGCACGTGATCTGGAAATGGGGTTAGGTAATTCACCTGTTACATCAGGAATAAATACCATATTATCAGCACTATCTTCAAGTAATCCATAAGCATTTCCTAAAGCTTCTTGGTATGCTGCTTCTGCTATTGCAGCTTCACTGGTATTAGATAGTTGAAGACTCAAAGCCAAAATCAATGAATTGGCAAACTTTCTCCATTTATTAATATCTCCTCCATAGTAAATATCTGTATATGCATCAGGCACAAAAGCATTGTCATCAAACATATCTCTTGCAGCTTTAGCTCTTGAAAGCAAGTCAAGATATATATCTTTTTGAGGAGTATACCCGGGAGTTAATTCAGCACTTCCTTGTAATGCATCAAAGTAAGGTATATCTCCATAGGTGTCAGTTACTCTTTTGGTAATCATAACACTTACCAATTCTGCTATTGCTCTCATGTTAGCAGTATTTCCTCTTACATCATTTGTAGTATTATAAACTTCTCTAAGGGGTTTCAATTGATTAATGTAGTAAGCATAAAAACTTCCTTTATATTGAACATATCTTTGCTCTTGTGTATATACAGTTTGAGCCTGATATTGCGAATATAATGTAGCATTTGAATAGTAAACTCTTCCACCGGAAGTTCCAAAGCTACCTAATGCGCCTCTCATCAGTGCGTCAATATTACCTTCAGTGGCAACAGACGGATCTTGATTAATATCGCCAAAGTCTATCCTTTTACAGGCACTAAGGCTTATAGCGAGTATAAATATACTTAAAATTATTTTTTTCATTTTTTTAATTTTTTAATTTTTATAATGATAGATAAACGTTGAAGCCAAAACTTCTAGTTCCGGGTAATTGAGCATCATCACCAAATAAGTATCCAAATTCGGAAGGATCCCAATTATGTTTATTGTCTTTTGCAACAGCTAACATACCCAAGTTTCTTGCAACAACACCAATTCTGGCTGCCTTAATTCTTTTACCCAACATTTTTTTAGGGAAGCTGTATGTTAAACTTACCTCACTTAATTTAATATAATCTGCATCATGAATAAATGTTTCGGCTAATGTAGGGTATTGTTGTTGGAAATAGTCTTGTGCAGGTACATAAGCATCAAAAGTTGCTCCTGATGGATCTACTCCTACTACATGTACTCCACCACCATTGGCAACATCATCTCGTTTTTCATGTCCTTTGTCGTTCAAGCCGGCAGTTTCTTCAAGAATACCAGTGTATCTTCCCCACCATTCAGTAAGTGAAAAGAATTTACCCCCTTTTTGGTAATTAATTGTAGCAGCCAAACTAAATCCTTTGTATTTGAATTTATTAACTATACCGCCGTTAAAGTCTGGAAGAACACTTCCGAAATTGTAGTTTTGTTCTTGAACATAAAGTCCGGTGGTAGGATCAACTACATTTTGTCCATCAATTTTTTTAATAGCAGTCCCTTGTAGTTGTCCATATTCTTGACCGGGTACATTAACAACAGATACCACACCAAAACTACTTCTGGCCAATAATTGACTATCCTGTCCGGAAGCTAATTCAAGAACTTTTACATACGGATTAGAGAAGTTGAATGCTATGTCCCATTCAAAGTCATCAGTTTTTACAGGAGTTCCTGTAATTTCCATTTCGATACCTGTTCTTTGAACATCCCCTGCATTGGTCATTAAATATCTCGCACCTGTACTATAAGGAATTTCAGTTCTGATTATCTCATTCGTTCTATGTTCGTTAAAATAAGTAATAGTAAAACCTAATCTGTTATCAAACATTTTTGTATCTAATCCAAATTCATATGCATTAGAGGTTGCCGGATGTACATTTGGATCTACAATAGTATTAGGAGGATACATTAAGGGAAGATTTCCATAACTCGATCCCGAAATGATATAACCCGGATTTAATTCGTTTGCACTCACTTCTGTACCTACAACGGCATAATTTGCACGGATTTTCCCATAATTAATAAATTCAGGTAAATCTTGAATTGCATTTGTAAACACAAAACTTAATCCGGCAGATCCAAACATAAAGGAGTTGTCATTATCTCTTCCGATTAAATCATAACGGCTATCCCAAACATTGGAGAAATCACCGGTAAAGAATAAATAATCTTTAAATCCTAGTTTAAAACGACTGAACATAGTGTAGGCTTTGAATTGAGATATAGAGGTAGTTGGTTTGATCACTTCCTTAGAGTTGGCAAAGTTATATACATCAGGTATAACAAAACCTTTAGTAGTTGGTTGTCCTTCTCTACTCATAGCACTTGTAAGACGACTATATTCAGCTCCTCTATAGTTCAAACCAACAATCAATCCAGCTTTCAAATCTTCAGAGAATTGTTTATTATAATCTCCATAAACGGTCGCTTCATTCAAGTTATATATACTTTTAGAGTCGGTCATAGAGTTTAGATACTCAGTATAATCAAATGAAGTTGCATTAGAATTATATTGCATCAAGTAGTTAGTTTTTCGATTATAATGATAGGCTGTACTTGTTCTTGATGCGTTAGCATTAAATTTTAAATTTTCAGACACTTTATATTCTAAATCAACTTTACCAACATATCTATTATATTCAGTTGAATAAGTTTCTTGCTCTAATTGCCAGTAAGGATTAAACCAGAATACAGGTTTTTCCACTTCGGGCAAGCCAGGAATATATCCTAAATCTGCTAATTTGTATCCGTAAGGACTCCACCAGTTCCAAGAAGCTGTATAACCGTTAACGGTTTTAAGGTTTTTCAATTCTTTCATTCTGTCTGTTCTCAATTGACGTCCAAACCATTGGTTAAATGAACCTGAAATTGCATTTCCGTATGAATCGTCAAAATTTGTACCCCCATCAATATTCTTCTTGGAGATTACTCCATTAATACCTATATTAAATTTATCGGTTACATTGATTTTAAATTTACCGGTAAAAATATTTTGTTTCATACTGGTAGTAGGAATTAAACCGGAAATATTATTTGAAGAAAAAGTTACCCTTCCGGTAGCTTTATCGGTACCACCACTCAAAGCAAAACCTGACTTGCTATTCACACCTGTATTGTAAAAGTTTTTAACATTATCAGGAGCTGCTTCATATTTTTGAGGTTGTCCATAATAAGGGTTATCATTATTTTCTCCCGGCCACCATACATACCATGGGGCGTAGTCACGTCCGTCAAATTTTGGCCCCCAACTTTCATCAGCATAGGGTCTTTTAATATAGCTTACTCCGTCAAGAACAGCCCATTCTGCCGGATAATTTGAAGCCCAAGTTTGATCATAAGTTGCCCATTCAGCATCACCTCTATATCCTTGTCCGTATTCATTTTGATAGTTAGGCAAATAGGCTACCTTGTCAAAAGTTGTATTGTTATATACTTCTAATGATAATTGTCCTTTTTTACCTTCTTTGGTTTGAATAAGAATAACCCCACTAGCTCCTCTTAATCCATAAAGCGCTACAGCGGCGGGACCTTTCAGTACGTTAATGGATGCAACGTTGTCCATATCCACATTGTCAGGTGATGTTTGGACTCCATCCACAATATAAATCGCTTCTTCTCTTCCAATAGCAGAAATTGCTCCACGAAGATATACATTACCGGTTTGTCCTAATTTTGATCCTGCTTGCGCGTGAACTTGTACACCGGCAACTTTACCTGCTAATGCGGTTTTAATATTATTGTCTTTCCCAATACTCAGGTCTTTTCCTTTTACAACTTGTTGTGCATAAGAAACTTCTTTCGGTTTTTCTTTGATACCTTGCGCACCTGTAATAACTACGGTTTCCAATACATCACCGCTTTTCAAGGCGACATTTACGTTATTGGAAGCTCCTACTTTCACTTCTTTGGGTTGATATCCCACAACAGAGATCACCAATACATCACCTTCTTTGGCTTTAATGGTAAACTTACCGTCAAAATCCGTAGCGGCTCCGATATTGGTCCCTTTGATTACCACATTGGCTCCGGGTATGGGTTCTCCCGTGCCTTCTTCGGTAACTACACCTGTAATTACCTTCTCTTGTGCAAATGTGATTTGCACAACTAACGCTAGCAAGAGCGTTAAGAATACATTAAACTTTGTTCTCATCTTATTTTATTTTTGAGTTTGTCAACCACAAATATCCAAAAAAAAAGTTAATAAAAAAACAAAAAACACAAAAAATTTACCATAAAAGATGTGCTTTTTAGTTATTTGCCTTTACATAACCTTTGTTAAAGAAAATAAAAAATCTTATTTTAATTGTTCTAAAATTTGATATTGTGTTTTATTTTTAGCAGAATACCTTTTTTTTTGCAATTATAATATTCGATGATTGAATAATTGATTTCAATAGTCATTATTCCTGATTTCCCTAGATTTTTTATTCCGATTCCACTATTGAACTGACTGTTTTCTTTTTCGGATTTAAATAGACTAAATGAACCGGTTAAATATAAAAGGGAAGTCTTATAATTTTTAATTAGTTTAAGATTAATAAAATATTCATCTTTTACATACATTGCTTTGATTGATTGATTGACCGGGTTTTCTGGGTCTTCCAAAAAAAATAATCCTTGTGAGGAAAAGGATTTGTAGATTTTGTTATGTATCAAAAATGTATATTTTTCTGATAAAGAAACAGGATAAGAAACTTCCCCTTTTACCAGATATTCATTTTGAGAGTTGATTTCTTTTGAGAAAGAGAATTTTCCTTCTTTTTTGATGTCGAATCGATATAAAGGATTATTAACGGACCGGTAACTAATTTTTATGCCGATAAGATTTTTAATGTTTTTTGATTGCGCTAATCTGTAATAATTCAATCCCGCTTTCCATCTTCTATCTATAAGTCCTGACTCCAATCCGTATTTACTTTGCGTGGCGGTTTCCTTTCCGGATGAAATATAGAAATCTCCTTTCAGGTACATATTTGTAGACATCAAATAGGGAAAATCAAGGTTTAAATTGAGTTTTTGTATCTCATTTTCTTTTCTCCAGTTAAAAATCAACTTTTCCGATTGTGAAAATATATTATATAAATCCAAATGGAGATAACCCTGCCATAGGGTTTTATTATTTTGAATCAATGTGTTTATTTCGGCGCTGAGTTGTTGCTTCTCCAAAATAGTATATTCCACCTTTGCGCCGGTGAAGTTCTTATAGATTACAGGGGCTGTTTTTTTGAATTCGATATAGGGAGTGATATCTTTGAATTCACTATTTAAATAGGTTAAAGTTTTGTAGTTTAAAGGTTCGTATAAAACTTTATTCTGAATTTTCTTTTTTAAATTATTTGGAAATTTCTTTTCAGCAGATGAAAAAAAAATCAAAGTATCTATTTTTTGAATTTTATATTGTTCCACTTTATAATGATATTCAATGCTTGAGTCTTGCTGTTTTATTAGGAAAGGTATGAGTTGAGAAAAAATTCTGCCTTCATTGATTAAATGAAGATGATAGGTTTGAATATCTTTGTTTTTTGTTTGTTCGGTAGAAAAAAGTGTGTCTGCCTCTTTGTTCTTTTCAAAAATCAATATTACAGGAGTGTTTTTTGCCTTTTCATGGGATATAAGCCCGAAAAATTCATCAAAAAGCTTTTCAGGTAATTGTTGAGAAAATATATTTCCTCCATATATTAATATAATGTATAAAAAATATTTTTTCATTAGACGTTCTCATGATGTCCGGCTATTTATGTAGGCCGGAATATGATCAAGGTATAAACGTAATTATTCTTTTTTTGTTTTTCACTAAGCTAAAATACACAAAACATCTTTTCTTTTTTTGTAATTGTATAAAAATCAGTTTGAAAAACAAAAAATTATTTCTATCTTTGCCGTCCGAAAAAGAATAAAGATAAAAATATGCCTACAATTCAACAATTAGTTAGACAAGGAAGAACCAAAATAACTAAGAAGAGTAAATCGGCTGCTTTGCAAGGCAGTCCTCAAAAACGTGGTGTATGTATTCGTGTTTACACAACGACTCCTAAAAAACCGAACTCTGCAATGAGAAAGGTGGCAAGGGTGCGTTTGACAAACGGAAACGAAGTGAATGCATATATCGGTGGAGAAGGCCATAACTTGCAAGAGCACTCGATAGTATTAGTTAGAGGTGGAAGGGTAAAAGATTTACCTGGAGTGAGATACCATATCATTCGTGGTGCGTTAGATACCGCCGGAGTGGATGGAAGAAAACAACGTAGATCCAAATACGGAACGAAACGCCCTAAAAAGTAGTAACTGAAAATTTTTAGAAATGAGAAAAGGAAGACCTAAAAAAAGAGTCATTTTACCGGATCCTAAATTCAATGATCCATTAGTGACCAGATTTGTAAACAACCTAATGTGGAACGGAAAAAAATCTTTGGCTTTTAAATTGTTTTACGATGCGCTTGATATCGTAGATCAAAAAAAAGGTGAAGAGGAAAAATCTGCATTGGAAATATGGAAAGATGCTTTATCAAACGTTATGCCTCATGTAGAGGTAAGAAGTAGACGTGTAGGAGGGGCTACTTTTCAAATTCCCATGCCTATCCGTCCCGAAAGAAAAGTATCATTGGCCATGAAATGGATGATTAATTTCGCACGTAAGCGAAATGAGAAATCTTATCCTCAAAAATTGGCCGGAGAAATTCTTGCTGCCTACAAAGAAGAAGGTGGAGCGGTTAAAAAGAAAAATGATACTCACAGAATGGCAGAAGCAAACAAAGCTTTCTCACATTTTAGATTTTAATAAAGTTTAGAAATGGCAAAAGATTTAAGTAAAGTAAGGAACATAGGTATTGCGGCTCATATTGATGCCGGAAAAACTACAGTTACCGAAAGAATATTATACTATACAGGTATCAGTCATAAAATAGGTGAGGTACATGACGGTGCAGCCACTATGGACTGGATGGAACAAGAGCAAGAAAGAGGAATTACCATTACCTCTGCTGCTACACAATGTGTATGGCCTTATAACGGGGAGAATTACATTGTGAATATCATTGACACTCCGGGACACGTTGATTTCACCGTAGAGGTGGAACGCTCATTGCGTGTGTTGGATGGAATGGTTGCTTTGTTCAGTGCCGTAGACGGTGTGGAACCGCAATCGGAAACCGTTTGGAGACAAGCAGATAAATATAAGGTGCCTCGTATAGGATTCGTTAATAAAATGGACCGTCAAGGCGCCGATTTTTTTAATGTATGTAACCAAGTAAAAGAAATGTTGGGAGGGAATCCCGTTCCTTTGCAAGTTCCCATAGGAGAAGAAGCAGACTTCAAAGGAGTAGTGGATTTGATTTCCAAAAAAGCCATTATCTGGAATGAGGAAGACAAAGGTATGACCTATGAAGAAGTGCCCATTCCCGAAGAATTAATGGATGAAGTGGATCAACACAGAGCTAACCTTATTGAAGCGGTTGCCGAGTATGATGACGAATTGATGGAAAAGTTCTTTGAAGATGAAGATTCCATTACCGAAGATGAAATCATTGCCGCTTTGAGAGCCGCAACTATCGATATGTCTATCATTCCTATGTTTGCCGGTTCGGCTTTTAAAAACAAAGGAGTGCAAGCAATGTTGGACGGAGTAATGCGTTTCTTACCTTCTCCTTTGGATATTGGAGCCATTGAAGGTGTGAATCCCAAAACAGGAGAAAAAGAATTGAGAAATCCCGATCCCAAAGAGCCTTTTGCTTCTTTGGCCTTTAAGATTGCCACCGATCCTTTTGTAGGACGTTTGGCCTTCTTCAGAGTATATTCGGGAGGGCTTGATGCCGGTTCTTATGTTTTGAATAACAGAACCGATAAAAAAGAACGTATTTCCAGAATCTACCAAATGCATGCCAACAAGCAAAACCCCATTAAAAGGGTTGAAGCGGGTGATATTGCTGCCGGTGTAGGTTTTAAAGATATCAAAACAGGAGATACATTGACCGATGAACAACATCCGTTGGTATTGGAATCTATGGACTTCCCCGAACCCGTTATCGGTATTGCGGTAGAGCCTAAAACCAAAGCCGATGTGGATAAATTGGGGATGGCTTTGGCAAAATTAGCCGAAGAAGATCCTACCTTCCAAGTAAAAACAGACGAAGCCTCCGGACAAACCATTATTTCCGGTATGGGTGAATTGCACTTGGAAATTATCGTTGATCGTTTAAAAAGAGAATTTAAAGTAGAAGTAAACGTAGGGCAACCTCGTGTAGAATATAAAGAAGCGCTTACTGCCGAAGTAAATCACCGTGAAGTATATAAAAAGCAAACCGGTGGTCGTGGAAAATTTGCCGATATCATTTTCAAATTGGAACCTGCCGAAGAAGGCAAAGAAGGTTTGGAATTTGTTAATGAAATCAAAGGAGGTAACATTCCGCGTGAATACATTCCTTCGGTAGAAAAAGGTTTCAAAGAAGCCATGAAAACAGGTCCTTTGGCCGGTTTTGAAGTGGATGGAATGAAAGTAACCTTGGTGGACGGATCTTTTCACCCTGTAGATTCCGATTCGCTTTCTTTTGAATTGGCAGCGAAAATGGGCTTTAGAGAAGCCGCCAAAAAAGCAAAACCTGCTTTGTTGGAGCCAATCATGAAGCTCGAAGTGGTTACTCCCGAAGAAAATATGGGAGATATCGTAGGAGATTTGAACAGAAGACGCGGACAAGTTCTTAGTATGGATGAAAGAGCCGGAGCAAAAGTAATCAAAGCTCATGTGCCTCTTGCCGAAATGTTTGGTTATGTAACTACCTTACGTACCTTATCATCAGGTAGAGCAACCTCTTCCATGGAGTTCTCGCACTATGCGGAAACCCCTAAGAATATTGCAGATGAAGTAATTGAAAAAATAAACGGATAAATTTTAAGACATGGCTCAAAAAATAAGAATAAAATTAAAGTCATACGATCACAACTTGGTGGATAAATCTGCCGAGAAAATCGTAAAAACCGTAAAAAGCACCGGAGCAGTGGTTACAGGACCGATTCCGTTGCCTACACACAAAAGAATTTTTACGGTATTGAGATCGCCACACGTCAATAAAAAATCAAGAGAGCAATTTGAATTGAATACTCACAAGAGATTGTTGGATATTTACAGTTCTTCGCCTAAAACGGTGGATGCTCTTATGAAATTGGAATTGCCCAGTGGAGTAGAAGTAGAAATCAAAGTTTGATAATAATAGAAACTAAATTAAATTAAAATAATGTCGGGTATAATAGGAAAAAAAGTAGGAATGACCAGCATTTTTGACGAAAACGGGAAAAATATTCCCGTAACTGTCATCTTAGCCGGTCCCAATTATGTTACCCAAGTCAGAACCAAAGAAGTTGACGGGTATGATGCAGTGCAGCTTGGTTTCGATGACAAAAAAGAGAAAAACACCCCAAAGGCTCTTAAAGGCCATTTTGAAAAAGCAGGTGTATCTCCTAAAAGAAGAGTCGTCGAATTCCAGGATTTTGAAAAAGAGGTGAAATTAGGAGATGAAATCACCGTAGCGGATATTTTTGAAGAAGGCGAATATGTCGATGTATCGGGAATATCCAAAGGAAAAGGTTTCCAAGGGGTTGTAAAACGCCATGGATTTAAAGGGGTAGGACAAGCTACTCACGGACAACACAACAGATTGAGAGCACCGGGTTCTATCGGAGCTTCTTCTGATCCATCCAGAGTTTTTAAAGGAATGCGAATGGCAGGTAGAATGGGAAATGAAAAAGTAACCGTTCAAAACCTCAAAGTAATGAAAATCATTCCTGAACAAAATCTCTTAATTGTAAAAGGGAGTGTTCCCGGACATAAAAATGCTTATTTAATTATTAAGAAATGATGGAATTGAAAGTTTACGATATTAAGGGAAAAGAAACAGGAAGAACAGTAAACCTTCCTGAAGAAATCTTTGGAATAGAGCCCAATACACATGCTATCTATTTAGCCGTGAAACAATATTTGGCAAACCAAAGACAAGGAACACATAAAGCAAAAGAAAGAGGAGAGGTCAAAGGAAGTACCCGAAAAATAAAACGTCAAAAAGGAACAGGAACCGCAAGAGCCGGTGCCATCCGTAACCCTTTGTTCAAAGGTGGAGGACGTGTTTTCGGTCCCAGACCCAGAAGTTACTCTTTCAAATTGAATAAAAAAGTAAAAAGATTGGCACGTAAATCGGCATTGAGCAGCATGCTAAAAGACGGTAAAATTATGGTGATTGAGGAATTTGATTTTGAAACTCCCAAAACCAAAAATTTCCAAGAAGTGCTCAAATCTTTTGACTTAGAGAACAAAAAATCTACGTTTGTATTTGTTAATCCAAATAAAAATGTATATTTGTCATCCCGTAATTTACCGAATTCAAGAATCGTAAATAGTTCAAACTTAAACACTTACGAAATATTGAATGCGGGTAAATTGGTGTTAACCGAGCCTTCAATTTCCGAAATTGAAGCAAATTTTTAAAATTAGCAAGTTATGAGTATTATAAAAAAGCCGATTTTAACGGAAAAAATGATGAACGAAACCGAACAATTTAACAGATACGGTTTTGTGGTGGACAAGAGAGCTAATAAGGTTGAAATTAAAAAAGCAATCGAAGATTTGTTCGGCGTGGAAGTGTTGAAGGTGAGAACCATGAACTATCCTCCCGAAAGAAAAACTCGTTACACCAGAAGTGGAGTTGTACAAGGAAAAACCAGTGCCTATAAAAAGGCGATTGTGGATATAGCTGAAGGACAAAATATAGATTTCTATAACATTTAAGAAAATGGCAGTAAGAAAATTAAAACCAATCACTCCCGGTCAGCGTTTTAGAGTTGTAAATCAATTTGAAGAAATTACAACTGATAAGCCTGAGAAGGGCCTTTTGGCTCCTAAGAAAAGGACCGGTGGTAGAAATAAAAAAGGAAGAATCACAGCGCCTCACAGAGGTGGTGGACATAAGAAAAAATACCGTATCATTGATTTCAAACGAAACAAAACCGGTATCCCTGCAACCGTTAAAACGATAGAATATGATCCTAACAGATCGGCCTTTATCGCTTTAGTTGTTTATGCCGATGGAGAAAAAAGATATATTTTGGCTCCTAACGGTTTGCAAGTAGGACAAACCATTATGTCAGGAGAAAATGCAGCGCCCGAAACAGGAAATGCACTTCCTCTTAAAAGTCTTCCCTTGGGTACCATCATTCATAATATTGAAATGAAACCCGGAAAAGGAGGACAAATAGCACGTAGTGCAGGAACCTTTGCTCAATTAATGGCAAGAGACGGAAAATATGCCACTATCAAACTTCCTTCGGGAGAAACCCGTTTGATTTTGGTTGAATCCTATGCGACAGTTGGTGTAGTTTCTAACTCCGATCACCAATTGGAAGTATCCGGTAAAGCCGGGAGAAGCCGTTGGCTGGGAAGAAGACCGAGAACAAGACCGGTAGCTATGAACCCTGTGGATCACCCGATGGGTGGTGGTGAAGGACGTGCTTCCGGAGGACACCCCAGATCTAAAAAAGGAATCCCTGCAAAAGGATACCGTACAAGATCCAAGAAGAAATATAGTAATAAGTATATCATTGAACGTAGAAAGAAATAAGATATGGCTAGATCGTTAAAAAAAGGACCTTATGTTCATTATAAGTTAGAAAAGAAGATACTTGCCAATAAAGAAGCAGGAAAGAAAGTGGTAGTCAAGACTTGGTCTCGCGCTTCCATGATCACTCCTGATTTTGTTGGAGAAACAATAGCAGTACATAACGGACGCCAATTTATTCCGGTATATATTACTGAAAATATGGTAGGACACAAATTAGGCGAATTCGCTCCTACACGTACATTTAGAGGACATGCCGGTGATAAGAAAAAAAATAAAGGCAAAAAATAAGGATTATGGGACGAAGAAAACATGATATGGCACAAGCCATAAAAGAAAATAAAAAGAAACTTGCCTTTGCAAGTTTGAGTAATCATGGAGTTTCTGCCAAGAAAACTAAATTGGTTGTCGATTTAGTAAGAGGAATGGATATCACCAGAGCTTTAGGAGTATTGAGATTTACTCCCAACAAAAGTGCGGCTGTTATAGAGAAACTTTTGTTGAGTGCCATTGCAAATTGGGAAAATAAAAATCCCGATAGAGATATTGAAGATGCAGGTTTATACATCAAAGAAATTTTTGTCAATCAAAAAGGGATGTTAAAAAGAATTCAACCTGCTCCTCAAGGACGTGCACACAGAATCCGTAAGAGATCCAGTGAGATCAAAATAGTTTTAGGAGAAAAAAATAGTTAATTTCAAAGCAGATGGGACAAAAAACAAATCCAATAGGAAATAGATTAGGAATCATCAAAGGATGGGATTCTAATTGGTATGGTGGAAAAAACTATGGTGATAAAATTGCCGAAGATCACAAAATAAGAGAATATATAAAAGCACGGTTACCAAAAGCCAATATTTCAAAAGTATTTATTGAAAGAACCCTTAAGTTAATCACTGTAACCATTACCACTTCACGCCCCGGTATCATTATCGGAAAACAAGGCTCTGAAGTAGATAAGTTAAAAGGTGAGTTAGCTAAATTAACAGGGAAAACCGTTCAAGTAAATGTATTTGAAATAAAAAGACCCGAACTCGATGCAAGTTTGGTAGCGCAAAATATCGCACGCCAAATTGAAAATCGTATTTCATACAGAAGAGCAATTAAGCAAGCCATTGCTTCCACAATGAGAATGAACGAAGCCGAAGGGATCAAAGTTCAAATCTCAGGAAGATTAAACGGGGCGGAAATGGCTCGTTCTGAATCGTATAAAGACGGAAGAATTCCTCTTTCCACTTTTAGAGCGGATATCGACTATGCATTGGAAGAAGCCCATACTACTTATGGCCGTTTAGGCATAAAAGTATGGATTATGAAAGGAGAAGTATATGGAAAGAGAGATTTATCTCCGATGATTGGTTTATCCAAGAAAGATTCCAGACGTTCCAGAAGAGGAGATCGAAGAAGAAAATAATTGATTTAAAAAATTGTTGAAATGTTACAACCAAAAAGATATAAACATCGTAAGCAGCAAAAAGGGAGAATGAAAGGAAATTCCCAAAGAGGTCATCGTTTGGCCTATGGAATTTACGGAATCAAATCCCTTGATTCCGCCTGGTTAACTTCCAGACAGATTGAAGCTGCTCGTGTGGCTGCTACCCGTTACATGAAAAGGGAAGGTCAGTTATGGATCAAAATTTTTCCGGATAAACCCATTACCAAAAAACCTCTAGAGGTAAGGATGGGGAAAGGAAAAGGAAACGTGGAATATTGGGCTGCAGTAGTTAGACCGGGAAAAGTATTGTTTGAAGTGGATGGAGTTCCCTTGGAAGTTGCCAAGGAAGCACTACGTCTTGCAGCACAAAAATTACCCGTAAAAACCAAATTTATCATCGCTCCCGAATTTCAAGAAAAATAATGTTTGAATTATGAAAATGTCTGAAATAAAAAAAATGGAAACGGCTGAATTGCTTGAAAAAGTGCAAGATTTAAAAACAAAATTGGCAAACTTGGAAGTAAGCCATGCCGTAACACCTTTACAAAATCCGATGGAAATTCGTAAAACACGAAGAACCATTGCGCGATTATTAACGGAGCTAAATCAAAGAGGTAACTAATAGAATTTAAGAAATGGAAAATTTAACTAGAAACTTAAGAAAAGAACGTATCGGGTTGGTTACCAAAAATAAAATGGATAAAACCATTATAGTATCCGAGGTAAAAAGAATGAAACACCCTTTATATGGAAAATTTGTTCACAAAACAAAGAAATATGTTGTACACGACGAAAAAAACGAGTGCAATGTGGGTGATAAAGTAAGAATTATGGAAACCCGTCCTTTGAGTAAAACCAAAAGATGGAGATTAGTAGAAATATTAGAAAGAGCTAAGTAATTATGGTACAACAAGAATCAAGAGTTAAAGTTGCAGATAATACCGGTGCCAAAGAAGCATTGGTTATCCGCGTATTAGGCGGTACAAAGAAAAGATATGCCTCGCTTGGCGATAAAGTGGTTGTTACCGTGAAAGAAGCTACTCCCAACGGAACCGTAAAAAAAGGAACCGTATCCAAAGGAGTGGTTGTAAGAACCAAAAAAGAAGTAAGAAGACCTGACGGTTCATACATTCGTTTTGAAGACAATGCGATTGTATTGCTCAAACCCGAAGGTGATGAAATGAGAGGAACTCGTGTATTCGGCCCTGTTGCCAGAGAATTACGCGATAAGAAATTCATGAAAATTGTATCATTAGCCCCTGAGGTTTTATAAAAAAATCGAACAATGAAGAAGTTTAAAATAAAAACGGGAGATCAAGTAGTGATTTTGGCCGGAAAGGACAAAGGGTCCAAAGGAACGGTTATCAAAATCATTAAAGACAAAGACCGGGTTATCGTTGAAGGTGTAAACATGATTAAAAAACATGTGAAACCAAGTACTGAAAATCCTCAAGGCGGTATTGTTGAGAAAGAAGCGCCTATACATATTTCTAACGTTGCTTTGGTAGATCCCAAAACAGGTGAACCTACCAGAGTAGGTTATGAAATTAAGGATGGTAAGAAAGTAAGAGTTTCCAAAAAATCAGGAGAAGTTATTTAAGATTATGAAAAACTATACACCAAGACTAGAGAAAGAATATAAAGAACGTATCATTGATGCGTTGATGAAGGAGTTTGGATATAAAAATGTCATGCAAGTTCCGAAATTGGAAAAAATCGTGGTAAGTCGCGGAGTTGGAGCTGCCGTTTCTGACAAGAAATTGGTAGACTATGCCGTAGACGAACTCACTACCATTACCGGACAAAAAGCCATTCCTACCATCTCAAAAAAAGACGTTGCCGCGTTTAAATTGAGAAAAGGAATGCCTATCGGTGCAAAAGTAACTTTGCGCAAAGATAAAATGTATGAATTTTTAGATAGACTGATTACAGTTGCATTGCCTCGTGTACGTGATTTTCAAGGAATCAAAGCCGATGGTTTTGACGGACGTGGAAATTACAATCTGGGCGTAACTGAACAAATTATTTTTCCTGAAATTGATTTTGATAAAATCAACAAAATCAACGGAATGGATATTACTTTCGTGACTTCTGCCAAAACAGATAAAGAAGCACAAGCATTATTAAAAGAATTAGGTTTACCATTTAAAAAGAAAAAATAATATGGCAAAAGAATCAATGAAGGCCCGCGAACGTAAACGCGAAAAATTAGTTGCCAAATATGCAGCCAAAAGACAAGCCTTGAAAGAAGCGGGAGACTGGGAAGCTTTGCAGAAACTTCCTAAGAATTCATCTCCGGTACGTTTACATAACAGATGTAAAATTACCGGTCGTCCTAGAGGATATATCAGAATATTTGGTATTTCTCGTGTTACATTCAGAGAAATGGCGAATGAGGGATTAATACCGGGCGTCAAAAAAGCCAGTTGGTAAATTAATTAAAAAGAAGAAGAAATGAATACAGATCCAATAGCAGATTTTCTAACACGAATCAGAAACGCTCAAAGCGCAGGACATAAAGTAGTAACTATTCCGTCATCTAAATTGAAAAAGGAGATTACCAAAATCCTTTTTGACCAAGGATATATCCTTAGTTACAAAGTAGATAAGGACGGAAATAGAGAAATTATAAAAATAGCCTTGAAATATGATGATAACAATTTACCCGTTATCAAAAAATTAGAACGAATCAGTAAACCCGGTTTACGAAAGTATGCCGATGTGGATAATATCCCTAAGGTATTAAACGGTTTGGGTACGGCTATTTTATCCACTTCAAAAGGAGTGATGACAGGAAAACAAGCTCGTAAAGAGAATGTTGGAGGAGAGGTTTTATGTTACGTATATTAAAAAATTGAATTATGTCAAGAATAGGATTTAAACCCGTTCAAATCCCTGAAGGAGTCACTGTTGATATTAAAGACAATGTTGTGACAGTTAAGGGTAAATTAGGAGAATTAACTCAAGAGATAAAAGGTGGAATCGAAATCGATATCCAAGACGGAGAAATACATGTGAAAAGACCTTCCGAAAGCAAACAACACAAAGCTTATCACGGTCTGTATCGTTCTCTTTTATATAATATGATTGAAGGAGTTTCAAAAGGTTGGACCAAAGAATTGGAATTGATCGGTGTTGGTTACAAAGCCAGCAATCAAGGACAATTATTGGACTTATCTCTTGGATTTTCTCATAATATATTAATGGAGTTGCCTCCTGAGGTAAAAGTAGAGACAACATCTGAAAAAGGAAAAAATCCGATGATCAAATTGACGTCTTACGACAAACAATTAATCGGACATATAGCCGCAAAAATCAGATCATTCCGTAAACCGGAACCTTACAAAGGAAAAGGAGTACGATATAAAGGAGAAGAAATCAGAAGAAAAGCAGGTAAAACAGCTTAATAATTAGGTATTATGAAACTAAGTAAATTAGAAAGAAGAAAAAGAATTCAGAAAAGAATAAGAAAGATTGTGGAAGGCACTGCCGACAGACCCCGTCTTTCTATCTTTAGAAGTAATAAAGAGATCTATGCGCAATTGATTGATGATGTAAACGGAGTTACTTTGGTTGCCGCTTCTTCAAGAGATAAAGATCTCAGCGGAAACAAAGGAACAAAGATCGAAAAAGCAGAAGCTGTTGGTGAAAAAATAGCTAAATTAGCTTTGGATAAAGGAATCGATAAGGTTGTATTTGACCGTTCCGGATTTTTATATCACGGACGCGTTAAATCTTTGGCCGAAGGAGCAAGAAAAGGTGGTTTAAAATTTTAAGATATGCTTGATAAATATAAAGATATAGAAAGAGTAAAACCGGGAGGTTTGGAATTAGAAGATCGTTTGGTTGCCGTAAACCGTGTAACCAAGGTAACCAAAGGAGGAAGAACGTTCAGTTTTTCTGCCATCGTGGTTGTAGGTGATAAAAACGGTGTGGTAGGATACGGAATGGGAAAATCAAAAGAGGTTCCCGATGCCATCCAAAAAGCCATAGATAACGCCAAGAAAAATTTAGTTAGAGTACCTGTAATCAAAGGAACTATACCTCATGAACAACACGGAAAATTCAGTGGAGCACATATTTTTCTTAAACCTGCTTCTCCCGGTACCGGGGTAATCGCAGGAGGTGCTGTACGTGCCGTATTGGAATCTGCCGGAGTGCATGACGTATTGACTAAATCTCACGGTTCTTCTGATCCCAATAACGTAGTAAAGGCCACTTTGGACGCACTATTAAAAATGAGAGACGCTCATAAAGTTGCCAAACAAAGAGGTATTTCACTAAATAAATTGTTTAACGGATAAATTTGAGATGATGACAAAAGTAAGAATTAAACAAGTGAAAAGTACCATCAACAGACCCAAAGATCAAAAACAAACTTTGGAAGCTCTTGGAATTAGAAGAATAGGACAAGAACGTGTACATGAATTAACACCTTCTATTCAAGGAATGATCAATAAGGTGAAACATCTTATAGTAGTAGAAGAAATTTAAAAAATTTGATTGAAATGGAATTACACAATCTTAAACCGGCTAAAGGTTCGGTAAAAAACAATATAAGAAAAGGTAGAGGAGAAGGATCCAAACGAGGAGGAACCGCTACCAGAGGACATAAAGGAGCTAAATCCCGTTCGGGATATTCCAGAACTCCCGGATTTGAAGGAGGACAAATGCCTTTGTACCGTCGTGTGCCTAAGTTTGGTTTCACCAATATCAATCGTGTGGAATACCAACCGGTAAATCTTGACAAAATACAAGAGTTAATTGATGACAAAAAAGTAAATGATACCATTACTTTTGAAGACTTTGTTGCTCTTGGTATAGTAGGAAAAAGAGAATTATTAAAAGTGTTGGGGAGAGGAGAAATTAAATCCCCCGTTACTGTTTACGCTCATAAATTCTCTAAAAAAGCCAAAGAAGCCATTGAAGCGGCAGGAGGAAAAGTTGAAATTTTAAAATAACCCTTGACTTAGATGAAGAAGTTTATAGACACAATCAAAGCGATATGGAGCATTAAAGAGCTTCGCCAGAAAATTTTATTCACTTTAGGTTTGATATTGGTATATAGATTCGGCGCACAGGTTTCTTTGCCCGGGATTGATCCTACACAGTTAGGAAAATTATCCCAGCAAGCAGAAGGGAACACTTTGCTCGATTTGCTAAACCAATTTACCGGAGGGGCTTTTGCTAGAGCTTCCATTATGGCTTTGGGAATTATGCCCTATATTTCTGCATCGATCGTCGTTCAATTAATGGGGATTGCCTTGCCCGCTCTTCAAAAACTGCAAAAAGCAGGAGAAAGCGGACGAAAAAAAATCACACAAATTACCCGTTGGTTAACCATCGGAATTACTTTGATACAAGGACCGAGTTATGTATATAACCTTACCGTGCAGTTACCTCATACCGCCTTTTTGATTGAACAACGATGGTTGTTTGTATTACTAGCGGTTATTGTTCTTTCTGCCGGTACGGTATTTGCCATGTGGTTGGGAGAAAAAATTACTGACAAAGGAATCGGTAATGGTATTTCCTTATTAATTATGGTAGGTATTATTGCCCGGATGCCTTCGGCATTTCTTCAAGAATTTGCCAATCGTGTCACCGAACAAAACGGAGGGCCGATGTTGCTTTTATTTGAAATAGTTGTATGGTTAATGATTATTGCTGCCAGTATAATGTTGGTTAAAGCCTATCGACCGGTACCTCTTCAATATGCTCGTAGAGCTGTAGGAGGAGGATATGAGAAAAATATTTTCGGTGCCCGTCAATATTTGCCTTTAAAATTAAATGCGGCCGGGGTTATGCCTATCATTTTTGCCCAAGCCTTGATGTTCTTTCCAACTATGTTGGGATCTATGTCAGATTCTGACTGGGCCATGTGGATGAAAACCACTTTTGGTGATATGTTCAATCCTTGGTATAATCTGGTATTTGCATTGTTGATAATTATTTTCACCTATTTCTATACGGCCATTACTGTTCAAACCAGTAAAATTGCCGAAGATTTGAAAAGAAGCAACGGATTTGTTCCCGGCGTAAAACCCGGAACACAAACGGCTGAATATTTAGATGATATTCTATCTAAAATTACTTTGCCGGGAGCTATATTTTTGGCCATCATAGCAGTTTTCCCTGCTTTGGTACACTCTTTGTTTCCCGGAATGCAAACGTCATGGGCGATGTTTTATGGAGGAACTTCCCTATTGATTTTGGTAGGTGTTGCAATAGATACTATCCAACAAGTGGAAGCTTACTTATTGAACAGACACTATGACGCATTAATGAAAACAGGTAGAAAAAAGTAAATTATGGCAAAACAACCCGCAATAGAAGTTGACGGAATCATCAAAGAAGCCTTGTCCAATGCGATGTTTAAAGTCGAATTGGAAAACGGCCATGTGATAACCGCACATATCTCCGGAAAAATGAGAATGCACTACATTCGATTACTTCCGGGAGATAAAGTAAAAGTAGAATTGAGTCCCTATGATTTGACCAAGGGAAGAATAACATACAGATATTAAAATACAGGAAAAGCTTATATATTATGAAAGTAAGAGCATCAATTAAAAAAAGAAGTCCCGAGGACAAAATCGTTCGTCGTAAGGGACGTCTATACGTAATTAACAAAAAGAATCCGAAACATAAACAAAGACAAGGATAATTATGGCACGAATAGCAGGGGTAGATTTACCAAAAAACAAAAGAGGAGTAATCGGATTGACCTATATTTACGGAATAGGAAGATCCAGAGCGAAAGAAATTTTGGCTAAAGCCGGAGTGGATGAAGATAAAAAGGTAAAAGATTGGGATGATTCTGATATTGCAAATATAAGAAAGACCATCTCCGAGTACCGTATTGAAGGTGAATTGAGATCAGAAGTTCAATTGAACATCAAACGTTTGATGGACATCGGTTGCTACAGAGGAATCCGTCACAGAATCGGATTGCCTTTACGTGGACAAAGAACAAAAAACAATTCCCGTACCCGAAAAGGTAAGAGAAAAACTGTAGCGAACAAGAAAAAAGCAACGAAATAATAATTAGTGATTATGGCAAAATCAAAATCAAATAGTAGAGCAAAGAAAAGAAAAGTTGTCGTTGAACCCAATGGTAGAGCTTATATTCAAGCTACATTCAATAATGTAATCATTTCTTTAACCAACAAAAAGGGAGAAGTTATCTCTTGGTCTTCTGCCGGAAAAAACGGTTTTAGAGGATCAAAGAAAAATACTCCTTATGCTGCTCAAGTAGCTGCTGAAGACGCAGCCAAAACCGCTTATGAAGCCGGTTTAAGACGAGTGAAAGTTTATGTAAAAGGACCCGGAAACGGAAGAGAGTCTGCTATAAGAACTATACACAATAGCGGAATTGAAGTCACCGAAATTATAGATGTAACACCCATTCCGCATAATGGATGTCGTCCCCCTAAAAGAAGAAGAGTTTAAAAATTATTGAATTATGGCGAGATATACAGGACCTAAAACAAAAATAGCCCGTAAATTTGGCGAACCCATTTACGGAGAAGATAAATTTTTTGAGAGAAGAAAATACCCTCCCGGACAACATGGTCCGAATAGAAGAAGAGGAAAAAAATCTCAATATGCCATTCAATTGGCCGAAAAACAAAAAGCAAAATATACTTACGGTATTTTGGAAAAACAATTTAGTAATTTGTTTAAAAAAGCTTCCAGACAAGGAGGAAATACCGGAGAAGTTTTGATGCAATTGGTAGAATCCCGATTGGATAATGTGGTTTACCGTTTCGGATTAGCTCCTTCAAGAAGAGCGGCCCGTCAATTGGTTTCCCACAGACATATTACCGTAAACGGAGATGTGGTAAATATTCCTTCTTATCAATTGAAACCCGGAGATGTTGTCGGTGTAAGAGAAAAATCAAAATCACTACAAGTGATTACCGATTCTCTCGACAATAACAAATCCAATTATGAATGGTTGAAATGGAACGATGAAAAAATGGAAGGAGAATTTGTCAATCGTCCCGAACGCGTTCAAATACCAGAAAATATACAAGAACACTTGATTGTCGAGTTGTATTCTAAATAATAAAATCTATATGGCCATATTAAATTTTCAAAAACCAGATAAAGTTTTTCAAATTGAAGCCGATGATAAATACGGCAAATTTGAATTCAAACCTTTGGAACCGGGGTTTGGACTAACTATTGGTAATGCACTTCGCAGAGTACTCTTATCGTCTCTCGAAGGATATGCCATTACTTCTATTAGAATCGACGGGGTAGATCATGAATTTGTTTCTATGGACGGAGTAGTGGAAGATGTCACTAAAATCGTTCTAAATTTTAAACAAATCAGATTTAAAAATCAAGTTGAAGGCATCGACAGGGAAAATGTAAAAGTTTCCATCACAGGAAAAGACGTGATTACTGCCGGTGACTTACAAGAATATATAACCGGTTTTCAAATCCTTAATCCCGAATTGGAATTGATACATTTGGATCCCAAAGTATCTTTAAATTTCGAATTCAATATTGAAAAAGGACGAGGATATGTTCCAGCAGACGAAAACAAAAAGGCGGATATGCCTTTTGGAACCATCTTTATGGATGCTATTTTCACGCCCATTAAACATGTGAAATATTCCATAGAAGACTATCGTGTGGAGCAAAAAACCGATTATGACAAGCTTATTATTGAAGTAGAAACTGACGGTTCAATTCATCCCAAAGATGCTTTGACAGAATCGGCAAAAATATTGATTAAACATTTTATGCTGTTTTCAGACGAACGCATCTCTATCGATGAAGAAGCTACTTCAGAGCCTGAAACTTATGATGAAGAGTCATTGCACATGAGACAATTGCTAAAAACCAAATTGGTAGATTTACATTTGTCCGTAAGAGCTTTGAACTGCTTAAAAGCAGCGGATGTGGAAACATTGGGTGAGCTTGTGCAATATAATAAATCAGATTTGATGAAATTCAGAAACTTCGGGAAAAAATCAATGTCCGAATTGGAAGAATTGGTAGACAGGAAAGGACTTACCTTTGGTATGGATCTTTCGAATTATAAATTGGATGATAAATAAAGAAATTAGGTTATGAGACATAGAAAGAAATTTAACCACTTAGGAAGAAAAACCGCCCATAGAAAATCCATGTTGGCAAATATGGGAAGTTCATTGATCAAACATAAACGTATCAATACCACATTGGCAAAAGCCAAAGCTTTAAGAATGTTCTTGGAGCCGCTTATTACCAAATCAAAAAACGACACTATGCATAATCGTCGTGTTGTTTTCAGTTATTTAAGAGACAAAGATGCGGTAACGGAATTGTTTAGAGAAATATCTACCAAAGTGGCTGATAGACCCGGAGGATATTTACGTATCATTAAATTAGGAAACCGTTTGGGTGATAATGCTGAAATGGCAATGATCGAATTTGTAGATTATAACACTACCTACAATGCAGACAAACCTGCCAAGAAAAAATCCAGAAGAAGAAGAAAAAAAGCGGCTCCAGCACAAGCGGAAACCGCTCCCGAAACGCAAACGGAAGAGACACAAGAGAAAGAATAAACTCTTAACTATAAATTTACTTAAAAGCCGGATAAGATCATTATCCGGCTTTTTTAATTTTCGTAACTTTACATAACTAAAAAATTGAGATCATGAGTAGAATACAAGATGTAAAAGCCAGACAAATTTTTGATTCCAGAGGGAATCCTACAGTAGAAGTCGATATTATAACTGAATATGGAGTGTTGGGAAGAGCCGCTGTGCCTTCGGGAGCATCAACCGGAGAACATGAAGCGGTAGAACTTAGAGATGGAGGAAAAGACTATAAAGGAAAAGGGGTATTGAAAGCCGTGGAAAACGTCAATGATGTAATCGCACCGGAAATTATAGGTATGGAGGTTTCCAACCAATTGGAACTTGATAAAGTGTTAAAAGAACTGGACGGTACCGAAAACAAAGCAAAATTAGGAGCCAATGCTATTTTAGGCGTTTCATTGGCAGCAGCAAAAGCCGCTGCAAACGAACAAGATATGCCTTTATATAAATATATTGGCGGTGTTGGAGCCAAAACACTTCCCGTGCCTATGATGAATATCATTAACGGAGGCTCACATTCCGATGCACCCATTGCATTTCAAGAATTTATGATTGTGCCCTACGGAGCAAAAAATTTCTCTGAAGCCATGAAAATGGCAACCGAAACTTTCCATACATTAAAATCCATTTTGAAAAAAAGAGGTTTATCAACTGCCGTAGGAGATGAAGGTGGTTTTGCACCTAATTTTAAAGGAACCGAAGATGCGATTGAAACCATTTTGGAGGCCATTAAAGAAGCGGGATATGAACCCGGAAAAGATATCGGTTTGGCTTTGGATGTAGCCGCTTCCGAGTTTTATCATGACGGAATCTACGATTATACAAAATTTGAAGGCCCCAACGGAAAGAAAAGAACTCCACAAGAGCAAGCCGAATACTTGGCCGAATTGGTAGAAAAATATCCTATTGTCTCTATCGAAGACGGAATGGATGAAAACGATTGGGAAGGATGGAAACTTCAACAAAAATTATTAGGAGATAAAATTCAATTGGTAGGAGACGATATCTTTGTTACCAATACCAAGATATTGGAAAGAGGAATCAAAGAAGGGGTAGCTAATTCTATCTTGATCAAATTAAACCAAATCGGTTCTCTATCAGAAACCATTGATGCCATTAATATGGCACATAATGCGGGATATACAGCAGTGGTTTCACACCGGTCAGGAGAAACGGAAGATACTACCATTGCCGATTTATCCGTTGCTTTAAATACCGGACAAATTAAAACCGGTTCCCTGTCAAGAACCGACAGAATGGCAAAATATAATCAATTACTTCGCATAGAAGAAGAATTGGGAGATGTGGCTTATTATCCCGGAATAAAAGCTTTCAAAAAGCTATAAATTAGAGAGATTATAATCATTCACAAAAAAGCCTTTGGAGATTTCTCCAAAGGCTTTTTTATTATAGTTGTCTTATTCTTATTTTTCTTCGCCAACCAATTGACCGATAGCTTTGTCAAAAACTTCAAAAGGAGCGACTCCTACTTGACGGCCGATGGCTTCACCGTTTTGAAATACCAAAATAGTAGGGATATTTCTTACTCCGTACTCAGCGGCATATTTTTGTTCTTTATCAACATCAACTTTGGCGACAACAATTTTGTCTCCGTATTTTTCTTCCAATTGATCCATTACGGGAGCAACCATTCTACAAGGTCCGCACCAAACAGCCCAAAAATCTACGATTACGGGTTTGTCGGATTTTAATACTACATCTTCAAAAGTATCATCAGTGACTACTACTGGCATAATTTCTAATTTTTTAAGGTTTAAAACTTTGCAAAAATACATAATATTTTAATTTATGCAATAGAATGATAATCAAGATTTTTTATAGTGATATTAGCTCTGTAAACAAGCGGTTTTCAAGCGGTTTTTTCTTACTTTTGCAAATCGAATAACAAAGCCATAGAATGAGTTTAGAACAAGAAATAGCAAAAAGGAGAACTTTCGGGATTATTTCCCACCCCGATGCCGGGAAAACCACATTGACAGAAAAATTATTGCTTTTTGGGGGCGCCATTCAAGAAGCCGGAGCGGTAAAATCCAATAAAATTAAAAAAGCAGCCACCTCCGATTTTATGGAGATAGAGAAACAAAGAGGAATATCGGTGGCTACTTCGGTATTGGCATTTTATTATAAAAACAAAAAAATAAATATCCTCGACACCCCCGGGCATAAGGATTTTGCTGAGGATACTTATAGAACACTTACGGCGGTCGATAGTGTAATTGTGGTGATTGACGTGGCAAAAGGAGTCGAGGAACAGACGGAGAAACTGGTACAGGTTTGCCGCATGCGAAATATTCCCATTATCGTGTTTATCAATAAGCTGGACCGTGAAGGGAAAGATGCTTTTGAGTTATTGGATGAGATTGAACAAAAATTGGGCTTGAAAGTTACTCCGTTGAGCTTTCCCATCGGAATGGGAAGTGATTTTACGGGAGTATATAATATTTGGGAAGAAAAATTGAAACTCTATTTTGGAGAAAATAAGCAAAAAATAGCAGATTTCGAAGAAATTACCGATGTAAATGATCCTCGTTTGGTCGAATTAATCGGAGAGGAAAAGGTGGAAGAATTAAAGGAAAACCTCGAATTGGTAGAAGGGGTATATCCTCCTTTTGATCATGATGCTTACCTCAAAGGAGAGTTGCAACCCGTATTTTTCGGTTCGGCTTTAAATAATTTTGGAGTCCAGGAATTGCTGGATTGTTTTGTAGAGATTGCCCCTCCGCCACAACCCAAAGAAGCCGAAGAGCGTATAGTTTATCCCGATGAGCCCAAAATGACCGGATTTGTTTTTAAAATCCATGCCAATTTGGATCCCAAGCATAGGGACCGGATAGCTTTTGTGAAAATTGTATCGGGGACTTTTAAAAGAAATCAGCCTTATTTTCATACGCGCTTGAAAAAGAATTTCAAGTTTAGCAGCCCCAATACGTTTTTTGCCCAGAAAAAGCAGGTGGTGGACGAGTCTTACCCGGGAGATATAGTAGGTTTGCACGACACGGGAAACTTTAAAATAGGTGATACCTTTACAGAAGGAGAGATGTTGCATTTCAAAGGAATCCCCAATTTCTCCCCGGAACATTTTCGCTATATCAACAATGCCGATCCTATGAAATCCAAGCAATTGGCCAAAGGAATCGACCAATTGATGGATGAAGGAGTAGCCCAATTGTTTATCTTGGACAGCAATGGACGTAAAGTGATAGGAACCGTAGGAGCGCTGCAATATGACGTAATTCAATACCGCTTGGAACACGAATACGGAGCTAAATGTACCTATGAACCTTTGAATGTTTACAAAGCTTTTTGGGTAGCCCCCGAAGATCCCAACAACGAAGAATACAAAGATTTTAAACGCGTAAAACAAAGATATCTGGCCAAGGACAAATACGGAAAACAGGTATTTCTTGCCGATTCTCCTTTTTCTTATGAAATGACCAAAACCAAATATCCGACTGTTAAATTGTATGAAAAATCGGAGTTTTAAAAAATGAACGTTTTTTAATCATAGTAGTTTTTATAATTAATTTAAAATGATTGATTTAGAGAGATGCTTGAAATTTAAGTTTTTCTTCTTAAAATCAAGCCGGAATATTTATTTAACCTCTTTTAAAATTTTATATTATGATTGAAAAACTCATCAAAAATTTGGAATCATTAAATTATAATTTCAAAATAATCGACGAAGATACCGTCAAGGTTTATCTTACCAATGCACTGGTTGTTACGGTTAAAAATGTAAAGAACAATTGGATTATCGAGGAAAAATTTGAAAGCCTTAATTTCATTACGACTTTTTTAAAAATCGGTTTTAGCGATGCCCTTATTGTAAATGTAGTTTTCAGTATCTTGGCTATAATTATCGGAACCACTATCGGGGCTTATCTTCATATCACTTATTTTGTGATGATTGTAATTCTTTTGGCGTGGGTGATTTATTTTTATTATTATATCAAATTCCTTGCATTTAAAGTATTTTTAAATAATATGATAATAGGTTTTGAGAAGTAGGAAAAAAGAAGTCCGGCTGTTAGGGTAATTTATATTTTTCATAACCAATGATAGAAGGATTCAAAGCCTAAAAATTATATATAAGAAAAGCAAATTTTTTAAAAAAACCTAATTGAAAGGGCGTAAAACTAAAAAATTAGTTATATTTGTTTATTGCCATGTGGTTTTTTATGTCAAAATTTTTGTCTTTTATAATTATAAGCTCTTTCATTTCTCTTGGATTGAATGCCCAACAAAATGCAATTGTTTACTATGATTATTCCTTCCATCCGGAAAAATTATCCATTAACAAAGAATTAAAAAATGCTCCGAAAACCGAAATGAATTTTTTTATGAAGCTTGCGGAAGAATATGCCAAGCAACATAAATATATTTTAAAATTTACTCCGAAAGAAGCACTTTATAAAGTGGAAGCGGGAATTAAACCGGATGAACTTTTGGATCCGTCCGCTTGGCGTATCTCGCAGTGGACTTTTGGAAAAGGTGTTTTTTATCAAAATGCCCCTCAACGTTATATATTGAATCAAAAGACAAGTATGAATCAATTGTATTTGGTCAGAGATACCATAAAAAGCGATTGGACGATTAGTTACGAAAAAAGAATAATTGGCGGATTGAAATGTTATAAAGCGACCAAAAAGGCAAAAACCAAGAAAGGCTTTGATATAGAAGCTTGGTTTACACCTGAGATTCCTGTTCCTTTTGGTCCCGGAAGGTTTGCCGGCACACCGGGCTTGATTGTGGAATTAAATTATGGTCCGCATACATTGAGCTTAAAAAAATTGACATATAAAAAACATCTGAAAATTAAAAAACCCATAGAAGGTAAGCCGATAAGTGCCGTGGAATTAAAAGATCTGTTTTTTAAAAAGAAATGGGAGTTATACCAAAAGATGCAAAGTAGAAACAGGTGAAATAAATAAAAAAGAATAGAAATTATAAAAAAAAATCATTGAAGGATAATGATTAAAAATAAGAGAAAGAATGCGGGCGAAAAGAAGGTAGAGGAATTTTTAGACGGTCTTTTTCTTTAATTGATTGTAAACCGATATAAAATAGTATTTTTGGATTGTTGAGTGAGCAAAAAATAATGATTTTATACAAAATAAATTATAAAATTGTTTTTTATAAGTGGTAATAAAAATTCACTTTTCTTAAAATCTTAAAAATAATTAAATTATATGAGGGGGGGGGATTTTGATAGCGTAACAAAAACTGCCTAATTTTTAAAATATCAATAAAAATACAAAAATACCATATTGAATGCAATTTTACATTAAAAATTTTATATATTTGACATATATAAATCAGTAAATTGTGAAATTATGACTTAGCTATAATGTAAAAACAAAGAGGGAATGCCGCCGTGATCTCGGGAAAGCTCTTGGCGGCAAACCCATAGACGCCAAATTTGCATTTGACAAGACAAAGATACGTTTTTTATTGTTTAAAATGCAAGTTTGGAAGCTCTCCACTTCCTTGTCAAGCGGAAGGAAAAGGTGCTTGATAAAAATTATTTTAAACAATAAAAATTTACGATTATGAAAAAATTAGTTTTAATTATTGCAATTATGTTTTCAAATATTGGTTTAATAAGTGCAGTAACAAGTGCACAAGACAATCAGGAAGATAGTTATAAATGTAGGTTAAAGGCTTTTCAAGAGGCTCAGGAAAGTGGTTATGAATATGCCTCAAAAGAATGGCAATGGATCTATTATTCTGAAAAGAAAATGTGTGAAATGGAATAAATCCAAATTCTATATGTAGAGGAAGTCTTCCTCTTCCTTTTTAATTATTTAAAATTTATATTATGAGAAAAATAATTTTAATTTTCACATTTGTCTTTTCAAATGTAAACTTAATAAGTGCGGAAACAAATATACTATTTAATCAGCAGGAAAGTTATAAATGTAGATTACAAGCTTACCTTTTAGCAGAGGATAGTGGTTATCCATTTGGTTCTTATACTTGGCAATGGATCTATAAGATGGAAAAGAAAATGTGTGAAAGGGAATAAATTCAAATTTTATGTAGAGAGGAAGAAAAAAACCTCTCTACTTTTTCTAATCTTATTAACATATTTATACTATGATAAAAAAGAAATTTATAACATTATTTTTATTATTTATTTTTTCTATTATTCGATCCCAAACAAATGGTACTATAATATATAAGGTGAGAAAAGTACCAGATGATCAGGTAAAAAACATTTATACCAAAAATAATATCGATTATGAAGAAACCATGCAAAAATTTAATAAATATTATGCAATAGCTAGTCAATTTAATTTTATTTTAAAATTCAATAATGAAGAAAGTCTATATTTTTGGGAAGAAGAAATGTTGACGGAGGACTTACCAGAATATTATTTGATAAGAGCTAAATTATTAGGAGGTGGTATGGATAAATATTATCAAAATAAAATAAGTAATGTAAAAATAACCCAAGGAATGTCTCCTTTTTCCCGAGAAATGGAAAGAGAAAAAAGTAGTTTATATAATAATCCGAAATGGAAAATAACTGAGGAAAGAGATATTATACTTGGTTATCCTGTGATTAAAGCTATTTATAAAAATGTTGAAGTATGGTTTACCCCCGATATTACTTTACCCTTTGGTCCGGCTGGTTATGGTGGATTACCAGGATTAATTTTAAAGAAGAAATTTATAAAGCAATTTCCAGCAACAGAAATTGTTGCAGATAAAATTATATTTACAAAAGATAAAATTAAAATAAAAAAACCCAAAAAAGGAATATTAAGAACAAAAGAAGCAGCAGATAGTATTAGAAGAAAAAGATTGGCGAAAGAAATGTTAATGCATTAAATCCATAATAACTTTAATGAAAAAATTTATATTATTATTTCTATTATTAAATATTTATTTTTTACAAGGGCAACAAAATGGAAAAGTGATTTACAAAATTGCTTTTGACGAAAAGGCTTTTGATAAAGAACTGGAAAATGTTGAAGATCCCGTTTTAAGAAATATGATTTATAATAATAAAGCCAAAAAACTCAAACGATATGAGTGGGCCAAAGAGATTCCGTTTATTTTAAAGTTTAATCCCAATGAAAGTATTTACTATATGGAAGATATCTTAGTTCCTGATAATTTATCAAACAGAGATTTATTGAGGATTAAAGTAAACGGAAGAGTATTAAACAAAATATATGTGAACAAAAAAGATTCTATAATAATGTTTCAATATACAGCTTTGGAATTGGGAAAATTGGTAAGAGAAACCAAACATTTTAAAGATGTTAAATGGAAAATCACTCCCGAGAGAGATACTATTTTGGGCTATCCTGTTATTAAGGCGACAAAAGGAAGGGCTATGGCCTGGTTTACTCCCGATATTCCCGTTCCCTTTGGGCCCGGTGATGATGTGGGTTTACCCGGATTAATATTAAAGTACCAATATAATTCAAATAGCATTGTGGCAGAGAAGATTATTTTTAGTAAAAAACCAATCAAAATAAAGATTCCTACAAAAGGTCTGTTGAGAACAAAAAAAGAGGGAGAAGAGGCTCGTATAAAAGCCTTTCATAAATTAGAAAGATAGGATTGATGAAATTTATATTAAGTTTGCTTTTCGTTTTTTCTTTTTTTATTTCTTTTTCACAAGAGCGGGAAATCAAAGGGCAAGTAAGGGATAGTTTAAAACAACCTGTGGTTTTTGCAAATCTCATGGCAGAAACGATAAATGCGCCTGATATCCCGCCGGTTTTTGCTATGAGCGGTGAAGACGGGAGCTATAAAATCCGCTTGTTAAAAAAAATTTCCTATCAAATTACCGTGCTTTCCATGGGTTATGAAAAATATGTTTTCAGGGTGGATAGTTTATCGGGAGATTTGGAAAAAAATATCGTGTTGAAAGAGGCAAAAAATCAATTGGACGAAGTGGTAATCACCGCTGATATGCCCGTTAAAGTGACCCAAGACAGTATAGTTTATAAAACAGACCGGTTTAAAACCGGAGAAGAACGCAAACTGAAAGACGTACTCAAAAAATTGCCCGGAGTGGAAGTGAGCAAAACGGGACAAGTTACCGTTATGGGCAAGAAGGTGAGCAAAGTGCTGGTGGAAGGCAAAGAGTTTTTTGGAGGAGGAACCAAACTGGCGGTCGAGAATATTCCCGCCGATGCAGTGGATAAAGTTACGGCGGTGGACGACTATCACAGCATAAGTTTTATGCAAGGCTTGACAGACGAGCAAAAAATGATCATCAATATCAAGCTCAAAGAAGGAAAGAAACGGTTTGTTTTCGGCGATATTTATGCGGGGGCGGGCGACGACGAGAAATATTCGGGCAAAGCCAATTTGTTCTATTACAGTCCCAAAACCAATTTGAGCTATATAGGAAATATAAACAATACCGGCGAAGCCTCAATGGATATTTCGGATTTTATGCGTTTTGAAGGAAGCAGCATGAGTTTGGATAAAATGCGTTCCTCTTTTCGCAATTTCAATTCCATTAGCAGCTTGATTTTTCAAGATCAATTCATCAGTAAGGAAATCCATTTTCAGGCCGCCCAATGGCAACAAGATGTGGGGCCTAAGCATGAGTTTTCCACCTATATGATTTACGATAAAGACCGGCAAACCGCCGGCGAAGATATACACAATGAATACCTGGAAACCGGAATCGAAGAAATACGCAATACTTCGCAGCAACAAGATTTTGAAACGGCTATCGGGAAAGTACATTGGAGGTATAAAAAAGAGATATTTGACTATTTGGATTTAAACCTTTCGGGAAATTGGCAAAATCAAAAAAACCTTTCCGGGATTGCCAATCAATATGAATCCGTTGATCGCTTTATAAATAAAACCGGACGCAAAGAAAATTTTTATATCGACGGAATTTTTACTTGGCACAAAAGGTTTAACAAAAAAAATACCTTGCGAGTGATCAATGAATGGAAGCATTCCAAAGAAACTCCGGAAGACAATTGGACCACAAACGACGGCAACTTGAATCCTTTATTGCCCTTGGAAACGCAAGCGGTATATGAGATTAACCAAAACCGGGAAATACAAAAAAATCAATGGTATGCCGAGTTGAAACATTATTGGATCATCGATAATAAGCAACATATTTATACTACTTTGGGAAATGATTTAATGGATGGTAAATTGGATTCCTATGTGTATCAAATTTTGGAAAACGGGCAATCCGTATCCTTTGAATCAGCGGGTTTTACAGACGATATGCATTTAAAAATCAATGATTTGTTTGGCGGCTTGCAGTACAAGAGAAAAATGGGAAAATTTGTTTTAAAGACCGGCCTTTTTGCACATTCCTATCGCTGGAATTTCAAAAATTTGCCGGTGCGGACAAAATTTAATTTACTGCCTGAATTCCGGTTGGAGAGAAAATACAGTTTGGCCAAAAAGATTGTTTTCAATTACCAATTAAAAAGCAGCATCTACGGCCTGCAAAAATATTCCGGTGCTTTTTATCTGCGGGAATTTTCTTCTGTTTACAGGGGAAATCCGGCTTTGGAAAACGAACTTTTTCATCAATTATCTTTATCAATCAACAATTACAGCTTTATCAAAAAGCATCAATATTACCTGCGTTTTCAATATCGGCGCAAACTCAATCCCATTAAAGACAAAGTGGTTTATACGGATATTTACAGTTATTACCAAGCGGCACAACTTTCTATGGCGGAGGATTTTTTCAGCAGCCGGTTGTTTTATAAATTGGATTTAAGGCGTTTTTATGTCAAACTCACTCCGGCTTTTTCATACGGCCGTTATATGCAAAACATACAGGAAAATTGGAAGGAGATCAAAAATTTTACGCAAAATTATAAATTGAGTTTCGGCACCTATTTCAAAAAATGGCCCAATATGGATTTTGGAGTGGATTATAATCACTCTGCTACCGATTACGGAAATTTATATATCACAAATAAAAAAATCAGTCCGTTTTTTGAATTGGAATATGATTTTTTAAAGCATTTTGTATTTAGCGGAAGCTATGAATATCAAATAAATTATGATACAAATAACCGGAAAAAAGATTTTCAAAAAGCCCGGTTCACTCTTTCTTATCAAAAGGAAAACAATCCTTGGGGTTTTGAATTGAAGGCCAAAAATATATTCAATACTTCCTATATCCAAGACATTATATACGGGCCTTATATGATCACAACTCAAAATATTTACCGTCAACCTTCTGTTTGGTTGTTAGTAATTCATTATAAACTTTAAATTTGTATGTTAGGAAAAAGAAAATAGCCCTTTTGCTTTTTTTAATCGCCACATTATTTTTAATGGGAGGTTTATTAAAAAAATCCTTTACTCCACAATCCATTTATTTTCTATCATTGATATTATTTTTCTTGGGATTTTTTTTATATCCGAAAAAAACTCTTTCCGGCAAGTTCAATTTTTTAATTCTCCCTTTTTTGGTAATGATAATTTTTAATCTCATCAATCTTTTTTCTATAAAAACTTATAAAGGAGATATTTCCTTAATCAATATTTTATTGGGTATGTATGGGTTTATTTCTTATTATTTAAATGAGAAAAGAATGAAGTTTATAAATCGAAAATAAATGCCCCCCTTTATAATTTATAAGAAAACAGTTTTGATGCTGAGGAACTGAAAAATGATAAATCTATTTCAAAACACTATATAATAAAAAAGCACTATCCTTTGATTATATAATGACCAAAAAATCATGTTTGTGTCCAAAATAAATTGAAAGAATGCTTTTTGGAAATGAGAATAAAAATTCACTTTTCTTAAAATCTTGAAAATATTTAAATTAACATAAGGGGGGGGATTTTAATAATGTAGCAAAAATAGCCTAATTTTTGAAACATTAATAAAATTGCAAAAATACAATAATAAATGCGGTTTTATATTAAAAATTTTATATATTTGACATATATAAATCAATAAATCGTGAAATTATGAGTTAGCTATAATGTAAAAACAAAGAGGGAATGCCGCCGGACCCGGGAAAGCTCTTGGCGGCAAACCCATAGACGCCAAATTTGCATTCGACAAGACAAAGATACGTTTTTTTATTGTTTAAAATGCAAGTTTGGAAGCTCTCCACTTCTTTTTCAAGCGGAAGGAAAAGGTACTTGATAAAAATTATTTTAAACAATAAAAATTTACGATTATGAAAAAAGCAATAATATACCTTAGTTTGATTATAGCGATTATTACTATTTCATGTAATAAATCAGATGAAAGAACAAATTTAATTAATGATAATTATGAACATTTCTTAATAACAAATTACGAAATTACTATTGATAAAGACAGTGGTTTAATGATGGTTGATATTGATAATAATAAAAAATATAAAGGTGAGTATAAATTATTTAATATTAAAGTTGATGAAAATGGAAAATTAACATGTCCAAAAGATATGTCATTTTACTTCATACCCTTCGACGATAATACAATTGCTATCCGATTAATGGATCCTGTATATAAATGTGACTGCATAGATAGTCCAGACCCTTTAAATAATTGCGATTATTTTGTAGATGGTAATAAATTAAGATGTGGGGGGTCCGACTGCTGTGAAGGATATATAGAAGATGATGATATTAAAAAGGGTTTCAATAATAAATATACTGACGGTATACTTTTAGCTTGTAAAACTCTTATATTAAATGGGAAAAAAATAGATTAGTAATTTTTATTTAATATCCAAGCCAAAATCACTTTTGGCTTGGATAAATTTATATATATGTATAAAAAATTAATAATAGCATTACTTATTTTTATATCCTGTAAAACAGAATATAAGACATTAACAAATCCTGAAAGTTTTAATACAGCCTACAATTTAGAATACAAAAGAAAAAGTCTATTAAAAAGTGATACTGCCAAATACAATTATAAATTAATAATAAATAATAATTGCAATTATTATATTGAAAGTGCAAATCATTTTATCTTTTACATTAATGATTCCCTTTATACTTTTTATAAAAATCACAATAAATATATCGTTCAAAAACGCAATAAATACTTTTCATTTGTAAGGCCAATTTGCAGACCTTATAAAGAAATGTTTAGAGATTCTACAATTATAACTGTAAAAAATGATACAATTAGAGTTGAAAAAATTAATAAGAAAAAAAACAGTTTTAAATATGCCTATTTTATCAATGATAATAGAATTGTCAGTCTTGAAAAAACAATAAATTATTTAGGATATGATCAGTATGAAAAATTAAATTTTACTAATTTTAAAAAAGTGAGTTTCAATATAGAAAATGAATTAAATATAAAATTAAAAAATTACAAAAAATATTCTATTTCAAAAAATATTGGACAAGTAAAAAAACCTTTCTTTTTTACTGGAAGATACTTAAATGGAGATAATTTTAATTCACAGAAAGATACGACAAACAATGTAATATACTTTTTTTGGCATAAGAAATGTTTTCCATGCATTTTATCTTTACCAAAAATGAATAATTTATATAATACCTATAAAGGCAATATAAAAATTATTGGAGTAAATATGTTTGATAAAATACAAATAATAGATGAAATGATAAAACAAAAAAAAATTATATTTCCTAATGTTATTGCTGATAGCATTTTTATAAAAGAAAGGATTAAAGCTTTTCCTTATTACGTATTAATTCACAACAAAAAGATTTTGTATGAATCATCAGGCTATTCTAATGAGCAATTTAATAAGCTGGATAGTATTATTCAAAAACTAATTATTGAAAAATAATTCTAATATATTTCCTAAAAACAAGGGAATTATTACTTTTTAATTTTGAATATAAAGTGCCAACTGAGATATAAAAAGTTAAATTTGGAAGATAAACTATTAGACTTATCTGATAAAATTCCAAGAAGTTTAACAGTTAAATCAATTGATTTGGGTGTTAGATTTATTTTTCAATAAAAATTCCTTTAATTTCAAGAGTTTTAAAAATTAAATAAAATATACCCAAATGTTTTTTTGCAAAATAAAAAAATAGTTATAAATTTGGTGCTTATAAAATTCAAACGATGACTTTATTCAATGCTTGGTGGTGGTTTAAAACTAATTCGATAACCGGATGAGATAGCCGCTGCTTTGCAAAAAAGATATGAGCTTACCCAATCCGGTAAGCTTTTTTTGTGTGATAAAAAATGAAAATATGAAATATACTTTAAAATATCATTCTTTACCTGCCGACACTTTAACTCCCGTGAGTGTATATTTGCGCATCAGGGATCAATTTCCGGAAAGTCTTTTGCTGGAAAGTTCCGACTATAACAGCAACAAAAACAGCTTTACTTTTATAGTGGGCGGATTGATGGAAAACTTTAAAATAGAGGAAGACAAATTATATGTAAATAATGAATTGAAAGGGGAAGCACGAAATTTTGACATTCCTCTTGAACTCAAAAGATTCATAGCCGGAATTGACGTTCAACAAGAAGGAGATCCTTTTCAATTTAACGGAATTTACGGTTTTACGGGTTTTGAAGCGGTAAAATATTTTGACACGCTCCCTTTCGAGAATAAAAGGCGAGAGGAACAAATCCCTTTGATGAATTACGGTTTTTACCGTTTTATTGTCGCCATCAATCATTTTAACGACGATGTGCTCATTCTGGAAAATATTCCCGAAGGAGAAGAAGTCCAACTCGATGATTTTGTCAATACGGTTTATGCGCAAAAACTTCCTGCATTTCATTTTAAAGCCATGGACGACGAGCAGTCTCCCATTACCGGTGAAGATTTCATGCAATTGGTGGAAAAAGGAAAAGAATACTGCCGGTTGGGAGAGGTGTTTCAAATCGTTTTTGCCCGAAGGTTTTCCCTTTCGTTCAAAGGCGACGAATTCAATGTTTACAGAGCTTTGCGTTCGGTCAATCCTTCGCCCTATTTGTTTTATTTTGATTATGGCAATTATAAACTTTTCGGCTCTTCCCCCGAAAGCCAATTGGTGATCTCGGAAGGCAAGGCCGTATTGAATCCCATTGCGGGAACTTATAAAAAAACAGGAGATTTTAAACTGGACAAAATCCTGGGAGAAGAATTGAGCCGGGATCCCAAAGAAAATGCCGAGCATACCATGCTGGTGGATTTGGCCCGGAACGATTTGGGAAAATTTTGCTCGGATGTGGAAGTAACCAAATACAAAGAAATACAGCATTTCAGTCATGTAATTCATATTGTATCCGAGGTAAAAGGAAAGGTGGATAATAAAGAGACTTCCATCGATATTTTCGGGGCTACTTTTCCTGCGGGAACATTGAGCGGCGCTCCCAAATACAGAGCCTTGGAATTGATTCATCAAAACGAGAAACATGAACGCGGCTTTTATGGTGGAACCGTTGGAATTATCAGTCTCACCGGCGATATCAATACGGCCATTACCATACGTTCCATCCTTAGTCAAAACGGAAAATTACATTACCAAGCCGGAGCAGGCGTGGTAGTGGATTCGGTGCCCGAAAAAGAGCTTAAAGAAGTGGATAATAAACTCGGAGCTTTGCGAAAAGCCATTAAACTAGCGGAAAAATTTAATAAATAGATTATGAAAAAAATACTCATTATCGATAATTACGATTCTTTTACTTATAATTTGGTTCAATATATCAAGGAATTGACGGATGCCGCGGTCGATGTGGTGCGCAACGATCAAATCTCTTTGGAGGAAATAGAGGCTTACGACCAAATCGTTTTTTCCCCCGGGCCCGGTCTGCCTGCAAAGGCGGGAATCATGATTGAGGCTATCAAAAAATATGCTCCTGTCAAAAAAATATTGGGAGTATGTTTGGGACATCAAGCCATAGGCGAAGCTTTTGGCTCTTCATTAAAAAACTTGGAAAAAGTTTATCACGGTGTAAAAACTCCTATCGAAATTATCGATTCCCAAGATCCCGTTTTCAAAGGAATTTCTCCCGTAACCGAAGTGGGACGTTATCATTCCTGGGTAATAGACGAGGAAAACCTAAGCCCCGAACTCAAAGTCACCGCACGTACAAAAGACGGGCAAATTATGGCACTGAAACACAAAGATTATAAAGTGTGGGGAGTACAATTTCATCCCGAAAGCATTATGACGGACGAAGGCAAACAAATGATAAAAAATTTCTTGGAAATATAGCTATGAAAACAATTTTGGAAAAACTATTTAAACATTACAAATTAACCGCCGAAGAAGCCGAACACATTCTCAAAGAAATTGCTTCGGGTAAATATAACAATGCCCAAATCGCTTCTTTTTTAACGGTTTTCAATATGCGTCCCATTAGAGTGGAAGAACTCAAAGGTTTTAGAAAAGCCTTATTGGATCTTGCCATTCCCGTGGATTTATCGGCCTATGAAACCATTGATATGTGTGGAACCGGCGGAGACGGAAAAAATACTTTTAATATTTCCACCCTTGCCTCTTTTGTAGTGGCCGGAGCGGGATATAAAGTAGCCAAACACGGAAATTACGGCGTTTCATCCGTGAGCGGCTCTTCCAATGTGCTCGAAGCATTGGGATATGAATTTACCAATGATGAAAAAACTTTACAACAGCAAATAGAAACCGCCAATATTACTTTTTTGCATGCGCCCAAGTTCCATCCGGCAATGGCTTCCGTGGCACCCGTAAGAAGGGAACTCAAAATGAAAACTTTTTTTAATATGTTGGGGCCCATTGTCAATCCATCCCGCCCCAATCATCAATTGGCCGGAGTATTCAGCTTGGAATTGGCCCGACTGTATCATTATCTTTTCCAAGAAGAAAAAGGGAAAAAATATGCGGTAATCTATGGATTGTCCGGTTATGATGAAATTTCCCTCACCGATGATTTTGTTTTGAAAAACAACAAGGGGGAACATTTATTAAAACCCGAAGATTTGGGACTTTCACGCATCGCTCCCGAAGAAATTTTCGGAGGAAATACAGTGGAAGAAGCGGTCGAAATCTTTAAAAAAATTCTTTCCGGAAAAGGAACGGAGGCTCAAAATAATGTGGTTTGTGCCAATGCGGCCATGGCCATAAGCCTGATGAAAAAAGAAGAAGAGGATTTTTCTACGTGTTTTGAAGAATCCAAAGAGTCTTTATTGACGGGAAAAGCTTTAAAAAGTTTACAACTCATAACGGGATAAATATGGATATACTGGAAAAAATTATCGCTTATAAAAAGCCTCAAATCGAAGAATTAAAAAAGGTTATGCCGGTTTCTCTATTGGAAAAAAGTCCTTTTTTTGAGAGGCAAACTTTTTCATTGCCCGAATATATTTTGGTGAAACCTCCGGGAATCATAGCCGAATTTAAAAGAAAGTCCCCTTCAAAATCCGATATAAATATCCGTGCGGTTCCGGGACAAATAATTCCCGAATATGAAAAAGCGGGAGCGGCTGCCGTTTCCATACTCACCGATTCTTATTTTTTCGGAGGGAATATCGAAGATATAAAGAATATAAGACCGCAAATAAATATTCCCGTTTTACGAAAGGATTTTATTTTTGATGAATACCAGGTTTTGGAAGCCAAAAGTGCCGGCGCCGATGCCATACTGCTGATTGCCGCCGTTTTGGACAAAAAAGAAATTAAAAAATTGACCAAATTGGCAAGCTCCTTGGGATTGTCGGTATTGATGGAAATTCATCATGAAGGCGAATTGGAAAAATTATGCGAAGGAATTGATATAGTGGGAGTGAATAACCGGAATTTGAAAACTTTTGAGGTAAGCCTTGACAATTCCTTGGAATTGGTAGATAAAATCCCCGCCGAATTTGTAAAAATTTCCGAAAGCGGAATCAAAAATCCCGAAGATATAGAAATATTATCCCAAGCCGGATTTCAGGGTTTTTTAATAGGGGAAAGTTTTATGAAAACAGCCGATGCCGGCAGAGAATTACATAAATGGGTCAAAGAATTGCAATGAAGAAAAAGTTGAAAATAAAAGTTTGCGGAATGCGTGAACCGGAAAATATACGGGAGGTTTTGGCTCTTGAACCGGATTATATGGGATTCATATTTTATCCGCCTTCCAAGAGATATATAAGAGATTTTCCAGTGGAAACCGATTTTGGCAAAACAAAAAAAACCGGAGTATTTGTAAATGAAGATTTATCCGTTCTTCTCGATAAGGCAAAGGCTTATAAATTGGATGTAATTCAATTGCACGGAGATGAAAATCCGCAATATTGCCAAGCGGTGAAAAAGGCGGGATATGAGGTTTTCAAGGCGGTGGCCATAGATGATCAATATGATTTTGACCAATTGTTACCGTTTATCCCTTTTACGGATATGTTTGTTTTTGATGCCAAGGGAAAATTACCGGGAGGAAACGGCATCCGTTTTAATTGGAAAAAACTGAAAGAATATAAGGCGAAGCATTCTTTTCTCCTGAGTGGAGGAATAGGCATGGAGCATTTGGATGAAATCCGCAATTTTACTCATCCACAATGGAAGGGAATAGATGTAAACAGCGGGTTCGAAATATCGCCGGGCCTAAAAAATACCGGTTTTTTAAAAGAATTAATTAAGGAATTAAGAAATAAAACAGATGAAAAACAGCGTGGATAAATTGGGTTTTTACGGAGAATTCGGAGGGGCTTTTATTCCCGAATTATTACAACAAAATGTACGGGAGTTACAAGAAAAATATTTGGATATTATCGAGAGCCATAATTTTCAAGAGAAATTCCGTAAATTATTAAGGGATTATGTAGGAAGGCCTTCTCCTTTATATTTTGCAAAGCGTCTTTCCAATAAATATAAAACCCGTATTTATTTAAAAAGAGAAGATTTAAATCATACGGGCTCCCATAAAATAAACAATACCATAGGTCAGATTTTATTGGCCCGGGAATTGGGTAAAAAACGTATTATTGCCGAAACGGGAGCCGGCCAACACGGAGTGGCTACGGCGACGGTGGCAGCATTGGCAGGGCTGGAATGTGTGGTTTATATGGGCGAAAAAGATATCGAACGGCAAGCGCCCAATGTAATGCGAATGAAAATGTTGGGAGCGGAAGTGCGGCCGGCAAAATCGGGGAGTAAAACCTTGAAAGATGCTACAAACGAAGCCATCAGGGACTGGATCAATCATCCGCAGGATACCCATTATATTATCGGTTCTGTGGTGGGTCCTCATCCCTATCCCGATATGGTGGCCCGTTTTCAATCGGTGATTAGTGAGGAAATGAAAAAACAATTAAAGGAACAAACGGGCAGGGATTTTCCCGATAAAATCATTGCTTGTATTGGAGGAGGAAGCAATGCTGCCGGTGCTTATTATCATTTTTTGGATAACGAAAAAGTGGAATTGATTTCGGTGGAAGCAGGTGGAATGGGAATTGACAGCGGCCATTCTGCGGCAACGAGCATTTTGGGAAGTCCGGGAGTGATTCATGCGAGTAAAACCCTGTTGATGCAAGATAAAGACGGGCAAATCATAGAGCCTTATTCCATTTCGGCCGGATTGGATTATCCGGGAATCGGGCCTTTGCATGCTCACTTAATCAAAACCGGAAGAAGCACGGTACTCCATGCCACCGATGAAGAGGCTTTGCAAGCGGGATTTGAACTCACGAGACTCGAAGGAATTATCCCGGCACTGGAATCGGCTCATGCTTTGGCGGCTTTGTCCAAATTAAAATTTAAATCCGGTGAAGTGGTGGTGGTAAACCTTTCGGGACGCGGAGATAAAGACATGGCGACCTATTTAAAGCATTTAAATATTTAAAAAAATGGGAAAACAAAAAATAGAAAATCTTTTCAAGCAAAATAAAAATCTTTTGAGTCTTTATATTACCGCCGGTTATCCCGTGCTGGATGCCATGCCGGAATTGGCCCGAACAGTCTATGAAAACGGGGTGGATTTTATTGAAGCGGGCATGCCCTATTCCGATCCCTTGGCCGACGGAGAAACCATACAAAAAAGCAGTGAGCAAGCTTTGAAAAACGGAATGAATTTAGCTTTGTATTTTGATCAAGTAAAAGAAATAAAAAACAATACCGGCTTGCCGGTGATTTTTATGGGATATTTTAATCAGGTTTTGCAATACGGTCCCCGTAAATTTTTGGAAACCTGTCAAGAAAAAGGCATCGACGCTTTGATTATCCCCGATTTACCACCCGAAATTTATGAAAAAGAATATCAAAATCTATTTGAAAAATATGATTTGGCCATGATTTTTCTGGTTTCACCGACTACCCCGGCAGACAGAATTAAAGAAATAGACCGTTTGAGTTCGGGATTTGTTTATGTGGTTTCCACCTCTTCCACTACGGGAAATAAAGCATTATTTGGCGAGGCGCAAACGGAATATTTTAAACGCATAAAAAAAGAGTTGAAAAAAAATCCCGGAATAGTAGGTTTCGGGATAAACAATGCCGAAAAATTTATGATGGCCAACAAATTTTTGGACGGAGCGATTATAGGCTCTGCATTTATCAAAAGCATATCCAATCCGGTAACTTACTTGGAAGATGCAAAAAATTTTATAAAGGAGATATTAAAGTAATTTTGAATGAATCGAGAGAATTTTCCCCAATAAATTTGGGATATAGTCCTGCCTCCGGTTGTTTGATTAATGTAAGAGAGAATCTTCACTTCGCTCCCTTTGGTCACTTCGTTCTGATTGACAAGAGAGAATCTTCACTTTACTCCCTTTGGTCGCTGCATTCTGATTGACAAAAGAGAATCTTCACTGCACTCCCGGGGGTCGTTTCGTTCTGATTGACAAGAGGGAATTTTCACTTCGCTCTCTGTGATCGCTTTGTTCTGATTGACAGAGCGTTATGAATGAGATTGTCTTTCAGAAGGAGCGTAGCGACTGAAGAATCTCTAATTAATATTTATATTTTTATATAAAAGAATCTTCACTTCACTCCTTGCGGTCGCTTAGTTCTGATTGACAAGAGAATCTTCACTTCACTCCCTTTGGTCACTTCGTTCTGATTGACAAGGGAGAATCTTCACTGCACTCCCTGGGGTCGTTTCGTTCTGATTGACAAGAGAGACTCTTCCCTTCGCTCCCTGCGGTTGCTTTGTTCTGATTGACAAGAGAATCTTCACTTCACTCCCTTTGGTCACTTCGTTCTGATTGACAAGAGAATCTTCACTTCACTCCCTTTGGTCACTTCGTTCTGATTGACAAGGGAGAATCTTCACTGCACTCCCTGGGGTCGTTTCGTTCTGATTGACAAGAGAGACTCTTCCCTTCGCTCCCTGCGGTTGCTTTGTTCTGATTGACAAGAGAGAATCTTCACTGCACTCCCTTTGGTCGCTACGTTCTGATTGACAGAGCGTTATGAATGAGATTGTCTTTCAGAAGGAGCGTAGCGACTGAAGAATC
>Ga0256835_1000156_pt1 | contig 56246 bp, 36 predicted proteins | sample PIR30metaG_FD_185972 | JGI IMG/M metagenome (GOLD analysis project Ga0256835, IMG submission 185972) | Hydrothermal vent microbial communities from East Pacific Rise, Pacific Ocean - PIR-30 | ecosystem: Environmental > Aquatic > Marine > Hydrothermal vents | place: Pacific Ocean: East Pacific...
GGGGAAGGAGGTGCCGCATGACCGTCTGGAGAGCGATCCGCCCGCTGGACGTGCTCTACCTTCGGGGCAACCGGCTGTTCGGCGCGGCGGCGGGGCACTCGGAGGCGTTGATGCCGCCGTGGCCGTCGGTGTTCGCCGGGGCGATCCGGAGCCGGATGCTGGTGGACGCCGGAGTGGATCTCGGCCGGTTCACGAACGAGGATGCCTCACCGCCGGCAGGGCTCGGTGGTGTGCTGGGAACGCCCGCGGAACCGGGCACCTTCCGGGTCGCCCACGTGGCGCTGCTCGCGCCCGGGAAGGACGGCGAGCCGGGAGAACCCGTCTTCCCCCTCCCAGCCGACCTCGTGGTGGTCCGTGAGTCCGGAAAGGCGGCTTCCGGCTGCGGAGGAGACGAGAAACGGTCCCGCGACGGTCTGGAGGTGCACCGCCTGGTCCCGAGCCCCTGGCCCGATGCCATCGCGACCTCGGCGGCCCCGCAGCGGGCCCTCGCGTTGCGGCTGTCAAGACCCGCGAAGCCGGAAACGGGATGGTGGCTCGACCTCGACGGGTACGAGACCTGGCTTGCGGGCGAGACGCCCTCCCCGGAGCGGCTCGTGGCGGTCCGGGATCTCTGGAAGACCGACCTGCGGCTCGGCATCGCGCTCGACGACGCCAGCCGGACGTCGGCGACAGGCCAGCTCTACACCTCGGACGCCGTGGCCATGGCCCGGGGGGCCGGGTTCCTCGTGGGGATCGAGGGGGCCTCCGATGGAGACGTCCCCTCGGAGGGGCTGCTCCGGCTCGGCGGTGATGGCCGCGGGGCGGAGATCACGGCGTGGAGCGGCCCCGTGCCCGGCGATCCCGGGGTGCGCCCCGGCGAGCCGTTCGTGCTCTTCCTCGAGACGCCGGGGCTGTTCCCGGACGGCTGGGTCCCGCCCGGGGTGGATCCGGAGAGCCTCCGGCTGGAGGCGGACGGCCTCACCGCCCGTCTCGCCGCCGCCGCCGTGCCGCGGGCGCAGGTGGTGTCGGGGTGGGACGTGGCGGCGCACCGGCCCAAGCCCGCCCAGCGGGCCGTGCCCGCCGGGGCGGTCTACTGCTTCGACCGGGTGTCCGGCGATCCGGCGGCATCCGTGGAGAGCCTCTGGCGGCTGATCGAGGCGCGGCTCGGCGGAGGCTGGGACACGGTCTGGAAACAGCGCCGCGCCGAGGGGTTCAACGCCGTGCGCCTCGGCCGCTGGCCGGGAGAGGCCGGCCGTGACTGAGCCTCGCCCGCGCGGCTCGATCGTGGAGCGCGGACCTCGGTCCGTGGGGAAGGGAATGGTCCCGGTGCTCTCCGTGCCGATTGAGGAATGCGGGCTGAAGCCCGCGCTCCCACGGGGCCTTCGTGGAGCGCGGGCTTCAGCCCGCCATCACCGAGGTTGTGGCGGAGGAGCTGCGCGCGGCGGCCACAAAGGCCCCCTCGGAGCGCGGGTTTCAGCCCGCAAGATTTCCGTGGGGATTCGAGAAGAACACGACGGACAGATTGCGAGGAGGTGAATCCATGTTCGAAGTGAAGCAACCACTGTTCATCTACTGCATCAGCCCGGTCCACATGGGCGCGGGCACGGCGCTGGGCGCCGTGGACAACCCGATCCAGCGGGAGGTCCACACGGGGCATCCGAACATGGCGGGGTCGGGCCTCAAGGGCGCGTTCCGGGATGTCTTCGAGGCTGCCACGAGCAAGGCCGAGGCCAACGCGATCTTCGGTCCCGCGGGAGAGGGGGCCAACGCCTCCGACCACGCCGGGGCGATCTCCTTCGCCGACGCCCAGCTCGTGCTGTTCCCGGTCCGGTCGCTGCGCCGTTCCTTCGTCTACGCCACCTGCCCCACCGCCCTGGGACGGCTCCAGCGGCTGCTCGCGATCGCCGGGATCGAGGATGCGAAAAGCTGGAGCATCCCCGACGTGACGGACGATCACTGCGTCGTCGTCGAGGGTTCGAAAGCCGTTGCAGACGGGAAACTCGTCCTCGAGGCGTACCAGTTCGAGGCCAGGTCCGATGCCGCGCTGAAGAACATCGCCAAGTGGCTCGCGGACAACGCGCTGCCGGCCGATGAGGGAACCGCCTACTTCCGGTCCAAGCTGGAATCGGACCTCGTGCTGCTTTCCGACGAGCGGTTCAACCACTTCGTCCGCCACGCCACGCTCGTGGAGCCCCACGTGCGGATCTCCGATGAGAGCGGCACGGCGGATGACGGCGGGCTCTTCTACACCGAGAACCTGCCGCCCGAGTCGCTGCTGGTCTCCCTCGCCATGGCCTCCAAGCAGCGGGTGAAGAAGGGGAACAGCGACGGCGATGGGAAGTCAGCGGCCGAGGTCCTGAAAGCGGTCCGGGGCTCCATCGACGGGGAGCTCGTCCAGGTGGGCGGCGACGCCACCACCGGCCGCGGCCAGGTGGTGCTGCGCTTCGCGGGAGGTGCGTGATGGCGGGCAAGAAGACGATGCAGACCCTCGACCAGGAACGGGCGGCGTTCGCGTGGCAGAAGGTGGCCGAGGCAAAGACAAAGCTGGGCGACAAGAGAAAGTTCGACAACTACACCAACCTGGCCAAGTCGGCACCAGCGCTCATCATGGGCAACGGTCTCATGGCGACACTCGCGTTCTTCCAGCAGAAGAGCGAAGAGTCCCGGGTTCTCAACGGTGCGATCTGCGGCTGGCTTGTGAAGAGCACCGCCTTCATCATGGGCTCCGAATACGCAACCGTGATGGAAGGTCTCCACGGCGCCGACGCCGCTCAGTACCTCCACGCCACCGAGGAGGCGCTCGAGATCCTCCGCTGGATCCGGCAGTTCGCGCCGACGCTGAAGGGGTGAGGCCATGCGAGCAGCGGTACCGAAAAAGGTGGGTACGGACTTCTCCAAGGCGCCGCCAGGCCACCGGTTCCGGCTGTACTTCGAGGTCTGGAACGACGGTTGGACCATTGACTCCCAGAAAAAGAAGGACGCGGTGGCCAGGGTCCTGGACATGGGCCCTGCACGTGAGATCGTCGAGGCCCTGAACGCCCGCTCCCGGCACTTCGGTGAAGGGGTCTTTCGCCTCGATGCCGTCGCCACCGCCCCCTTCGTCACCGGGATGGGGATGGAGCACCCGCTGGAGAACGGCTTCGCCTTCCTCGATCCCTACGGCGTGCCCTACCTGCCGGGAAGCTCGGTCAAGGGCGTGCTGCGCCGCGCCGCCGAGGAGCTGGCGCTCTTCGAGGCGGACAGCCGGGGCTGGACCCTGGCCGCCGTCTGGTGGCTCTTCGGCTTCGACGCGAGCAGCGGCTTCTTCGGCCGGGGAAAGAAGGACGATCCCGAGCCGATCCGCGAGGAACGCGAGCGCTGGCACGGGGCCTACCGCAAATGGAGCGCGGGCTTCAGCCCGCAGACACCCCCCGGCGAATCCGGAAGCGCGGCCCCCGGCCCGCACGATCCCGGCGGCATCCTCGAGGCGTTTCGCAGACTCGTCGATCGCGGTGGCAAGCTCGGCACGACCGCGGCCGACTTCCTGCAGGCGCTCGAGGAAGACGCCTCCGCCCGCAACTCCATCCACACCCGCGGCTCCCTGGGCTTCCGCGACGTGATCCCCCTTCCGGGGAAGGGCGACACAGCCAACCTGCGTGTGGACATCATGAACCCGCACTACACCCACTACTACCAGGGCAAGGAGCCGCCCCACGACGCGGGCAGCCCCAACCCGATCTTCTACCTGACCGTCCCGCCCGGCTGGCGGTTCCCCTTCACCGTGGACCTCCTGCCGGTCCGGGGCCTTCCAGCCTGGTTCACCGAGGAGACCGAAGGCGTCCCCCGCTGGCAGGCCCTCCTCCACGCCGCCTTCGAGCACGCCTTCGACTGGCTCGGCTTCGGCGCCAAGACCAGCCTGGGGTATGGGGGGATGGACGTGGACCGGGAGGCGGAGGAACGGGCTCGGAAGGAGGCGGAAGCGAGACAGCGGGAGGAGGAGCGGCGGCAGAGGGAGGAAGAGGAGCGCCGTGCGCGGGAAGAGGAGGAGGCAAGGCTCGCTGCCATGACCCCACTGGAGAGAGAGCTGGAGAAGCTGCAATCGGCGGACCACGACGGATTCATCGAAGTCTTCCGGGAGCTCGACAGGTTCGAGGGCGAGGAGCAGAGACGTCTTGCTGAGGCGCTCAAGGGATGGATGCAGGAACACGGTGAATGGAAGATCAAGAAGAAGAAGGGGAAGAAGTGGGACCGTGTCAGAACGATCAAGGAGATCCTCGGGGAGGCGACATGAAGACGCGAGCCGTCACGCTGGAGTTCGTCACGCCCGCGTTTCTGGGCGGGGCGGACCAGTCCTCCGAATGGCGCACGCCGCCGATCAAGGCGATGCTCCGCCAGTGGTGGAGGATCTGGGCCGCCTCGGGAAGCCGGTACAACTGGAAAGCGGTGCGGGAGATCGAGGGCGTCATCTTCGGTCATGCCGCGCTCGAACACAACGGAAAGGCCTGGCACATCAGGAGCCCGGTCAGGCTCCGGTTGAGACCAGTCCGCACCGATTGGATCGAAGACTGGTCTCCCACCGGGAAGGTCCATCATCCGGAAGTGGGCAAAGGGCCCAATGGCATGGACGTTGGCGCCGACCTGTACCTCGGCTACGGTCCGCTGGCGTACCAGAAGGGCCCGGGCACGGTGCTGAAGGCGCCTCCCGCCCTCGGCCCAGGATCCTCGGGCGAGCTGCTCCTTCGCTATCCGGAGACGCTCCCGGTGGACGAGTTCACCTCCGTCGATGTGGATGCCGGGCTCTCGGCTGCGTTGCATCTCGCACACCTCTTCGGCACGGTGGGCTCCCGGAGCCGGAACGGCTGGGGTTCTTTCGAGCTCTCGCATGATGGAAGGCCACTCTTGCTGGAGAACGACCTCCGCGATCTGGCACAGAAGTACGCGCGCCCCCTCGACAAATGTCTCGAGCTGGAATGGCCCCATGCCATCGGGACCGATGAGAAAGGGCTGCTCCTCTGGAGGACGAAGGCGGCATTCCGCACCTGGGGCGAGGTCATGAAGGAGCTCGCCCGGGTGAAAATCGCGTTCAGGACGGCGCTTGATCCTGGGGGCAGGCTCACCGACGTCAGGGAGCGACATGTTTTGGCTTATCCAGTGACAAACCACACTGTCAACAGTTGGGGAAAGAACTCTCGTCTTGCCAACCAGCTGCGTTTCAAGGTCCACCGCACCGGTGATGGGAGGTTCCAGGGTTGGGCGTACCACCTGCCGTGTGGTCTCCCGCAGACGCTCGTCGAGAAACTGTCGGCGGAGGAGCAGCGGAACGTCCGCCAGATGGAGGCCCGTACCTGGCGAAAGGTCCACGGAATCCTTGACGAGAACATGGATCGTTGGATGTGACCCTCATGGCGCCTCCCCAACCACCCCGTTTTCTGTTGAGAACATGCCGGATGCGGGCTGAAGCCCGCGCTCCCCAAGGGGGTAAGTTCATGCGGGCTGAAGCCCGCGCTCCGTGGGGGGACGCTTCGGGGAGCGCGGGCTTCAGCCCGCATTGGAATCGCCCGGATTGGTCTTGCTCGTCAGCTTTTCATTCCGTCCCACCCGCACCCCAGCTCCGTGGCCGCCGCGGCCAGTTTCCGGTCGAGGGTCCACAGGGGGGCGGAGGCGAGGCGGGCGGAGGCCAGGAGGTGTACGTCGATCCAGCCAAGGCCGCGGCCGTGCAGGCCGTGGGATTCGAGCAGCGTGAGGGCCTCGTCGAAGGTGGCCACAGAGACCCGGGGCAGATCCTGGAGCAGTCCGAGGATCTCCGCGCGGTTTCGCAGTCCGCCGCAGGCGAGCTCGCCGATCACGTGCTCGTGGCACAGGACCAGGCCCTCGTCGAGCAGACGGACGAGCCTGGCATTCCCCCGGCGCAGGTGGTCCACCCACACGGAGGTGTCCACCAGGACGATCATGCGCTCCTGCGCCTCGGAGGCAGCTCGAGCTCCGGCTCGGTGCCGCCGAGGCGGGCGAGCCGGCGGGCGCTCTCCAGGGCGATCAGCGCCTCCAGGCCCCGGCGGACCAGCGCCGTCTTCTCCTCGATCCCCGTCAGCCTCCGGGCCTTCTCGAGGAGGTCGTCGTCGATGTTGAGGGTCGTTCTCATGCAGATCAAGATGCCTCTTTCGTGCATCATTGTCAATGGGAAACCCATGAGGAGCGTGCAGGGGGCCACGGGTGGCGACGGATGCGGGCTGAAGCCCGCGCTCCGTGGGGAGGCTCTTCGGGGAGCGCGGGCTTCAGCCCGCATGAGTCTTCTCGACAACGGAGCGCGGGCTTCAGCCCGCATTCCAAACATTCAATCGCACCACGCCGTTCTCCGGTCCCCCGGAGAAACCCGGCCTCGCCCACGGTGGGAGGGACGGTGCATCGCCGATGACTTGGAGGTCGTGACATGACGGATATCCTGCTGATCAACCTCGGGAAAGGGAGCACCGCACTCCCGCCCCTCGGCTACGACAGGACCGTGTACCGGTTCGAGGAGGATGGTTTCGAGCTGGAGACCGTCGTCGCGGGACTGGCGCTGTGGAAACACCTTGTCCACACTAGTTCCGCTCCAGTGTCGGTGCGCTTTGCCGCCACGCGGGAGGCCTGGGAGGGGAAGGAAAAGGCCATCCGAGAGGAGGTGGCCGCGGTGGGGCTCGATGCGGCGGCGCTGGGGCCTCCGTTCTTCGTGGAGATACCGCGGAGCATTGAGGGTCTCTGGTCCGTCCTGCCCCACCTGGAGGAATGGGCTGAACAGCACCGGGAAGACGGAGAGCCGCCGGTCCTCCACATGGACCTGACCCACGCCTGGCGCGCCATCCCAATCTCGCAACCCTGGCTCGCCCTGTTCCTCCAGCGGATCGGCTTCGTCGAGATCGGCGTGATGGGGTATGGGGCGTACGTCCCGAATCAGCCGCCGGCGCCCTACATCGACCTCTCGGCGGTGATGGGGCTCGCGGAATGGGCCGCGGGGGTTCGCGACTTCGAGCGCTACGGGCGGGCGGGAACATTGCGTGAGCTGATGGATGGTCAGAGTCAGCGTTGGACGAGGGACGTCTTCGTGACCGGTAAGAAACGGGATCTCGAGGGTGCCCTGACGTACCTGAGGACCCTGGTGAACGCGGCCAAGGCCATGGAAGCCTTTCTCCCGGCAGGTCTTCCCATCGAGCTGGGGTTGGAGGCGCGGGGGGCCCTCGGAAGCTCCTCTGGCGAGGATCTTGCGGCTGGGCTGGAGCGTCTGGTCCCTGGAATGGGTCCCCTGGGGGAAAGGCTTCATCGAGCGGCGTCACGTTTCGCATGGAGAGGGGCCGTGCCTTCGAAGGGAGAGAAGGAGAAACGCGCACGGCTCGACGTGGGGGAAATCGAGCGCGAGCTGGACCTCGTGGAGTACTGGACCGAGCTTGGTGCGGTGGGAGAGGCCCTTCGTGCGTTGCGGGAGCTCATGGTCAACCGGGTGCTTCTGGCACGGGGGATGCAAACGAGATGGTTGTGTCCTGAGAACCGGAAAGCTGCGGAGAGCGCCTTGAACAGCATCCGGCCAACCAAGGATAGCCCTTGCTACTCCAGCCTGCCCGATCGGCTGCGAACGCTTGGAGGCCTCTGGCACGAAGTCTGCGAGGAGCGCAACGCCTTCGCCCACGCCGGGATGAAACCGGGCGCGGTCAGGGTTCGCGACAAGAAAGATCGGCTCCGCGGTTTCATCGAGCGCTTCAACGAGCTCGATGAACAGGGGGATGGTTTGTGGAAGCTCCGCGGTTCGCCGGAGGATGTGTGATTCGACACCGTGATCGCCTCGTGGTCTCGTTCTTTCCGAAGCGTGGACGCGCTGCCCTGCGGAGCTGTTCCGGAGCACGGGCGTCAGTTCGCAAACGACGACATCGTTGGGAAAGGCAATGCGGGCTGAAGCCTGCGCTTTGCAGGGAAGAAGGATTATGCGGGCTGAAGCCCGCGCTCCGATGGGTCGGACCGCCGGGTGAGGCCGCCACGGAGTGTCCGCAGGGATGCCGTGGACGGCGGCTGTGAAAGAAGCGGGAGGCGACGTTGCAGGGCCTCTTGGGTTCGACACGGCAAGAGAGCGACATGCGGGCTGAAGCCCGCGCTCCCTGAAAGATGTCCCCACGGAGCGCGGGCTTCAGCCCGCATCGTTCCATGTGGTGGTGGAATGGCGGTGAAACGTCGCGAGCCTTGGCCGGTGCCGGCTGACCGTGGAAAGGAGGCCCAATCATGACGACAACTCTCGACGCTCTTCAGCACGCCCTCTCCCAGAACAACCGCGAGACGGCCCGGGCCGCCCTGGGCGAGCTGATCCGGAACGCACCCGGGGTGCGCGATCCAGCCCACCACCTGGCGCTGGGTGCCGCCGCGGAGGAGCTCGGGGCCTGGGAGGCCGCGGAGACGGCCTACAACCTGGTGCTGCGGGAGGACGCGGCACATCCCGTGGCCCTGGAACGGCTGGCGGAGCTGGCAGCCGAGGCCGGTGACCTGGAGAGTGCGGCCATCCGGCGCGAGCGCCTGGCGGAGGCCCGGCCGGACGATGTGGAGAACCTCAAGGCATTGTTGCGTCTCTACCAGCGGCTGGGGTGGCGAGAGCAGGTGGAACGGATGGCCGGGAGGCTCGAGACCGCCGGGGTGCGGCTTCCGCGTTCCGGGACGCTGGAGGCACCGGTGCCGGCCGGAACGGAGGCAACGGAGGAGGAGGTCTCGTCATCTCTCCTGGAGCGGGTGGTGAACCCTCCCGATGCCGATGTGGCCCGCTTCCTTTCGCTCTTCTCGGGGAGGGAGGACGTGTACGCCCGTCAGTGGTACAACCCGAGGAAGGGCATTGCGGGGTACTCGCCGGTCGAGGAGCCGCTCACGGCCCGGGTGGTGCGGCGGCATCTCTTCGGTGACCTCACCGTGGGCGTCTATCCCATCCGGCTGGACGGGACGGTGGTGTTCATGGCGCTGGATCTGGACCTCACCCGGGCCGCCATGGAATGGGCCCGCCGGGGCCGGGAGGAGGCGGCCTCGGTGCGCCGGAACCTCGAGACGGCGGTGGCCGCGGCCCTGGATGCCTCGGAGAAGGCCGGCCTCACTCCTCTCGTGGAGGACTCAGGGTACAAGGGGCGGCACCTGTGGTTCTTCCTGGAGCAGCCGGAGCGCGTCACCGTGGTCCACTCGGTGATCCGGGCACTGGTGCGCTCCTTCGAGGAGCAGGTGCCTGCGGGTGTCGCGGTGGAACACTTCCCGAAGCAGGCGCGCCGTGGCGGCAAGGGCTACGGCAACCTCATCAAGCTGCCCCTGGGGGTCCACAGGCGGACGGGCCGGCGGGCATGGCTCCTGGACGGAAGCGGGAAACCCCACCAGGACCCCTTCGGCCTGCTGCGCATGGTGCAGAGGCTGGGCCACGGTGCCCTCATGGTGGTGGCCGAGCGGCTGGGTGAGACGGTGGGAGCTCCGCCCCTGGAAGCTCCCTGGGAGGGAGAGGAGACCCTACCGGCGCCGCCGCCCCCCGCGCCGGTCACGGATCCCGGCGTCCAGGCCGCGGTGCCACCCGCCTGGACCGGGGCGGACTTCGAGCGCCACCCGGTCATCGCCCACGTGCTGGCCCGCTGTCCTGTGCTCGCCGAGATCGTCCGGCGGGGCATCGAGGATCGGAGCCTGGAGCACGACGAGATGATCGTGCTCCAGCAGACCTTCGGCTACCTGCCCGGTGGTGTGGCGGCGAGCAACTACGTGCTGGAACGTGCTGTCGGGATCGGGGAGGACCGGCACCTCAAGTCGCCCTTGCGGGGCAATCCCATCTCCTGCCCGAAGATCCGTCAGAGGGTGCCGCACATCACGTCCAGGGTGGCATGCCGCTGCGAGTTCCCGGAGGACGTGGACCATTACCCCACACCCGTCCTCCACCTGAGAAGCGCCCCGCAGGAGGGGGCCGTTCCGGAAGGGGATTCGAGGGGTGACCTGGAGGGCCTGGCCCGCCGTTTCCTGACCCAGGCGGCCCTGGTGGAGGCCGCGCGGAGGGACCTGGCCGCCCTGGAGACGGCACTGGCCGGCCAGCTCGCGGCCGCTGGCGGTCTTCTGGTGGTGGACGGGGTCCAGTTGCATGTGGAGGTGCGGGAAGGCGTGCCCCACGTGGCTTGGAGCAAGAAGGAGGACAGCCGGAAGGAGAAGGGTCAGTGAACGGGTGGTGCAAGGACCGGCGGGCGGCGCCCGACCGGTATCGTGGGGCCGCTCCCCGTGTCGCCGAACCACCGGGGAAGGCTGTCACGGAGCGCAGACTTCAGCCCGCAGGGATCCTGGTAGTTGAGTTCTCGGTACCGCCGCATGGTGGCGCTGGACGAGCCCGTTGGCCTTCGTTGGCAAGAGAAAGAATATGCGGGCTGAAGCCCGCGCTCCGTGGTGTTGTGTCTGGGGGCGCACGCCGCGGGCCCGTGTTTGAGAGGGCGGAGGAGGGCGCATGTATTTCGTCGTGAACGAGGGAGGCGCTCGCCTCGCCTGCGAGGGGGAACGCCTCCGGGTGCTCCGCGAGGGGAAGGTGGTCCAGGAGGTACGTCTCCAGGACCTGGAGGGCGTGCTGGCCCTCCGTGCGGTGGGCCTCACTGCCCGCGCGGCCCGGAGTCTGTTGCGCCACGGCATCGAGGTCACCTTCCTCGATACACAGGGCCGCTTCCTCGGGCGCCTGTCGGGGCCGGGCTCCCGGAACGCGGGGCTGCGCCTCGCGCAGGTCCGCAGGGCCCTTGACGAGCCGTTCCGGCTGGCGCTGGCCGCCCGGTTCGTCGAGGGCAAGCTGAGGAACCAGCGGGCGGTTCTGCTGCGGTACCGACGCAGGCACGACCGCGAGGCGATCCGGGACGCGGCCGGCCGGCTCCGGATCCTCGCCGAGCGGACGGGGGAGGCCGCGGACCTCGACGAGCTGATGGGGATCGAGGGGGCCGGTTCGCAGGTGTACTTCTCGGTCTTCGGCCGGCTGATCCGGAACCCGCTGTTCTCCTTCTCCGGAAGGAACAGGAGACCGCCGCGCGATCCCGTGAACGCCTGTCTCTCCTTCGGCTACACCATTACGGGGGCCATCATCGAGGGTGAGGTGGCCGGGGCCGGTCTCGATCCGGCGCAGGGGTATCTGCACCGTCCGGCGTGGAACCGTCCCTCGCTGGCACTGGATCTGCTGGAGGAGATGCGGGCCCCCGTGGTGGACTCCCTGGTGCTCACGCTGATCAACAGGAGCCAGCTGGGGCCAGCAGATTTCGGACCGCCGGGCAGCAGGGTGGAGGAGGACGCCGGAGAGACCTCGCCGTGGCTGGAGGAGGATCGGGAACCCGCTCCAAACCGGGAGGGAGCCGTCCACCTGGGTCGAACGGGGCGCCCGGTGTTCCTCAAGGCGCTTCTCGACAGGTTGCGGGAGCCGCGGCTGCACGTTCCCACGGGGCAGCAGCTCGAGATCCGTGAGATCTTCCGGAGGCAGGTGTGGAGCCTGGTCCGGGCCATCACGGAGGGAGACCCTGCCCTCTACGTCCCGTGGCAGGTGGAGGGTTGAAGATGTACGTACTGGTGGCCTACGACGTGGTGAGTGACCGGCGCCGTGCCAGGCTGGCCAGGCGGCTGGTGGACTTCCTGCCGAGGGTCCAGAAGTCCGTCTTCGAGGGAGAGGTGCCCGACCAGCGCTTCAGGGAGCTGGAACGGGTGCTCCAGGACGGAATCGACCCGGAGGTGGACTCCGTCCGGATCTACCACCTCTGCCGACGGTGCTGGGGCTCGGTGCTGGAGATGGGCAGGGGGAGCCTGCCGGTGGATTCGAGGGACGATGTCATCCTCTGAGTGTGGCGTCTCCGACGGCAGAGGGTCCCGGCCTCACGGGCCGGGCTCGACGCGGGAGAAACGTGAGCCACTTGCAGAACTTTCTGAAGATCATGCCTTTCGGCCTGGCGTGAAATCGAAGGTATGTCCGGATTCTTACCATCTTCTTCAAGATCCGAAAAATCCGTGGAATCCGTGGTTCATTCTCCCGGGCGGGTGGGGGCCGATGCCGCGAGAATCCTCCTCGACCCAGGACTCTTGCAACAGGCTCACGTGGTACCTGGCGCTTCGGTGGTGGGCCGGTCCCGAGGCTGTTGCGTTGTTTCCAACGTGCGTGGATACGGGATGATGTGATGGCATCGACATCTGCCTTGCCCCGGGGTCGGAGCTCTGTCCGTGCCGTGGAGGCCGATATCCCGGAGTGCGGGCGCAAGCCCGCATTCTCCCGAGCCGCAGGCGGATGGAGACGGATGATGGCCCCTGCGGACTGAAGCCCCCGCTCCGGGGGTTCCGACCCGAATGTGGTGGACACAGCTCCGACCTTGTCCCGGCAAGAAGTCCACCGTGGTGGGGGTTCCGCTGTAGAATTGAGCTGCGGGCCGGCACCGCCCGCCCCCGGTTTCCGGGTGGGCTCCTTGACAATCGAACGAGCAGGTGGGGACGGGGCCCGGCGGGAGGTCCCCTCCCGGCCGGGCATTCCGTCCGGAGCGTGCGCGACGCCAGCAGCGGAGACTCGGCCCGGTTTTCGGGACATCGCACGCCAATCTGGCACGATCGGACAGGTGCCGTGTTTCCGGGAACTTCCAGTTGAGACTGCCTGGAGATGTCCCAAGTCACAACATGCTGGTATCGTGGGAGAAACGGGACGTTGGAGACTCCGTATCAACGGACCCGCACCCCCCCCACCGGGGGGTTGTCCCAAATGGCCGTTCCAAGTACCCTGACACCTGCAGGTTGCGGAGGGTGGGGGTTCCAATAGATGACCCGATGAAAAGGGGATTACGACCAAGTTCTGGGCTGCGTTCTCCCAGGCGTCGGCATCGGTTCCAATAGATGACCCGATGAAAAGGGGATTACGACCCGCGTGCTCCCACGCGCCCCTCTCCGTGAACCCAGTGTTCCAATAGATGACCCGATGAAAAGGGGATTACGACCCTGGCGTGCCCTTTACCGAGTCCTGATTGCCTCAAAAGTTCCAATAGATGACCCGATGAAAAGGGGATTACGACCGCGTGCTCCCACGCGCCCCTCTCCGTGAACCCAGTGCGTTCCAATAGATGACCCGATGAAAAGGGGATTACGACATCAGCTCACGCGCATGCCGCGCGTCACGCGCCACGTTCCAATAGATGACCCGATGAAAAGGGGATTACGACCGGGTTGCCCTCACGTGTGCGTGCGCCTGGCCAACCAGGTTCCAATAGATGACCCGATGAAAAGGGGATTACGACAGCCACCGCACGCGCCCGCACGGCATCACGTAGCCGGTTCCAATAGATGACCCGATGAAAAGGGGATTACGACTGTACGGGCAGCCCGTGGAGTGGTTGTGGCGGGAGATGGTTCCAATAGATGACCCGATGAAAAGGGGATTACGACTCTCGCTCGGCCCGTACCACTTACGACGTTGCATGATGTTCCAATAGATGACCCGATGAAAAGGGGATTACGACGTCCACGACCTGCCAGCGCCCATCGTCCACAGCATGGTTCCAATAGATGACCCGATGAAAAGGGGATTACGACCCACCCCCGACCGTCACCGTCACGGTCGGGGGGCAATGTTCCAATAGATGACCCGATGAAAAGGGGATTACGACTCGACCAGCGTCAACCGCTGATCGGGGTTGTAACAGGGGGTTCCAATAGATGACCCGATGAAAAGGGGATTACGACTCGACAGACCACCAGCCGCCGACCACGACAGTCTCGCGTTCCAATAGATGACCCGATGAAAAGGGGATTACGACATTGACAGTTGATTCTGGCACGAGTTCGACGGTCATGTTCCAATAGATGACCCGATGAAAAGGGGATTACGACGCACTCATACGGGCGACCGTCGAGCTCATCGATGACGTTCCAATAGATGACCCGATGAAAAGGGGATTACGACGAAGGCAGAACTGCAGACTGTCGGCCGTCCCTAAATAGTTCCAATAGATGACCCGATGAAAAGGGGATTACGACAACGCTCCAGGATCGAGGAGATGATGACCTCGCGGGGTTCCAATAGATGACCCGATGAAAAGGGGATTACGACCCGGCCGGGCTCATGCGCCCCCCATGTCAAGCAGCAGTTCCAATAGATGACCCGATGAAAAGGGGATTACGACGAGGAACCCCTCACGGACGTAGGTCTCAAAAGAGTCGTTCCAATAGATGACCCGATGAAAAGGGGATTACGACCCTTGTCCGTGCCATACACGGCATCGAGATAGAACACGTTCCAATAGATGACCCGATGAAAAGGGGATTACGACCCGGGCCTTCGTGGTTCACGATGGCGTAGTACATCTGTCTCGTTCCAATAGATGACCCGATGAAAAGGGGATTACGACTCGAGGGTGCGCACGGCCTCCGCCTCGATGCTGTACAGTTCCAATAGATGACCCGATGAAAAGGGGATTACGACAGCCCCGTTGTCCGCGATGGCAGTGATCCCGCGCGGGGTTCCAATAGATGACCCGATGAAAAGGGGATTACGACCGCCGGGCGGGAGAGAGCGGAGGAGCAGGTAGTCGTAAGTTCCAATAGATGACCCGATGAAAAGGGGATTACGACCCGCGTCCACGTCACGGTGGGGGACCCCGTACACGCACGGTTCCAATAGATGACCCGATGAAAAGGGGATTACGACCCGGACGCCGTCACGGTCCAGTCCTCGCCACCGTACAGGTTCCAATAGATGACCCGATGAAAAGGGGATTACGACCTCCGCGTCCTCACGGAACTCACCGGCGGAGACCCGCCTGTTCCAATAGATGACCCGATGAAAAGGGGATTACGACTGGTCACGATGAGATCAACCATTGCCATTGCTTCCCTCGTTCCAATAGATGACCCGATGAAAAGGGGATTACGACAGCTGATCGAGCAGCGCTTCCGCGATATCCCACCGCCGGTTCCAATAGATGACCCGATGAAAAGGGGATTACGACTTCAACCACCCCAAATACCTCCAAACTATCCACAACCTTGTTCCAATAGATGACCCGATGAAAAGGGGATTACGACTTCAACCACCCCAAATACCTCCAAACTATCCACAACCTTGTTCCAATAGATGACCCGATGAAAAGGGGATTACGACCTCATCTCCTCCCTCCCTCCTCATACCACACCATATCAAGTTCCAATAGATGACCCGATGAAAAGGGGATTACGACAATCTCATCCAAACTAATCTTCCCCTCCCTAATCATCTTCCAATAGATGACCCGATGAAAAGGGGATTACGACCCCCCTGCCAGGATGCAGCGATGGTGGTGAGCCCGCTGCGTTCCAATAGATGACCCGATGAAAAGGGGATTACGACCAGTAAGGTTGACGGTCGCACGAACCGCAGGAACAAATGGTTCCAATTGATGACCCGATGAAAGGGGGGCCCGGTCACCCGCCGTGGGATGCCCAGGATCCGCTGTTCCCGTCCCGTCCACCGTGCCCGGTGGGGGGATCGCGGGGTTCAGGCCCGGTGTGCGGGGTGGACCTCGAAGGCACCGTTGCCGAAGGCGCACCTCTTGCCCACGCCCACGAGGCTGCAGCCGGCGACGATGGGAAGCAGTTCGGGGGGTACGCCCCGCCAGAGGGCCTCGCCCGTGAACCCGGAGATGGAGTAGCTTTCCCCCGTCCTCCCGCTCCTGCGCCGCCGGCGGACCCAGGTGGTCCTGTCCTCGAGGAGGGCCACGGCATCGGCGAGCCTTCCCAGGGCGGCGAAGTCCCATTCCGGCGGCCCGCCGCACCAGGCGGCGGCGAGGGTGGACAGCCGGTCGCGCATCCTCCGGATGACCGGGCCGGGCTCGGGCCGGTCCACGGGCGAGCCGCCGGAGGCGATGCTGGCGGGGGCCGTGAAGCGGAGCAGGAGATCGGGACCCAGTCCGCCAGGAACCCAGTCGTCCAGGGGCCGGGGCGCCGGGGGATCATCGGGGGAGAGGGGGCGCTCACCCCCCGGTTCGAGGCAGGTGATCCCGGCCAGCTCGAAGGGAGGCCCCCCCCTGTGGAGGCCGCGGGACTCCAGCTTCAGGAAGATGCGGGTGATCCGGGGCAGGAGGGCCGCCGCGGAGCCCACGAGGACCAGCTGGAACGTGGAGTCCACCCGGGGGTCCGGGCGGAAGACGTAGGGGCGGGGAACCGCCGCGTTCCTGGTGAGCACCTTCATGTGGGCGGGCCGGGCGGCGAAGAGCTGGCCGTAGGAGCACTCCGCCAGGTGGGGGCAGGGATCGCAGGGATCGTTCCATCGGGGCTTCGGGCACACCATGCGGCGGTACTGGAGGAGCAGGGCACCCCGGAGGATCACGGGGTCCACGCTGCCGCCGTCACCGTGGAAGCGGAGGCGCCAGCGGGTCACCAGGACCTTCAGCGGGGCAAGCATGGTCCCATTGTACCCGCCGGGAGGCCCCATCCGCCCGTCCCCGTGAAATGGGAAACGTGAAACGTGAAACGAAGGAGCCCCCGCCCGCCCGGGGAGAATGAACCACGGATTGTGCGGATTCGGTGGATTGGTGGGAAGACGGCGAAAACTCGACGTGTGTCCGATGCTGCACCAGGCCAATGGGTTCGTTCCGATGGAGCGTGTTGCAGGAAGCCCAGCGGGCTGCCGCCCGTCCGGCGGAGCGAAGACACGGACAGGGACAGGGACACGGTCAGGGACACGGTCAGGGTCGGGGTCAGGGACAGGGTCGGGGACACGGACAGGGCCGGGGTCAAGGTCAGGATCGGGATCGGGGATTCGGACTGGGCCAGGGTCGGGGTCCGAGGCAGTGACCCCCCCGCCCACCCGGTGAAGGGCTGAAGGGTGAAGAAGGAAGTGAAGGCGTCCGCCGTCCACCCGAGGGTCCGTGGCCGTGGCTCTGACCGTGGCCGTGACGGTGGCCGTGCCCGTGTCAGTGACCGTGGCCGTGACCGTGACGGTGCCCGTGTCGGCTTCTCCCCCTCGCCCCTGCGCCCGTGCTCCTCTGCTCCTCTGTTCGGGATGATCTGCAGCCGGCCCCGCGGGCCGGTGATCACATGCTCCTCCTGTACTGGCCGCCGACCTCGAAGAGGGCGTGGGTGATCTGGCCCAGGGAGCAGTGGCGGACGGTGTCGAGGAGCTCGGCGAAGGTGTTGCCGCCGGTGCGGGCCACCTCCTGCAGGCGCGCCAGGGCGGCCGGTGCGGTGTCGGCGTGGCGGGCCTGGAAGTCGGCCAGGTGGGCCAGGCGGGCGTCCTTCTCTTCGGGGGTGGAGCGGCTGAGCTGGATGGCGTCGGCCTCCTCCTCCAGGCTGGTGTCGGGGTTGAGGAAGGTGTTGACGCCCACGATGGGCAGCTCGCCGGTGTGCTTGAGCCGCTCGTAGTGCAGCGACTCCTCCTGGATCTTGGAGCGCTGGTACATGGTCTCCATGGCGCCGAGCACGTCGCCCCGCTCGGAGAGGGACTCGAACTCGTCCAGCACGGCCTCCTCCACCAGGTCGGTGAGCCACTCGATGAAGTGGGAGCCCTGCCAGGGGTTCTCGTTCTTCAGCAGGCCGAACTCCAGGGCGTTGATGAGCTGGATGGCCACGGCGCGGCGCACGGACTCCTCGGTGGGGGTGGTGATGGCCTCGTCGTAGGCGTTGGTGTGCAGCGAGTTGCAGTTGTCGGCCATGGCGATGAGCGCCTGGAGGGTGGTGCGGATGTCGTTGAAGTCGATCTCCAGGGCGTGGAGGGAGCGGCCCGAGGTCTGGATGTGGTACTTGAGCTTCTGGGAGCGCTCGTTGCCGCCGTAACGGTTCCGGATGGCGGTGGCCCAGATGCGGCGGGCCACCCGGCCGATGACGGTGTACTCGGGGTCCATGCCGTTGGAGAAGAAGAAGCTCAGGTTGTGGGCGAAGTCGTCGATGTGCATGCCCCGGGCCAGGTAGTACTCCACGAAGGTGAAGCCGTTGGCCAGGGTGAAGGCCAGCTGGGTGATGGGGTTGGCGCCCGCCTCGGCGATGTGATAGCCCGAGATGGACACGGAGTAGAAGTTCTTCACGCCGTGGTCCACGAACCAGCGCTGGATGTCGCCCATCATGCGCAGGGCGAACTCGGTGGAGAAGATGCAGGTGTTCTGGGCCTGGTCCTCCTTGAGGATGTCGGCCTGGACGGTGCCCCGGACCACGGCCACGGTCCGGGCCAGGATCTCGTCCCACTCACCCTCGGCGAGCAGCGGCTCCAGGGCCTCCCAGTCCCTCCCGTCCACCACGGGCTGGAAGGCGGCCTCGGGCGGGGCCTCGAGGCGTCCGCTCTCGATGAGCCGCTTGCGGGCCTGCTGGCGGGCGGCGGCGTTCATGAACATGGCGAGGATCATGGGGGCCGGCCCGTTGATGGTCATGGAGACCGAGGTGGTGGGGGCGCAGAGGTCGAAGCCGGCGAAGAGGCGCTCCATGTCCTCCACGGTGCAGATGGAGACGCCGGACTCGCCGATCTTGCCGTAGATGTCGGGCCGGGTGTGGGGGTCCTCGCCGTAGAGGGTCACCGAGTCGAAGGCCGTGGAGAGGCGGGCGAAGCCCTGCCCGTCCGAGAGGTAGTGGAAGCGGCGGTTGGTGCGCTCGGGGCCGCCCTCGCCGGCGAACATGCGGGTGGGCAGCTCGCCGGTGCGCTTGAGGGGGAAGACGCCCGCGGTGTAGGGGTAGGCCCCGGGGAGGTTCTCCAGCAGCAGGTACTCCAGCACCTCGCCCCAGCGCTCGGAGTCGGGGAGCTTCACCTTGGGGATCTTCTTCCCCGCCAGCGAGGTGGTGACCAGCGGGACGCGGATCTCCCGGCCGCGGACCGTGTAGCTGAACTCCTCGCCGGCGTAGTCCTCCCGGATGCGGGGCCAGGCGGCCAGGAGCTCGCGGGCGTCGTCGTCCAGCTCGTGGGCCATGCGCCGGATCTCCGCGTCCAGGTCCGCCAGGGCGGGCTCCAGCCGGGTGTCACCCGCCACGATCTCCTCGAACAGCTTCCAGAGGTCCTCGGCCTCGCCGGAGCCGTTCCGGGCGCAGAGGATGGCCCGGGCGCCCGTGAGCTGCCAGAGCCGGTCCGCCACGCGCACCTGCTCGCGGGCCCAGGACTTGTAGGAGCGCACGGTGCGGGCGATCTCCCGGAGGTAGCCGGAGCGCTCGCCCCGGATGATGGGGTGCCGTTCGGGCGGGCCGGCCGGGGTGGCGTGGGTGTTCTCCGGCCGCCAGCTCTCGCCGAAGCGCTCGGCCAGCTTGCCGGCCAGCGCCAGGTAGAGGGCGTTGACGCCGTGGTCGTGGAACTGGCTGGCGATGGTGGGGTGGACGGGCAGCTCCTCGTCGGGGGGACCGTCGAAGAGGCCGTGGCAGCGCCGGTACTGCTTGCGCACGTCCCGGAGGGCATCCAGGGCCTTGGGGTGGTCGAACTTGTTGATGGCCACCAGGTCGGCGTAGTCCAGCATGTCGATCTTCTCGAGCTGCATGGGCGCGCCGTACTCGGGGGTCATCACGTAGAGGGAGAGGTCGGCCACGTCCACGATCTCGGTGTCGGCCTGGCCGATGCCGGAGGATTCCACGATGACGAGGCCGAAACCCGCGGCCTGGCAGGCGGCGATGGAGCGCTCGATGTTCTCCGACAGGGCCCGGTGGGCCTGGCGGGTGGCCAGGGAGCGCATGTAGACCCGCTCGGTGCCCAGCACGTTCATGCGGATGCGGTCGCCCAGGAGTGCGCCACCCGTCCTGCGCTTGGTGGGGTCCACCGAGAGGATGGCCACGGTGAGCTCCGGGAAGTCCAGGACGAAGCGGCGGGCCACCTCGTCGGTGAGCGAGCTCTTGCCGGCCCCGCCCGTGCCCGTGATGCCGAGGACCGGGGCGGGCGTCTCCCGCCGCGGGATCTCCACCTCCCGGCCCGCCTCCACCAGCGTGATGAGGCGGGCGATCTCCAGCCAGCGCTCCGGTGTGAGCCGGTCGGGGTCGGTGCCTCCGAGCTCCGCGGGGTCGAAGTCGGCGGCCTCCATCATCACGTCGATCATCCCGTCGAGGCCCAGCCTCCGGCCGTCCTCGGGCGAGAAGATCTTCGCCACGCCGTAGGCCTCGAGCTCCTTGATCTCCCGGGGGATGATCACGCCGCCGCCGCCGCCGAAGACCTTGATGTGGCCCGCGCCCCGCTCCCGGAGCAGGTCGATCATGTAGGTGAAGAACTCCATGTGCCCGCCCTGGTAGGACGAGACGGAGATGGCCTGGGCATCCTCCTGGATGGCGGCGTCCACGATCTCGGCCACCGAGCGGTTGTGGCCCAGGTGGATCACCTCGGCTCCGTGGGCCTGGAGCAGGCGGCGGATGATGTTGATGGCCGCATCGTGGCCGTCGAACAGGGCCGCCGCCGTGACGAACCGGACCTTGTTCTTCGGAACGTGGCGCGTGGACTCGGCCATGGGTCCCTCCCGTGCGCGGAGCGCACCGAGATGATAGCAGGGGAGGGAAGGTGAGGAGGTGATGACATTCCCCTCGCAGCCACCGGGGAGCAGGAATGAAGCAGGGCCCGGGGACGGGGTCACGGGCAGGTTCGGGGTCACGGACAGGGTCAGGGACACGGACAGGGACACGGACAGGGACACGGACAGCGGCACGGTCACGGCCATGGACACGGCCATGGACACGGCCACGGTCACCGGGATCCCCGGCTCCGCCGCCGCTCCCTGGAGCTCCGTATCCGGCGGGCCGGCCGGTGGACCTCTAACGCCCTGACGCCCTGTCGTCCCGACTCCTGCCCTCGGCGTGCTCCAGGGCAGGGGCGCGGAAGCGGCCCACGTGGCGCCGGAACGGCTCGGTGATGGGACGGGGGACCCAGAGGTAGGTCAGCCGGCCGGGGGCCTCCTGGCGGGCCCCGAAGATCCAGGAGCTCACCTGGTTGACGTTGACGCGGGCCAGGTCACGGCGCCCGAAGGCGTTGGCCAGGTAGAGGGGCACCAGGCGGCGGGCCTCGGGCTCCGGGGTGTGGACGGACCATGGCCCGGGTTTCTCCTCCAGGGGGAAGCGGTCGTCGCGAAGCTCGAAGCGGGTGGCCCGGGTGTGGCGGAAGATCCGGTTGAGGGCGTCGGTCCGGAGCCGGTCGTTGATGAGGCGGATGGCGGGCACCAGGATCTCGTCGCCACCCGTGGGGGCGTCGTCCCCGATCTGGTCCAGCTGGCCGTCGATGCCGTCGGTGAAGTGGGCCAGGTCCGCGAGGAGGGTGCCGTCCGCCGTCCGGACCCGGAAGGGGAAGCGCCAGAAGGGGACGAGGTCGGCGGGTCCCGTGGGGGGCGAGGCGGGGTGGGCGTAGGGGATCTCGGTCTTCCGCCCGTCCCGGATGGTGAAGACCCGGTGGCAGTTGGTGCAGAAGTGGGCCACGGCGGCGGGGTCGAAGGGGAACTCCCAGCCGCAGGTGGGGCACTCCATGGGGAGGAAGCGGAGCCCCCCGCCCGGGTGGACGGCCTCGTCGGGGAAATCGGAGAACGCGTCCTCCTCGAGGCCCGGGACCCCGGCGCTCACCGACCCGGAGCCTCCGTCCACCAGGACCGTCTCGTGGAGGCCGGAGGCGTGGACCTCCACGATCCAGAAGGGCCGCCAGACCACCGCCTGGACCTCCGGAACGAACACCCCGCCCAGCCGGATCACCTGCAGGGACCTGTCCAGCTGCTTCCGGTCCAGGTTCCCGTAGGCGGCACGCAGGGCCTCGGGGCCCTTCTCCAGCGGGAGTGTGGGGGGCCTGTCCGGCCAGGCGGCCAGGGGTCTGAGCGCCCTGAGGTAGCTGAGCTTGCCCATGGAGGGAAGGCCCTCCCGCTCCGTGGCCACGGCGGCGGCCTCCACGGTGCCCACCCTGAAGCGCAGCTGCTTCTCCTGGTCCTGCCGGGATCGCCCGAAGGTGGCCTGGTAGAGGGTGCCCATGCCGTGCCGGTAGGGCACGAGGAAGTGCTCCAGCACCCGCACCCTCAGCGACTCCGCGAGCTTCGCCCGGTGGGCGTCGGCCCTGGCCTGGACCATGCGCTCCGTGGCCTCCACGGCGGCCTCGGCCTCGGGCCGGTTGGTCATGACCCCGGTGGGGGAGATCTCCGTGACGCTCCGCGCCTGGGGCGCCACGAAGCGCTGGTACAGCTTGAGGTAGTGCTGGTACCTGTGGTGGTCGAGGAGGGCCTCCCGGAGCGTGTCGTCGTCGTGCACCCTCTCGGGGATGGCCAGGTAGAGGGTCTCCTCGTGCCCCACCACCAGGTGGTGGCTCCCGCAGAAGTCGCACCGCGCCATGTGGTGGAGGACGGGGACCTCCACGTCCGCGCCGCACTCGGTGCACCGGACGGTCACGGCGTAGCCGTGGTCCGCCTCGCCCTCCCCATCCCCATCGCTTCCGCCGGGAGGCGGCGTGGAGGTGGTGGCCGGGCGGGGAGGCTCCGCCGGAGCTGGCCGGGAGGGGCGGCTCGCGGTTTCCAGGACGGTGGCGAGGGGGTTGAACCCGGTGTGGAGCGAGGCCCAGAGGCCACCGAGGACCATGACCGGAACGTAGTAGCTCAGGTCGGACGGGCCGCCGACCGTCAGCAGGGCCGCGATGGTGACCAGGGTGCCGCCCACGAGCTCCAGGGTGCTGCGCCCCAGCAGGGCGAGCCCCGCCCCCGGGAAGAGGGCGTTGAGTGCGATGGCCGCCGCCGGAGGGAGCTTGGCGCTCCGGAGGGCGAGGGCGGCGATGGTGGCCGCCGGGGGGGCCAGGAGCGAGAACGCCACCCAGGCCGGGTTCACAGCAGCTCCTCCGGCTGGACCGTGCCCCGGGCCAGGTTCTTCAGGAGCGGGACCACGAGCTGCGTGTCGTCGATCCCCAGCCGGGCATCGCCCAGCGCGCCCTCGAGCAGCATGCACAGCGCCGGGAAGGCCTCCTCCGAGGCCGGGTGCGCCCCGAGCACGGCCCGGCAGGCGTCGAAGGTCTCCCCCGAGGGGAGTGGCCCCTCGAGCAGCCGGCGGACCAGCTCGCGGTAGGCGTCGATGACGGGTTCGTCGTGCATGGCGGTTCGCAATCCGGAGTTCCATTGTACGTGTACGGCACCCCGGATTCCCGTATTCCCCCGGTGCCTTCCGGAGCACGGCCCGTCCGCGCCGGGAGGCGGACCGGAGTGGTAGGCTGATCCGGCGCGAAAGGACACGGGTATGACGGGCAGGAGAACGGTTCGGATCGTCGTCCACGGCAAGGCCGCGGGCCGGCCGGAGATCCGGGGGGCGGTGGCCACCCTCCGGGAGCGGGGACACGCCGTGGAGGTCCGGGTCACCTGGGAGGGTGGCGACGCGGCCCTCTTCGCCATCGAGGCGGCCACCCAGGGGATCGACACGGTGGTGGCGGGGGGCGGCGACGGGACCATCAACGAGGTGGCGTCGGGCCTCCTGGGGGCCGTCAGGGGCCTGGGACGGTGCCCCTCGCTGGGGATCCTCCCCCTGGGAACGGCCAACGACTTCGCCCGCTCCGCAGGGATTCCCCTCGAGCCGCGCGCCGCCCTGGAGCTGGTGACGGCCGTGGAGCCCGTTGCGGTGGACGTGGGCCGGGCCGACGACCGTGTGTTCGTCAACGTGGCCACCGGCGGCTTCGGGACGCAGGTCACCGCCCGGACTCCGGAGCCCGTCAAGAAGCTCCTGGGCGGTGCGGCCTACCTGGTGACGGGCCTGACCCGCTTCAGCTCCATCCGCCCCGTACCGACGGCGTTCACGGGGCCGGAGTTCTCCTGGGAGGGTCCGGTGCTGGTGATGGCGGTGGGCAACGGCCGGCAGGCCGGGGGCGGCCACGTGCTGTGCCCGGACGCCACCGTGGACGACGGCCTGCTGGACCTGCGGATCCTTCCGGACGTGCCGCGGGAGGAGCTGGGCGGGGTCCTCCAGCGGATCCTCACCGGCGGCATCGATGCCCTGGAGAGTATCGTGGTGAGCGCACGCCTCCCGTGGGTGGAGGTGGAGGCCGCGCAGCCCATCCAGGTCAACCTGGACGGCGAGCCCATCTCGAGCACCGCCTGCCGCTTCGACGTGCTCCCGGGAGCCCTGCGGATCCACCTTCCGGAGGGGTGCCCCCTGGTGGGGGGCTGAGCCCCGGCTCCCGGCCGGGCCCGGTGGAACATCCCCCGCCCCCGCGGTGTTCCTCCTGGGAGACCGGTCGTCCCGGCCGGCACCGAAGGAGACAGAGTGAACGAGCTGCCATTCCGGAACGTCGCCATCATCGCCCACGTGGACCACGGCAAGACCACCATCGTGGACGCCATGCTGTGGCAGAGCGGGACCTTCCGCGCCAACCAGAGGGTGGCCGAGCGGGTGATGGACTCGGAGGACCTGGAGCGCGAGCGGGGGATCACCATCCTGGCCAAGAACACCGCGGTCCGCTACCGGGGCGTGAAGATCAACATCGTGGACACGCCGGGCCACGCCGACTTCGGCGGCGAGGTGGAGCGGACCCTGCAGATGGTGGACGGCGTGCTCCTGCTGGTGGACGCCGCCGAGGGGCCCCTGCCCCAGACGCGCTTCGTGCTGGAGAAGGCGCTCTCGCTCAAGCTGCCCGTGGTGCTGGCCATCAACAAGATCGACCGTGACGACGCCCGCCCCGCCGAGGTGCTGGACGAGGTCTACGACCTCTTCATCGACCTCGGAGCCGGGGACGAGCAGCTGGAGTTCCCCGTCTTCTACACCAACGCCCGCAGGGGCGTGGCGCACCGGGAGCCCGGGGACGGCTCCACCACCCTGGAACCGCTGATGGACGCCATCCTGGAGACGGTGCCGCCACCGGCGGGAGATCCGGACTCGGGGCTCCAGCTCCTGGTGACGAACCTGGCGCCGGACGAGTACGTGGGCCGGCTGGCGGTGGGCCGCATGGTCGACGGCCGCCTCCGGGCGGGCACGTCCATCGGCCTGGCCCGGGAGGAGGGCGTGGTCCCGGCGAAGGCCACGGTGGTCTACACCCACGAGGGGCTCGAGCGGATCGAGGTGGAGGAGGTGGTGGCCGGGGACATCGTGGCCGTGGCGGGCCTCGAGGAGGTCTCCATCGGGGACTCGCTGGTGGACCTGGAGAACCCCCGACCCCTGAAGCGGATCGCGGTGGAGGAGCCCACCCTGGCCATGGTCTTCGGCCCCAATACCTCGCCCTTCGGGGGCCGGGAGGGCCGCTGGGTGACCTCGCGGCAGATCCTGGCCCGCCTGGAGCGCGAGATGCTCCACAACGTGAGCCTCCGGCTCGAGGTGCTGGACGCCGACGCCTTCACGGTCATGGGCCGGGGCGAGCTGCAGCTGGCCATCCTCATCGAGACCCTGCGCCGGGAGGGCTACGAGCTCTCCGTGGGCCAGCCCAGGGTGCTCACCCGGGAGGTGGACGGGCGGCTCGAGGAGCCCATGGAGCTGGTGCTCGTGGATTGCCCCGAGGAGTTCACGGGCGTGGTCACCCAGAAGCTCGGCGGCCGGCGGGGCCGCATGGTCCGGATGACCAACCACGGCCACGGGCGGGTACGCCTGGAGTTCCGGATCCCCTCGCGGGGGCTCATCGGCTTCCGCACGGAGTTCCTGACGGACACCCGCGGCACGGGGATCCTCAACACCATCTTCGACGGCTACGAGCCGTGGCAGGGCGACCTGCCCGGGCGGACCACCGGCGCCATGGTGGCCGACCGGCCCGGCAAGGCCACGGCCTATGCCCTCTTCCACCTCCAGCCCCGCGGGACGCTCTTCATCCGGCCGGGGACCGAGGTCTACGAGGGGATGATCGTGGGCCAGTACAACCGGGAGAACGACCTGGATGTGAACGTGACCCGCGAGAAGAAGCTCACCAACATGCGGGCCGCCGGCTCCGACGAGGCGCTGCGGCTGGCGCCGCCCCAGCGCATGACCCTGGACCGCGCGCTGGAGTGGATCGACGGCGACGAGCTGGTGGAGGTCACGCCGGGGTCCATCCGGCTGCGCAAGCGGGTCCTCCAGGCCAACCGGCGTCCCCGCACCCGCTCGGGGAAGTAGGCCGGAGGGAAGCGACGTCCCCGCCCGGGTACAATCCCGGGAGCGAACTGGGAGGTGGACATGCCAGCCATCGCCTGGAGGGACCTGGACGCGTCGAGCGGCCCATTCGACGCCATCGTCATCGGTTCGGGGGTGGGCGGCCTGGGTGCCGCCGCGCTCCTGGCGCGGGAGGCGGGACGGCGGGTGCTGGTCCTGGAGCGGCACACGGTGGCGGGGGGGATGACCCACGTCTTCTCACGGAAGGGGTGGGAGTGGGACGTGGGTGTCCACTACATCGGTGGCGTCCACCGGCCGGACGCGCCGCTGCGCCGGGTCTTCGACCACGTCACCGACGGCAGCCTCGCCTGGGAGCCCATGGGCGAGCCGGTGGACACGGTGGTGGTGGGCGGTGGGCGCTACCCCTACATGGTGGGCAGGCAGCGGTGGCGGGACGCCATGGTGGAGGCCTTCCCCGGAGAGGCCGGGGCCATCGACCGCTACCTGGAACTGGTCCGGGAGACGGTGCGGGCCACCGGGCCGTTCTTCACCGCCTCCGCCCTGCCGCGTCCGGCGCAGTGGCTGACCGGGTGGAAGCTCCGGCGCCCGTTCCTGAAGTGGTCGGACCGCACGGTGGCGGAGGTCCTGGACGGCCTCACGGAGAACGCCCTGCTGCGTGCGGTGCTCACCGCCCAGTGGGGTGACTACGGCCTGCCCCCCTCCAGGGCCAGCTGGGCCGTGCACGCCATGGTCTTCCACCACTACCTCGGGGGCGGCGCCTACCCGGTGGGTGGCAGCTCGTCCATCGCCGCCGCCATGATCCCGGTCATCGAGGCCGCCGGTGGCGTGGTGGTGACGGGTGCCGGGGTGGAGCGGGTCCTGGTGGACGGGGGCCGGGCGGTCGGGGTCCGGATGGAGGACGGACGCGAGCTCCGGGCCCCGCTGGTGATCTCCGACGCCGGTGTGGCCACCACGGCCACGCGCCTGCTGCCTGAGGGGGCGCCCGGGAGGCGGGAGCTCCTGGGAACGCTCCGCCGCGTCGGGCGCTCGGGGGGCCACGTCTGCCTCTACGTGGGTCTCGACGCCACCGATGCCGAGCTGGGTCTGGGGCGCTCCAACCTGTGGATCTACCCCCACGAGGACGTGGACCGCGCCATCGCCACCTACGAGGCCGACCCCGGGGCCCCGCTACCGCTGGCCTTTGTCTCCTTCCCCTCGGCCAAGGACCCCACCTTCGGCGAGCGACATCCCGGGAAGGCCACCATCGAGGTGGTGGGCTTCGCCCCCTTCGCCTGGTTCGAGCGGTGGAGGGACACCCCCTGGAGGCGTCGGGGCGAGGACTACGAGGCGCTCAAGGAGCGGCTGGCCGCGCGGTACCTGGAGGTGCTGTACGAGCACGTCCCGCAGGTGAGGGGCCGCGTGGCCCACCAGGAGCTGTCCACGCCGCTCTCCACGCGGTGGTTCTGCAACTACGAGGAGGGCGAGATCTACGGCCTGGACCACACACCGGCGCGGTTCCGGGAGCGGACGCTCCAGCCCAGGACGCCCCTGCGGGGCTTCTGGCTCACCGGGGCCGACGTCTGCACGGCGGGGGTCTCCGGGGCGCTGCTCGGCGGGGTGCTCTGCGCCTCGGCCATCCTCGGGAAGAACCTCATGGGGCGGATCCTCTCCGGCGGGGGATGACCCCGGCGGGAAGGACGCCGTACGGCGCGGTCCTTCCCGGTGGGTGAGGAGGTCATGGAAGGCGCCGGCCCCTCGGCTCCCGGAGTTCGCCTCGGGGCCATCCGCCGCTCGGGTCCGTCCGGTGCGCGCATCCCGGGGGACACCACCGCGCTCGGCTCGCGGGGAGGGCCGTGCTCGCCGTCCGGACCCTCGCCGCGGTGGCGCCCCCGCCCACCCGCCCGGTCGTGAAACGTGAAACGTGAAACGTGAAACGAATGAGGATGAGGGGAGGTGCGACGCCCGGCCACCCGTCCGTGCCCCCGACCCTGTCCGAGACCGTGTCCCTGTCCTTGACCCTGCCCCGATCGTGACCCCGGTCATGATCCTGTCCGTGTCCTTGTCCCTGTCCGTGACCGTGACGGTATGGCGCGCGGGGCGCGGCCGGGCCGCGCCTGCGGTGCATGTCGCCGTGCCGGACGGACGCGAGCGTCCGCCGTCCCGGCTCCCCGCCCCGCCGGGGCTTCGCCCCTCCGCGCGCGGGAGTGGAGCGAGCGCACGGGAACGGGAAGGTCTCTTTGAAAGTGTAGGCGCGTCCTTCAGGGCGCGCCCCCGGCTCCGTACGGTCGTAGGAACGCATCCGGTCGAGGTGTTCTCCCCTGCACCCCTGCACCCTTGCCCCCCTGCCCCCGGGCAGGAGACGCCTTCACCTCTTCACGTCTTCACCTCCTCACCGGGTGGACGGGTGGGGGTTCAGATGCCTCCACGCGATGGCGCGGACCTGGTCGAGGAGGTCGAGGGCCGTGGTGGCCTCCCGGGCATCGATGGCGCCAGCCCCGGCGAGGAGGCGAAGCTGGACGTCGGCCTCCCGGGCCGAGCCATACGCGATGCGCCAGTGGTTGGCTCCGGCCCGCCCGGGTCGTCCCAGCCCCTCGGCCAGGTTCGAGGGAACCGAAGAGGCCGAGCGGACGAGCTGGTCCGCCACGGGCCGCAACGTCGGGGGGACCCGCTGGGCCAGCTTCAGGGCGATGGATGCGGCCTCCAGGGCCAGGTCGAGGACGACGGTGTGGGAGCGCGAGCGGTTCATGGTCACCTCCGGGTCGTTCATACCCCTCCCACAGCCTCCGGGCGTCCCGGAGTCAAGGGTCGCGGCGTCTGCGCCGCGACCGCAGGCGTGCCCTTGACGCCGGGGCGCCCGGAGGCTACCCACCCACACAGAACGACCCGGAGGTGACCATGGCCACGCGCTTCCGGCTTCGTCCCCGACCCTGTCCCCGACAGTGACCTTGCCCCTGACCGTGTTCGTGATCCTGGCCCTGCCCGTGACCCTGACCATGTCCGTGTCCATGTTCTTGTTCGTGTTCCTGGCCATGGAAGGTGTGACTGGTACCGTGTTCGTCTCCACAACCAGATCACCTCTCGCAGTGGAATGTGGGAGAGGGGAAGGAGAGCAGGTTTGCGAAACAGCAGTTAGAGGTAATTGAAACCCTCTCAATTTCTCAAAGGCACCCCTCGCACCCATTTTTGAACGCCTTTTTATGGATGGCACCCGTTTTGGCGCCCTTTTGAATAATCTCGTCTATTCGTTCCGTCAGCCAATCAGCAATCTCGCGTTCTATAAAGTCGGTCCCAATGGTCTTGTCAAGCGGGAACTCCAAGATGTCAAAGAGATCATTAAGCCGGTTGCCGGTGTCGTCACATCTCCAGAAATAGAGTCGTGCTTCCCTTGAGGGGCCTGTCGTATCAATTTCCCATTCCAATACCAGACCGCTCTTTCTGAGCCTTTCACCAGATCCATTCGAAATCTGGTGAAGGAGCGAGGCGATCTGTTGCGAAAAGGTATCCTTCACCGCTCTACACACCGTTTCTCACGTGGTATCCGTTGATGGTCCACCCATTCATCCGGAAACGTCCTGCGGGTACCATATGTCCGGGCTCCATGGGCGCAGTATACCCTCGGGCGGTTCCTACGGGGGCGTTCCGACCCCGACCCCGACCCTGACCCTGCCCGTGCCCGTGCCCGTGTCCGTGGCAGTGTGGCGCGCTGGGTTCCGCCCCTCCGCGCGCCGGCTTCTGCGAGCTTCGCCCCTGCTCCCCTGCTCCCCTGCTCCCCTGCCCCCCTGCTCACCGGGCGGGTGGGCGGGGGGGAGCCGTCCCCCGTCGCGGCCGATCCAGTATGATGTGCCCATGACGCGAGCCAGGGACGTGCCGCCCTTCGTCCACCTCCACCTCCACTCCCACTACTCGCTGCTGGACTCCACCATCCGGATTCCGGAGCTGGTGCAGCAGGTGGCGGCGGCAGGGATGCCCGCGGTGGCCATCACGGACCACGGCAACCTTTTCGGCGCGTTCCAGTTCCACCGCGCGGCCCTGGACGCCGGGCTGCGGCCCGTGATCGGCTGCGAGGTCTACGTGGCGCCGGGGGACCACCGGGCCCGGGAGGGGAAGCCCACGGGCCAGAAGCGGGTGTACGACCACCTGGTGCTGCTCGCGGAGAACGACACGGGGTACCGGAACCTGGTCTGGCTGGTGAGCGAGGCCTACCTGGAGGGGTTCTACTACAAGCCACGGATCTCCAAGGAGCTGCTGGCCGACCACTCGGAGGGGCTCATCGGGCTGTCGGCCTGCCTCTCGGGGGAGGTCTCCCGCCGCCTGCTGGGGCGGGACCAGGACGGCGCCGTGCGCGCCGCCGAGGAGTACCGGGAGATCCTGGGTTCCAGCAACTTCTTCCTGGAGATCCAGGACCACGGCACGGTGGACGAGGAGTTCGTCCGGCAGGGGATGGTGGAGGTCTCCCGGAAGACCGGCATCCCCCTGGTGGCCACCAACGACTGCCACTTCCACCGGAGGGAGGACCTCTTCGCCCACAAGATGCTCATCGGCATCGGCCAGGGCAACACGCTGGACGAGCTGGTGGGCCGCTATGCCTACAATGACCAGTTCTACGTCAGGAGCCCGCGGGAGATGTACGAGCTCTTCGCGGACTACCCGGGTGCCTGCGAGCGGACCGCAGGGATTGCGGAGCGCTGCCACGTGCTCTTCGACACCTCCACGGCCCATCTGCCGTCCTACCCCGTACCCGAGGGGTCCACGCCCGCGTCCTACCTGGGGGAGGTGGCGCGGGAGGGCCTGGAGTGGCGGCTGGCGCGCAGGGCCTCCCGGCAGGCGAGGGCCGACGAGTACCGGAAGCGCCTGGCCCACGAGCTCGAGATCATCGACCGGATGGGTTTTCCCGGGTACTTCCTGGTGGTCTGGGACTTCATCCGCTACGCCCGGGAGCACGAGATCCCCGTGGGTCCGGGACGCGGCTCGGCCGCCGGCTCCGTGGTGTCCTGGGCGCTGCGCGTCACCGACATCGACCCGCTGGAGCACGACCTCCTGTTCGAGCGCTTCCTGAACCCCGACCGGATCTCCATGCCCGACATCGACATCGACTTCTGCCAGCGCCGCCGGAACGAGATGATCGAGTACGTGCGCCAGCGGTACGGCGCCGACTCGGTGGCCCAGATCGCCACCTTCAACATCCTGAAGGCCAAGTCGGCCGTGCGGGACGTGGGCCGGGTGATGGGCATGCCCTTCGGCGACGTGGACCGGATCGCCAAGCTCATCCCGGACGAGCTCAACATCACCATCGAGCAGGCGCTGAAGGACTCCCCGGACCTGCGCCGCCTGGTGGAAGGCGATGACGACGTGCGGCAGCTGGTGGAGACGGCGGCCAAGCTGGAGGGGCTGGCCCGCCACAGCGGCGTCCACGCCGCCGGGGTCGTGATCGCTCCCGAGCCCCTCCGGAATCTGGTGCCCATCTTCACCACCCGCGACGGCGAGGTGGCCACCCAGTTCGACAAGGACGACGTGGAGACCCTGGGCCTGCTCAAGATGGACTTCCTGGGCCTCCGGACGCTGACGGTGATCTCCGACGCGCTGGAGAACATCGCGCGGACCGAGGGGACGGCCCCCGAGCTCGACGAGATCCCCTTCGACGATCCCGCGGTCTACGAGCTGTTCTCGGCGGGCGACACCGACGGGATCTTCCAGTTCGAGTCCTCGGGCATGAAGGATGTGCTCCGCAAGGTCCAGCCGCGGGTCTTCGCCGACCTGGCCGCCTTGAACGCCCTCTACCGCCCGGGCCCCATGCAGTTCATCGACGACTACGCCGCGCGCAAGCACGGCAGCAAGTCCATCACCTACATCTTCCCCGAGCTCGAGGAGATCCTGGCCGAGACCTACGGGATCATCGTCTTCCAGGAGCAGGTGATGCGGATCGCCGTGAAGATCGCCGGCTTCTCCATGGCCAAGGCGGACACGCTGCGGAAGGCCATGGGCAAGAAGAAGAAGGAGATCATCGACCGCGAGGGCGAGAACTTCGTGGCCGGGGCCGTGGCCAACGGTTTCCCCGAGGACAAGGTCCGGAAACTCTGGGAGCAGATCGTCCCCTTCGCCCAGTACGGGTTCAACAAGTCCCACTCGGTGGCCTACGCCCACGTGGCCTACATCACGGCCTGGCTCAAGGCCCACTACCCGGCCCACTTCATGGCGGCCATGCTCACCTCGGAGGCCTCCAACTCCGACAAGCTCCGGATGTACCTGGGGCGGTGCCGCCAGATGGGGCTCGAGATCCTCCCTCCCGACATCAACGCCTCGGAGGAGGCCTTCACGGTGGAGGGGGAGGGGATCCGCTTCGGACTCATCGCGGTCAAGGGGGTGGGGGAGAACGCCGTCCAGGCCATCATGGAGGCCCGCCGGAAGGAGGGGAGCTTCACTTCGGTGGCGCACTTCCTCCGGTCGTTGCCGGCCCGGGCGGTGAACCACAAGGTGGTGGAGTGCCTGGCCAAGGCGGGGTGCTTCGACGCGTTCGGGATCACCCGCAAGGGGCTGGTGGAGAACCTGGAGCACCTGCTGGAGCTGACCAACCGCGAGCGGGAGGACGCCCAGACGGGCCAGGGGTTCCTCTTCGACACGCTGCCCTCGGAGAAGCTGGAGGCGGACCTCGCGGGCGTGGAGGCGGCGGACGATGCGGTGCGTCTGGCGTGGGAGCGCGAGGTGCTCGAGTTCTACCTCTCGGGCCACCCGCTGGACCGCTACGCCAGGGCGCTGGAGCGGTTCGCGGACGGGACCGTGGCCGAGCTGCCCCTGCGCCTCGAGGAGGGCGGCGAGACGGCCACCGTGGGCGGCCTCATCAACGACCTCAAGAGGATCGTGATCCGGAAGGAGGGGAAGAACCAGGGGCGGACCATGGCCACCTTCCACCTGGAGGACGCCACGGGAAGCGTGCGGGTGGTGGTCTTCCCCGATGCCTTCGACCTGGTGGGGCCGAGGCTCGACAACGGCGCACCGGTGCTGGTGACGGCCTCGCTCCGGGGGGAGGGCGAGCACGTGGAGCTCATGGCCGAGGAGGTGGTTCCCCTGGACGGCATCGAGTCGCGCCGGGCTGCGGCCTTCAAGGTCGTGCTCGACCTGGACGCCGTGGACGAGGCGCGCCTGGAGGAGCTCCGGGAGCTCCTGCTGGCCCACCCGGGCGAGCTCCCCGTGAGGTTCGAGCTGGTCCGCAGGGGGGCCTTCCGGGCCCGGCTGGTGCCGCCGCCGGCGCTCCGGGTGGAGCCCTCCGGCGAGCTCAAGACGGCCCTGGACGAGCTCCTGGGGCGGGGACGGTACGAGTTCGAGTTCGAGGCCCGGCCGGCCAACGGGAGGAGGCCCGCGGTGGCCCCGGTCCCGCCCCTGGCGGGCGAGCCCGACGGCGCCGTGGTGAACTGAGCGTTCTCCACTGCGCTCGGCTTGCGGAGGGGCCACGCTCGTCGCCTTCCCATCGGGGACCCGGGCCAGGTTGGCTGCCACCTGGTTCCTCCGCGCCCTGCGTGCGGCGCCTCCGTGCGGCGCCTCCGTCCGGACCCTCACGGTGGTGGCGGGGAACCTGCAGCGGGCGGCCGACGGCCGCGGGAGGTGGCGGCGGGGGACCGGAACCGGTTTCTTCCCCTCGCCCCTGTTCCTTCCGGGTGGGCGGAGGGGCACCCTCGCATGACAGGGCGACCCGGAGGAGGCCGCCGATCACCGCCTTTCGGCTACGGCCTGGGGCTCACGCTCTTCACCGGGTCGGGCGGCTGCGGCACGATCCGCACGGGGTGCGCCTCCAGGAGCTTCAGCGCCTCGGCCACGGCCCTCTCGAGCTGGGGATCGTGCCCCGCGGCCACGGCGGCGGGCTCCTGCTCCACCTCGATGTCCGGCGCCACGCCCTCGTTCTCCACGGCCCACCGGCCCTGGAGGTCGTAGAAGCCGCCCCGCGGCGCCGTGATGAACCCGCCGTCCACCAGCGGTGGGACGTCCCAGATCCCCACCAGGCCGCCCCAGGTGCGGGTGCCGATCAGTGGGCCGATCTTCCGGAACCGGAACATGTAGGGCAGCAGGTCGCCACCGGATCCCGCGGCGTCGTTGATCACCATGACCTTGGGACCCCAGATCCCCGCGTTGGGCAGGGTGAAGGGCTGCCTGTCGCCCACGGGGTTCGAGAAGAAGCCCATGAGCGGTCGGGCCATGAGGTCGATCATGTAGTCGGCCGCCGAGCCCCCGCCGTTGAAGCGCTCGTCGATCACGGCGCCCTTCCTGTCCTGCTGGGAGAAGTAGTAGCGGTTGAAGTTCACGTAGCCCCCGCGGCCGGTGTTGGGGAGCCAGACGTAGGCGAGCCTGCCGCCGGACAGGCGGTCCACCAGGCGCCGGTTGGCCTCGATCCAGGCGGCCCGGCGCAGCCGGACCTCGCCGGGTACGGGCACCACCGTCACCTGCCGCGCGTCCCTGCCGGTGGGGTCCGCGGCCACCTCGATCACGGTCTGCCGCCTCGCGGTGCCCTCGAAGAGGGCGTGGGGGTTCATGCCGGCGGTGAGCTGCCGGCCGTTGACCGAGATCAGGTACTCGCCCTCGGCCACCTCCACGCCGGGCGCGGCCAGCGGGGCGTCCAGGTCGGGGTTCCAGCTCTCGCCGGTGTAGATCTTCGCGATCCTGAACCGGCCGCCGTCGGGGACGAGGTCGGCCCCCAGGAGCCCCACGGGCACCCTGTCCACCTCGGGCATGTCGCCACCGCGGACGAAGGAGTGCCCCACGCAGGTCTCACCCCCGAGGATGTCCAGGATGTAGTTGAGGTCGTCGCGGTGGTGGACGTGGGCCACCCAGGGGGCGTAGGTCCTCCACGCCCAGTCCATGTCGAGGCCGTGCACGTTCTCCACGTAGAAGTAGTCCCGCTGGAAGCGCCAGGCCTCCCGGAAGATCTGCCGCCACTCGGCGGGCGGGTCCACCCGCACCTTCAACCCGGAGGTCTTCAGCGCGCCCTTGCCCGGTTCGGGCTTGCCGGAGGCCGCGGCCACGGTCCACTGCCCGCCGGGCTTCCCGAAGAGGATCTTCTTCCCGTCGGCGGACACCTCGAAGGCCGTGATCCCCTCCAGGATCTTCTCGGCCTTGCGTTCCTTCAGGTCGTACCGGTGGACCCTGAGCCCCGTTCCCTCGCGGGGCCGGTCGGCCAGGAAGAGCACGCCCTCCCGGCCCGCCACCAGGCCCTGGTAGTCCCGCTCGGGCAGGTCCACCGCCACGATGCGCCGGGTGATCCCCTCCCAGTCGATCCGGACCTCGGGGGTCTTCTTCGAGCCGGCCTCCCCGGTCTTCCCATCCTTCCCGTTGCCGTCTCCGGTCTCGTCCTTCCCGTTCGCCTCCTTCGCCGTCTCCTCCTCCTCGTCGCTCTCGGGGAGCAGGGGCGAGGGCTCGTCCGCGCGCAGCACGGTCAGGTAGAGCGCCCGGTCCACGGGCCGCTCGTAGGAGGTCATGTCCAGCCAGCCCACGTTCAGGGCGTAGTCGGTGGAGGCCAGGAACCAGAGGTACTTCCCGCCGGCGTCCCAGACGGGATCGCGGCAGTCGGCCATCCCGTCGGTGAGCTGTCTCGTCCAGCCCTCCTCGAGGGAATGGACGAAGATGGCTCCGTACTGGTTGGGCAGGCGGGAAGCGAAGGCCAGGTGGCGGGAGTCCGGCGACCAGGCCGGCGCGATGATGCGCTCCGGATGGGCGAAGCGCCCGTTGCCCACGATCCGGGCCTCCCCGGTGTCCACGTCCAGCACCCAGAGGTTGCGGTCGGCGTCCCCGTAGGCGATGCGCTTCCCGTCGGGGGACCACACCGGGGTGTAGAAGAAGGTGGGCTGCGGCAGCTCCACGGTCCTCCGGTTGGCGCCGTGCTGGTCGGCGATCACCAGGTGGTACTCGCCGCCGGCGTCGGAGAACCAGGCCACCTTCGTGCCGTCTGGCGACCAGAAGGGCGTGCGGTCGGCCGAGGCCGGGTCGGCGCTGAGGTTGCGGGGGTCGCCCTTCTCCACGGGCACCGTGAGGATCTCGCCGCGCGCCTCGAAGGCCACGCGCCTGCCGTGGGGCGAGAGCGCGGGGTTGTCCAGGTCCTCGCCCACCTTCTCCCAGTGGGGGCGGGCCTGGGGGAAGTCCCCCCGGACCTCCACGTGGAGCCGGCGGGGCGCGGAGCCGGCCTCCACGATCCAGAGCCCGGCGCCCTGCTCCACCACGAGGCGCTGGCCGTCCGAGTCGATCCCCTTGGCGTCCAGGGCGTCAAAGTGCGTCAGCTGCGTCAGCGAGCCGTCCCCCGCGTTCCAGCTCCAGACGTTGGTGATCCCATCACGGTCGGAGAGGAAGCAGACGGTGTCACCGAGCCACACCGGCTGCGTGTCCACGCTGCCGTCCCAGGGCAGCCTGGTGACCGCGAGGGTGTCCAGGTCGATGACGCGGATGGGGTTGGCCTGGCCTCCCCTGTAGCCGCGCCACTCGGGGTCCCAGCGCCGGATCATCTCGTAGGCCAGGCGCTCCCCGTCGGGTGAAAGGTCCCCCTCCCACACCCGGGGCAGCGGCATGGCCTCCGGTGGACCGCCCTCGAGGGAGACGGTCCAGAAGCGGGGGTAGGGGATGGGCGCCGTGTCGCGCCCCGAGGCGAAGATCACGCGCGTCCCGTCCGGGGTCCAGCCGCGCACGGTGTCCCGACCGGGGTGCCAGGTGAGCCTGACGGGCTCGCCGCCCTCCACCGGGACCACGAACACGTCCACGTTGCCGTCGTACTCCCCGGAGAAGGCCACCATGGTGCCGTCGGGGGAGAGGTGGGGCGAGCGTTCCTCGCCGATGGAGGTGGTCAGCCGGCGTGCCGTGCCGCCGTCGAGGCCCACCACCCACAGGTCGCCCCCGTGGGCGAAGACCACGTGGCCGCCCCCGATGGTGGGCTCACGCAGGATGAGGGTCTCTCCCGCCTGGCTCCAGGCGGCGGTCAGGCACAGCAGGGTGGCGATGACGAGACGGCGAACGGTCATGGATGGCCTCCTTCTTCCAGACGGTGGCGGGGCCGCGGGGCCGCTGCACCACCGGAGTGTTCAACGCGCAGAGTGCGAAAAGGTTTCCCCCTCCACGGCCCCCGCCGCGGACCGGGCGTTCCGGCGCAGGAGCCACCAGGCCAGGAGGCCGTAGACCACCGCCTGGACCCAGAGCTGCGTCCAGAGGGGGGCGATCTGCGAGAAGTCCGCCCCCATCTGGTTGAGGCGCAGGAAGGCCTGGATGGCCGGGGTGGAGGGCACCAGGGCGGCCAGTGCCAGCAGGGGCGCGGGAACCAGGTGCTCCGGCCACACGAAGCCCGAGGTGAAGACCAGCGGGAGCGAGGAGAAGAGCACGATCTGCGTGGCCAGGTCCCGGCGCTCGAGGAGCTGGCCCAGCACGGTGCCGAGCCCGATGACGGCCAGGAGGAAGGGCAGCGCGAGGCGGAGCAGCTCGCCCGGGGCGGCGTGGCGCGGCACCCCGTAGTACTCGAAGCAGAACCCCGTGGAGTAGAGGAAGAGGACCGCGTAGATCCCGAGGAAGATCAGGGTCCGGACGGTCAGGACCTGCCAGGCCGGGTGGTCCATCCAGTACCCCCGCTCGCCCCTCAGCCGGCGGGCGTTCTGGGTGCCGCCCAGCACGCCCAGGCCGATCAGCAGCGTCTGCTGGAGGATCAGGAGGAAGACGGCGGGGACCACGTAGTTGACGTAACCCAGCGTGGTGTTGAAGACGGGGCGGGCGTTGAGGCCGAAGGAGGTCCACCGGCGGGCGGCGAGCCGGATCTCCTGCCCGGAGGCCAGCAGGCGCCCCACCTTGATCTGGGCCCCCAGGGTGCCCGCGGCGGTGGCGGCCCCCTCGGCCACGGCGCCGTAGACCAGGAAGAAGGTGGCGTCTCCGGCCACCGCCAGGTGGACCGGCCTGCCCAGCAGGAGATCGCGGCGGAAGTTCTCGCGGATGACCACGAAGCCCGCCAGCTCGTGGCGGGTGACCAGGGCCTCGGCCTCGCCGATGGATCCCGGCCGGGCGCAGACCTGGAGCTCGGGCGTGGCGTCGATCCAGCGTGTCAGCTGCCGGGAGAGGACGGAGCCGTCCAGGTCCACCACGCCCACGGGCTGCTCCCGGGGCACCTGGCCCGAGTAGGGGAGGGGGTAGAGGAAGGAGTAGAAGACCACGCCCCCGAGGACCGTCAGCATGATGACGGGATCGGTGAGGATGGCCCGGGCCTCCTTCCGCACGAGCTCGAGGAAGCGGATCACCGGGGCTCCTCCTCCGGGAGCGGGGTCAGGCGGAGCAGCACCAGGGGCAGCACCCCCAGGAACACCAGGAGGGCCCCGAGGTGGGGGGCGGCCGCGGCCAGGGGGGCGGCCCGGCTCATCTCCAGGACCTGGACGTCCATGGAGTGGCAGACGGGGATGAGCTCCCGCCAGAGCCGGGCAGCCGCCGGCATGTTGTTGGTGGGGAAGGTGATCCCCAGGAAGGCGAAGGAGGGGGCCGTGTAGGCGGCGGCGAGGCTGAGGGCCCTCGGGATGTCCCGCACCGCCACGTAGAGCGCGCCCGCCATCACCGCGGTGGCCACGGCCGCCAGCGCCATGGCCCCCAGCAGGATGGTCCACGAGCCCCGCACGGGCCAGCCCAGGACCCGGTAGAACACCAGCGTGAGGGCCCCCAGCGTCCAGTAGGCGGCCACGTAGGGGAGCATCTTGCCCGCCCAGGCCCGGAACGGCCCGGCGGCGAGCCAGGCGTTCCATGTGCCCTCCCGGAGCTCCCGCCCGATGGCATTGATCATGCCCACGATCATGATGACCTGCCAGAGGGCGGGGAGGATGGCGGGCACCAGGAAGAGCGCGGAGTTCATGGAGACGTTGTGGAGGGGCGTGATCTGGGGAACCAGGGGCGCCGCGAGGCCCGCGGCGCCGGGGATGGGGACGCCCTTCGCGAGCACCCGGGCCCCGTCCACCGTGGCCGCCACCGTGCCCTGGGCCTGGACCAGGGCGGCCTTGATGGCCTTGCCCACGAGGATGAACTGGCCGTTGTAGAAGGCGGTCACCTCGGGCTTGAGCCCCTCCGTCACCCGGGCCTGGAAGTCGTACGGGATCACGATGAGGGCGCCGGTCTCCGCGTTGGACAGGGCGCGGCGGCCCTCCAGGACCGAGCCGGGGTGGTGGGCCACCCGGAGGGCGGGCGTGGCGTCCAGGGCCCGGATGAGGGACCGGGAGAGCCGGCTGCCGTCCAGGTCCACCACGCTCACCTCGATGTCCGTCACGATACCGGCCGAGAAGATCCACCAGAGCATGGCGAAGAGCACCAGCGGCAGCCAGCTCACCAGGGCCAGCTGCCACGGGTCGCGCCCCCAGGCGGCCACCTCGCGGCGGACGGTGCTCCCCAGGCCGGGACCCGCCATCACAGATCCACGAGCACGCTCATGCCCACCCTGAGACCCTCGATGGGCTCCAGGGGGCGGGCCTCGATCTCGAAGGTCCGCATGTCGAAGCCGGTGGAGGTGTCGGTGGGGCGCCAGGTGGCGAAGTCGCCCATGACCGCGAGGTAGGTGACCCTGAAGCGGTGGGTCCCCTCGCCCAGGGCGGGAATGCGGGCCTCGAACTCGGCACCCTTGTGGAAGCGCTCCAGGAGGTCCTCCCGGACCTGGAGCACCACCCAGGCGTCCTCCATGTCCACGATGGTGACCACGGGGAAACCCTGCGGGGCGAGCTCACCGGCCCGCAGCAGGACCTGGGAGACCTCCCCGTCGTGGTAGGTCTTCACGGTGGTCTCGTCGGCGTAGGCCTCCACCTCCTTCACCATCGCCGCAGCCATGTTCTCCCTGGCCTTCGCTGCCTCCTTGATCTCGGCGCGGGCCCCCTCCTCGGCCATCTCGTACACGGCCCGGGCCGCCTGCTCCGTGTGGAGGGCCGCCTGCCACTTCGTGTACACCTCGTCGCGCTTCTGCTCCGGCAGCACGCCGTCGTCGTAGAGGCTCTGGATCCGGACGTAGGTCTTCTCCATGAGCTCGGCGGCGGCCTTCGCCTTGAGCCACTGCTCCCGGGCGGCCTGCACCTCCTGGGGCCGGGCGCCGTTCTCGGCCTGGCGGGAGAGGGCGCCCGCGGCGGCCTTCCCGGCCTCGGCCTGCTCCAGCCTGGCCTCGATCTCCGGGCTGGCCAGCGTGAAGATGGTCTGGCCGGCCGTCACCTGGTTGCCCCGGCGCACCAGCACCCGTGCGATCCGGCCGGGAAGCTTGGAGGAGATGCTGTACTCCCGGGCCTCGATCTGGCCCTGGAGCCGCTCGGGACCGGGCTCGTACGCCCGGTGGAAGCGGATGGCCAGCCAGACGACGATCACGGCGACGACGATCACGGCGGCAACGGTCTTGACGATCTTCATGGGGTCACCTCGACTCCGGTCTCCTGGTAGCTCGCCATGGCCTCCATCTGTCCGGAGAGCGACAGCAGCCGGGCCAGGGCGTTGACGTGGTTGTAGGCGGCGGCCATGCGGCGGGTCCGCACGGCCGTCACGAAGAGCTGGGCGTCCACCACCTCCAGCGAGGTGGAGAGCCCCTGGGCGAAGGCCTTCTCCCGGAGCCTCACGTTCTCCAGGGCCAGCTCCAGGCTGGAGGCCAGCCCCTCGTACTCGTTCCGGGCCTGCACGGCCTCGCGCCAGGTCTTCTCCACGAGCACGCGGAGGTCCCGCCGGGCCTGGGCGTCCAGGTGCTCCACCTGGAGCACGGCGCTCCGGGCCGCCTCGGTCTTCGCGGCGTGCCCGGACCTGTCCAGGATGTCGAAGCTCACCCCCATCCCCACGGCCCAGTCCGGGGCCATCTTCGACAGGAGGCTGTCGTCCTCGTGGACCGTCAGGTTGCCGAAGGCGAAGACCTCGGGAAGCCTGGCACCGCTCTCCACCCGGATCAGGCCTTCGGCCTGTTCCCTGCGAGCGGCGAGAATCGCGAGGCCGGGGTGGCTGGCGAGGGTCTTCTCGACGAACTCCTCCACGGGGGGCAGCCCGGCGTTGACGAAGAGGGGGCTCGAGGGCTCGAAGTGGTCCTCCTGCCCCAGCAGGCTGGCCAGGGCCAGCCGGGCGATCTCCAGATCCTCCTCGGCCTTCCGGGTCTCCACGGCGGCCCTGTCTCGGTTGGCCTGGGCCGACAGGCGCTCCACCCGGGCGATCTGGCCCTGCTCCTCCAGCTTGACGGCGTTGTCGAGGTGCCGCTCGAGGCTGGCCTCGGCCATGCGGCGCGTCCGGATGACCTCGCTCGCGAGGACCACGCCGAAGTAGAGCCGGGCCGTCCGGTCGAAGACGGAGCGCAGCTCGAGCTCGAGGAGCTGGCCCGCCTCGGCGGTCTGCGCCTCGCGGATCCCCTGGGCGGCATCGATCCTGCCGCCGGCGTAGACCGGCCAGGCGGCCACGAGGTTCGAGTAGAGGATGTCCTGCTTCGTGAAATCCGTGGTGAAGGCCCGGTTCACGTCCTCGGGGGAGATCCCCAGCCGGGCCAGGAGCTCCGCCAGCATCTGGCCCAGCTCCGACTCCGAGATGGCCGGCATGGGGTTGAGGTCCATGAGGTTCAGCGAGACGGGGTCGGAGAGGTGCGTCCAGCTGGCCGCGAGCTTCAGACTGGGGCGCCTCAGGGCCCCCGCGGCCTTCTGCTCGTTCCGGGCACGCTCCAGGGCTGCCTCGCCGGCACGGAGCCCCTCGTGGGACTCGCGGACCCGTGCCCAGGCCTCCGTGAAGGAGAGCTCCTGGGCCACGCTTCCCACGGGCAGTGCCAGTGCAAGGAGCAGGGCCAGGGCCGGAAGGAGGCGGGGTGTGCGCCGCTCCCTCCACGGGACGCTGGTCCGGGTGCTGCATGGGGGTCGAAGATCTCGCATGCGCGGATCATAGCAGCGAGGCCGCCCCGCGTCTTTCGCTCCCCGTTTCGGAGAGCCCCCGGTGCGGCGACTCCATGGCGCAGGCCGCCTGTCGGGTTTCTGCGGTAGTTCCCGTCGGGTACGTCAGGCCCTGAGTCGCGGGGCCAGCGTCGTCAACGGGCCCTGGGGCTCGGGCCGTGATCCCGATCATGGTCGATCTGTCCGGCGTGTCCTCGTGACCCGCCCCGCGGAGCCAGGGGAAACCGGTGGGCTTGCGGGCATGGACAGGCTGGCGCGGGAGAGCTCCTGGACGTGGAGCCGCGCGAAGAGCCGCGAGGCCTCGGGGTCGTCCTCGAAGACCCCGGAGAGCCACAGGTGCAGGTCGGCCATGGCGTGCTCCAGGTCGTTCAGGCGGCTGAGGAGGGTCGAGATGTTCATGGAATCCTGCGGTGCTCCATTCAATGGATTGAGTGGATTGAGACGCATTCTACAATCTACAATAGTTTCCGGGGCCCGCTCCCCGGGGGCCGTGGGGTACAATCGCCGGGCCCGGCGCCCCGTGCGGGCGGCCGGGTCATTTCTTCAAGGGAGACACGACATGAACAACGGAGCTCTTGTACTGGGTGTGGTGGCGCTTCTGGCGCTCGCGGCCTGCGCGGGACCGCAGGGCACTGCGGAGAACCCGCTCCTGGCGGAGTGGACCGGCCCCTTCCAGTCCCCGCCGTTCGACCGGATCCGCGACGAGGACTTCGAGCCGGCCTTCGAGGCCGCCATGGCGGCCCACGCCGCCGAGGTGAAGGCCATCGCCGACTCGGCCGAACCGCCCACCTTCGCCAACACGGTGGAGGCGCTGGAGCGGAGCGGCAAGCAGCTGGATCGCGTCTCGAAGGTGTTCTTCAACCTCAACGCGGCGAGGACGAGCGACGTGCTCCAGGCCACGGCCCGGAAGGTGAGCCCCGAGCTCGCCGGCCACCGCGACGACATCATGCTCGACGAGAAGCTCTTCGCCCGCATCAAGGCGGTGTGGGACCGGCGGGAGGAGCTGGACCTGGATCCGGAGCAGCAGCGCCTGCTGGAGAGGCAGTACACGGAGTTCGTGCGCAACGGCGCCAACCTGGAGGGCGAGGACCGCGAGCGCTTCCGCCAGATCAACGCCGAGCTCTCGAAGCTCACCACCCGCTTCGGCGAGAACCTCCTCAAGGAGATGAACGCCGTGGCGCTGCTCATCGAGGACGAGGCCGACCTGGCCGGGCTGCCCCAGGGCGTCCGTGACGCCGCGGCGGCGCTGGCTGCGAGCCAGGGGCACGAGGGTGCGTGGGCCTTCAACCTCCAGCGCACGAGCTGGACCCCCTTCCTCCAGTACTCCGAGCGCCGGGACCTCCGGGAGAGGCTCCACACCGCCTACACCAGCCTCTGCGCCCACGGCGGCGAGACCGACAACCGGGAGATCGCGGCCCGGATCGCGGCCCTCCGGGTGGAGCGGGCCAACCTCCTGGGCTACCCCACCCACGCGGCATGGGTCCTCGAGGAGAACATGGCGAAGACTCCCGAGGCCGTCTACGAGCTGCTGGACCAGCTCTGGACCCCGGCCCTGGCCCGGGCGAGGCGGGAGCGGGACGGGCTCCAGGACCTCGCCCACAGGCTCGGTGACGACATCACCCTGGCCAGCTGGGACTGGTGGTACTACGCCGAGAAGCTCCGCGCCGAGAAGTACGCCTTCGACGAGGCCGAGGTGAAGCCCTACCTGGAGCTCGAACGTGTCCGGCAGGCCGCCTTCGACACGGCCAACAGGCTCTGGGGCATCACCTTTGCGCGGCGTGACGACGTGCCCGTCTACCACCCCGACGTGCAGGCCTGGGAGGTCCGGGACGCCGACGGTTCCCTGCTGGGCCTCTACTTCACCGACCACTTCGCCCGCGAGAGCAAGCGCGGCGGCGCCTGGATGGACAACTACCGCGACCAGTGGAAGGAGGACGGGAAGAACATCCGTCCCATCATCGTCAACGTCTGCAACTTCTCCAGGCCCCCCGAGGGCCAGCCCGCCCTCCTGAGCCTGGACGAGGCCTCCACCCTCTTCCACGAGTTCGGGCACTTCCTCCACGGGCTCTTCGCCCGGGGCACCTACGCCTCCCTCTCGGGAACCAACGTGGCCCAGGACTTCGTGGAGATGCCGTCCCAGATGATGGAGAACTGGGCCCTCGCCCCCGAGGTGCTGCCCACCTACGCCGTCCACTACCGGACCGGCGAGCCCATCCCGGCTGCGCTCATCGCCAAGCTCGAGCGTGCCAGGCGCTTCAACCAGGGCTTCGCCACCACCGAGTACCTGGCGGCCTCGCTCCTGGACATGGACTGGCACACGCTCACCACCCCCGAGGAGAAGGACCCCATGGCCTTCGAGGCGGCCGCCATGGAGCGCCTGGGCCTGATCCCGGAGATCGAGCCCCGCTACCGGACGCCGTACTTCTCGCACATCTTCGCGGGGGGCTACTCCGCGGGCTACTACAGCTACGTCTGGGCCGAGGTGCTGGACGCCGACGCCTTCGCCGCCTTCGAGAAGGCGGGCATCTTCGATCCCGAGCTCGCCCGCTCCTACCGTGAGAACATCCTGGAGAAGGGCGATTCCGAGCCCGCCATGGTGCTGTACGAGCGGTTCCGCGGGGCGAGGCCCAGCATCGAGCCGCTGCTCGAGCGCCGCGGCCTCACCGGCGAGGACGGCTGAGCGGCCCACGATCACGATTCCACGCCCCCGCGGTTCCGCCGCGGGGGCGTTCTTTGTGGAAGGTGAGGACGTGAAGAGTGAAGAGGTGAGGGGTGAAGGCCGACCGTCCGGCCGGCGGGGCGCAGGGGCGCAGGGGAGCGGGGGCGCCGGTACTCTCCATTCTGCCGCATCTTCCCTTGACATGCACACTGGAAGTATTTCATCCGTTTCCCGTTTCCCGTTTCCCGTTTCCCGTTTCCCGTTTCCCGTTTCCCGTTTCCCGTTTCCCGTTTCCCGTTTCCCGACCGGGCGGGCGGGGGACCTCCTCCCGTCCTCACGTCCGAACCGATGTACCCTGTTCCCGTGTTCGTGGCCGAGACCTTCGCGTCGCTGCAGGGGGAGGGGATCCTGGCCGGGGTGCCCTCCTTCTTCGTGCGGACCTCCGGGTGCAACCTGCGCTGCGCGTGGTGCGACACGCCCTACGCCTCGTGGAAGCCGGAGGGGGAGCGCCGGAGCGTGGCGTCGCTGCTGGAGGAGGCCCGCGCCTCGGGCTGCCGCCACGTGGTGGTGACCGGGGGCGAGCCACTGCTCCAGCGGGAGATCGGGGCGCTGACCCGCGCGCTCCGGGAGGCCGGCCTCCACGTGACGGTGGAGACGGCCGGTACCCTGGCGCCGGACTTTTCCTGCGACCTGCTGTCGGTCTCGCCCAGGACCGCCAACTCGGACCCGGTGGGGCCCTGGCGGGAGCGGCACCGGAGGCTTCGGTCCCGCCTGGGACCGCTCCGCGAGCTCCTGGAGCGCTTCCCGGAGCACCAGCTCAAGTTCGTGGTCCACGGCCCCGAGGACATGCCGGAGGTGCTGGAGCTGCTCGGGCAGCTGCCCCCGCTGCGGCCGGAGCGGGTGCTGCTCATGGCCGAGGGTTGCACCGCCGCCGAGGTGGCCGCGCGGGCGCCGGTGGTGGCGGCCTTGTGCCGGGAGCACGGCTTTCGATACACTCCCCGCCTGCACCTGGACCTCTTCGGTCCGGGCCGGGGAGTGTGATGGGCCTCTTCCGCATCGCCAAGACCTTCGAGGTGGAGTACGCGCACCGGCTGTCCAGACACCCGGAGAAGTGCCGCTTCCCCCACGGCCACCGCCTGCGCATCGAGGTGGTGGTGCGGGGCGAGCGCCTGGACGCCAACCACATGGTGGTGGACTACAAGGCGCTGAAGACCGTGGTGCTCGCGGTGGTCCGGAGGCTGGACCACGCCATGGCCATCAACTCGGACGATCCCCACCGGAAGGCCGTGGAGGCCATGAGCGGGCGGGTGCTCGTCTTCGAGGGCGCCGACCCCACCTCCGAGGTGGTGGCCCGCTGGATCTTCGAGGAGATCCGGGAGCGCCTGGAATCCGCCGGTGAGGTCACCACCGGTGACGGCGTCGTCTACTCCCTGCCGGAGGGCCTCCACCTGGAGCGCGTCCGGCTCTGGGAGACCTCCACGTCCTGGGCGGAGTACGAGGCCCATGACGGCTGATCCCCCCCTCGTCCCCCCGGAGGCGGTGGCGGACGCACTGGAGGGGATGGCATGGCCGGTGGCCGTCACGGGCGGCACCGGTTTCGTGGGGTCGCACCTGGTGGACACCCTCTGTGCCGCAGGGATCCGGCCCCGGGTGCTCGTGCGGGATCCCGCCGCTCCCCGCTGGATCGCGGACCGCGAGGTGGAGTGGGTCCCGGGCTCGCTCCACGACCCGGAGGCCCTGGAGCGCCTGGTGGCGGGCGCGGGTACCGTGCTCCACCTGGCGGGCGTGGTCCGCGCCCCCTCCGCGGCCGCCTTCGAGCGGGGCAACCGCCTGGGCACCGCCAACGTGGTGGCCGCGGTCCGCGGGGCCGCCCCGGGGGCGCGGCTGGTGCACGTCTCCTCCCAGGCGGCGCTGGGCCCCTCGCCGGAGATCGCGGGCCTGGGCCCCGAGGCGGAGCCCCACCCCGTCTCGGCCTACGGCCGGTCCAAGCTGGGCGCCGAGCGGGAGGTGCAGGCTCTCGGGGACGAGCTGCCCTGGCTGATCCTCCGGCCCCCGGCCATCCACGGTCCCCGGGACACGGACGTCCTCCAGTTCTTCAAGCTGGCGGCCTCCGGCACGGTGCCGCTGCCCTCGGGGGAACGCTGGGTCACCATGGCCTGGGTGGGCGACGTGGTCCGCGCCGTGCTGGCCGCCGCGGGCGGGAGGGGCGAGGCGGGGCGGACCTGCCACCTGGGCGAGCCCGAGCCCTACCGCATGCAGGCCATGGTGCGGCTGCTGGCCGAGGCGGGTGGGGTGCGGGCACGGGTGCTGCCGCTCCCCGGGGCCGTGCTCACGGCCGCGGGGCTTGTGGGAAGCGGCCTCCACCTCCTGGGCCTCCACCGGGTGCCCATGACCCGAGACAAGGCGCGGGAGCTCCTGGCCCGGCACTGGACCCTGCGGACGCGCGATTCCCTGGAGGCCCTGGGCCTCCATGACTGGACCGAGTTCTTCGACGGGGCCCGGGTCACCTGGGCCTGGTACCGCAGGGAGGGCTGGCTGCGCTAAGATGCCCGGCAGGGAAGGTCCTTCGGGAGGGTTCGTGGACGTATTCCAGAAGTGCTTTGACTTCGAAGATGCCGATGTGGCCCGCAGGATGGGATTCTATCCCTACTTCCGGGAGATCGCGTCGGCTCAGGATCCCGTGGTCACCATGGACGGCCACGAGCTGGTCATGCTGGGCTCCAACAACTACCTGGGGCTCACCAGCCATCCGGAGGTCAAGGAGGCCGCGGCGCGGGCCGCACTGGAGTACGGGAGCGGCACCGCGGGCTCCCGCTTCCTCAACGGCACGCTGGACATCCACGTGAAGCTCGAGGAGGAGCTGGCCGACTTCATGGGCCGGGAGGGGGTCATCACCTTCTCCACGGGCTTCCAGGTGAACCTGGGAACCATCTCCTGCCTGCTGGACCGCCGGGACACCGTCTTCCTGGACGCCCTGGACCACGCCTGCATCATCGACGGGGCCCGCCTGGGCTTCGGCCGCACCGTGAAGTTCAGGCACAATGACATGGCTGACTTGGAGGAGCGCCTCCGCGCCGCGGGCGAGGACCGCGGCAAGCTCATCGTGGTGGACGGCGTCTTCTCCATGGAGGGCGATCTGGCGCCGCTCCCGGAGCTCGTGGAGCTGAAGCAGCGCTTCGGCGCCCGCCTCATGGTGGACGACGCCCACGGTGTGGGCGTCTTCGGCGAGCACGGCCGGGGCACGCCGGAGCACTTCGGCCTGGAGGACCAGGTGGACCTGGTCATGGGGACCTTCTCCAAGTCGCTGGCCAGCGTGGGCGGCTTCGTGGCGGGCGATGCCGAGGTCATTGACTGGGTCAAGCACCACGCCCGGACCCTCATCTTCTCGGCCTCGCCGCCGCCGGCCTCGGTGGCCTCCGTGCGGAAGGCCCTCGAGATCATCCGCCGCGAGCCAGAGCGCCGGCAGCGCCTGTGGGAGAACACCGCCTACATGCTGCGGGAGTTCTCGGCGCTGGGCTTCGACACGGGCGACTCGGGCTCTCCCGTGATCCCCCTGGTGGTGGGGGAAGACGCCACGGCCTTCTCCATGACCATGCGCCTGGCCGAGAAGGGGGTCTTCGCCAATCCCGTGGTCTCCCCGGCGGTGCCGCCGGGGCGGGCCATGATCCGGACCTCGTACATGGCGACCCACACCCGGGAACACCTGGACCGCGCACTGGGAGTGTTCGCCGAGGTGGGCCGGGAAATGGGGGTGATCTCCTGATGGCAACGCTCGAAGTTCGGCCGGTCCGCGGGCGGGCGCAGCTCGCCGCCTTCATCGACCTTCCCTGGAAGCTCTACCGGAACGACCCCCTGTGGGTCCCGCCGCTCAAGGCCTCCGTGCGCGAGCTGCTGGACCCGGAGCGGCACCCCTTCTACGACGGGGGGAAGGGCGCCGAGCGGGAGCTCTTCCTGGCCTGGGATGGCCGGGACGTGGTGGGCCGCGTGGCCGCCATCCTCAACCACGCCCACAACCGCGTCCACGGCGAGAACATCGCCTTCTTCGGCTTCTTCGAGTCCATCGACCGGCCCGACGTGGGGCGGGCCCTGCTGGGCGCCGTGGAGGCGTGGGCCCGGGAGAAGGGCCTCGATGGCGTCCGCGGCCCGGCCAACCCCTCCACCAACTACGAGTGCGGCCTGCTGGTGGAGGGCTTCACGAGGCCCCCCGTCCTGATGATGACCTACAACCCCCCCTACTACCAGGGGCTCATCGAGCGGGCGGGCTACGCCAAGGTCAAGGACCTCTACGCCTACATCTCGCCCGTGCACGGCGCCCACCTGGACCGCCTGATCCGCCTCGCGCAGAAGACACGGGACCGCCACCCCGGGTTCGAGACCCGGGGGGCCAACCTCAAGGAGTTCGAGGGCGAGGTGAAGCTCGTCCAGGAGATCTACAACGCCGCGTGGGAGAAGAACTGGGGCTTCATCCCCATGACCGACGCCGAGATCCGCTGGATGGCGAAGGAGCTCAAGCCGCTGGTCCAGGAGGACCTCCTCCGCTTCGCGTTCTGCGATGGCGAGCCCGCCGGCTTCCTCCTGGCCGTCCCCGACTGGAACCCCCTCCTCAAGCAGCTGGACGGGACCCCCTGGAAGCACCCCATCCGCCTGATCCGCGCACTGCTCACCGCCAGGCCCGAGAAGATGGAGGGTCTCCGCCTCATCACCATGGGCTTCAAGGAGAAGTTCCGCAAGCGCGGCTTCGAGGGCGTCCTCTTCGCCGAGGGGCTCGAGAAGGCCCTGGAGATCGGCTACAGGTGGTGCGAGTACTCCTGGATCCTCGAGGACAACGAGCTCACCAAGCGCACCGTCCGCCTCATGGACGCCGACCTGTACAAGAACTACAGGATGTATGAAAAGAGTGTGTAGGTGAGGAGGCCAGGGCGTGAGGGCGTGAGCAGGGGCGCGACGGAGGCCCACCCGTCCCGCTCCCGACCGGGCTCCTCCACCCTCTCTCAGCCTCCGCAGGATCGAAATGAGAGCGGGGCACGGGACATGGATTTCTGGGGATTGTCTGGTGATTGTCTGCCCCCCAGTCCCCTGCGATGATGGGCCGGAAGACGTGGAGATGCTGGTGAACGTGCTCCAGCCCGGGAAAGGAGACAGGAACATGCGAATCTGGATGAAGAGGGATGTGTGGATCGCAGCACTTTCGGGTGCACTCATCTTGGCGCTCTTGCCGTTGACGAACGGTTGCCGGCGGGTTTCGCAGCCCAGGAAACTGGTTCTGGCGTACAACTCCTGGGTGGGTTTCGCACCGATGTTTGTCGCACAGGACAGGGGCTTCTTTCGCAAGGAAGGGGTGGAACTCGATCTCCGCCTCATGGAGGACACCGGAGCAAAAGGGGTTGCACTGAAGAGTGGCGATATCGATGGAGTGGGCACGACCGTCGATTCGTTCGTCATCCAGGCGGGTCGTGGAGTGCCGGGCAAGATCATGATGGCTTTCGATCAATCCAATGGGGCGGATGGGATCGTGGCGATCGAGGAGATCAGGTCCATTGAAGATCTTCCGGGGCACAAGGTGGCCCTCCAACCTGGGTTCGTGGGTCACTTCTTTCTGCTGTACCTGCTTGATGAGGCGGGTATTGAACCGTCTTCTGTGACCATCGAGCCGATGGAGACCGGCGCAGCAGGGGCAGCCTTCGTTGCCGGCAAGGTGGATGCCGCCGTCACGTGGGAGCCGTGGCTCTCCAAGGCCAGGGAGCGGCAGGGAGCGCATGTCCTTGTTTCGAGCAGGGAAGAGCCAGGCGTGATCGTTGACGTGTTCGTGATGCGTCCCGACGTTCTGGCCGAGCGGCGTTCGGATGTTCTCGCATTCATGCGTGGGTGGTATCACGGCCTGGAATACCTTCAATCGCAACCGGACGAGGCCCTCCCCATCGTCGCTCGCGTCCTTCATGCGAACGAGTCTGATGTGAAGGAGATGCTCGAGGGCGTGAAGTTCATGAGCCTGGAGGAGAACCTCCAGTACTTTGGAACTCGGGAAGAGCCCGGGTTCATCGATCACGTTGTGGATGTGGCAGCGCGGGTATGGCGTGAGGCAGGTTTCCTCGAGAGGAAGGTTGACGCTTCCACCATCGTGGACCCGGATCTCCTCACGGAGCTGGAGGCGAGGTGAGCTCTCACCTGCGTGTTTCACCAGGAGGAGGTCAAGGAGCAGGCTCCTGGTACCGTGCCGTCCTGGAGCCGCACCGGCGCATCGCAACGGGAGCTTATGTCGGCCTGGCAGCCGCCAGCTTCGGATTTGTCGTGTTGCTGTGGTCGGTTCTCACCTACGGGAGATTCGTCCAGCCATTCTTTCTGCCCTCGCCCGGGAACGTGGCCACCACGGTGTGGGAGCTCTTCACGACCCAGGGCGTCTGGCCGCACGTTGTTGCCAGCACCTACCGGGTCGTCGTCGGCTGGTTTCTCTCTGCGATCCTGGCAATACCACTTGGTGTGCTCATGGCCTCCTACCATTCCGTGGAGGCCCTGGCGGAGCCGCTGAACGATGTGATTCGCTACATGCCCGTGGTCGCCTTCGTTCCGCTCACCATCCTGTGGCTGGGAGTGGGTGACGAGCAGAAGATCGCCGTGATCTTCCTCGGGACCTTCTTTCAGCTTGTCTTGATGGTTGCGGATGCCGTGAGCAAGGTTCCCCGTTCACTTCTCGAGACTGCTCAGACGCTCGGGGTCGGGAGCCACGAGAGCGTCTGGAAGATCGCACTCCCCGGAGCCTGGCCGATGATCTTTGATCACCTGCGGGTGACCATGGGCTGGGCATGGTCATACCTGGTTGTTGCCGAGCTTGTTGCCTCGAGCCGGGGAATCGGCTTCATGATCATCCAGGCGCAACGTCTTCTCCAGACCCGCGTGGTGATCGCGGGAATCCTGATTGTCGGTTTCCTCGGACTGGCGTTCGACCTCATGTTCAAGCTCCTCACACCGGTGGTCTGTCCATGGAACAGAAGACACTGAAGCTCGCGCTGGAATCCGTTGATTTTCGCTTTGCAGGCGGAATCCATGTCCTGAGGGGCCTCACCTTCGATGTGCGGGAGGGAGAGATCATCGTCATCGTCGGGCCGTCGGGATGTGGAAAGACCACACTCTTGCGTGTCATCGCCGGTCTTCTGCAGCCAACCGCCGGCAGCATCTGGATCTCGCAAGAACGCCACGATGACCTCGGGGAAATTCGAGGGCCGAGTCGTGAACGGGGCATGGTGTTCCAGCAATACACGTCGTTTCCCTGGCTCACGGTGGCAGGAAACGTTCGTTTCGCTGTCAGGCGGGCTCGGGGCGGCGGGGAGAAGATCGAGCAACGGGTTCAGGAGCTCATCGACATGGTCGGACTCACGGGGTTCGAGCACGCCTACCCTGCGCAGATCTCGGGGGGGATGCAGCAGAGAGTGGCGATTGCACGGACCTTGGGTGCCGAGCCGGAGGTGCTGCTGATGGACGAGCCGTTCGGCGCGCTTGATGCCGAGACACGCGGCGCCCTGCAGAACGAGCTCCTCCATCTGTGGCGTCTCACGGGCAAGACCATCATCTTCGTCACCCACGACATCGACGAGGCGCTCTATCTCGGCCAGAGAGTGCTGATCCTCACCAACCGGCCGGCACGGGTCGTCGAGGAGATCACGTTCCCCGCTCGGTATCCGCGGGACCGTTACTCGAAAGAGTTCCTTGAGATGAAACGCCGCTGTCGCAGGATCATCGAGAGGCTCGGCATCACGATCGGGCTGGGCCCGCTGGAGCCGTTTTACTTCCTCTATCTCGGGAAAGAACGCCTGATCCTCGGAGATGGTGTCAAGCTCCGCTTCGGCCTTTCCGATGACGAGATACTGATCCGCTCCCGGTTCGGTGACATCGAGGCCTGTATCCGGCCTGCCGGGAGCGGGCGGCCCCTGCCGGGGTTCGTGGAATGGGCACTGCTGCTCACGTGCGAGGGCATCACGTACGCGCTCTACCTTCGTGAGGACCTGACGGGTGACACCATGTTCCTTCAGACCGTGAACGAGTTTCTCGGAGAGTACAGGGAGCTCGCGGCCGCAGTCAGTGCCCTCTCGATCGAGGACCGGGTCCGGCTGGCGAGGCAGCGGTTCCCCCACTCGGACCGAGACCTGCGGGACATGATCGTATCCACAGAGTTTCCCTCCTCCCATGGGGACCGGACGACGACGGAAGATCCGGCGGCATGCTGACCATTCTCGGCATCAACTCGGCCTATCACGAGAGCGCGGCGGCACTCCTCGTGGACGGCCGATGTGTGGCCGCAGCGGAGGAAGAACGTTTCACGGGAATCAAGCATGCCAAGCGAGCACGCATCGACAATCCCGATGAGCTGCCCGTCCATTCCATGTGCTGGTGTCTCGAACGGGGGGGGCTGCAACTGGATCAGGTGGACGCGATCGCGTTCTCCTTCTCTCCCGGCCTTCGTCGTGCCAACGTGGGAGTCGATGGAGAATCCGGAGCGGAGGGTTGGGGTACCGTCGAGGGCGAGCGGGTATTCGAGGACCACCTGCTTGCCGTGCCACGTCGGCTCTCCGAGCTCGCCTCTTCTGACCTCACGGAACGTTTCTTCTGGGTGGAACACCACCATGCCCACGCCGCCAGCGCCTTCTTTCCTTCGCCATATCCATCGGCGGCGATCCTCAGCATCGATGGAATCGGAGAGGTCACGACCACGTGGCTGGGCCGCGGTGAAGGTATCGACCTGATCAAGGAGGGAGCGATCCGGTACCCCCACTCCCTCGGGCTCCTGTGGGAGAAGATCTCGCTCTTCCTCGGCTTCGACCGGTACGCCGCCGGTACCACGATGGGATTGGCCGCGTGGGGGCGACCGGGGCGGTACCGGCCCGAGATGGAAAGGCTCCTTCAGGTGGACGAGGGCCGGTTCCGGGTGGAAGCGAGCCTCGCTCGGCTGCGTTCGGACTCGTTTGCAGCGCTGGAGGGCCTGTTCGGGATCCCGCGGCGGAAACCTGGGGATCCCCTCGTGCGCGAGCACATGGATGTGGCCGCAGCTCTCCAGGAGGCGACCGAACGGGTGGGAGTGAGCCTCGCGCAATGGCTGCGCGAACGCACGGGAGAAAAGAGCCTCTGCCTCGCCGGCGGGGTGGCGCTCAACTGCCGGATGAACGAGGCCATCGCCCGGGCAGACCTTTTCGAGAGCATCTTCGTGCAACCCGCGGCACACGACGCGGGAACGGCGCTGGGGGCGGCGCTCTGGGTCTGGCACGTTCACCGGAGAGAGGCACGCCGGTGGACGATGAGCCACGCCTTCCTCGGCCCCGCGTTCGAACCTGACAGAGCTCTTGGTGCGCTCGAGCGGTTCCGCGGCCGTCTCCGCTGGGAGACGGTGCGCGATCCCGTCGAGGTGGCGGTGGAGCGGCTTGCGGGTGGAGAATGCATCGGGTGGTTCCACGGACAGCTGGAGTTCGGGCCGCGGGCGCTGGGCAACCGCTCGATCCTGTGTGACCCCAGGCAGGATGGGGCTGCCCGGCGCCTCAACGAGCGCGTGAAGCGGCGTGAGTGGTTCCGGCCGTTCGCCGGCTCGTTCCTGACGGAGGAAGCTGGAGGCTGGCTGGACCTGGCGGGCGAGCACCCCGCGTACCGGTACATGACGATGACAGCCGCCATGCGGTCAGGAGAGCTCCCCGGGGTGACCCATCGCGACGGCACATGTCGTCCCCAGCTTGTCACCCCGAAAGGCTTCACCTCTCTGCGCGCGGTGCTGGAAACGTTCCGTGACGCCGCGGGCGTTCCTGCCCTGCTGAACACATCGCTCAACCTCAGGGGCCGGCCGCTGGCCGGGCCCCCCTCGGCCGCGCTCCGCTGTCTCCTGGACAGCGAGCTCGATGCCCTGGTGATCCCTCCGTACCTGGTGGAAAGGACATGAGCTCCATGAATAGTGACGAGACACCCGGATTCGAGCTGTCGGGCGGCCCCGGACAAGACCCTGGCGTGGAGGTCCTGTGGGAACGGCTCCCCAGGCCCCTGTACCCCGGTGGCCCGCTGCAACGGGTCATGATCCTGGTGGCCGACAGGATGTGCGGGTGGGCCGCCGAGCGCGGACCTTGCACCATGTGTCCCTTCTGGGGTGGCTGGTGGCCCCATGAAGCCGAGGGTGCTGAACACCCTGAGGAGAAGAACGGGAATGGCAGCGATACCGAAGCAAGAAAGGCGGCGCGGGAGGATCGCCTGCCGGAGCAGCTCCGGCAGCGGCTCGAGGCGCGGGAGGATCGCCTGCTGGAGCTGCTCCGCCAGCGGCTCGAGACGTGGAATCCGGGGCCGGAGGCGGAGAGCTGGCGGAGCGAGGGAGACTTCGGTCCCTGGGTGGAGCTCGACATCTTCATCGGAGGTTCATTCCTCAACGAGAAGGAGGTCTCGGCCAGCCTGGCGGAGCGCCTGCTGCGGGCCGCGGTGAACGGCGTGAGGGCTCACGGCTACGAGGTCACCGACGTGCTCGTGGAGACGCTGCCGGAGTACACGGTGGAGAAACCCGAGGACCCGAGCGCGGACCCGAGCCCGGATCCGAGCCGGGCCCTCGAGCGTGTCAGGAGTGTGGTCGAGAAGCTTGCCGTTCCCCTCGAACCCGGCAGTGTTGCCGAGCGGGTCCTGGGATGGGCCGTCTCGGGAGGGGCCGACCTGTCCGGTGAAGAGCGGTGGCACGTCACCAGGATGCTTCGCGAGACCGTCGCGGGCGCTCCGGGTGGCGACAGCGTCCGCGAGGCGCTGCGCGGGCTCCTGAAAGCTGCCTTCGCGTGGGACCCCGCCGGGACGACGGAGGCCCCACACGGCCAGACTGAGAGTGGGGACACGGGCTCATCGGGTGACGGGGACTCCTTCTCGGTGAACGCCACCAGGTGGGCCGGGGAGATCGGCGACAAGAGCTGCACCCACGACCGGTGGTGCCGGACCTGGCGGCAGGTGGTGGAGGCGCTCGTCCCCCTGGCCGTCCGCGAGGAGCCGGATCCGGATTGTGGTGAGAACGGCCACGACTCCAGTGGCGAGGGAGAGGCGCCTCCCGGGAAAGATGCCGGGAGCGCGCTCGAGCTGCGTCTCCCCCACCTCTGGGTGGCGCTCGGTCTCGAGTGCCACGATAATGACGATGACAATGACATCCGGTTCGAGAAGCTCAACAAGGCGCCCGTCACCAGGAAACGTGTGACCCAAGCGTTCGAGGTGTTGCGCGGGAAACACATCGGTGCGATGGTCTACCTCCTCGTTGCTCCCCCGGGCCTGAATGAGAGTACGGCGGCGCTCGAGGACCTTGAGAAAGCGATTGCCTTCGTCGAGAATGAGGCTGGCAACATGCGCTGGCACGTTCGGTTCGGCCCGGTGATGGTGCGCGAGGGGTCGACCGTGGCCATGATGTTTCGGCGCGGGGAGTACACGCCGCCCCCGCTCGAGCTCCTCTTCGAGGCATGGTTCAAATGGCGCACGAATCCGCGTGTCAGCCTCGTCTACTCCGAGGAGGGGACCGGCTGGCTGTGGAAGCCGGACATGGAGTTTCCTGACCTGGGAAGCCCCCGGAAGCTCCGCTTCCTCGACGACCTGGCCGTCGTGATGGAGGCCGTCGACTACCTGCTGGAGGAGTTTCCCCTCCGCTTCTATCAGCTCTTCGTGCGTGCCGATTCCATGCCCGAGCCATGCCCGCCCTCGAAGGATGAAAGGGACCTGCCGAGCGGAAAGAAGCTCCTGGATCTCCGGCGTCGCCTGCGGATCCTCGAACGTGCAGGGCTCGTGGAGAGGCGGGGTACGATCCTCTCACCCAGGGTGGCGGTGGTCCCCCGCTTCATGTCCGGCGGGAAGGACGATGGCGCCCCCCCCTCCAAGAA
>Ga0256835_1000157_pt1 | contig 55904 bp, 46 predicted proteins | sample PIR30metaG_FD_185972 | JGI IMG/M metagenome (GOLD analysis project Ga0256835, IMG submission 185972) | Hydrothermal vent microbial communities from East Pacific Rise, Pacific Ocean - PIR-30 | ecosystem: Environmental > Aquatic > Marine > Hydrothermal vents | place: Pacific Ocean: East Pacific...
GCGCCTGTGTAGCCTTCTGTTTTCTTTGCTATTTCTTTGAGGTCTACGTCTTCTGCGAGTGGCATGCGCCTAGTGTGGACCTTGAGTATCTCGAGCCTGGCCTCCTCGTCGGGCGGAGGAACATAGATAACCCTGTCAAACCGCCCAGGCCTAAGCAACGCAGGATCAATAATATCAGGCCTATTAGTAGCAGCGATGACTACTACGCCCTCTAGGCGCTCCAGGCCGTCCATCTCGGTGAGGAGCTGGCTTACCACGCGCTCGGTTACGCCTGAGTCAGTTGTCACGAGGCCCCTCATCGGGGCGATACTGTCTATCTCGTCGATGAAGACGACGCTCGGCGCAACCTGTCTAGCCTTACGGAAGAGCTCCCTGATGGCTCGCTCGCTCTCGCCGACCCACTTACTGAAGACTTCTGGGCCCTTTATGCTCACAAAGTTTGCCTCGCTCTCCGTCGCCACGGCCTTGGCTAGGAGCGTCTTACCCGTGCCGGGCGGGCCGTAGAGCAGGATACCCTTAGGCGGGTCGACACCGATTTTCTCGTATGCGTCTGGGTACTTCAGAGGCCACTCCACGGTCTCGCGGAGCTGCTGCTTCACATCGTGGAGGCCGCCGATGTCGTCCCAGCGGACGGCGGGAACCTCGACCTCTATCTCCCTGAGCGCGCTAGGCGTTATCTCGCGGTAGGCGTTCATGAAGTCGTCCATCGTCACCTTGAGGCTCTCCAGGACCTCCACGGGTATCTCTTCCCGCTCCAGGTCTATCTGTGGGAGTATGCGGCGCAACGCCTTCATGGCTGCCTCCCTGCAGAGCGCCGCTATGTCGGCTCCAACGTAGCCGTGTGTTATCTCGGCCAGCTTCTCGAGGTTAACGTCGTCGGCCAGCGGCATGTTCCTCGTGTGGACCTTGAGTATCTCGAGCCGGCCCTTCTTGTCGGGGACGCCTATCTCTATCTCGCGGTCGAAGCGGCCCGGACGGCGGAGCGCGGGATCTATAGCGTTGGGCCTGTTCGTGGCACCTATGACTATCACGTCGCCGCGTGTCTCGAGCCCGTCCATCAGCGCCAGGAGCTGTGCGACGACGCGTTTCTCCACCTCGCCGGTGACCTCCTCGCGGCGCGGCGCTATCGCGTCTATCTCGTCGATGAATATTATTGCGGGGGCGTGCTCCTTCGCCTCCTGGAATATGTCTCTGAGCTTCTGCTCGCTCTCGCCGTAGAACTTGCTCATTATCTCGGGACCATTTATCGGGAGGAAGTAGGCGTCCGTCTCGTTCGCCACGGCCTTGGCTAGGAGCGTCTTACCCGTGCCGGGCGGGCCGTAGAGCAGGATACCCTTAGGCGGGTCGATGCCCAGCCGCTTGAAGAGCTCGGGGTGCTTGAGGGGGAGCTCGACGAGCTCCCTTATCTTCTGCTTCGCCTCCTCGAGGTCGCCTACGTCGTCGTAGGTTATCCTAGGTATCCTCCCGAGCTCCAGGGGGTGGTCTATGATCTTGACATGTGTCTTCTCGGTTATTATGACAGGCCCCCTCGGCTTGACGTTGACAACGGTGAAGTGTATCATCTGCCCTAGGACCGGCACCTGTATCACGTCGCCCTCTACGACCGGCCTGTCGAGGAGCCTCTTCTTGACGTACGCGATGAAGTTCTCATCTATCGAGAGCTGCATGTTCACGGGCGCCAGGCGTACAAGCGTCGCGGGCTTCACCTCAACCTTCCTTACACGCACCTTCTCCCCTATGCTGACGCCGGCGTTCTTACGCGTCCAGCCGTCCATCCTGATGATCCTCTTACCCCTGTCCTCCGCGTAGCCCGGCCAAGCTATGGCGACTGTCTTGCGCTTCCCCTCTATCTCAACGACGTCGCCAGCGTTTATACCGAGCTCGGCCATGACCTCCTCGTCTATGCGCACGCGGCCTCTGCCGACCTCGTGCTGCCTTACCTCATATACTCTCAGCTCAACCTCTTTTGTCTCCTTATCTTTCACCACTATCGGCCCCCTTAGAAAATGGCTATAGACTTCATGACAGAGCAGGTTTAAAACTTAACGCGCGCTGAGCCCTATGCGCTAGGCAACGAAAAGTTTAACCGAGCTTCCCGTGTAGATAGTCGGCGATACCCGTGAAGGTAGAGGAGGGAAGCTTCGTACTAGTATCGTATACAGCCTGGGTTCTCAACGGCGAGGAGAAGGTGATAGACACAACCTTCGAAGAAGTAGCCAGGGAGGCCGGCATTTACCGCGAAGGCACGGTCTACGAGCCGGAGCTAGTTATAGTGGGCGAGAACTTCCTCCTAGAGCCCGTGGAGAAGGCCCTGATAGGGATGGAGGAGGGTGAGGAGAAGGAGATAATACTCGAGCCCAAGGACGCCTTCGGGGAGAGAGACCCGAAGAAGATAAGGATCCTCTCGGCGAGAGAGCTTGTCAGAAGGAACATAATCCCGAGGGTGGGCGAGGAGGTCGAGATAAACGGGCAGAGGGGGCGCATAATCCGCGTGGGGGCCGGCAGGGTTGTGATAGACTTCAACCACCCCTATGCCGGCAGAAGGGTGAAGTTCAGGGTAAAGGTTGAGAAAATCCTCACCGAGCTCTCCGAGAAGCTCGCGGAGCTCTTCCACAGATGGTTCCGCGGGATACCTCGGGGCGAGATAAAGGCCAGCGTCGAGGACGGGAACGCCACGCTGGAGACACCCGTCACAATCCTCGGCTACGAGGGGGCCCACATACTGATACAGGGGTTCGTCAGGGACGTGGAGAAATACCTAGAGGAGATAAAGAAAGTGGACATAGTTATAGCCCTCGAGGTCAGGAGGCCTGAGAGCGAGACCGGCGGGGCCGGCGAGGCCTCCGAGCACGCCGAGGCGGCCGGCGGCGAGACTCCCTCCTCCGAGGAGCACGCTGAGCCCTCTCAGGCTGCCGGCGGGGCTGGCGAGTAGGTGCCTCGGGGAAAACCCTCATCCATAGCTCCCTTTTTGGCGGCTCAACTATCTCTGCCTCCACCACGGCGAGCCCTCTCGGGAGCTTCGCGACTACTCGTCTTATAACCGCCTTCTCCCCCTCCAGTATATACGTGGGACTGCAGTGGGCATTGTGGCGGCGCGCCTCCTCCTCGTCACATGTCCTCGGCCGCCTATATGTGATCGTCATCCCCTCGACGGCGATGGAGGTGGGGACTATGAGCCTTACAGGCAGCTCCTCAACTTCGACGACATACATCTCCTCGCTGAGAAGCGGGCACCTGTTCCTATGCTGCCTCACCTTCAGCACCTTATAGCGCGCCCCCGGCCTAAGATTGCCTATGCAGACGTTGAAGAGGCTGCAGTGCACGCACCGCTCAGAGGCGTAGGGCGAAAACTCTATACCCTCCTTTGCCATGACCTCGGTGAGCATGGACACAGTTCTCCTAGCCATGGTAGCGCCCCGTACGGATATACAATCGGGTTATTAGTGTAGTAACGGCGGCAACAATATAATAGTTGAGCTATCCTTCATTCCGTGAATGCTCATGCATGCTGCACGCAGCCCCTCGAGAGAAGAGGTCCTCGAGAAGGCCTTTAAGGGTACAACCACGGTGGGCATCGTCGGTGAGGGCTATACAGTACTCGCGACCGACCGGCGCGCTACGAGCGGCTACTTCATAGCCAGCAAACACGCCAAGAAGATAGCGGAGATAGATCGCCACGTAGCTGTAACGATTGCCGGCACAGTGGGCGACGCCCAGCAGCTCGTCGAGAGGCTCAGAGCCGAGGCGAGGCTCTACAGGGTCGAGATGGATGCGCCTATACCTATTAGGAGCCTGGCGACTCTCGCATCGCTCATACTCTTCCAGAACAGGCCGATGCTGCTCGTCCAAATGCTCGTCGGCGGCGTCGACGAGAAGGAGGGGGCGACGCTCTACAGCGTCGACTGGCTCGGCACCGTCACAAGAGAGAAGTATGTCGCGACCGGCTCTGGGACACCCTTCGCGGTGGCTATCATAGAGAGCGAGTACAGGGAGGGGCTCGGGGAGGAGGAGGCTGTGAGGCTTGCCGTGAAGGCCGTGAGGGCCGCCATACAGAGGGATCCTGGGAGCGGCGAGGGGGTCGACGTCGCGGTCGTCAAGGGTGACGGCATAAGATTTATTAGAGGAGAAAATATCTCCCTCTAATGTTGGTATAGGATTTTTCCGATAAACGGATTGTACGCTAGTTGAGTGGCTGAAATATGGTGATGCTAGCTTGGAGAGCCTTGTCAAGGCCGCAGCCGAGATAAGAGAGGTGATATTCGAGCTCATACCCCCGGAGGCCGAGGTCACAAAGGTTGACTTTGAGGGGCCCAAGATAGCCATCTATACGAGGAAGCCGCACCTATTCCTGCAGAACAACGGCGAGCTAGTTAAGAAGGTTGCGAAGGCTCTGAAAAAGCGTGTAATAGTACGTGGCGACCCGGACACGAGGCTTGACGAGAAGGAGGCCGAGAGGATCATCAGGGCCCTCATCCCCTCTGAGGCCTCTATACAGGACATATACTTCAACATAATAACCGGTGAGGTCGAGATAGAGGTCCTCTACCCGGAGAAGGTGGCGCAGAGCATCCTATACGAGATCCTCGCCAAGACGCTGTGGCACCCGAAGCTCGTGAGGAAGCCGCCCCTAAGCAGCAGGACCGTGAAGGAGATACGGGCGCTCTACCGCTCCTACGCCGAGGAAAGGCTAAGGTTCCTCAGAAACCTGGGGTACCGGATCTACAGGAAGCCGCTCTTCGAGAACAAGTACGTTCGTATAGTCGCGCTAGGAGGATTCCAGGAGGTTGGGCGGAGCGCAATACTTGTGCAAACACCGGACTCCAATATTCTCCTCGACGCCGGGATAAAGCCTACATCCAACGGCGACGAGCTACCCTTCTTCGACCTGCCGGAGTTTAACGTCGACGAGCTGGACGCAGTAGTGATCACACATGCCCACCTGGATCACTGTGGCATAGTGCCCTACCTCTACAAGTACGGCTATAGGGGCCCCGTGTATATGACGGAGCCCACCCTACACCTAGCGAAGCTTCTCTACGAGGATTACCTGAAGATCGCTGAGAGGGAGGGAAAAAAGGCGCCCTACGGTATGCGCGACGTGGCAGCCACTCTCCTGCACGCCTACACCCTGAGCTACGGCGAGGTGACGGACATCTCGCCTGACACGAAGCTGACGCTCTACAGGTCCGGCCACATAATAGGCTCGGCGCTCGCACACCTGCATATAGGCGAGGGGCTTCTCAACATCGTGTACACCGGTGACATAAAGTATGCGAACACGATGCTCCTCGAGAGAGCGCATACAAGGTTCCCACGCGTAGAGGTGCTGATAATAGAGTCCACCTACGGCGGCAACGATGACCGGCTCCCCGACGAGAAGGAGGCACAGCTTCAGCTCGCCCAGATAGTGAAGAGGACGATCGACAGGGGCGGCGTGGTGCTTATACCCGTCCTGGCTATAGGCAGGGCGCAGGAGATCCTCTTATCGCTAAGTAGCTCGATACGCATGGGGCTTCTACCCGAGATACCGATATTCATCGAGGGAATGATAAACGAGGTGTCGGCGGTGCATACCGCGTTCCCGGAGTACCTTTCCCCCAGGATTAGGGGCATGATATACCGCGGCGAGAACCCCTTCACCGCGGAGAATATACACATAGTCAGGAACGAGAATCGGGAGGACATTGTCAGCCACAGGCCCTCCGTGATACTAGCAACCTCCGGCATGCTGACGGGCGGCCCTGTCCTAGACTATCTCCGCATACTGGCCCCAGACGACAAGAGCAGCCTGGTCTTCGTCAGCTACCAGGTGGAGGGTACCCTGGGCAGGCGTATACTCCAGGGGCTACGGCAGCTCACATTCACCGACGAGAGGGGGAGGAAGATCGTCAGGGAGATAAGGATGGAGATCCACAGGGTTGAGGGGTTCTCGGGGCACAGCGATAGGCCGCAGCTTGCACGCTACGTGAGGCACATATCGCCCACGCCGCGTCACATAATACTCGACCACGGCGAGCGGAACAAGATACGGGAGTTCAGGGGGTTCCTCAACTATATAAAAAGGAAGAATAACCTGGGATTCGACGTATTGACGCCGCAGAACATAGAGGCTGTGAGGCTATACTAGGTACTAGAAGAGCTTCATGAGCAGATCCCAGAGGTCGTCGCCAGCGTAGTGTATATTCCTCACAGCCTTCCCACGCCTCGAGGACTCTATACAGTTGCCGTCCATGAGGGCCTTCCCCACGGCGAAGACCCGGCCCTTCTCCTCGTCGGCGACGAGCACCTTTACGCCCTTCTCGACCACGCCCTCGACCCTTGTGATGCCGGGGACCATGACATCCGCCCCGTTCAGTATGTGGGGTACAGCGCCAGCGTCAACATATATTCGGGGCAGGCCGGGGTCCACGTTCAGCCTGTATATCAGTAGGAGCGTGGGGTATACCTCGTCACCGAGGAGGAAGAAGGCTGGAACCCCGTCCACGAGTATAAGCTCTTCAACTTTCGGGTGCCGCAGCTTCGCGACCTCCACGTTCTCGCTTCCGCTGAGTATCTCTGCCGCCCGCGCACCCAGCTCGTCCGCTATCTTGGCGGCCAGCTGTCTGCGCTCCTTCTTGCTTATCCTATATCGTGACACCAGCAAGGACTTCTGGTCCTTCACGGCTCACACCCTCCACTATATAGTAGGATATTACACCCTCCTTATCAACAACCGCCATCACCAGCTCCCTCCCGCTCTCAAGGGCTCTTCGGAATAGATCCTCGAAGAGGGGGAAGCCTAGCCTTATACCTTCCCTCACAACACGCACTAGCAGCCTCCTCACGCGCTCCTTCTTCTTCCAGTCCACCAGGATCTCCTCGTCCTCCACCCCGGGCTTAGCGACGAGCGCCCTGTTACGCAGGTCGCTGTACACGTTTAATATGGTCCAGAACTCGGGGTTCTCCTCAGCCCCCATCCTAACGAGATCCCAGAAGCCTGCACCCTCCACCACCAGGAAGCCCCTATACACCAGGTAGGCGGCCTCCACGAGTTTTAGCCTCAGAGCGCCGCCGAGCATTATGCCGTAGCCCTTGCCGTAGAGAAACTCCGCCTCCTCCCCCTCCTCCACGAGAACGTAGCCGTCTCTCAGCCTCCCCCTGGCGACTATAGCCTTCTTTTCCGATCCCTCGACGCTACCCGACACAGTGTGAGAAGAAAATAGTGTATAATTATCCCTTTCCCAGCCTACCCGAGGAAGAGGTCGACCAGGTATAGGGCGGCGGGTATGGTGAGGTTGTCGACGTCCGCCGGGCTCACCGCCTCCACAATAGTCGCTACCACGCCGAGCAGCGCGAGCCTGTATATCTCGGCGGCCGTGGGCAGTCTCCAGAACACCAGGATGTAGAGTAGTATGGAGCCGAGCAGGCCTGCGACGAAGACCGCTATGGTGCCCTCAACGGTTTTCTCCCTGCCTAGCAGCTTGTACTTGTGTTTACCCCACTTCTTGCCGACATAGGGTGCTATGCCGTCGCCCCATCCGAGGTAGCCCATGATGGCGACGCCTATGAACTTCATGAAGAGGAACACGCCGACGAACATCATCGAGATCGTGAAGAAGAGGGGGCCTTTGAGCAGCTCGCGTGGGTCACCTGTTCTCGTCATAGTCTTTACCGCGGGGTCGTCGGGGCTGCCCTTGAGCCCCTTCTGGAGGAACATTAGGAACCACAGGAAGGCCACGGCGATGTTGAAGACATAGCTCCATCCGTCGCTGGGGTCCATGAGGGGCCACACCCATATCCAGCTACCAGCGGCGATGTGTATCACTTTTCTCGAGAGGTCGGGTGGGAAGCCCTTGGAGACTAGCTTGTTCATCAGCGCTATAATCGTGTTAATGTAGAGTAGCGGCAGCACTATGCCTATAGCGGCGTTCCACAGCCATACTGGCTGGAAGAGTGCTTTCATCGCCTAGGGAAATAACACGGGGGGATTTAGACTTTTTCAGTAGTAAACTTGGCCCATCGTCGTAGCCAGGGCCGGCTACCCCCTTATCCTTGTGAACACCCCCAGCCTCCCCTCGACGAGATCCACCAGCGAGTGGGGAGTCAGGCCGTTCGCGATGTACACCTCGCCTCCCCGCTCCAGGAAGCCTCTGTGGCGGAGAACCTCGGCGAGCTTCCCCTTCATACCCCCGCTGACATCTATGGGCGTGCTGCCTCCCACGTCCGAGAGTATCTGCTCGAGCTCTCTGAGTGAGAGCTCCTTGACTATTTCTCCTCCCTTAGCGTCGCGGTATACACCGTCCACGTCTACGAGGAATATAGCCTTCGAGGCGTTAAACCTCTCCGCTAGGAGCATGGTCAGCTGGTCCGCCGAGCACACGCTCATGCGGAGCCTGTCGCTCTTGTCGGCCACCATGTCACCCGACATTACGGGTACAAACCCGGTCTCGAAGAATCTGCGCATCGCGGCATCATAGAACTCGACTATACGGCCGTTATCCTGGTATGCGATGCTGCTGGGGTAGAACATGACAACGGGTACGGCGGCCTCCTCGAAGAGGCGTAGCAGGGGAACCCTTATAAGCTCGTTTACCCTGTTCTGGGCCTCTGTCAGCGCGAGGAGCTTCCCGGGAGAGTCTACGCCCTTGTGCAGCCCGTGCTTGCCCACTATCATGTGACCCACGGTGCCTACGCCGTGCGTGAGTATCACCCTGTAGCCCTTGTCGAGGAGATATCTCACGTCGCTAGCTATCCCCCTTACCACCTCCCTGCGCAGCTCCATGCTCATCGTCTTCTTGTCGGTGAGCACTGAACCCCCGATTTTCACGACCATCGTCTCCATACAGAGGCATTATCGGCGGGTAGGCGGATATTTGTTCCGGAGCATACATGTATTATGGGGCGCGATGAGAAGCGGTGGTGTCATGGAGGAAACTCCTGCACATAGGCACAGGCTACATGCGCCGCGGCGAATAGATTTCGGGCTTATAACGGTCAGCACCTCCAGGTACGAGGCGCTTGCTAGGGGCGAGGAGCCCCCGGAAGACGTCTCATACAGCATAGCGAGGAGTCTCGTGGAGGCTGCTGGCCACAGAGTGGTGTACTATAGGATAGTTCCAGACCGCCATCTCGACATAGTGGCGGCGGTTATGGAGGCCTCTGGGCGGGGGGCCCGGGTCGTCGTGACGATGGGCGGCACAGGCCCCGCCAGGAGCGACGTAACTGTCGAAGCCTTGAGACCCCTCTTCAGGAAGGAGCTCGAGGGGTTCGGCTGCATCTTCCGCATGCTAAGCTACTCCGAAGCCGGTAGCGCCGCGTACCTCTCGAACGCTACAGCCGGGCTTGTAGGGGATGTACTCGTCTACCTGTTGCCTGGGAGCCCGGGCGCGGTCCGCATGGCCTTCGAGAAGCTTATACTGCCCGAGGCGGGGCATATACTCGGCATTGCCGGGCGATAGCTATGGGGAAGGATGTTAGGATGGTCGATATCAGCGGAAAAGAGGCCGTTGTACGCATTGCAAGGGCGCGCGGGGCGATAAGGCTGAGGAGGGAGACTGTTAAGGCCATCCTTGAAGGTAGGGTCCCAAAGGGCGACGTATACTCCGTTGCACGCGTAGCCGCTATACTGGCCGTAAAGAGGACCTGGGAGATAGTCCCCCTCTGCCACCCCATACCTATATCCTCGGTCGACGTCGCCATTACCGCTGGGGAGAAACGGGTCGAGGTGGAGGTGACGGTGAAAACCGTCGCGAAGACCGGCGTTGAGATGGAGGCTCTGACAGGTGTCACGGCGGCGCTACTAGCTATATGGGACATGGTTAAGGCACTCGAGAAGGACGAGGAGGGCCAGTACCCCTATACTAGGATAGAGTATGTCCGAGTGGTGGAAAAGATTAAGGGGAGCCCCCGCCGGGCCTAGTCATCCTCTTACTGCCTAGAACCCAGTATTCGCCGTCTTCCCTGCGCTCAAGCTTCCACACGTAGGGCTCGTGCTTTACGCGCTCGAGAACCCTGGCTAGTGTTTCTATCGCCTCCTTTCTACCCTTGGAGACCACGGCTATATAGAGTACCGGCTCTCCAGGCCTGGCGAGGCCCTTCTTGTGGTAAATATATACCCCCTTTACGCCGCCGCGCTCGGCCTCCTCCCTAGCTATCTTCTCGAGTATCCTCGAAGCCTGGGGGTCGTATACCTCATAGTAGAGGGATTCGACGCGCTTACCCTCGATGAGGCCCTTGACGACACCCACGAAGACCGCTACAGCACCCGTCTCCTCGTCGGCGAGGCTGAGCGTAGCCTCGAGAAGTTTCGAGGGCTCAACCCTCTCCACGAAGGCCTGCCCTCCCCCGCCGGCGGCGGGGGGCATCAGCACAACCGTGTCCCCCTCCATTAGACGCCTGTCCGGGCCTGCAGGCTCGTCGTTCACAAGGACTATTACACCCTCCTCCTCGGCGAAGTCCTTGAAGCCGGGGCACCGCTTCGAGAGTAGCTCGAGCAGCTCCCCGACGGTCTCGCCGCTGAACTCTATCTCCTCTTCCTTCACCCCGCAGATGTCGCGGAATATTGAGAGGAAAACTAGTTTAACCCTCACCCTCCCCAGCCTCCCTGACGAGCTCGTATACGAAGTGCTTGAACATCTCGATATCCTCCAGGTAGACGAACTCTCCCTGCGCGTGTATGTTAGTGTTTGACCGTATAGTGCCGAAGGCTATTACATCCATGCCGTACTCGTCGAAGTGTGACCCATCGTTGCCTCCAAGCTCGGCGGCTATCCTCGCCTCCCACGGCAGGCCGGCCTTTCTATACGCAGCCGCGGCCGCCGCGACGGCCTCATTTACGAACTCCTTGTTCCGAGTATACCAGCCCTTCTGCTGGGCGACTACCTCCAGCTCTGCCTGGACGCCGAGCCTGGCTATGGCCGATGAGAAATACGAGTAGAGCTCCCGAACCGCCTCCTCCACATCCTCCTCCGGTATGAGCCTCATATCGAAGCCAGCCCACGCCTCACCGGGCACACGGTTATGCTTCTCAGCCTCAGTCTCCGGGAGCTTAAGTATGTTAACCGTGAAACGCCCCCACACATAGGGGAGCGGGCTGCCCGGCGGCGGGGGGAGGGTAGAGAGCTTTGCGCCCCTGGCAGCCTTGAAGGCGAACATCTCGTAGACCAGCCTTACAAGGTCTTCCGCGGCGTTCCTCGTCGCATGAGGGTATCCCGCGTGTCCCGCCCTGCCCTTAACCTTCATCCAGCCTTCGACTACTCCGCTGGCGCCGACCGAGACATACTCTGAGCCCGCATCGACTATTATCACGCGGTCCCACCTGTAGCCCTCCTCGAGCAGGGCCCTTATGCCGTGGCCGCCCACCTCCTCGTCACCCGTGACAACTGCCACGGGGTTGTAGCGTAGCACAGGCTTCTCCTCTGCCAGCATAACCAGGCCGGCTAGAGACCCGACTATACCCGACTTGTCGTCGGCGGCGCCTCTGCCATAGATCTTTCCGTCGCGCACGACGGGCTCGTAGGGGTCCATCTCCTCCCCGTCAACCACCCAGGGCCCCTTCGCGGGTACAACGTCATAGTGTGAGACGAGGGCCAGGGACGGCTTATTGCTTGGAGGGTCTGGGAGCGAGATGATAAGCGTGGGCACTTCCCCGCCTAGGAGGTCGATCCACTCGACCTTCAGCCCGTGAGCCTTAGCGATCTCGGCCACCGCCTCGGCGGCTTCCCTATAATTCTTCCTCACTATGCCCTCTTTACCATAGCTCGACTCGGAGGGTATCGCCACCAGCCTCTTTAGGGCTTCAACAATGTCTAGCGGCATGCAGCTTCACACAATTTTTACGCCGTCGGCGCCTATTTGCTTATCCCACCCTCGCCGAGCCTATATACGAGGAACCCGGCCTCCTCGGCCCTGCCCCTATCCACTATCCCCCTTGCGTCCACGACGACCGCCGCGCGAACCCCCCCTCTATATAGGAGCTCGGCGAACTCCCTATAGCCCGAGAGGACGAGAACCGCATCCACCGATTCTCCACCCCACTTAGCTACGCCGAGCCTCCCATAGTCCTCCTCCAGCGCCGCTGGCTCATAGGCATAGAGTATGGCGCCCATCTCCCGTAGCTCACGGGCTATGGGGATCGCCGGCGACATGAAATACTCCCTAACGTGGGGCCTATAGGTGAGCCCGACCAGTAGAACACGGCTGCCCTTCACGGGCTTGCCGACCTCGTTCAGCGCCCTGGTCAAGAGGGAGACCGCGTGTCCCGGCATGGCATCGTTTACGCGCCTCGAGGCGTCCAGCACCCTCGCCTCAAAGCCCCGGCGGAGCGCATCGTACATAACGAACCTCGGGTAAACGGGGATACAGTGCCCCCCCACGCCTGCCCCCGGCTTGTGCAGGTGGCAGTAGGGCTGCGTGTTGGCGGCCTCTATCACCTCCCAGACGTCGAATCCGGCTTGCTCAGCGTAGAGCGCGAGCTCGTTGGCCAGGGCGATGTTCACGTAGCGGTAGATGCCCTCGAAAACCTTGACCGCCTCCGCCGCGACACTGCTGGAGACCCTCACGATACCCCTCTTGTTGACCGCGGAGTAGAAGCCGGCGGCGGCCTCTAGGGCTGCCTCGCTGTCGGATCCTAGAACCTTGGGGTAGCTCTCGGTGATGTCTCTAAGCATCCTACCGCTACTTGTGCGCTCCGGCGCGTGGACGACGCCGAAGTCGACGCCATGTGCGAGCCCACTCCTCTCCTCCAGTAGACGGGAAACCCTCCTCGTAGTTCCTAGCGGGAGCGTCGTCTCAATAGAGACCAGATCCCCCTTCTCAAGGCCTAGGGATATCTTCTCCGCGACGTCGAAGAGTATGTCAAGCCTAGGCCGCATATCCTCGTAGACAGTGACGGGTACGGCTACAACGTAGACATCACCCTCCTCCACAGCCCCCCTCCAATCCGTGGTCGCCCTAAGCCTACCCTCCTCCACCAGGGAGGGTATGAGCTCGCTAAGCCCGGGCTCGCCGGCTAGCGGGTTCTCACCCATATTTATGCTGTCGACGAGCTCCCTGTTCACATCGACCCCTACCACTCGCGCACCGGCCCGGGCTATGGCCACCGCAAGCGGCAAGCCGAGCTTCCCGAGGCCGAACTGTACGACCGTGACTGAGCCCTCCTCCACTGCTCTTCGCGCAGCCTCCTCCGAGAGTCCTAGAAGCTTCACCTAAACCGTCACCAGGATAGATGGGCTACGCCGGGTTAATGCCGTTTTTGGTTAGGGGCGCAACGATTTATGGTGCGCACCCTGTATCACTGTTAGGGCCGTATGAGCGGGAGAGAAGAGAAGGGCATAGCGGAGTTCGCCAGGAAGATGGCGGAAGTAGAGGAGAGGCTGAGGAGCTATATCGGCCCACTGACAAGGCGTATAGAGGGGGACGTAATCTCCCCCTCCTCATACATCGACGGGAGCTACGTCTGCGTCGAGCGTAGAGGATGCGTCTACACCATGCTCTCCGCGGCGTCGGTTATGGTTAAAAACGAGAAGGGTGCAGCCAGGATGGGGCTCCCCGGCAAGGAGAGGCCTCTATCCACCATCCTGTTCCCGAAGAAGTATCACGAAGTCAGAGCCTCGAACCTGATGAGGATCATGGAGACGCTGGCTGGGCTCTGGGAGCTACGCGATGGAGCTAAGCTGATAGTAATGGATGGGAGCTACCTTACACTACTCCTGGCACCCTACAACGTGCATCTAGAGAGAATCGGCTGCAGCTCCACGGAACCAGGAGAAAACAGCTACGAGCGGTTCGAGGAGGCTGTTGCGGAGATAGGGGGAGGCAACGTCGAGAGCTACTACAGGGCTGTGAAAGCCCTGCTGGAGCTGCACGAGCGGCTCGCCACTAGCCGTAGCAGCGTGCTGGACACGCTGTGCGCGGCGCTGCGCCTCTCCCTGGCACTCCTTATAGGCGCCTCGAAGATACTCCTCTCCGAGGCCTCGGCGAAGGGGGTACCGGTGCTCTGGGTTTCAAAGGACACCGACAGCTACCTGCTTATGCGCTCCGCCGGGATAGAGGAGCTATTCAACGACATAGTGACACTCGACGAGATCTGGCTGGACGACGAGAGAGTCTACGTAATACTGAACCCTGTGGCGCCTGTCACGAGGATACCGTCAGGCATCAAGGATCTACCTGTTATAGAGGAGTTCTACAGAGACTGGGGGACATATGTAGCTGTCTACGCCAAGCTTAGCAGGTTTGGCGCTCCACTGCAGGTTACACTGCCGCAACGTGCAGCCAGCCGTGTAGACGACGCCCTGGCGACCCTGAGCAGGCTGAGCAGCCGTAAATACGGCTACCCTGCACCACTTATACAGGTGCACCACCTGGCAGCCCTAAACAGGGAATTAGCCGAGAAGATAGCCAACAGCCTGTGGGCCAGGGCCAGCGGCGGGCTCAAAGCGCTGCTTGCCCCCAAAGGCCGGATCCTCTACGGGCTACCCGGGTGATTATGGATGGGTGGTGTCGAGGTAGGCCAGGTAGTAAGCGTCTATGGGAGAAACACTGTCAAGATAGCAGTGCCAGAGGATAAGCTCCCCCTTGTCTCGCGCCACGGAACATACCTGAGGCTCGAGGACGTCGAGGGTAAACCGCTATACGCCATCACGGTAGGATACTATATGAGAGACGAGATATACACTAGCGCCGGCATCATAGAGGCCGAGGGCTACGCGGGGCTCTCGCGGAGCCGTATAGAGCTATCAGCAAAGATAGTCGGGTTCATGGAGAAAAACACTGTGAAGAAGGGCGCGGTGAGCCCGCCGCGGCCCGGAAGCAAGGCGTATCTCGCATCCAAGGAGGAGCTCGAGAACATAATGGGGAGAGAGCTTCTAGAGATAGGAGTGCTTACATACGCCAAAGTGCACTTCACCCTGAACCTGGATATGCTAGCCTCCAGGCACCTAGCGGTTCTCGCTATGACAGGTGCCGGCAAGAGCAACACGGTTGCAGTTCTACTCGCGGAGATCCTTGGTAAGACCAGGTACCCAAGGGTGCTTGTGATAGACACACACAGCGAGTACGTGCCTCTCGCCAGGCTTGACCCTGAGCGTGTCCACGTCTACGCGCCCAGCGGCAAAATAGAGGAACTACTTAGGGAGAGATATGGTGTAGAGCCCTCCAGGCTAGAGATACCTCTCTGGAGCCTAGGCTTCGAGGAGATCGCGGGCCTCCTCGGCCTGGACTCCAGGGCCTCTAAGCAACGCCTCCTACTCTGGAACATCCTTCACAGTCTACGCCGCTCTAAGTGGCCCGACGCCTCGGCGGACGACCCCATATTCTTTGAGGCCGAGCGCCTCCCGGAGGAGGTGGAGACGCTGGGAAAGAGCGGTAAGGGAAAGAGCGGTAACCGTGGTGGAGATGCAAAGTCCATAAGCGACCTGGCCTTTAAGCTGAGAAGCTTCATCGATAACCCTGACATGGATTTTATAACTAGAACCGAGAGAGACGTGGAGATCTACGAGAGGCTCAGGGAGACTGTGGAGGAACCTTACCTCAGTGGGCGCGTCTTCCTCGAGACATATAGGAGGATGTTCCAGCCAGGCATAAATATAGTGGCTCTGGGCGGCCTCCCAAGCGAGGTGCAAGTCTCGACCGCATCCACAATCCTAAAAGCGCTATGGCGCATCGCGACAGCCCACGCGCAGGCCGGCCACGCCATGCCGGTAATGGTCTTCGTAGAAGAGGCGCACGTATATGCCTCGGCACACCGAGAGCAGCCCTCAAAGCAAATACTGGAGAAGATAGCTAAGGAGGGTAGGAAATTCGGCGTGGGCCTGGCCGTCGTCTCCCAGAGGCCTAGAGAGCTCTCACAGACACTCCTTGCCCAGTGTGGCACATTGATCGCACTCCGCACATCAAACCCCGAGGACCAGAAGCACATAATGAGGAGTATAGAGGATATAATGGAGGAGCTCGTCGACAGCCTCGCAGGCCTAAGCGTAGGCGAGGCCATCGTGTCTGGATCCGCGGCCCCCCTACCAGCAGTGGTAAAGGTACACAACTTCACGGAGAAGTACAAGATAGAGCTTGGAGGAAAGGATATAAGGTGGCACGAGGAGTGGGCGCGGGAGCCCGTGGACACCGACATAGTACCCTATCTATACGCCAGAGCTAGGAGAAAGAGAGTTGAGGAGGGGCGTGGGAGAGGGCTCCTAGAGTATATAGATGGCGGCTAGGCTATCTCGCCTAGCACCTCCCTTACAGCCTCTGCGAGCGAGGGGGCCACGCTTATCTTAGACACAGGTGACGGCACGGTATCCGTGGCCACCACGTCCTCCACACCGGCGGCCAATAGGCGGTCGAGAGCACCCCTGACCATGACTGCGTGGCTGCACACAGCGTAGACCCGCTTAGCCCCGGCCTCCAGGCTGTTCTGGGCCGCCAGCGCCATCGTGCCGCCGGTGCTTATAATGTCGTCCACTATCAACACGTCCCTACCCTCGACGCTGAGGCTCTTCGGCTGAACCCTCACCTCGCCCGTAACCCGGTCCCTCTCCTTCACCAGGAAGTCGAAGGGCGCGCCTAGCTCCCCGGCCACCAGCCTGGCCCGCTGCAGGGCGCCCCTATCCGGCGCTAACACCAGCGGCTTCTCCAGCTTCCCGCGGAAATAGGAGGCCATCTCCCTGTAGGGGATGACGCTCCTCCACGGCTCTCTGAACCACTCGTCGAGGACACGGGGCTGGTGGACGTCGACTAGAACCAGCGCGTCAACACCTACCGACTCCAACGCGCCAAGCACTATGCGCGCGCTTATAGGCTCGCCCTCTAGGAAGCGCTTATCCTGCCGCGCGTACGCCATGTATGGTATTACGGCCACGACCGGCGTACCCCACTGGCCCAGGGCCTCCAGGAGCATCAGCAGCTGCATCAGCCTCTTCTCCTGCGGGGCGTAAGTCGAGACAACCGCGACGGCGACGCCCTCAGGCCTCTCGGGTACGCGTACATACACCTCTCCGTCAGGGAAGGTTTTCGTCTCGACCATAGCGTACTTGTCCCCGAGAAGCCTTGCAAGCCTCGCGGCTATACCGTTACTGGAGTCCAACCCGTAGACCGTCATCGTTGAACCCACACAGGCATGCTATAAAACTATGACACCACGCCCAGCACGGACGAGGCGTAGACCTGGCCGACAGATATAGCGCCGTCACCAGGTGGGAGCCTGCGGGCAGTAACGACATTCTCCCTCCCGACAACGTCTCTAAGGGCTCTAACAACTATACTGTTAACCGCTGCGCCGCCCCCCACAACTATCCTCCGGGCCCCGTTCTCCACAGCTATCTCGGCGAGCCTCACTGCAGCCAAGTACTGCGCCGTGTAGGCGACGTCGCGCACACCGTACCTAGACGGCCTCTCAGCCAGCGAGAGGAGGAAGCTGCGCGTCAAAACGACACCGCCCTCCCGCTCCAGAAGCCTCCTGCCGAGGAGGCTACCGCCGAGCCCAGCCTCCTCAAGCCTTATCGCCGGCTCACCCTCATAGCTCCTCTCCCAGCATACGCCGAGCAGGGCGCTCACAGCATCCAGGAACCGCCCCATACTCGTAGCCCTCGGGGAACCCCTCACAGCCTGCGCTGCTGCGGCACGGGCCTCCAGGGCCCCGCCCGGCAGGCGCTTATCGAGACCCAGGGCCGCAGCCCTCCGGACAGCCCCCTCCACGCCCACCTCCTCCGCCAGCAGGCCCACGACAATCCTGGCCGGATACCGTGTCGCGCGGTCACCCCCCGGCAGCGGCAGCTCCTCGAGGTGGCCTAACCGCTCGTATCCACCCCTAGCCACGTATAACACCTCCCCGCCCCATATCGCCCCGTCAACGCCGTACCCGGCACCGTCTACGGCGACCCCGTAGGCCTCCTCCATCCCATACTCCGCCATAACTGCAGCTATGTGAGCGACATGGTGCTGCACCCTAACGTGCTCTGACCCACACCTGGATGCCCTCTCAGCCGCGTACCTGGTCGACAGGTAGGCTGGGTGTAGATCCGAGACATGAACCGCGTCGCACGGCTCCACCCCGTAGTTCCTCTCCAGGAACCCTAGGGCCTCCTCGAGGAAGCCCAGTGTCTCCAGGTTCTCCAGGTCGCCTATATGCTGCGTCGGCACAATATACCTTTCAACGCCGACCGCGCCCGTATTGTTCAGCAGCGCACCGTAGGCTATGGTGCCGGCGACGCTAGAGTCGACCTCTATCCACGTCGGCGCGTAGCCGCGGCTCCTCCTCAGGAGGGTGGGCTCTCCATCCGTAAACCTTAGGACACTGTCGTCCGCCCTGTTAACTATCTCCCTGTTATGGACGAGATAGTAGTCCGCCACCCCTGCCAGGTCTCTCAGGGCCTCCTCGATGCTCCTCGCAATAGGCCTGCCGCTTAGGTTCCCGCTGGTCATGACGAGATATTTGTCCTTGGTTTCCATGAGCAGGAGGTAGTGTAGCGGGGTATACGGTATCATGACTCCCACAGTGTTCAGGCCTGGCGCCACACCCTCCGCCAACCCCGCCTTCTTCGGAAGCACCACTATCGGCCTCCTCGGGGATAGGAGAAGCTCCTCTGCTGTTTTGTCGAGATACGCGATCCTCCGCACCACGTCTATATCAAGCGCCATTACGGCGAAGGGTTTCCTCCCCCTCTTCTTCCTCCTACGCAGCTCCTCGACGACGGCCTCGTCGCTAGCTAGCGCCGCTAGGTGGAAGCCACCTATACCTCGGACAGCCACTATATGGCCGTCCTCTATCAGAGAGGCAGCGGCCGCGAGGGGGTCGCTCGTTCTTACAGGCGCCCCCCTGCCGTCGAGAAGGTAGAGCTGGGGGCCACAGCGTGGGCAGCTTATCCCCTGGATGTGGAAGCGCCTTATGTTTCCCGGGTCACTATACTCCCTCCTGCACTCAGCGCACAGTGGGAAGCTGCTCATAGACGTGTTTTCCCTGTCATAGGGGCTGCCGCGCATAACCGTGAAGCGCGGGCCACACCAGGCGCAGCTGTGAAAGGGGTAGCGGTACCACCTCGATGCAGGATCTAGGACCTCTCTCATACAGTGCTCGCAGACGCCGAAGTCGGGGGGTATCATAGAAACCATTGTTCTCCTACTCCCGCTCCTCCTGATCATGAAGGATGAGAAGCCCCTCGGGGTAGCCCGCTCCACGTCCACCCGCTCTATAATGGCGGCAGGCGGCCTTTCCTCCTCGAGCCTCCGGAGGAACATCTCCAGCGAGGCCTCGTCGCCCTCAACCCATATCTCGACCTCGGAGCCCCCGAGGTTGACGACGTATCCTCTAAGACCTAGCCCCGCCGCTAGCCTATATACGAAGGGGCGGAAACCCACGCCCTGGACTATGCCGGCGACCCGTACCCTATAGGCGGCTACCATCCGCCTCTCTAATAAGGAAAAAGTGTATAAGGACTACCTCCCCTATTTTGAATCGTGTTTGACTCAAAATATACGGCACGCCTAGCAAAGCTGATAGCAGAAAAACCCAGGTTCGCCGGAACCAGCGGTGAAAGAAGGGCGGCAAAGATTATCGTCGAAGAACTCTCCGCAGCCGGCTACACACCGGTAAGGGAGGGGTTTAGGCTACAGACCTACAGGGTTCTAGAGGCTCGGCTCCGCTCGCTGGACCCAAGCTTCGAAGTTCCATGCAGCGCCATCGGCTTCAGCGGCGAGACGGGGGAGGAGGGGGTGGAGGCGCGGCTCACATATATTGAGGCCGGCGACCCGGCCCTGCTCCCCCGGGGGCCCGGCCACATAGGGTTAGCCTCCACGCGTCCAGGCAAGGAGGACTGGGGTAGGCTCGTAAAGACCCTCGATGGCCTCGTCATAGCCGAGGGAAACAGGTATAGGCTGCCGAGCCACGTGGCCATACCCTACGAGTGGAGGAGAAAGCATGGAAGCCTGCCCGCGGTCTACGTGGCATACGGAGACGCCTACAGGCTCCTCTCCTCTAGAAGGGTTAGGCTCGTCCTCCGCCAGCGCTACCAGCGCCGCCTAGCCTACAACATAGTCGTGGAGAAGAAGGGGTACAAGTACCCCGACGAGTACATACTAGTGACGGCACACTACGATAGCGTCTACAGGGTGCGGGGGGCAGTGGACAACGCGGGCGGCGCCGCACTCGCAGTCTCGCTGGCCAGAGCTTTGGCGGACAGCGACTTTAAGCGCTCTATAAGGTTCATTCTATTCTCAGGAGAGGAGCTCGGCCTAAGGGGGAGCCGGGCCTACGCCGACCGGCATAGGGATCAGCTTGAACAGGTAAAGCTCGTAGTAAACCTCGACGTCCACGGCGACGCCATAGGGAGAACCGGGGCGGTGATCACGGGGCCCAAGGAGCTGCACGACTACGTCGAGGGAAGGGCGAAGATAGGGGGATATAACATCCAGATAAGAGACGACGTGATGAGCAGCGACGGCACAGTATTCGCCGAGGAGGAGATACCCGTCGTGAACTTCTACAGGAGCGGTGGAACGGGCATCGACATGCACACTGTACGCGACAAGGGAGAGTATATCTCGGAGTGGGGCTATAGGGTGGTCGGGCCCTTCGCCGAGAACCTGCTCAGAGAGCTCCTGGACGCGGAGAAACTCCCCTTCCCACGCAGTATACCGGAGGACCTCAGGAAGAAGGTGCAGGAGTATTTCCGTCGGTGGAGAGACTAGGTGGGGGAGCGGCGCCCACCCTCACCGAGCCTGCGCAACGCCTTCCTGATCCCGCCTCGCAAGCTGTATGCCCTAAAACCCTTCCTCCTCAGGTAAAGAGCAGCCTCCCTGCTGAGCGCCCCCTCATCGCAGACAAAGACATAGGTCTTCGAGGGGTCAAGCGACCCCTCACCGGCGAATATACTGTGGAAATCCATGTGGATGCTGCCAGGTATACTCCTCCTACTGTACTTCTCCCGCGGCCTCAGATCCACTATCACGCTTCCCGGCGGCGGATAGTCTACCTCCAGGTCTCCGATACCCCCCTCAAGCTCTATGCCGCGTACGTCGACAACCTCGACCTGCTCCAACGCGTCGTCTAGAAGCCTCCCCGGAAGCTTAGCCTCCTCCCTGGCCACCGCCTCCGGGTCAGCATGCGTCGCCGGCCTCACCGAAAAGGCGCCACAGTACTCCTTTACGAGGGAGGAGTAACGGTACGTGCCTATCTCACGCGCAACGGCGACGATATCCTCCTTGTCGAGGCCTATCAGGGGGCGGAACACCGGGAGCCTCACCGCCTCGTCGGTCACACGTAGATTCCTCATCGTCTGGGACGAAACCTGTCCTAGGCTCTCACCGGTTACGAGCGCCTCGGCGCCAACTCTCTCTGCGAGAACCTCGGCACCCCTATATATTAGACGCTTGAACACAATGTGAACCAGGCTTGGCTTCACCCTCTCCGCTATAACCCTCATAGCACTAGAGAAGGGAACCACGTAGAGCCTCTGCCTATACCCGTAGCTCCACTTAGAGCCGAGAACCTTCGCCACCGGGAAAACGGCCCGGAGATAGGCCTCGCCGCCGACGTTGAAGAACACCAGGTCTACCTTAGCACCCCTCCTCATGATATACCAGGCAGCCACGGGGGAGTCATGGCCACCTGAGAAGAGAGCCAGGGCGCGTCCCTCACTCCCTATCGGTAGGCCGCCGTACCCTGGTATAACCTCGGTGTAGAAATACGCCCTCCTGCCGCGCACCTCGACATACGCCGTAACCTCGGGCTCCTCGAGGTCTACACCCCTCGCATATCCCGCTAGCCTTGCCCCGAGTAGACGCTCCACGTCCAGCGACGTAAAGCCCTCAGCCCAGCTCCTCCTAGCTCTAACCGCGAAAACCCTCCCGGCAACCTTATCCGCGAAATACTTCTCGGCCTTCACCAGCAGATCCTCCAGCCCGCTGTACTCTACCTCTAGGGCTGGGGAAAGGCTCCTCACACCGAATACGCGGCGCAGCGCCTCCACGGCGTCCCTCTCCGCATAGACGTAGAGGCGGCCCCACTCCCTCCTCACCTCCCCTGTATAGCCCTCGCTGCGGAGCGCTTCACCCAGGTTACGGGCCAGTAGCCTGTCAAACCACCTTCTCGTTCCACGGCTCTTTACCGTGTACTCGCCCGGCCTGACAACTATGACCTCCCTACCATCCACAGTTTTTCTAAGCGTCACCGCAATATATGGCACACCCGTAATACAACCACGATGGAGATTGTGCTAAGCCTGGCGGAGTTCGTGGGGCTCGTGCTAGGAGCCATAGCCCTAGTCATACTGCTAATCGTGTTCGCGATAGAGTACAGGCACTGGAGGATGAAGCGCGAAACACGCAAAATTATAGCCCCCGCACATAGATAGGGGGCTATGAGGAGCTCAGGCGGCACGGAGAAGTGAAGAAGCCTGCATCGCCCCCGAGCCCCCCTGGAAAACGATTTAGCACGCCAGCAGCAACTATCCTCCGGGGGCGGTGAAGACTTGAACCCGAATTGACAGTGGTGATGAAGGCCGTCGCAGCTGAGCCCCCAACTACTCTATAACCACCTCGCCTCCAACAGCGTCCCCCGGCGGCTGCCTCCTAAACCTCGCTATAACCCTCCCCCCACGGCCGTGTAGACGCACTATACGTCCCGTGAAGGCCTCGCCCGTACGGGGGTGGCGCCACACAACGCGGCGGCCGACCAGCCTGTGGAAATCCCTCTCGCTCATACCCTCAACCTCAACGATAACCTGGAGAGCATAGTACCTGTTCCCACCCCGCCTAAAGGACACTATACGTCCCCTCATCCCCGCTCACCCGGTAGAGGAGAAACAGTAGGGGGCTATGTAGATTGCGCCGCGAGATGCTCCGCATTACCGCCAAACTCCAGCCCCCTGATAAGCCTCAGCGTCAACTCTCTGACCGCGTCATCTATCTTGCCGCGCAACACGCCATCGTTCATATAGAGTTCCACTATCTCTTCCCTGTACCTGCGTCTCCGGCCTTCACGCAAGTTGAGCGCTAGGAACGAATAATAGCGGAAGATGTCCGCCCATGGCGGATACCTGTAGCCTATCTCCCCCACAATCTGCTCGTACCTGCGCAACTGCTCCTCCATGACCCTGCTGTAAAGCGGCCCCCTCTCCTCTACCTCGCGGCGCACATACTCTATTACAGCCTCGTATATCTCCTCGTAAAACCTACGCGCCCTACTCCCAGGGGGCTCGGACTCTAATACCTCTAGGAGTAGCTCATAGTAGACGCCGGATACCTTGTACTTCAGCCTCCTACCCGTGGCCGCGAGCAGCGCCTCGTAGACGCCGGGCCCCTTGCCGCTCCAAGGCGTAGACCCGCTGCCACTGTGGAACGAGAGAAGCGCGCCGTACCTGAGCGCTATAGCCGCGTCCTCGTCCACGCGCCAGTAGAGCTCTGCGAGGCTCCCACTATAGTCCCTCTTCTTCTCAAACCCGACATTAGGCGCGATATAGTCTACCGGCACGCCGCGCTCCCAGAGCTCGTTCAGGAAGAAGAGCATCTCCACCGGCCTAGTTATATGGGGCGTCTCGTCAAACGCTATCTCCACCCCGAACTCCCAGGGCGTCTCCTCCCTCAATATGGCGTACACCCTCTCCACGCCCTCCAGGCTCCTCCAGTACTTGACCGCGAGCCGCTTCACGTCATCCTCAGCGAACCTATACACGTACTGCCTCCCGCTCTCACCAACAGCCACGAAACGTCTCCCAGAGTACCTCCTCAGCAGATCCTTCGAGGACTCTATCTCCTCGAACAACGCATCTATCTCGCTGCGGCTCATCCGGTCGGCTCCGTAGCGTATAAGGTCGCAGGTGTCAACGGTATAAAACCTGATGAAACCCGTCGAAACCGCCTCCCGCACCTCGTCCCTGATATAGCGTAGCGCCTCCTCGAGCTCACCCTCGGTAGCCTCAGCCTCCTCCTTCACCCCTGAGATACGCTTCACAGCCCTCACACTCGACGTCGACAACGTCACGTGGTCAGCCTCCAGCTCCACAGGCACGTTCAACCTGCGCGCCGCCCAGCCTGCAATCCTGAGATACTCCCCTATAGAGGTCCCCGTATGGCCCCTCGTAATCTCATACTCCCCCGGCGGCGCATCTATGACATACTGCGGCGCGGTCTCACGGCCATATGAGAGCATAAGCGTCCCCGCCACGCCTTCGCGGCGGAACGCATCGAGGATGCCTGGCACGAATAGCTCCGGCAGCCTGATCCCTATCGCAGGGTGGTGAAGCACACCCAGGTAGAGAGGTGTTTCCACCATACAGATGAATTAACGCGGCCATGGGATAGAAGAGTATCGCCTCGCTACCCGATTATCTCGAAGGAGAGCCTGCACGTGCCTCTCCCGGGATCCACGTTGATACTCTTTATCCTGCTCTTAACTCCGAGCTTCCTCCTAACAAGGTATGCGACAGAGTTCATGAGGGGGCATATAAAGGGTGTCACCCCGTCTCTGATGAGTTTCTCCTCGACATCCAGCAGGGAGCAGCCCTTTACCTCCACGGCGAACTCTCCATCCCCCCGCTTGACGCTGAAGCCTTTGCTGAAGCCCAGCTTCTCCACGTAGAAACGGCCGACCTCCTCCAACAACTCTCCCAGTGACGCCGACTCTATATTCTTGCCGAAGAGACTGTTCATCTCCTCGAATATGCTTTCGCCTATGAAGGGTGTAAAGGCGAGGCTGCCCCTCCCCAGGGCGCTCCACAGCGCCTTCTCGACACCATATATTATTATCTTAAGCAGCTTGGTACCGGGGCTCTCCTCACCCATCCCCTGCACCATCTCCTAAATATGCATTAGAAATATTTAGCCACTATCCTGGTAGCATAACACAGATATACAAAAGTCTTTTATAATCTCGCTAAATTCATAAAAATGTGTAAACAATCCCCTATCGGACAGCCTCCTGTAGCCCCTCTGTGCCGGGGCTAGGCGGCCGCCCCCAGCGCCACGCTAACCTCCTCGAGCCCCTCAACCTTCCTCTCACACTCACCTCCGGCGATGACGGTAACGCGTTTGGCCCTCATCGTCCCAGCGATGTCCTCCGCTATCCTCTCTATCTCAGCCGCCGCCTCCTCATCCGGGGCACACACCCTCACCTCGGGTATCTCGGCGCCGAGGGGTATCCTGGCGTCATGCTTCAGCCTGCGCACCTCGGCTATTATCTTTATAGCCTTCTCGCCGAGCCTGGCGGCCGCCTCGTCCCACTCAGGCGGCTCAGGCCAGGGAGCCACCGTTATGCTCTCCCACCTATAGCCGGGGAAGAGCCTATGATACAGCTCCTCCGATATATGAGGCGCGAAGACACTCAGCATCCTGTATACGGCGAGAAGCACCGTTGAGAGCGTATACAGTGCCGCTGCGTCGTTACCCCGGGCCAGGCGGTACTTTATCGCCTCGAGATAGTGGTCGCAGAGCCTATGCCAGGAAAAGTCTATGAGCCTCAACGCCGCGCCCTGGAAGTCGTATTTCTCAAGGCTCTCCGTGATATCCTTCACCGCCCCGGCCAGCTCGCCGAGTATCCAGTTGTCCACAGGCCTCAGCTCCGGCCTCTCGGAGGCGTCGAAGCTATACTCCCTGAGATACCTGTACGCGAAACGGCTGGCATTCCATATCTTAGTGAGGAAGCGCTTCGTATACTTCAAGCCCTCCCAGCTAAACCTCACGTCCTGCCCCGTGCTGGCGGCCGTCGCCACCCATAGGCGGAACGTGTCAGCGCCGAAGCGCTCTATGACGTCCAGCAGGGCTATGTAGTTGCCATAGCTCTTATGCATCATCCTCCCATCGGTGCCGCGCACCATGCCGTTTATCAGCGCCGTCTTGAACTGGCTCTTGCCGAAGAGCGCTACGCCCCTCAGGATCAGGTAGTAGTCCCACGTCCTGATTATGTCGTAGCCGTTAGGCTGCAGATCTGCAGGGAACAGCCTCTCATCCATATTGTCGGGCCACCCGGCGTGGACGGCGGCCGTTATGCTGGAATCCATCCACGTATCCATGACATCCCTTTCCCCAACGAGGTTCTTCGAGCCGCAGGCAGGGCACCGCTCCAGGGGCGGCGGGTCTTTACGGGGATCTATAGGTGTGTGCTCCTCGCCGACCACTATCACGTGGCCACAGTCCCTGCAATAGTAGACGGGGAAGGGCGTGGCGAAGAGCCTCTGCCTAGAGATGACCCAGTCCCAGTCCAGGCTCTTCACCCAGTTTTCTAGGCGCTTATACATGTAGGGGGGCACCCACTCAACCTTGCGGGCCTCCTCGAGAACCCTATCCGCCAGGTCCCTAGACCTCACGAACCACTGGTACTTGGGAAGTATCTCCACCGGTGTGTGGCAGCGCCAGCACGTGCCGACACTGCTCTTCACGGTCTCCACCTTCACTAGGAGACCCTTCTCCCTGAGGAGCTCGGCGACACGGCGGCGCGCCTCCTCTATCTTAAGCCCGGCGAGGGGGCCGGCGTGCTCGTTCATATAGCCCTTCTCGGTGATCGATATAACGATGGGGAGGTTGTAGCGCTTCTGCCACTTAACATCGGTCTTGTCGCCATAGGTGCATATCATCACCGCCCCCGTACCGAACTCCCGATCCACATCCTCATCCGCTATTATCGGCACCCTCTGGCCGAATATGGGAACCCTGGCGTGCTTGCCCACGAGATGCTTGTACCTCTCGTCCTCCGGGTGCACGGCCACTGCGACGCATGAGGGCAGTAGCTCGGGCCTCGTAGAAGCTATGACGATATCCTCCCCGGTCTCCTCGACCTTGAACTTGAAGTAGTAGAGAGGCCTGTCCCTCTCCACATATTCGACCTCGGCCTCCGCTATAGCAGTCTCGCAGCGTGGACACCATATGACCGGGTGCTTGTCACGGTACACCAGCCCCTTCTCATACATCCTGATGAAGCTTATCTGCGTCTTCCTCCAATAGGAGGGATCCATAGTCATATACTCGGTGCTCCAGTCCGTGCTCAGGCCTAGCGCCTTGAGCGCGCGACGCATAGAGTCTATCCAGACTAGCGTATACTTCTTGCAGAGCTCTATAAACTCCTGTGGGTCGAACTCGCTCTTCTTCTTACCCGTCTGCTTCTCTACCCTGACCTCTGTCGGCAGGCCGTGGCAGTCCCACCCCTGGGGGAAGAGCACGTTGTAGCCGCGCATCCTCTTGTAGCGGGCGACAAAGTCTATGTACGAGAAGTTGAGCGCGTTCCCGACGTGGACCTCCCCGCTGGGGTAGGGGGGCGGCGTATCTATACTATAGGTCGGCCTCTCCCTATCCTCCCTGTCGAACCGGTAGATCCCCTTCTCCTCCCAGAAGCGCTGCCACCTACCCTCTATCTCCGCGAAGTCATACCTCTTCGGGAACTCGTCAGGCTGGGCCATGGTAACCACCCCTATTAGGAGCTAGGAGATATAAGGTGATGGGTGCCCACCGGGCGGCGAGAATTATACGCCCAGCGTCTCCATCACCCCGGAAAAAACGCTGCCGCCCATTAAAAAGATGTCCCTAGCGGTGATGGTGGTGATGATGGTGATGGTGGTGATGGTGCTCTAGCTCCTCGTCAACATACGTCTCCTTGTTACCGGCTATACCCAGTATCTCCTCCTCAAGCCGCCTGGGTATCTCGACGCCATAGGCCTCCAGTATCTTGGCGACAAAGTAGGGATCTGGGGCAGCCCCCTCGAACTCCACCTTGTCCTCGCCGTCGACCTGTATCACGTTCTTAGGCACCGCGTAGACGCCGTACCTGTCGGCAAGCTCGGGGAACTCAAGGGCCTCTATCATGTCACCGTAGATGTTCTTGTTCACCATCGCAAACCTGTGAGCCGCCCTCACAGCGAGGGGGCAGTAGGGGCACGTCGGAGTAACGAAGACCATTATCCGTGTGGGCCTGGTCACATGCTTCCTCAGGAGCTCGGCCAGATACGGGGAGACATGCGCATGCCCCCTCGAGACATCAATGATGTCCTCTACGAAGGCTCCGAACTCGTACCCGGCGGGTATGCCGAAATACCTTACGTTCCACTCCTCTACGCCGTGTATTAGGAGAGCTGGGAACAGATCTATCGAATACTTCTCGGCCTCGGGTGACCCCTTCTCAAGCTTAACGTAGCTTATCTTACCGTCAGACGCCTTGCTCACAAGCTTGAGTATCTGCTCGGTATCCTTACAGTAGTGGCAGTGTGCCTCCGGGTCAACGAAGAAGTATATGGTGACCGGGTTCTCCAGTGCCTGGAACATCTGTCTGAGCTCGTTCAACAGGTGCTCGTCGTATTCTACCGGCATAAACGTCCCCACCCACACTTCACCTGGACTAAAATATACCTTACCCCCCGTCCGCTCCCAGCGATTTTAAGTGATGATATAATATCTCCGCCAAGGGCTAGAATTCACGAGCGTCCATGAGAGACGAGTGGCTACGCTGGCCTGCGATGGAGGAGGAGATAGTGATCATAGAGAACACGGACCACGTGTTCTTCAACATACCCTACAGCCTATACAGGGAGGGCCTACAGCAACACCTAAAGGAGCTGAAAGCCGAGAACGTCGAGGAGGTCAGCGACCCCCTGGGAGGTAAAAGGGTTCTCCTAGTACTCGACAAGCAGTCGGCCTTAGAGCTAAAGGCGTGGATAACACTACAGGTCTCCAGGGAGTCCTCAAGATACTTTGTGACAGACCTAGAGGAAATCTAGACACAGGGCCCGGGGGCGGCCATCAACATATCCTCGGCTCCACACCATCCCGCAGCGCCCTTTCTTCATCCTCCTCCAGCCCGTAGAGTATGTACTCCACCTCCTCCCTGCTAAGCACTGGCTTCCCGTCCTCGAGTGGATACGTGAAGGGCAGCTCGATATACCAGCCACCCGGGTGCCTCAGCCTCAGCCCGCGGCTAACGGGTATCCTCTCCAGCGGAACCCCGCGCGCAACCCTAAGCGCCATATAGACCGCCCCGTCGATTGTGTACTGCCCCGGCCCCAGACTCCTCACCTCAACCGTGGCCTCCTCCAGCCTAGCGGTCAGCAGGCTCCTTGTACGCCCCAGGGGTGGATGCCCGCCCATTATACCTCCTATAACCACGGCGGTTGGCGAGCTAAAGTCCCGGGGAGACAACCGCTCCTCGGCCTGCGGGTCGAGCACAACCACCCTATAACCCTCTAGTAAAGGTATAAGCTCAGCTACACTCCCACTATATACTCTCCCAAGCCCGGATAGCGCTTCGCGCTCGCATCCGCGCCGCACATTGGTGAGCCAGAGCCTTTCACTACCGGCGATCGCCGAGGCGTGGCGTAGCTCGATGTACATCCACCGGCTGGTATACGGCTCTAGATGCTCTATCACTATGAGAGGGCTGCTCAGCGGGGTTCGACTCTTCACAGGGTCAGCCCTTGCACGGCTCATCACAGCAGCCTCGGGGAGAACAGAAAATGGAGGGAAAACATAAACCCTTCTTCGCGTACGGCGCGGCCCCTATATCTTGCCCAGTATCAGTATCGCGAGCAGGAGGCCGTAGACCGCTATACCCTCCGCCAGGCCGCCCATTATGAGCATCCAGGTCTTCGTCTCCGGGTTCTCGACCATCGCCGCGAAACCCGCAGTGGCGACGCCCCTAAGGGCGATACCAGCGGCGAGGGTTGAGCCGACAAGGCCTATCGCAGCGCCTACAAGCGCTATCGCGTCTGCCATTGTGAGCTGCTTCGCAGCCTCCTGGCCGAGCGTATTCGTATTGGAGGCCACTATCGAGGCGACCACGCTCACAGAGGCTATCATAACAACGATGTTGAGCACGGCTAACGCTAGGGCTATCTTACTCGTCTTCATCTTCATCCCTGCCACCCTCCTACGCCATTTCCTCTTCCACCGGATAGCAAATAAACATTTTTATTCGATGTAATTATCTTGCCACGAGCCTCTCCAGCTCCACCTCCGCCCTGATGAGGGGCTCGAAGGGTATCCCTGTGCCCTGGTAGAACTTGGTGGAGAACTCGTAGTAGATCAGCCTCAGCGACTGTATACCCACCGCGAGCGCTTCGATGGCCAGTACGAAGAAGTTGGCTATCGCATAGCTCACCGCGAAGCCGGCCATCGGCACAAGACCCTCGGCTAGGAGGCCGAAGGCCTCGTGCGCCATCGCGAAGGCTGCCAGCCTTATATATGAGAGCGAGTTGGCCGGGTACGCTATCATCATCTCTATGAGCTCCGAGAGAACCTCCATTATGTGCTCGGAGTCGCCAGTCTTGAGGAACTTGTAGGCGCCGTACCCTACTAGCGCCAGTATAGAGCCTATCATCAGGTACACGCCGGGGAGCACCTCGGGGCTAGCCAGCAGTGCGAGGTCGAAGCCGCGCTGCGCGAGCTTATAGACCACGTAGACGCCTGCCGCGTAGTACACTATGCCGAGCAGCGTTGTCCCCCCGAATATTGCGCCCTCATAGTCCCTTATCCTGAGATGGTTTATCGTGCTGAGAGTGAAGGATATGAAGAGCTGGATAACACCGAATATTAGGGCGACGGCGATTATGCCCATCATGTCCTCGAGCGGCTTTATGATCGCCGCGTGGGGGCAGAGCGGGTAGAGGAAGACGAGGCACCCGTAGATCACACCGAAGACCGCCGCGGACACCCCGGAGAGCATGGCCAGCGCGCCCAGGGTCTGTGCACCCTTCTCTGATATCCCGAAGAGCCTGTACTTGGTCTTATAGAGCCATAGCCCGAAGAGGGAGATCAGCAGGCCCTGGCCTATGTCGCCGAACATCATCCCGTACATCGCTATGAAGAGGAGCGTGAAGATGGGGGTCGGGTTTATCTCCCAGTAGCTCGGCGTGCCGAGCATCTCGGTAAGGGTGTAGAAGTGCCTGAGTATGCCGCGGTGCTCTATATAGGTGGGCGCCTCCTCTCCCAGCTCTACATCGCGCATCTTAATGTATAGTATCCTGGGCACCTTCTCCTCGAGGATCTTGTAGAACAGGGGCTTGAGCCTAGATGGGATATAGCCCTCCGCGATAACTATCCTCCTGTTCCTGAATATCCTCAGCTCTTTGAGGCTCGTCTGCGCCTTATATAAGGCCTCCACGGTAACCTCATAGGCGATAACCTCCCTAGCCTTCCCCAGCAGCTCCTCCATCCTCCTAAGTATGGAGGACTCGACGCTCTCATTGCCCGCTGCGAGCAGCTCTAGATCAGCGTTAACGTCCTCCTCAAGCTCCTTCGACTCCTCGAGAAAACTCTCAGCCTTCTCCAGGATCTCCTTGACTGCCTCCAGCCTACCATCCTCGGGCAGCAGCTTTACCTCGACCCGCCCCTCCCTGAGCTCCTCCAGTTTCCGGTATACCTCCCTAAGCCTGTCGTCGCCGGCGGCGTCGACCAGCTTCCTAGGCTCGACCGACCCGCTCTTGACGGCGTAGAGGAGTAGAAGCGAGATCAGAACTATGGACGCCCTCCTGAGGTTCTCCTCCATAGAGGCTAGGCGCTTCTCAGCCTCCCTGAGGTCGTCCGGAGACATATAGTACCTGATGACATCGTACCTGCTGCTTATCCGCTGTATCTCGCTGAACACCTTCTCGTCATCAGCTATCATGGCGGCGGCCTTGTACCCCAGCAGGTCGAAGACCTCGAAGTTGACGTATCGGCCCTCTATAACTATGACCTCTATCTCCCTGCCCTCCTCCTCCAGAGTGACCGCCACCCTTCCAAACTCCGCGTCTGCGAGTAGCCGCTCAACCTCCTCCGGCTCGCCTATAAAGAGCGACAGCCACAGGCCCTCAGCTCTGCCCAGTATGCCCTCCCTCTCCATGTAGCGGAGCGCCTCCAGCACTAGGAGGGCGCGCAGATACCTCTTAGCCCCCGCCACAAGCATGTTACAGATCTCGGGCGCAACCTCCCTGCCGCAGAGGCGCGACTCTACATCCTTGGGAGACACAGGCCTACGCCTGAGAACCCTGCGTGCATAACCCATCAGCTCGCCTCCGAGGCCGACCGCCCTCAGCGGCCCCTCACTGCCCTCCTCGACGCTCCTACGCGCGACCCTGAGAGCCGCAAGCTGGAAGACTATGTCCTCGAGCCTCTCGACCCGCCTCTTCACCTCCAGGATGGAGGTGTAGGCGCTCGAGAAGAGCTCGTGCGCAGACGCACGTTCAAACTCTATCGCATCCTTCACAACACTGGCTATCTCCTGTAGAATAGCCAGCATCTCCTTCCTTATACGTCTCTCCTCCCTCTCTAGCCTCGCCTCAACCTCCTCGTACTTACCGTAGAACCACTCCGGAAGCGCCATGGACTTCTCCATGTATCTCCTCTTAACCTCTTCGACCTTATCCCCGATACTCTTCGGGTATAGCAGTACCAGGAAGTACTCGGCGTCGGAGACCCTTATCTTGCGGACAACAACGCCCAGCCTCCTCAGCTCCCTGAGCGCGGCCGTGAGGTTCTCCTCTCTAACATACATGTATGACGCGGACAGCCCCACACCGGGCTTTGCGAAGACCTCAGGCTGGATGCCTAGCTCCCTCATCCGCTCAAGCACGCGCCGGAGCTTCTGCAGGTTACGGTACTCGGCAAGCAGCCTCTCGAACTCTTTGCGCAGCGCGTCGTGCTCCCGTAAAACCTTCTTCACAACCCTCTCAGCCTCGTCCACGTTTAGCGACTCGGGCGTAACCCTGCCCTCGAGAACCTCCTGGAGGAGGGAGGGCATCACGCGCTCCGGCCCCTCCGTCTTCAGGGAAACCTTACCGAAGGCCCTTAGTGCGTCGAGAAGCTCGAGCTTGTACTCTACAGGCACTATAACCCTAAACTTCGTCATCTTCTCTGGAGTCAGCATTGAGACCGGCACCCCATACTACACTATACCATCTATCAACCGACACCCTAAAATTAAATACTACCACGAGTTAATGTTACCCTCCTGCGCCACTCCATGAAGGACCTTATATACTCCTCCAGCACACCCCTCCTCGCCAGGTACGCCCCATACCTGTACAGCGCGGCCATCGCCTTAACAGCCCGCTCCGGTATCGGATACGCAGGCACACCCCCTCGCTCAAACACCTCCCTCTCCAGCACGGCAGCCTCGCTCCAGCCAGTATCCACCGCTATCACCGGCTTATCGAACCTAGCAGCCATCCCCGCGAGATCCTCTGCAAGCCTCACAGGGTCAGGTATCCCCGGCACCTGGTGAAGCGCCAGGACAACCACTCCGTCCACAGCGTCGCTCTCCAAGAGAATCCTGGTCGCCTCAACGAACATCTCGCTTGTCGCGGACCCGGTGAGGTCGACGGGGTTACCTAGCTGCGAGAACTCGGGGAAAACACCCCGCCGCTTCAGCTCCTCGAGCTCCTCGCGCACCTTCCCCCTCAGCTCGGGGACAACGAGCCCGGAGAGCTCCGCCATGTCGGTGGCCATCACGCCGGCGCCCCCGCCGTCCGTCACTATACCTATGCGAGGCCCCCGGGGCGGCGGCTGCATGACGAAGGCCTTTGCATAGTCGAACAACTCCTCGAGATCATAAGCCCTCACCACCCCGCTCCTCCGGAACGCAGCCTCATAGATCGCGTCCACGCCGGCCACGGCGGCTGTATGACTGGCCGCTGCCCGGGACCCGGCCTCGGTGCGGCCGGCCTTCAACGCTATTATAGGCTTCCCCGGCGTCGTGCTGGACGCCGCCTTGAGGAAGCGGCGGCCGTCCTTAACGTTCTCAAGGTACACTAATATGACCCTTGTACGCTCATCACCGGCCAGATACTCTATGAGCTCGCTCTCATCGACGTCTACTTTGTTCCCGAAGCTCACAAAGTGGGAGAGACCTATCCCCTCGCCGGCCATATAGTCTAGTGCCGCCGTACCCACAGCCCCGCTCTGAGAGAGAAGGGCTACGTGGCCTGGCCCCGGCCTCGGCGTGCTTAACACCTCTCTGCCATCGCTCAGCCTCTTATAGAGCGGCAGGAAGACTGTGTCGACGCCGCTCCAAGGGGAGAAGACGCCTATACAGTTGGGGCCTATAACTCGTATACCATGCTTCCTGGCGGTTCTAGCCAACTCTTCCTCCAAGTCACGTCTACCCACCTCGCTGAAGCCCGCTGAGATAACTATCGCAGCCCGTATACCCTTTTCACCCATCTCGTCGAGGACCGGAGGCACTATCTTCGCGGGAACCACCACTACCCCTAGATCAACCCCTGGTGGTAGATCCCTAACCCTCTTGTACACAGGCACCCCGAGTATCTCCTCGGCGCGGGGGTTCACCGGGTACACTTCCGCCTTGAGCAGCCCTCTACGCTTGTTCTCGAGGAGGATCCTGAATATTACGTGGCCCGGCTTGTTCTCCTCCCTCGACGCGCCGATCACCGCTATCGCCTTTGGGTAGAAGAAGGGGTCAAGCTGCCTACGCATGAGCATCCATCCCCGTGGAAATTAAACGCAGTATATGGTATTAAGAATCCCGCTCCACAGAGCCCGCTTATGCACATGAAATTGTGGTCACGTGTTTACATCACGATGTGGCCCAGGGAAGAAGCTAATGGTATAAATTAACTAAAAAGAAAAATTTAGGAAAAATATACTAACGAAATGATATTTGATGCCTTGTAGAAGGGTGATTACATCAAGAGACACATAGAGTGATAATCTATCTCAACCTTCTGGCTTCTTATTTATTCCCCCCGCATACAAATCAATCTTGCTTATCACAACGGTCGATGCTTATGGAGACGCCTACACTTAATAGAGTAAAGCATCCAGTACAGGAGGCGGAGGAGCAGTACCTCCGCGACATAGACTGGGAGAAGTATGAGAACAGCAACACGAACCTCAGCTACAGCAACTTCAGGAACTTCCTCTTCGAGAAGCTCGTCAAGAGGCCCGAGGTGCTCAGCCTCTACCTCCCCCCGAAGCCCGTCGAGCTCCACTACCGCGGCGATGTACACATCCACAAGCTCCCCGACAGCCTCTGGATACCCTACTGCGCCGGCTGGAGCTACAAGAAGATACTCCAGATGGGCCTCAAGACCCCCACCATAGTCAGCAGGCCGGCCAGGCACTTCAGCACAGCGGTGAGTCACCTCGTAAACTTCTTCTTCATGGGCGCACAGGAGTGGACGGGCGCCCAGGCTGTAAGCGCCTTCGACCTCTTCGCCGCCCCCTTCGCCGCCAAGGACGGGGCCAGCTACGAGGAGGTCAAGCAGCACCTCCAGGGCATGCTCTACGAGCTTAACTATCCCGCCCGTGCGGGTTACCAGAGCCCCTTCACTAACATTACGTTGGTCATGGATACGAGTAAGGACATGCTCGAGGGGGACGCGATATATGCTGGCGAGAAGGCCGGCAGCCTCGGCGACTACGTGGATGAGGCCCTGATGATAGATAGGGCGCTCTTCGAGCTGTACGCCGAGGGAGACGCGGTCGGCCAGCCCTTCACCTTCCCGATCCCAACCCTTATGCTCACGAAGAACTTTGACTGGAACGGCCGCCGCTGGGGCGAGCTGACCGACCTTATATTCGAGGCGCTCGCGAAGAAGGGGACCGCCTACCTCCTCAACGGCTACAGCAGCAACGTTGAGGCGCTCTACGCCATGTGCTGCCGCCTCACTATAGACGTGAACCACGTGATGGGTAACAGTAGCTTCTCCTCTTCCTCGTTCTCCCTCAAGCTCGGCCATGCCAGCGAGGAGGAGGCGCTCGAGAAGTTCCTCAAGAGCGGGGAGCGCACGAGCTTCGGCATATGGGCCCTCCCCGACGCGACGGGTAGCATAGGGGTCGTGACGCTCAACATGCCGCGGCTCGCCTTCCTCAGCAGGGGCGAGTGGGGCGCGTTCGAGGAGCTGGTCGACGGCATCCTCGGTCACGCGCGCAGCGTGCTGCTCGAGTGGAGGCGCCGCTACCAGCGTACACTCGACTCGGGGCTCATGCCGCTTACGAAGACGTATCTCGGGCACTTCAAGCACCACTTCAACACTATAGGGATTATAGGGCTGCCGGAGGCCGCCGCGAACTTCATGCGTGACCCGCAGGTGTGGGTGGAGGGCAGCTACGGGGACATGCAGGAGGCCATAGAGATAGAGAGGAGGATGGTCGAGTACGTCAGGAAGAGGGCCGAGGAGTTCGAGAGAGAGGACGGCTACCTCTACAACGTCGAGGAGATACCGGGCGAGTCGACCGGCTATAGGCTGGCCAGGCTCGACATGACGCACTTCAGGGAGGAGTATGAGGCGGGCGAGCTGCTGATACCTAGCGACGGGATAGCCCCGTTCTACAGTAACAGCGTCGTGCCGTACTACGCCGACGTACCCCTCTTCAGGCGCGCGGTCTGGGAGGGCATAGTGCAGCAGGAGTTCACTGGCGGCGTGATGATGCACCTCTTCCTCGCGGAGCAGCCTGACCCGAAGGCGCTGAAGAACCTGATCTACCGCATCGTGACCAACACCAAGGTCGTGTACTTCAGCATCACGCCGACGATAACCGTGTGTAGCGAGTGCGGGGCCAGCGTCACCGGGTTCCACGAGGCCTGCCCCAGGTGTGGCGGCCACGAGGTAGACCACTGGAGCCGCATCGTGGGCTACTACAGGCCGGTGAGGAACTGGAACCTCGGCAAGAAGGCGGAGTTCAAGCTCCGCGTACAGTACAGGAAAAACGGGGTTTCAAACTAAAATAGCTACCCAGATTTTTACCCTATCTTCTCAACCCTGAACCCCGACGGCCCTATCCTCAAGGCGGCCGGCGCCCCTATGGGATAATACCTGCAGCTGAACACCGTGACTACCCTTCCACCGAAGTGCTCCCTGTATCCTCCCTCATAGGGCTGGTGCGCCCTTATAATAGCCTCCAGGCCGTTCCCCCCAAGGAACTCCTCCACCGCGCGCCGCCCATAGAGGTAGGTTCCTCTACCCCTCAGCGGGTTTGGCTCAAAGTACTCTACCGCCTCGTCAGGGTCGTTCCAGAGTATCTCGAACGCCACCTCGTCTAGAGGCTCTGGATCATCCTTCGGCAGCCCCGCTATCTCGTCGACGCGTCTAAGCCGCCTCGCCAGCCCGCCATGCACGCCGAGGTAGCGCTCCTCGATTACCGCGGCGTAGCTCATGTTGGCGAAGACCCTCTGGAAAAACCTGTAGGCGCCGCGGCCGTAGCGTGACGCGACTACGTCCATGAAACCGTACCTCCTGTTCATCAACGGCGACTCATGGTTGCCCCTAACAAGGTACACCTTCTCTGGGTATGCGAGCTCTAGAGCCAGTAGGAACGCCAGGTTCTCAAGCTGGTAGGGGCCCCGGTCGACGTAGTCCCCGAGGAACACCAGCTTGCCCCACTCCATCCTAGCCGCGGCGAGGCTCGTATATACGTCCCCATGCGTGTCGCCTACCACGAGCACATCTCCACCGGCAACGCTGTAGAGCTGCGGGTCCGACCTGTGCTTCAGATATGCCTCCTCCAGCAGCTCCTCGTATAGGCTCCATGGGAGGGGGCGTGGCTGGCTATGCGTGAGGAAGTCTTGTATGAGGCGTTCAGGGTTCATTTGTCGGCGCCCTCAAGAGGCTCGCCCCTACAGTATACCACGCCCCTGACCCTGCGTACGAAGTTCGGGCAGAAGAAGCACTGCAGGAACGATACCTTTTTCCCCAGTACGGGGCAGTTGACCGCCTCCTTCTTCATCTGGGATATTTTCTTCTTGGAGAGCGCCCCCTTCAGCTTCTCGCTGAGCTCTCTGGGCGTCCGCATCGCCCTGGGCAGCTTCTCGACGGGGATCTCGTATCTGTAGTCCCTTGCCTCCACGGTATACCTAGTAGCCCGCGCTGCCCTTTAACGATTCCGCGCCTCCTTCCTCCTGGAGAAGAGGAAGCCGATCACACCCTCCCGTCTAATCTCCTCGTAGAGGCCTCTCCATCCCCGCTCGCCTAGTACCTCGAATATACGGCTCCAGTTGACCAGCGTCATCAGCACCATAACGGCTATGAAGAGCACGATGGAGACGCCAAGGCTCAGCCAGAAGTTCTCCTCACCCACGGCCTCCACGACTATCCTACCCGTATACGCGGTGAGTATGCTTATCAGAGTCTTCCCGGCCGTTACCGCCACGAAGAACTTGAGAGGGTCGTAGCCCATCAGGCCTAGAGCCGCGATCACGACGTCGTCGGGGCTCGGCGTAGCCGCGAATATGAAGACTGCGAGCGCCCCGTAGTTCCCTATCACCTGCCGTAGACGCTCCATCTCCCTGCGCTTCTCCTCGCTGAGAAGCATCGCGGCGCCACGGCTCATATAGTAGACGGCAAGCTTGCCCACGCCGCCTCCCAGGCCGCTCACTATGCCTACGAGAAACGGGTTGCTGCCGGGCATGTACGCCGAGTAGAGGTAGACCGCGACCAGGTAGGGGATCGGCATGAAGGGTATCAGGTTTCCTATCACAGATACGACGAATATCCCGAGGTAGCCGCCGACGCCCTCGGCTATGGAGAGCAGCCAATCTACCCCTATCACTGCGGAAGCACTTTTTAGAAAGACGGGCGCCGCTCTATATAGGCTTACATGCTGGACACGAGGAAGCTGCTTGAGAGGCTCGGCTACGAGTACTACGGGTTCGAGGAGAAACCCGTTAAGCCCGAGTACGCGGACGTAACGTTCGGCGATATCCTTGGTCTGCAGGCGGCGGGGGGCAGGCTTGGAGCGCTCCTAGGTAAGAGGCTTTATAGGCACCAGTTCGAATCCTTCAACGCGCTAAGGGAGGGATATAACGCTGCACTAAAGGCCGGCACGGGGAGCGGGAAGACGGAGGCGTGGGTTCTATACGTCGCGAAGGAGAAGAAGAGGGCGCTGGCACTATACCCGACGCTTGCACTGGCAAACGACCAGCTGGCACGGCTTAGAGACTACGGCGAGCACCTCGGGTTCACGGTGACAGCCATCGACTCCGTGGAGAGGAGCAGGCTGTCCCGGAGCGGCCTGTCCACGGCGAAGATCAGGGGTAGGCTCGCTGAAAGCAGCATAGTTGTTACAAACCCTGCCTTCCTGCTGATGGACCTCAAGAGGGTTGCTGCGCAGCCTTCCAGGAGCCTCTTCATCAGGGCGCTGAGGGGGCTCGAGCTCCTCGTCGTGGATGAGCTGGACTTCTACGGCCCCCGTGAGCTATCGCTGCTATTGAGCATGGTCGAGATACTCTCGGAGCTCAGTGACGGGAGGCTGCAGGTCGCCGTGCTCACCGCGACCCTTGCCGATCCGGAGGCTCTGTGCAGCGTGTTAGAGAGGGCGACTGGGAGAAGATGCAGGGTTATTGACGGTAAGCCCTTCCGCGTGGAGAATAGGGTCTCCGTGGTGCTAGGCAAAAACCTCAGGGAGATCTTCGCCGAGGCAAGGACTTACAAGAAGCTACTCGAGGAGAGGGGCGCTGGAGTCGACGTGGTAGAGGCACTGGAGGACTATGAGACCTTCAAGAGGAACGTCTACAAGGTCGTCGAGGCGCTGAGAGGCGTGGGAGTGGAGTCTCCGTCCCCCTATATCGACCCGCTCGAGATACTATCTCGCTACGTCGACGACGAGTATGTGACCCTCGTCTTCACGAGGAGCATATCTAGGGCTGAGGAGCTTTACCGGAAGCTCAGATACGCGCTCCCCGAGGATAAAAGGGGGCTGGTCGCTTCACACCACCACCTGGTATCAAAGGAGAGGCGTGGTGAGATCGAGGAGGCGGCGCGGCGGGGTGAGGTGAAGGTCATATTTACGCCGCGCACGCTCGCCCAGGGCATAGACATAGGCTCGGTGGCGAGGATAGTTCATGTAGGCCTCCCCGACACAGTGAGAGAGTATAGGCAGAGGGAGGGGCGGAAGGGGAGGCGGGACGACATAGAGTTCACCGAGAGCATAGTGCTGCCGGGAAGTATATGGGACAGGGAGCTCCTCTCACGCGGTGTCGGCGCGTTCAGGGAGTGGCTTGAGGCGCCGCTCGAGATAGCGGTCGTGAACCCGGATAACAAGTACGGGCTTCTCTTCAAGGCTCTATATAGGTTCAAGAGTGGCGCCAAGCTAGGCGCTGGGGAGCGAGAGTTCCTCGAGAAGCTCGGCCTGCTGAGGGGTAGCGAGCTGACGCGGAGAGGCGAGAGGGCGTGGTACTATATAAACTTCTATGAGTTCGCCCCGCCCTTCGGGATAAAGCGCGTATATATCAGGAGGGATGGCGGGGAACGCTACCTCGAGGACATATCGTTCAGCGACCTGGTAGAGAAGTTTCAGGTTGGCTGCTTCGACTATAGCAGTGATGGCGTTGTCGTCGAGCTGGAGCTCGGAGGCAGGAGTGGCAGGGTAGTTCGACGCGTGAAAGTCTCCGAGATACGTGAGCCGCTACTTTACAAGTACGAGCCGCTAGCCCACGCGTTGGAGGAGTACAGGCGTGTGAAGCATAGATGGGGTGAGAGGCCGAACCTGTTTTCAGACTACGTGAGGGGGAGGATACACTCGGATTCGATATGCAACGTGAGGCCACCCACCTCCGGCTTCGGCCCCTACGTAAAGATACCCTACAAGGTTGTCTGGATACTCGAGGGCGAGGGCGGGCGCCTCGTCGACACGGCGGCGGGGACGATAGTTATGAGGGAGAGGCGGGTGATAGAGGTTCCATCAATGGTCGCCGGGCGCTACACAGACTACGGCTACGGCGAAGTCTACGAGCTAGACCCCGGGGAGAGGCTCGAGCACGTCCGGCTCGGCCTTGCGACGCTCATGGTTTTCCTACGTGAAGCGCGTAGACTGCCGCTCGGCATAATCTCGTACTCGCTGAGCAGCGTCGGCGGCAGGAAGACAATGACGCTGTGGGAGGAGGAGAGCTCCGGCCTCGTCGAGAAGCTGGAGTGGGACAGGGTGTACAGGGATCTCGGCACGTGGCAGCCCTCGAGGCTCTCCGAGATCTACCTGGCGGAGCAGGACGAGGAGGCACATCTTGAATGGCTTGCACTGGGCGGGAGGTGGGATATCGCGGTGGACATGGCGAGAAGGGTTGTCAGCTACGTGCTACTGTCCAGGAGGATTAGGGTAGTGTTCGCCGGGAGGGAGATGTACATCCCGAAGCCTGGGCCGCAGCTGGGGCTGCTGGCGCTTGACACGCTGTTGCTGCCGCTAACCGAGGACGGCGACGTCTCGCTCGGCTTTATAGCGCTCTATGACGGTGAAAGCGTGCATATCTCACGCTTCCTAAGGGAGTATACGCGTACTGAGGGTGAGAAGGAGGCGTTGCAGAGAGCCCTTGTCGAGCGGATAGACAGCGGCTACAGGGTTCTCGTATATGGGCTGGAACGTGTCCGCGAGGAGCTCCACGACCTGCGGCTGACCTATTTCGCCGCGCTGCTCAGCGGCCTCATAGAGATGGGGCACGTGGTAGACGTGGAGAAGGAGTATAGGGAGCTCCTCGGGGAGCGGTATGTACCGTTGAGGGAGCTTGCACCGGGGCTAGGGGTTAGATACGAGTACACGCTAGAGGACGTAGCGTCGGAGCTCGCGCGTAGCCGGTCTAGGATACGTGCGCTGCCGTATTCGAAGTGGCTGTATTTCACAAAGTATCTCTCAGAGAAGGCTGTGAAGTACCTCGAGGCGAACGTTAAGGCGATATACCTGGGCTGGCTTGCGCTCAACGCGTTGAGGGAAGAAAAATAAGTATAGACTATGAGATATTCACATAATGGTTTCTCTAAGAAGCCTTGTTGAACGGATATATAGGTCGCCGGAGGCGGAGGTCTTCGACAAAATAGTGATGCACGCCTCGAAGTGCAACGAGGCTGCACGGGAGTTCCACCACGCCGTTCTATCCTCGCGGAAAGAGCTCTACGAGCCGGCCCGGGAGTCCCTCGGAAAGATCATGAGGATCGAGGAGGAGGCAGACGCCATAAGGAGAAGCATACTTGACAGGCTAGCCGTCATAGGGATACCGCCCACCGTGAGGCAGGACTATGTACGCCTCGCCGAGAGAGTGGACCTCATAGCCGACCACGTGAAGGCCTCTGCACGCACGTTCCTAGTCGTAGGGCCGGAGAATATAGGGAAGGAGCTGCTGGAGGTGCTCGGCGACACAGCTGCCGCGTTGGAGGAGGCATCGAGGCTCCTGGTCGAGGCGTTGGAGAAGAGTAGGAAGGACTACAATGCGGCGCTATCAACGATAAAGAAGATCGAGGAATACGAGGACATGGGCGACGAGTACTACGTGCATGGGCTCACGATGCTCAGGGAAAACCAGGACCTACTGCTCTACAAGCTTGTGAACGACGTCGAAAGCGCCATAGACGCCGTGGAGGACGCCAGCGACGTGCTGGAGGAGATAATAGTCAGGATCATCAGGTAGGGGGGAGGGCGTGGATATACTGCTCCTGCTGCTCATAGTCACAGCCCTGTACGTGGCATGGAGCGTCGGTGCGAACGACGAAACAATGGCGCTTGTAGCGGGGCTCAACATGTTCAGCATATCCCTCGTGGTGGCCGTGGGCGCGATACTGGACCTCCTAGGCGCCGTCACATTCAGCTACAGCGTCGAGAAGACACTTGGAGAACGCCTCCTCAGCTTCAGGCTGACGATAGTCGACGCGCTCATAATAGTCTTCGCCATAGCTTCGTGGCTCCTCCTGGCATCGCTGAAGGGATGGCCTGTCTCCACGACACACTCAGCGGTCGGCGCGGCGATAGGCCTAGGGATCTTCAAGGCCGGACTCGGGGGCGTGAACTGGCGGGTTCTCGGAGAGGTCGTTGGCGGCTGGATACTCTCCCCCGTGCTAGGCCTCGTGGGGGCATACGTCGCGATAATCGCGCTCAACAGGGCGGCGGGGAGGCTGATTAGGGGCTTCGACGCCGAATTCAGGACGCGCCAGCTCTCCGGCTGGATGCTCTTCGCATGGGCCGGCGTCACCGCCTTCAGCAGGGGCGCCAACGACGTCGCAAACGCGACCGCGTTTCTCACACCATTCGCAAGCAACCCCGACACCATGAGGCTTCTAGGCGGTATAGGCATGGCGCTGGGCCTCTACATGCTGGGGAGGAAGGTCGTGAAGAACGTCGGCCTAGAGCTTGTTGAGCTGGATCCTCTAACAGCCCTCGGTGTACAGCTCGTCACGGCAGTTATACTGCTCGTGGGAACCTATATGGGCCTGCCACTCTCTGGCACACATATACTCGTAAGCGCGATTATAGGAGCCGGCCTTGCGAAGCGCGTGTGGGTGAACACGTCAAACCTCAAAGAGATCCTCCTCACATGGGTGGCTACGTTCCCCGGCGCAGCGGTCATCACACTCGCCGTGTGCATGGCGTTGGCAAGCCTCTCCCTTATATAGGGGGAGGGCAAATTTTTTCATCCGGCACGCCGCGCGGCATGGAGAGTAGTCAGTCACGTTAATATCGGATGGACTGGTGCTCTATCACTATGAGGAAAACCAAGGTTGTCGCCACCCTAGGCCCCTCCTCCTGGGATGAGAGCACAATAAGGAGAATGATGGCCGAGGGTGTCGACGGGTTCAGATTCAACTTCTCTCATGCAGACTACGAGGTGTTTTCGAGGGTTGCAAAGGCCATACGTAGGCTAGACGTAGAGGGTATACGGCCCATCATAGGCGACCTGCAGGGGCCCGTGGTACGCCTCGGCGTGTTCCGGCCCTTCTACGTTAAGAGGGGCGAGCGGGTATACCTGGTAAAAGCCGAGGAGGCAAGGGGGGAGAGGGAGATACCTATACCAGACGAGACGGTCTTCGACATGTTGAGGGAGGGGGACGAGGTCCTGATAGAGAGCGGCCGCCTAGCCTTCAGGGTTATCGAGAGGGAGGATGGGCGCTGCCTGGCGGAAGCCCTCATCGACGGCGAGGTAAAGCCCCGTAAGACGGTGGCTATAAGGGGTAAGGATCTGCCACTGAGCCCCTTGACAGAGAAAGATGTGAAGGACGTAGAATTCGCCGTAAGAGAGGAGTTCGACGCTATAGCACTGAGCTTCGTGAGGCACCCGGAGGACGTCCAGAGGCTGAGGGAGCTGCTTTACGACCTCGGCGCGGAGGAGATGAGGATAATAGCTAAGATAGAGACTAAGAGTGCCGTCGAGAACCTAGACGCTATACTGGAGGAGGCCGACCTGGCGCTGGTAGCCAGGGGGGACCTGGCCATCTACTACAGGCTGGAGGAGATCCTCAGCGTTCAGCGTAGGATAGTCGAGCATGCGAGGAGACACGGGAAACCCTCGATAATAGCAACCCAGCTGCTAGAATCGATGGTCGAGAACCCCATCCCCACCCGCTCCGAGGTGGTGGACGTCATCACGGCGGTGGAGATGGGCGCTGACGCTCTGATGCTCGCGGGCGAGACGGCGGCCGGCAAGTACCCGATAGACGCCGTCATATGGCTCAACCGCATAATAAGGGAGGCCGAGAGGGGGCCCGTCAAGTGCCTCGACCTAGAGCCCGAGAACCTTTACGAGGAGATAGCGAAGGGCGTGGTCATGCTCTCCAACATTATCGAGGGCAAAATAGTCGCCTATAGTGAGAGAGGGAACACTGCGCGTAGGCTCTCGAAGTTCAGGCCTAGAGGCGGCGCCTATGTGTTCACGTCCAGCGCCAAGACCGCTAGGTACATGTCGCTACTGCACGGCATATCCCCGCTGGTCACACACCACGTCGACCGCTCGTCCCCTGAGTTCTTCGAGATGCTGCTCTCCGCGGCCGTTGAGAAGGGGCTGGTTAATATCGGAGACCTAGTGATATTCGCCGCTGGTAGACGTAGGGGAGCTACCGATGTCATCAGGGTGGAAAAGATTAAGCCGCGGAGGATGAAGGGGTAGATACCCCCTATTTCTATTTTATGTAGACCAGCGAGGAGAGGATAGTCTCCTCGGGAAGCCCCGTGTCCAACCCGAGTATTATTCTTTCAAGGTTCTGGGCCTCGATGTACGCCATGATGTTAAATGTATAGATGAAGGGTAGCTCCACTGAATAGGGCCTAAGTGCGAAGCTCGCATACCTCACCAGGGCCAGCGTCATCTCGTTCATAAGCTCGGTAAGCTTCCTCTGGGATAGGAGCTCGGAGACCCTCTCCTGGCTCACATCTAGTTTGACCAGCAGGGCGTCGAAGGATCGTTCACCTATGCTGAAGGGCTTAGGGTGCCTAGCAATTATCGCCCAGAAGTCATCTCCAAGAGCTGTTTTCCAGTAGAACAGCTTCACAAGGTACTCCAGCCTTATAACGTCGGTGACCGGGGATAGCTTCTTACGTAGGGGGCCAGCGTTCACACTCCTGAGGAGATACAGGTAGTATATATTATCGAGGAAGAGCTCGCGCTCCGCAACCCCCGCCCTAAACGCCGGCAGCCTTACCCCCTCCATATAGGGGGTCTTGCCTACAAGCTCCCAGAGAGCCTCCTCGCTCGCGACGCCCTCCAGCTGGGCTGGGCTGAGCCTCCTCCCGTAGGGGTAGAAGTATGCGCGGCCTCTCCGCCCGTAGATGTTCCTCAGCTGTATCTTTACGTTCTCCACTTCCAGCCTGTCGAGCAGCGCGTATATGAACTCCCCGTAGTCGGGCGCTATCCTGGCGAGCAGCCCTAGCCTGGACGTGTAAACCCTGTAGACCTGGTTTATCTTCTCCTTCAGATCCATGTCCTCGCGGATGGCGGAGTAGTCCCTGAAGTCCCATATACCCCTCTTGCCGCGCACTATGTCCTCGTACTCCCTCCTACCCAGTAGCCTTGTCTTGAGGCCGTGCGCCCTGACGACGAGGTACGTCTCCACACCCATCACCTCTCCCTTATCATCTTTATCCTAACGAACTCCTCTATCTCCTCCTCGGCTACACGCTCCTCTATGTGCCGCAGGGCGTCCTCAAGCTTCGGGATAAGGTTCCTCTCCAGGCTGTTCACGACCCTGTTTATATACTGCAGCTGCTCGCACAGCTTCTCAACCTCCATCTCCTTGTTGGCCACGGCGATCATAGTCTTCATAGCCTCCCAGAGCTTCTCGAGAGCCTCGCGGTACTCGGGGTCAGCAACCTTGGAGTAGTCGGGCTCCTCCACTATACGCGCCTCGGGCACCGGCACGCCCTGCCTGCTAACGATCACTATCTCTATCTGAGGCGGCTTCACAAGGCTCGCGATGGACTCGAAGTCGTGCTCCCCCCTGCTCATCCTGAGCTGCGTGACCTTGCGGGCCGCCTCTAGGTACATCCTCTCGGCCTCTGCAAGCTTCTGTAGCTCGTCCATTATGGCGAAGACCTCCTTTACAAGCTGGTCCCTCCTCATCTGCAGTACCTCCTTCCCCCTCTTGACGAGGCCCAGCTTCCTCCGTAAGAGGAGCAACGTCCCCCTGGATGCGGGGAGGAATGCCAGCTCCGTCGACATCTCTCAGCCCCGCCTATAGTTCGGGTGATACTTCTCGATTATCCTCCTCGGTATCCTGACGAGCTCCTCCTCCGGGAGTACGGCGAGAACCTGCCAGGCAAGGTCGAGGGTCTCCTCGATACTCCTGTTCTCGTAGAAGTCCTGGTTCACGAACTTACGCTCGAACTCCTCGGCGAACCTTAGGAAGTTGCGCATCCTCTTGCTGAGGCCGACCTCGCCTATTATCCTAGCCAGATCCCTGGCTTTGACGCCCCTAGAGTAGGCGTCGTAGAGCTGGTCAGCCACGTACTTGTGGTCCTCCCTCGTCTTGCCCTCGCCTATACCCGACTTCATGAGCCTGCTGAGGCTTGGTAGCACGTTCACCGGCGGGTATATGCCCTGTGCGTTCAGCTCACGGCTCAGGAATATCTGGCCCTCAGTGATGTAGCCGGTGAGGTCGGGGATGGGGTGTCTCAGGTCTCCGCCGGGCATCGTGAGTATGGGGAACAGGGTGATGCTGCCCTTCCTACCCTTTATGATGCCTGCCCTCTCATAGATCGTCGCAAGGTCGCTGTACATGTAGCCCGGGTAGCCCAGCCTGCCCGGTATCTCGCCTCTCGCCGTGCTTATCTCGCGCAGCGCCTCACAGTAGTTCGTCATGTCACTCATAATCACCAGGACATGCATCTCGAGGTCGAAGGCCAGGTACTCGGCCACAGTGAGCGCGATCCTCGGCGTCATGAGCCTCTCAACAGCCGGGTCGTTCGCAAGGTTAAGTATGGCCACAAGCCTCTCGAGAGCACCCGTCTCCCTGAACTGCTCTATGAAGAACTCGGCCTCCGTGTTCCTCAGGCCTATACCAGCGAAGACCACGGCGAAGCTCTCACCCTCACCCCTCACGGTTGCCTGGCGGGCTAGCTGCGCCGCAACCCTGTTGTGTGGTAGACCGGAGACGCTGAATATGGGCAGCTTCTGCCCCCTGATCAAGCTGAACATGCCGTCTATAACAGAGATGCCTGTCTGGATGAACTCGTACGGGTATACCCTGGCCACCGGGTTCATCGGCTCCCCGCTTATCTCGCGCTCCTCGCCGGCCATTATTGGCGGCAGCCCGTCTATCGGCTCGAACCGCCCGTTAAACATCCTGCCGAGCACGTCCTCGGAGACACGTATCCTAAACGTAGAGCCAGTGAACTTGACGAGCGTATCCGTCTCCAGGCCCTCCCTGTCACCCAGTATCTGCACCACGGCGTGGCCCGCGGCCGTCTCCAGGACCCTGCCGAACCTCTCCTTACCGTCCTTGCCGTAGATGCGGACAACCTCGTCGTAGCCTGCCTCCTCGACGCCGTCCACGATCATTAGGCTTCCTCTTATCTCCTTGGCGCCCCTATAGACCTTGCCCGGGTATCTCCCGAGGATCTCCCTCACAACCTCCTCCTCCACCATATCAGCTCACCCCATGGCGGGCGTCCCCTCAAGAACTATGCCGTGCTTCGACGCGATGCTCTCAAGCTTGGCCATCACGCGCTCATAGAGCTCCTTCACGGCTTCGAGATCCCTCTCATCCTCCTTTACACGCATCATCTCGTAGACCTCGGGCATATTCACTATCTCCTCCACGCTCACATGCCTCGTTATGAGCTCGTAGGCCCGGTCGAAGAAGTCTATCATCATCTTAAGCAGCCAGTACTGCTTTATCGGCGGGCAGAACACGTCGACGCCGCTGAGCGCCGTCTGCCGTAGAAAGCCCTCCTTTATGATCTCTGAGGCGAGGAGTATCAGCCTCTGGTCGTCGGGCAGCGCGCTCTCACCAACAACGGAGGCTATGGCCTCTATCTCGCTAGACACCGTCAGGAGGCGCAGCGCCTTAGCCCTATACCGTGGGAAGTCCTCGGCCACGTTCTTCACCCACCAGCGCTGGACAATGTCGGCGTACTGGCTGAAACTGCGTAGCCAGTTTATCGCGGGGAAGTGCCTCCTATACGCGAGCTCCGGGTCGAGCGCCCACATGGTGCCGACGAACCTCAGGGTATGGATTGTGACCGGCTCGTTGAAGTCGCCGCCGGGCGGCGAGACCGCGCCCAGGACGGTGACCGAGCCCTCCCGCTGGGGGCTTCCCAGCGCGCGCACCCTGCCGCCCCTCTCGTAGAACTCGGCTATCCTGTCCGGGAGATACGCGGGATACCCCCTCTCAACTGGCATCTCGCCGAGCCTACCAGATATCTCCCTGAGCGCCTCCGCCCACCTGCTCGTGGAGTCTGCGATGAGCGTCACGTGGTAACCCTGATCCCTGTAGTACTCCGCCATGGTGATGCCCATGTATATCGACGCCTCCCTCGCAGAGACAGGCATGTTAGAAGTGTTCGCGACAATTATGCTACGCTCCATTATCGACCTGCCGCTCCTAGGGTCTATGAGCTCCGGGAACTCCTTGAGCATCTCAGCGATCTCGTTTCCACGCTCCCCACACCCTATGTATATGACGACCTGGGAGTCGCTGTACATCGCCACCTTGTGGAGGGTCACGGTCTTGCCTGTACCGAAGCCACCCGGTATGGCCGCTGCGCCACCCTTAGCGACGGGGAAGAACGTGTCTATGACACGCTGCCCGACGATCAGGGGGACCTCGCTGGAAAGCCTCTCGGCGAAGGGGCGGGGCTGCCTCACCGGCCACTCCTGGATCATGTTGAGCTCTACATCTCCCTCCCCCGTGTCGAGTACGGCCACGGTCTCCTCGACGGTGAAGTCGCCCTCGTAGACCTCCTTTACAACACCGCTTATACCCGGAGGAACCATTATCTTGTGCTCGATTAGCGCGGTCTCCTGCACGGTCCCCAAGACGTCTCCAGGCCCCACCTTGTCCCCCTTCTTCACCCTGGGCTTGAACCCCCACTTCTTGTCGCGTGGAAGGGCGTTCACCTTCACGCCCCTCCTTATGAAGGGGCCTGTCTCCTCTAGGATGACGTTGAGAGGCCTCTGGACACCGTCGAATACCGAGGACATGAGGCCGGGGCCGAGCTCGGCTACAAGCAGCTTACCCGAGGCGTACACAGGCTCGCCGGGTTTGACGCCGCCCGTGTCCTCGTAGACCTGGACGATGAAGTGGTCTCTAGCTACCCTTACGACCTCGCCTAGAAGCCTCTCCTCGCCTACGAACGCGACCTCGCCGATCTTTATATCAGGTATACCCTTCGCGGTCACCACTGGCCCTGAAATACTGGCTATCGAGCCTATCCTTTCAACGCTCATCAGGTATCAAGACATTACTCCTTCGGCCTTAATAAATAATATTAACCGGACGAGATGAAACACATAACTACTCCGGGAACATAGACACTGGAGACGAGGAGATGCCGCTAAAGAAAACATCCACTCTACTGCTCGCCGCTATAGCGGTCCTAGCTGCCGCGTCCCAGCCCCTCGGCGCCGGCTACGTAAGCGTCTACAGGATTAAAACCACCTACATAGCCGAGGGTAAAGGCGTTATAGGCGAGGAGATATACTCCAAGACATTCCTACTGGCCCCAGCGATACAGGGGTGGCAACGCCCCATAAACTACTCCCTCTACATCAACGGCGAGAGAGCCGAGGCCTCGGTGAAGAGAGACTCGCAGGGAAACAGGTACCTCTATCCGGGTAAGCCACTGCGATTCAGCGGGCGCGTAAACATCACCCTAGTAGAATATGTAGAAGTGATACCCCCTCCCCAGAGAGAGGTCAGGCTCCCGCCGGACAAGTGCGAGGCGAGCACCTGGCAACAGGAGAGATACCTCTACCTGGGCGGCTTCTGGGGCCACCCCTACGGCGAGACCACACTCGACGACCTCAGAAAACTTGCGGAGACACTCGGGGGCCGGGGGCTCCAGTACATATACAGGGTCACCGCATGGGTTCTAACAAACACGAGGTATAGGCTCGGCGTGCGGGGGGGAGTCTCATATCCCACCGAGTTCTACGTGGAGAAGACCGGCGCCTGCGGCGACATCCACGCATTCATAACAGCCATGCTCAGGATTAAGGGTATCCCCTCCTACCTCTACTACGCCTACATCTACAGGGAGAATGCCTCAATGAAGCTGCTCGGCCAGAAGGCATCCTACGCGACGAGAAACGCCATGCCACACATCTTCTCAATGGCCGTGCTCTGCGGAAAATCCTTCCCGATAGACCTGACATACCCGACCGCGCGGGACCCCTATTCGGCGGTGAGAGAGGCGGGGGTAAACACTGGTGACAGAGTGATAGTGCTAGCCAGAATAATCGACGCAGACCCCAACGACTATCTACTCGTATACGCCCCCTCGAACACGTCGAGGGTGAGCCTCACAGTGGATGTAGAGAAAATAGTAGCCTACAGGGCCGGCCACAGCGCATCGGCGCTTCTAGCTATACTCTCACTACTCCTAATAGCCGCCCTCGCGCTGCTATCGCTACTTAAGCCTTCTACCACAGTAGGGGCAGATTACGTGTAGGTCGCCGTAGGGCAACTCCCTGCCGCAGTAGGGGCACACCTTCTTTCCACCACTAGGCGCCTCCGGCTGCACAGACGCGGCAGCCTCCCTGACCACCTGTGCAGGGGGGCTAGGGGGAGCGGGGACACGAGGAGCGGGCTCGGCCTTCACGGGCTGTACAGGTTTATCGGAGACCGCAACAGCCTCCTTTATCTCGATGACCGGCTCGGCGGCCGGCGGCTGACCCGCAGGCATTATTGGCGGCTGCTTACGCATAACGGGCTTCGCCGCCGGCTGTGCGGGTATAACTGGGGGCGCCTCCGGCTCAGCCGCGCTGACCGGCTGGGCCGCGGGCGCTGGCCTAGGTGGCAGCTCAGGGGCCGGCTGTATGGGGGCCTGGGGTGCCGGCTGCACCGTCGCCTCCGCCGCTGGCGCCATCTGGGCGATATCGTTTTTCAGCCTCATGTAGAGGTAATAGCTGTAAGCGTTCACGCTCTGGCTGAGGGCTAGGTATAGGAAGAGCACGGCGACCGCCACGGCGACGCCGACGGCCAGCCCCGGCAGGGAGGGGATGGCAGCGTTTATCGCGAAGCCAGCCGCCGCGGAGAGCCCGGCGCCGAGAACTGCGTATATAAGAGCCCTACTCTTCATCGCTGAGAAGCGCCTCTTAACCTCCACTACGGGCGGCGGCTGCACCCGCCTCGCGGCCGGGGGAGGGCTTGGTGCGCGCTGCCTGCTCTTACGTCTAAAGAGTGAGCCCATCTTCCACTTCACCTAGCTATAACACATATACCTGTGAGCCGTAAAAATACTTTTATTGTGGAGGCGCCACAACCTTCTCTACAATAGCCTCCTCCTCGCCGACTTCGAGCTCGGCGACCATGCTCTCCCTGAGCATCTCCGCAACTTCCTCGTCCACGAGCGAAAGCCTGGGCGCACCGATCTTTATCTCAAGCCCGAGGGCCTTGGCGAGCTCCCCGAGGGTATATGCGATGTCGCGTGTCTTGCTCTTCGCGACCACCATGGAGTCCTGTGCCTCCACGAGGAGCTTTTTCACCTGGAAGAGGGCTCTCCTATGCTCGTAGGGGAGATCCTCGCTTGAGAGCACGTCCTCGAGTATCTGTATGGCTTTTACGATCTCGAGCCTCATATCTTCCCCTGATATATAGGTGATAGTGAAAATACGTATTGAGAAGTCCCATTGCGAGGCCGGGTATCCATGAGGGGCATACAGCGGTATTACCATCGAACTACGCCGCGGTAAGGAGGCCCCGCAGGAGGAGCTTCAGGGCTGTAGCCCAGACGTGGCGTGGCGGCCGCGAAGCCAGCTCCCTGGCGTAGGCAACCCTGTAGCGGAGCGGGGGATGCGGCCTCCAGGAGAGCCATTCGAAAAGCCTCGCCACACTGCCCTTCTCCTCGACGAGGGAGGGGTAGCCTATCTTCACCAAGGAGTCTGCCAGCCGTGAAGCCAGCCCGATCCTGGCTACGTCGACGTCGGCCCTGATCTCTAGGAGCTTCGCGAGGAGAAACAGGAGTGTACCCGTGAAGACGAGGTAGCCTGCTATCAGGGGCATGTTGAGGAGGAGCTCAGGCCTATAGAGGAAGAAGAAGTATAGCCTGAAGGCGTACTCCGCGGAGACAGCGGCGGTGAAGACGAGGAGGTCCATGCGGTGGAGGTGGCTCTCCTCATGGCCGAGGACGGCCGCCACCTCCCCGCCATCCAGGAGGGCTAGGAGGCCGGATGTAACTATGATCGACGAGGCAGCCTTGACCCCCATACTGAGCGCGTTCTTGGCGATAACATTGTAGAGGTATACGCCGCGTGGCGGGCTGGCGCCGAGCCCCCTACAAACCCTTGAAAGCTCCCCGTACACATCTACGGCCCTCTCCTCCACTTTTATGCCTGGTATCGAGGAGACGCCTAGCAGCCCTGCAAGTACCCTCTCCACGGTAGAGGCATCGGGGGGCACCCCCTCCTCGAGGTAGCCCCAGAGCAACGTCTTGGCTTCTACGAGCTTCCTACGGTCTAGCCGGGGGTATATCTCCCTATATACCCCACCGGGTATGGATATGTCGAGTACGACAACCTTCTCGCCGGGCGCGAGCCGCCAGTCAGAGAGCAGAGGCGGAAGCACGAATGGTGAAAACACTATCGCCGTCACCGCCACGGCGGCCAGCGCGAGCGGGGCTAGGAGCGGGCCGAAAACGCTGTAGATGAGCATGGAGAGAACAGCCGCCGAGAAGAACATGTAAACCATGTTCTCGGCGAACACCTTCCTCGCAACCCTTTTCACAACGCTTTCCCGCAGACGGGGGGAGAGGCTCTCCTCTCCGGCATATATGAAGTATATGTGTGCACGCCCAGAGTAGTAGTACGCGTCAACAAGGAGCCTCTTGATGCATCTACGAGCCCTAGCATAGTAGCTACCCTTTCCGCGTATAACCAGGGTCCCGCTGCGTACACCTATCCACACCCAACCCCCCTCACCCTCGGCGTAGACGCCCTCTACGCCCTTGTACAGCACCCGTGAAACCGTCTCAGCGCCGCACTTCGCGAGAATCCTCTCGACTAGGGCCAGTCCGTCGACGTCTACAAGCGGGGGTAATGGCACGGCATCGCTACCCATAGGACAGGCCACCATATAGTAGTACCCGGGTATTTATAGCTCACAAGCCGGGGCTGCCGGGGTCGAGCTAAAACGGGTTCCACAGAATTTTATTAGATGAAATACACGTAAAATATTTTTTAGCACAAAATTTAAAAATCATCCTCGTAGAGCTCCTCGTCAAGCTCCTCCTCGTCTACCTCGCCCTTCTCCTTCCTAGAGCGCCTCTTACCTATCACCGCGAGCGCAGTCGCCGCGCCAGCCGTGCCCGTGGCAGCCAGCGCCGTCACACTCACCGGGCCTATCAGTGGAAGCTCGAGCACTATGTCCATCGCCACCGTGGCGGCAGTATTGCCCTCAACCTTCACCTTACCCTCGGCCTTGAAGCCCTTGTACTCGGCCACTATGCTGTACTCGCCAGCCGGCACCTGTGCGAACACAGCCTTCCCGTCAGCGCCCGTCTCGGCGCTAGCGGTGAAGCCGCCGCTGTTGGCTATCGTCACCACGGCGCCCTCTATGGGCGCGCCAAGCTTGGTGGTCACCTCGACCTCGAGGTTGTACACCTCGCAGCCAACCTCTATCGCCTCCTCCCTGAGCGTCCCTATCGCCAGCTCGGCTATCTTGGCGCCCTTGAAGCTCGCCTCGATGCTATAGACGCCGGGGGCGTACACCTTGAGGCTCGCTATGCCGGATGCGTCCGTGACAGCGCTAGCGGTGACCGGGCCCTCCGCCTTCACCGTGGCGCCAGCTATGGGGTTGCCGTTGGCGTCGACGAGCTTCACCTTTATCGGCTTCCACTCTATCTCGAAGAGGTAGTCGCCCTCAGCCTCGCTGCCATGGCCCTTGACCTGTATGAGGGCCTCGTGGCTGGCCAGCACTATCTTCCTCTCAGCACCCATTATGTTGACGTCGGCGTCGGCGACGTCGCTCAGAGTGGAGCCGTCGGGGAGTATGAGGGACTTTATCGTGGCCGTGGAGGGGAGCTGCACCACTATGTACGCGTTGAGCGCGTCGTTCAGCATCTTCCTGTCAACCTTGACTATGAGGCCCTTCTCGGTCCACGTCCCCACCTGCTTGATGTTTACCGGCACTATTATGCCGTGCACCTCGTGAGCCTCCGCGTTCTTTATCTTGACCGTGTCGCCGTAGACTATGTACGCCTTTATCCAGTAGCTCATCCCGAGGGGCGGCATCATCAGCGAGGCGCCCGCAACCTCGAACTCCTCGCCCTTCCAGTAGGCGAGGTCGACCATGCTCCCCTCAACGGAGACCTTGGCCGAGAGCTTGCCCGGGTTGACGGAGTAGAGCACCACTATGGCGCCAAGCGGCTTCCAGCCGGCCTTCTTCCTTATGATTATAGTCTTCTCTGCGCCTGCCTGGAGGGTTATGTTCATGTAGTTATCCTCGGCCACTATGAAGGCATTCGGCATCGAATACTCCTCACCCTCCCAGAGCTCTATAGTATACTTGCCGAACCCTATCTTAGACGCGTCAAACTCTATGTGCTTCGGGTCAAACTTGACAGCCTCGGCGCCTATCTTCTCCTGGGCCTCCGGGCTGAGCAGGTTGTCGCCCTCAGGCGTCTTAAGCGCCTTAACTGCGAAGGGTGCATAGTTGTCTATCGTGAACCTCACGGTCACATTCTCGAGGCCGCTACCGGCGAGCGCCGAGAGGTCCACCGGGATGCTGCCGGCGAGCTCAACCCACTCCTCCTTTACGAAGACGGATATGAGCTTCGCCTTCACGGTGCCGTTGAAGGTGCTCGGCGCGATCTTTATCTCACCGCTATATGATATCAGCGCCTTGACCGCGCCGTTCTCCATAATCTTCTTGTCGTAGAGCACAGGCGCTACTCCCTCCGGCATGCCCTCCTCGAAGACCACTCTAAACTCTTTGAGGTGGAAGCCGGGCGGCTCAGCCGCTGAGAGAAGGTCTACAATGTCGCTCGCAGCGAAGTTTATCTCAGTCTCCTGGACGCTGGTGACGACTATCTCCATCTTGCCGAAGTACTTTGCCTGGTACGCCGGTGCCCCATAAGTGAGCAGCGGTGTAAACGCCACTATGGCGGCCAGCGCCGCCGCCACAAATACTAGCCTGCGATCCATACTCTCCTCGCCTGTATCTACGCTACAATTACTGGGGGTTAATGCCGCCCTCATCCACCCACACTAAAAAACGCCTAGATTACGCCAGTATTACCCTCGAAACCCCCGCCCTCCCTCAGACCAGCATGCATCATCGAAAAAAATATCTACCCTAAACCTTAGCTGAAACAGGGAGCCGGGGTAGCTCAGCCCGGTGGAGCGCCCGACCACCCCGGAGAGACGCCGGGTGGGGCGACGCTGTTAACCGGGTGGACCGTGCAGCGATGCTGTGCGGGCCCAGTCCCGGGTTCAAATCCCGGCCCCGGCGCCACAAATTTTCTAATATTTTGTTGGGGTTTTATCTTGTTTCTTCGTGTTTTGTAGTGTTTTTGGTTTTATGTTTGGGATATGGGGGAATGAGATGGTTTTTGTTTGTTTTAGATTAATAGATTAGGGGAATGTGGAGGGGGTTTGTAAATAATTGTTGGTGTTTTTTATT
>Ga0256835_1000158_pt1 | contig 55335 bp, 49 predicted proteins | sample PIR30metaG_FD_185972 | JGI IMG/M metagenome (GOLD analysis project Ga0256835, IMG submission 185972) | Hydrothermal vent microbial communities from East Pacific Rise, Pacific Ocean - PIR-30 | ecosystem: Environmental > Aquatic > Marine > Hydrothermal vents | place: Pacific Ocean: East Pacific...
TTGTCAAATTTTCCTTTAATACGTTTTTTCTGAGCCGCTTCCAGGTATTTTTGCAATTTATAGTCGCCTGTGTTTTTATCAAAAAAATCAACCAAACGGGCATATTTAGTATCTTTGGAAACACCTATAATATCTCGAACTTTTTCATCTCCTCTTTCCAGATAAATAATCGGCACATACCACCATCCTTCGGGATAACTGATCATTCCGGTTAATACCTGGTCGGCGGTGATTTCCTCACCGTTTTGCAAAGTATAAGTATCGTGTTTACTTAATTTACGAAGCAATTCCGAAGCATATGTATTGACAGGCTTCATTCGCCCACCGTAATCCTGAATCACCAAATGTCCGAAATTTTCCGCCTTTTCTTTCGGAGCTACGGTTTGTAAAACAATAGAATCGGTTTGTATTTCTTTTCTTTCCTGGGCATATAATCCAATGCTTATAAAAAGAAAAAACAAAACTATTTTTTCACGGGAAGCTCGTGTTTTCCGGATCAATTCTTTGAGTTTTGAAAAACGTGTTCCTTTCACAAAGAAGATCATCAAAAGTCCGAAATACAAAAGTCCGTATCCGATGTAAGTAATCCATGTTCCCCAGAAATCGTGATTTACCGAAAGTTGGGTTTGTTCATATTGCGGAGTAATGGTATAAGAAGATTGATAAAAACGGTAGCCTTTGTATTCCAGCGGATGATTCATATAAATACGGGTGTCAAAACTTTTTTCCGGCGTAATGACCGTTACTTCACTCTCATATGATTTCGGCATGGTTGAACCGGGATATTTCTCCAATTTAAAATCGCGTAATTTAATCTGAAATGGCAAACGTTTATGCTCGGGACCGTAATTCAATCGAAAATTCAGTCCGTTTAAACGAAAAACCTTCGGGCTATCGGGCGCATATTGCCCCCCGTATAAAGCGACGGTTTTTTCTTCTTCACCGGATTTTATATTGACCAATAACAAATCCAACGGATTCAAATCTTTATTTCCTGTTTGATAAGTAATTTTACCTTTTTGAGGAGCTTCCGGCACTACAAAAGAGGTATTTCCGAATTGATAAAGGGAACGCAAGGCAAAAGGCTGAATACTATCGGGAATCACCGGAAAACGTTTTTGATCCGACATACGCATATGCGTTCCTTCAAAAGGAGAAAGAATATACAAAGAATCGTTTTTTTCAAAAATATTAATTGTTTCATCTTGAATATTGTTAAAACTGATTCTTTTATCGTTTAAGATGGAAACTTGGCCGTCGCGTAAGAAAACATCTTTCCGGCCTTTGGGAGTGGAAACTACAAATTTCAAATATTTTTTTCCTTTTGCATCAGGCACAAAAACTTCATGTGCATGGGGCACATATTCCAGAACTTTCACTTCAATGGGTTTCCCTTTAAAATCGGTTTTTAAATGGTAATGATTATCCGTAAACAGCGGAATATCAATAGCCGACAGAGCCAAATTTTTCTGAATGGGCGGGCTAAATTGGTCTTTACCGTCATCTACATGGACTGTCAAATAGGTTTTTTCAGACATAAACGTATCGGAAGTTTCTCCCTCTTTAATCGGCATCATTCCTTCATAACTGATATATCTGGTAACGGCAGCTCCGATTAAAATGAGCAAAAAGGCAATATGAAATAAAAATACCGGCCATTTTTTCTTTTGATATAATTTGAAACGAATAATATTTCCAATGAGATTGACGGCCAATAAAACCATAATCAGTTCAAACCACCAGGCATTGTAAACCAGTGTTCTTGCAGTGGGAGTGCCAAAATCATTTTCTATAAAGGTAGCTATGGCCATGGCCAATGCAAACAAGATAAACAATACTACCATGCTTTGCATCGAGATAAGCAAATGATATATTTTTTTTACTAATTTCATTACTTTTTTGTTTTATGATACAAAAATAAATCTATTGTTAAAAAGCCAAGCCTTTTTAACATAAATTTTTCTTATAAAAATTATGTAAAGATAAGATTTTTAATAAAGTTATCCCCCCTTGCCCAAGCACAGAAATAAGTTGGCAAAGAGGGATCAAAACAAACCGGAAAGCTTTAATCTAATTTTTTACATACCGGGTAAACGGAACATTTTTTTCTTTTTGGTATTTTTGTAATACCATCCCCAAGCTTTTTTCATCCAATGTCCCACTACCGGAAGCATAATCATCCATTCCTTTTTTTCAGTTCTGATAATAAAAGCGGCAGCATCTCCGCTATCCATTACACAAACGATATGGAGTTTTTCCCAATAAGATTTACGTTTATCGATATGTTTCATGGAGTTATTGAAATTATAGGTAGCCACATCTGCCATTACTTCGGCTACATGCCCTTGTTTTGCCGCCCAAGGATGATCGATTATTGCCGCTGCATCTCCTATGGCATAAATATTTCTATGCCCTTCCACACGAACCAATTCGTTTATTTCGATAAAACCCGCTTCGTTTAAAGGCAATCCGCTTTCTTCTATGACTTTTAAGCCTTTTCCTCCCGAGATATATACGGTCAAATCGGAATTCAGTTTCGTTCCGTCTTTAAAAATAATTTCATCCGGCTTAAATTCCTTTATTCCTTTACCGAAATACGTATTGATATGATAGCGTTCGTAGAATTTATCCAAACTGGCAAATGCTTTGGTTCCCATTTTTTTTCCGGGTGAAACGGACGGAGAAAAGAAATTGAGCTTTACTTTGTCTCGCAAGCCTTTTTCTTTTAGAAACAAACTGATATTAAAAAGCAATTCAAATGCCGGTCCGCCACGCACCGCAGTAGCTGTGGGATCGGCAGGATTTCCACCGAAACCGATATTGATTACTCCCTCTCCTTTTGCAATCAAATTTTCTAATTTTTCTTTAATCAAAAGAGAATCCCCCGGTTTGCCACATATACTTAATGTATGCTCCAATCCGGGAACATAATGTTTTCCCATCCCCAAAGCGATAAAAAGATAATCATAAAGATGCGAAGATTTATCAGTCTCAATTTTTTGATTTTCAATGTCGATTTTATTTACCTTTTCGATTTTCAAATCAAATCCGTGGATTTTTGCCATTTCGTGCAAGTCCAATTTTGTATCTTCAAAATCTTGTTTCCCTACCGGAATCCATATGGATGTGGGGTAAATAAACATATATTCACGATCGGAAATCAATGTCACCGGATATCCGTATTTGCGTAATTTAATAGCGGCTTCCAGCCCGGCAAAGCCTCCTCCTAAAACCAAAATTTTCGGGTTTTTCATAGTTTCTATTTTAACAGGCTGCAAAGTTATTTAGAATTATTCTAAATAATAGTAGGGAAAGTTACACAAAACAATAAAAAAGAATAAAGGCAAGTTTTAAGCTTTTTCAAATGATTTAAAAATATTTGTATTTTTGTTTTTTATGAACGAAATGATAAGTAAAGAAGTAAAGAAATTAGAAGAATTACTACAAACTCCGCGAAAAATCAGTATTCTCATTCATCGCAATCCCGATGGAGATGCAATCGGTTCGGGCTTGGCACTCAAAAAAATATTAGAAAAAAAAGGGCATCAAGTAAGCTTGATTTCTCCCAATACCGTGCCCGATTATTTGAAATGGCTTCCGGGAGCGGCAGACATCCGGATATTTGATAATAATAAAAACAACGCTCGAAAAAGATTAGCTGCTTCGGATGTGATTTTTACGCTTGATTTTAATGATCTTTCTCGCGTTGGAAAAGATTTCGGTAAAGAGCTTGAACGACTCAAAGGCAAAACCTTTGTGATGATAGATCATCATTTGTTTCCAAAAGAATATGCTGATATCCGCATTTCCGATTCGGACAAGTCTTCTACATCTGAAATGATATATGATGTAATCACAGCCCTTGGTGATGAAGACAAAATAGACAAAGAGGTGGCAACGAATCTCTATACGGGAATTATGACCGACACAGGCTCCTTCAAATTTCCCTCCACTACTCCACATACCATGAGAGTAGCCGGTGAATTAATGGAAAAGGGAGCAAAACACAACGATATACAAATTCGCATTTATGATTCGTTTACCAAGGACAAACTGGATTTATTGGGACAAGCCCTTAAAAACATGGTTTTCTTGCCCGAATACAGAACCGCATATATTGCTTTATCGCAAGACGACTTAAAAAAATTCAATTACCAAAAAGGCGACACCGAAGGTTTTGTCAATTACGGCCTTTCTTTGGCAGACGCCGATTTTGCCGTGATGTTTCTCGAAAATGAAGACGGCGGAGTACGTATTTCTTTTCGCTCCAAAGGAGATTTTCCCGCCAATGAATTTGCCGCTGCCTATTTTAACGGCGGAGGACATAAAAATGCAGCCGGAGGAAGAACCGAAAGCAGCCTGAAAGAAGCCATAAAACATTTCCTTGAAAAACTGCCCGAATTTTATAAAAAATATAAAAAATCGCATGAATAAAATTGGGTACATACTCCTTTTGACCGCACTTGTTTTTTCTTGTAAAAACAATAAGCAATCAGTAAGAGAGCCGGTTCAACATACACAAGGAGGAGCGGATATGGAATCCGTCCGGTTAAATCGTGATTTAAACAAACGCGAAGAAGCATACATATTAAAAATGATTCAAAAAGATTCTTTGCATCAATACCATAATTCCGGTCACGGATTTTGGTACTATTATATAAAAAACAATAAAAATTCTACTCTTTATCCCGAAACGGATGATATGCTTACACTAAAATACGAAATAAAAGATTTAAGTGGCAATACAATATACAGCGAAGAGGAAACAGGAGAAAAGAAGTACCATGTGGATCATGAAAATTATTTTCGCGGATTTCATGATGCGGTTAAATTATTAAAAGAAGGAGAAAAAGCGGTTTTTATTTTCCCCTCCAATTCTGCTTACGGTTATCACGGAGATGAGAAAAAAATCGGACAAAATATTCCTTTAAAAGTGACGATTGAAATCCTTAAAATAGAAAAATCAACTAAACAATAAATCAAATACTATGAAACGAATCGGAATTTTATTTTTACTTGCCATTATCGGTTTAAGCGCTTGTAAATCTTCTAAATACAAAGATTTGGAACCCGGCTTATATGCCGATATCCAAACGGACAAAGGGGATATACTTGTAAAACTCGAACCTCAAAAAGCTCCTGTAACGGTTGCCAATTTTGTCAGTTTGGCCGAAGGCACCAACCCTTATGTTTCGTCAGAATACAAAGGGAAACCTTTCTATGACGGCTTGACTTTTCACCGTGTAGTCAGCAAAGCGATGGGAGACAGAATGGATTTTGTGATACAAGGAGGAGATCCCCTCGGTACCGGAGAAGGCGGACCGGGATATACTTTCAAAAGAGAATATTCCGACTTGAAACACACAAAAGGAGCCATTTCCATGGCACGTGAACCCGGCGACCCCGATTCAAACGGAAGCCAGTTTTTTATCACCTTGGACGATACTCCGTTTTTGGACGGGAAATACAATGTATTCGGACAAACGGTCAAAGGAATGGATGTAGCCTTAAAAATACGCCCGGAGGATACCATCAAAAAAATTACAATCATACGTAAAGGAAAAGAAGCCAAAGCTTTTGACGCCGATAAAGTCTTCAATGAATATATGAAAGAAAAGGTAGCAAAAGAAAAGCAAGAAAAAGAAAAACAAGAAAAATTGGCCCGAGAATTGGCAGAAAAGAAAAAATTGGCCAAAAAAGACGAATCGGGATTGTTGATATATACCGAAAAAGAAGGAACGGGAAGAAAACCTAAACGCGGCGAGAAAATTACCGTTCATTATACAGGATATTTAAGCAATGGAAAAAAATTCGACTCGTCGGTAGACAGAGGCATGCCTTTCTCCTTTAATGTGGGAGTAGGTCAAGTCATTGCAGGATGGGACAAAGGATTAATGCAAATGAAAGAAGGCGAAAAAGCCATACTTTTTATTCCTTATTATATGGCCTACGGTGATCAAGCCAAAGGAAATGTAATCCCGGCAAAATCCGATTTAATTTTTGAAGTCGAATTGCTGAAAGTCGGCAAATAAGCATTTGGAAATTAAAAATAATTTCTTAATTTTATAACATATATAAACCGCAAAAAATTGTGATTATGGAGCAAAAAATTAATTATCTAAGTGACTTAGAGTTCAACTTGGATACATGGAAAAGAGAGTTGAAGTTTCACAGAGATGAAATGGATACATTTCAAGAAAAACTGGAAGAAGTAGCCACAAGAAAAAATCTCGATAAAGAAGCAATGGTCGCATTGGAAAGTTTTCAAAATAAAATTTTAAGAGAAAGGAAAGTTATTTCCGATCTTCTACATAAAATTAAACAAAAGCGTTTGAGTATCAAAACCGCCGATTTATCCGAACCGGTTGACGGAAGATTGTATAGAGAGCAAATTCCATTACGCGATGAAATGAAAACCTATATCAAGCTCCATTATGATTTGAAAGAACAAATGATGGACTTTTTTACCAAATGGCTCGACTAAGAAAATAGTCAACCGCATAAATCCCGAGTCGTTTGATTCGGGATTTTTTTATATTTTTAAAAGATGATAAAAAGAAAAACATTTTATTTAGACATACATACCCATCATTTCCGGCAAAATGATGCCAATCATATTTTTATTTATAATCTCATTGCCGGAAAAGATCCTTGCGATTTAAGACCGGATTATTTCTATTCCTGTGGAATACATCCATGGTATTTATCCGGCTTGGAACAAAAATGGGAAATTCTTCTTCAAAACAGTGATTTGCCGCAAATGATTGCTTTGGGGGAATGCGGATTGGACTTTCAGAAAAAAATACTTGCCAAATATCCTGAAAGTGTTCAAAAAGAAATTTTTATCCGGCAAATACAATGGGCAGAGAAAATAAAAAAACCTCTGATTATACACTGTGTAAAATGTTTTCATGAACTGTTAAACATAAGAAAAAATCACTCCGGTAATCGCTGGATTATCCATGGTTTTGATAAAAATAAAGAGATAGCCAAGCAATTGATCGATGCTGGAATATATTTATCTTTTGGAGCGGGAATTATAAAACATCCTGCCACAGCACAAGCTTTAAGCAAAGTTCCTCTTCACCAAATATTTTTGGAAACAGATGATCAAGAAGAGTTTTCGATTGAAGAAATCTACCAAAAAGCATCGGAAATCAGAGGAATAGAAGTGGAAAAATTATCTGAAATTATACTTAAGAATGCAAAAAAAGTTTTTGGAATTAATTTTCAAAACATTCTACACAAATACAACTGAAATAATCCTTATTTTTGTTCGTTACTAAATAGTAGTTAGCTGAATTTATGTGGAAAAACACTCTTTTTTTATTGGCCTTTTCCTTTTTCTTTAACGTATGGGCCCAAAAAATCGAATTAAAAGGGAAGGTTATCGATACACTCCGTCAACCGGTCGGTTCTGTAAATATAATAGTGAATGAAAAAGGAGCTTCAACAGATGAAAACGGAAACTTTAGCATCCGAATCGATACCACACGGGCAAATCTCATTGTTTTTACCCATATCAATTTTCAAACAAAAAAAATTCTTCTTCCCAAAAATCAAGTTCCCGCATTTTTGACGGTCGTTCTTATTCCGGTCAAAAGTTCGATAAACGAAATTACTGTTATTGCCAAATCCAATCAAGAGAAAGAAGGCGCGATAAAATTAGGTGCTATCAATGCACAAGTGACACCCGGTGCACAAAAAAGTGTCGAGAATATCATCAAATCTTTGCCTTCGGCAAGTGGATATGACGAACTTAGTAGTCAATATACCGTGCGCGGCGGGAATTTTGACGAAAATCAAGTCTATATAAACGGGATGGAGATTTATCGTCCTTTTTTGATACGAAACGGGCAACAAGAAGGTTTGAGTTTTATCAATCCGGATTTAGTATACAATCTCTATTTTTACCCCGGCGGATTTGCCGCTGATAAAGGCGATAAACTTTCCTCGGTATTGGATGTTACCTATAAAAATCCCTCAAAAAATGAAACCGGTCTGCAGCTAAGCCTGCTGGGAGGAAATATATATAATGAATTCAGAAAAGGAAAAGCGGGAAATCTCATGGGAATCCGCTATTGGGACAACAGTCTCATCGTCAATAATAAGGATGTAGAGGTCGATTATCGACCCCGTTTTTTTGATTGGCAAAATCTTTTCCGTTATGATTTTTCAAAGAAATTATATGCCGAAATTTTTACGGTATTTTCACAAAACCTCTATCAATATAAACCTTTATATAAAATTACCAATTTCGGTAGTTATGCCGATGCCAAATCATTGGTGATATATTATAACGGGGAAGAAAAAGACCGGTATCTCAACTATTTTGCCGGACTAAAAACTTCATGGAAGCCTCAAAAAGGACAGGAATGGATATATAGTGCTTCTCTATATAATACCCAAGAGGAAGAATACTATGATTTACTGGGACAATACAATATAGGAACTCCCAATACAGATTTGGGGTCTCCGGATTTTGGCAACCCCGAAAATTTGGAAAGTCTGGGGTCCGATTTCAGTCATGCTAGAAATGATTTGGATGCATTTATCATCAATTTGGAAACTTCATACCGGCAAAAAATAAATAAAAAAACACAATGGAAATCAGGTATAAAACTTTCCATCGAAGATATAAAAGACCGTATCAATGAATGGCAGATGATTGACTCGGCAGGTTTTAGCCTTTATCCTCCGGGAAGTTTTACGGGAGAAGAACCTTACGATCTGGATAATTTTCCTATCGTACCTTATCAATCTACATCCGGTTTCAATCACGTCAATATCAAACGGATAATTGCTTATAGCCAATGGCAAAAAAAATTAAATTTACCCAAAGGAAAAGCACAAGTAAATATCGGATTACGCACCCAATATTGGAAAATTACAGATTTAAAAGCGGATAATACACATTCGGATTACTCTCTGAGTCCGAGAATCCTTATCCATTATCAACCCGAATGGGAGAAAGAAGTCGAATTCCGTTTTACTACCGGAATTTATCAGCAGGCTCCATTTTATAAAGAAATGCGAAAACCCGACGGACAATTAAACTTAGAGGTGAAAGCTCAAAAATCTTTTAGCAATTCACTTGCCGCAGATTGGTATTTAAAGCTTTGGGACAGACCTTTTAAATGGACAAACGAAGTGTATTATAAATACCTTTGGGATGTCAATCCTTACACCTTGGAAAATATACGTATCCGGTATTTTGCTACCAATAATGCCACTGCCTTTGCCTATGGTCTCGAAAGCCGTTTCAATGGCGAATTTATTCCCGGTATTGAGTCCTGGTTTTCCTTATCATTGATGAAAACCATGGAAAATATCGATCATCGCGGTTATATTTATCGCCCCACCGATCAACGTTTTAAATTTGCCATGTTATTCCAGGATTATATCCCGCAAATGCCTCATTTCAAAATGTATATTAATATGGTATATATGAGCGGCCTCCCAACAGGCTCTCCCTCCTATGCCGATCCTTATGATTTTCAATTCCGAACCAAAAACTATTTTCGTACCGACTTGGGAATTTCCTATGTATTCACAGAAAAAAAAGAAGTACCTCAATGGGTGAAAAAATTCAAATACCTCAGTGCCGGATTTGAAATTCTTAATATGTTTGATGCCCGTAACAGTATATCGAATATTTGGATCAGAGATATTTACCGGAAAGGCGTTTACCGCATTCCCAATTATATGTCGGGTAGAACTTTTAATATTAAGATTTCGATGAAATTCTGATTTTTTTACTTGCCATCCATTTGGAAAAAAGCCCGAAAAAGCCTAAATTTGTGAAAAAGTAAGTTTTAGACTTATCTGATATTCTCCCTCTTATTATTGACCCGGAAAAACGGGTTTTTTCTTATTATATATAGAGGAAATTTTAATCTTTTTATAAAAAAATACAGTATGAAAATAGCTTTAATCAAAGAAAGAAAAAATCCACCGGACAGACGAGTCGTTCTCACTCCTGAACAAGCAGCCGAATTAATGAAAAAATTTCCCGGTCTTGAAATTGTAGTGGAAAAATCGGAAGGCAGAGCTTTCTCTGATGATGAATATAAAGAAAAAGGGATTAAGATAGTCGAAGACGTTAATGATGCCGACGTACTCTTAGGAGTGAAAGAGGTGCCTATTGATGCATTGATTCCCGGAAAAAAATATTTTTTCTTTTCTCATACCATCAAAAAACAACCTTATAACAGGAAACTATTGCAAAGCATACTCGATAAAAACATTGAACTTTATGATCATGAAACCATCACGGGTCAAGACGGAAAAAGACTGGTAGCTTTCGGCTATTACGCCGGTGTGGTGGGAGCTTATAATACTATACGAACCTTTGGCTTGAAAAGCGGACTTTTTGAAATTCCTCGTGCGGTTGATTTAAAAGATAAAAAAGCACTTATTGAAACCTTGCAAAAAGTAAAACCTTTACTCCCTCCCATTAAAATTGTCCTCACCGGAAAAGGACGTGTAGGTAACGGAGCAAAAGAAATGCTCGACAAAATGGGAATCAAAGAAGTATCTCCCGAGGATTTCCTTTCCAAAACTTTTGAAGAACCTGTTTATACACAAATCGATGTAGACAGCTATAACAAACACAAAGAAAACAAGCCTTTTGATTTCCAAGAATTTTTTACCAAACCTGAAAATTTTACAGGTGATTTTGAAAAATTCACAAAGGTGGCTGATGTGTATATTGCCGGACATTTTTACGGACAAGGCGCACCCTATATTTTTACGCGCGAAATGGCTCAATCTCCGGGAAACAAAATTAAAGTGGTTGGAGACATCAGTTGTGACATCAACGGTCCGGTGGTTTCTACCATTAGAGCCTCCACTATTGCGGATCCTATTTACGGCTATGATCCGGCTACCGGGGAAGAAACAAATTATAAAGAGGAAAATGCCATTGCCGTAATGGCGGTAGACAATTTACCCAATGAAATAGCCCGTGATGCCTCCGAAGGTTTTGGAAAGCAATTTGAAACCTATATTATTCCGGCCTTTTTCAATAATGACAAAGACGGCATTCTGGAAAGAGCCAAAATGACTGAAAACGGGAAACTCACTCCGCGGTTTTCTTATTTACAAGATTATGTAGATGGCAAAGAATAATTGGGATAAGCTAAAAGATTATATAAAATGGCGAATCAAATCGGTCAATGCCCACGGTTTGCATTCGCCTTTTATGTATCGTCTGGCTACCGAATGTTTCTATGATAAAACAAATTATCCCGAATACAAAGATTTAAAAAAATACGAAAAACAGCTCAAAAAAAACCGAAAAACAATTCAAGTAAAAGACCTGGGAGCAGGCTCACAAAAATTTGCTTCAAAAGAGCGGAAAATTTCGGATATTTCCAAAATTGCCGGTAGTTCACTCAAAGAAATGAAATTCCTTTACCGCCTTTCACGCTATTTTAAACCTGAAAACATGCTGGAATTGGGAACCTCGCTGGGAAAATCGACATTATCCTTGCATCTTGGGCATCCCATTGCCGATTTCACCTCAATAGAAGGCGATCCTGCTATTTTCCGGATAGCCCAAGAAAATTTGAAACATACACCCGTTAAATTTATACAATCCGATTTTGAAGATTATTTAAACCAACTTCCTGCCCGACAAAAATTTGATTTTGTTTATCTCGACGGAAATCATACCAAAGAGGCAACTCTCCGTTATTTTGAATTATTGCTTCCTCATTTGCATAACAACAGCCTCTTGCTTCTGGATGATATCTATTGGTCGGAAGAAATGAAAGAAGCATGGAAAATTCTAAAAAATCATCCTCGTGTGAAACAAAGTGTTGATGGATTTCATAAAGGTTTCCTTTTCTTTAGAGAAGAGCAATTCCCCCAACATTTTTATATTCGACTCAGTTAATTTAACAAATTTTGCAAAACTGCCAAAAAGTCTAAAATTTTAAAAATTCATTAACAAATAACTCAAAAATTTGCAAATTAAAAAAATGGCACTATATTTGCAAACCTTTTTTTGCTTTATTTATAATGGCGCAAAAGTTTAACAGCCGTTTTTAAGCAAAATGATGAGTTATGAAAAAGACAGCAAGAAAAATTATACATATCGGTTTAGCGGGAATATTCTCCTTCTTCCTTATTGGTTTTGTCAATAAGAAAATGGAGGAAGATTTGATTATTCCTGTTAAAATTGAGAAGGTTCAACACGGTATAAATACTGTGTTAACCAAAGATGAACTAGATCAACTGGAACAAAGCCAAAAAGAATTGGCAATGATTCCGGGAGTAGAAAAAGATTTTGTAGGATTCAAAGAAGCTTTGGCTTTTAAAGAATCTCAGGGAAATTATTTCCGGGTAAATACTTTAGGTTACCTGGGAAAATATCAATTCGGTCGATCTACTTTACGCGAATTAAACATTCATAATTCCAAAGAATTTTTAAAAAATCCTTTATTACAAGAAAAAGCTTTTTTGGCTAATTTGGAAAAAAACAAATGGATGTTGCGAAAAGAAATCAAGCGTTTTGACGGCCGGTGGATTAAAGGAATCAAGATTACTGAATCAGGAATTTTGGCAGCGGCACATCTTGGAGGTGCCGGAGCTGTTAAAAAATTTCTTTGGTCATATGGAAAAGAAAGTAAAACAGATGCCTATGGCACGAAAATAGAGCATTATCTCAAAAAGTTCTCCGGATATGATCTCAGTGACATTACGGCCAAAAGAAAGCCGGTCATTCAATAAAAGAAAAATAAAAACAAACTAAAAATTCCCGCTAGCTTGGCTAGTGGGAATTTTATTTTTTATCGATATTCTTTGCGAATTTGGTCTAATTGCCTTTTGATATCTCTTTCTTTCAAAAGTTCTCGTTTGTCATATTTCTTTCTTCCTCGCGCCAGCCCTATTTCCATTTTTGCCCAGCCTTTATCGGTAATAAACATACGCAGCGGTACAATAGTCAATCCGCTTTTATCCACTTCGCGTTTCAGTTTTTTTAACTCTTTCTTATTGAGCAATAATTTCCGTTCACGTTTAGGTTGGTGATTATAATGAGTACCATGACTGTATTCATTGATGAACATATTCACTACAAATAGTTCTCCACGGTCATTAAATTCACAAAAGCTATCGGCTAAGCTGGCTTTCCCTTCTCTAATGGCTTTAATTTCCGTACCCACCAACTGAATTCCGGCAATATATTTATCCAGAATTTCATAGTCAAAACGCGCCCGCTTATTGCGAATATTGATAGTATTTTTAAACTGTTTTTTTTCTTTCGACATTATTCTTTATTCTATTCATTCACTAGGCTTTAACCTTGTCTCTTACCGCTACAATAATTTCTTCAACTTCCTCGGGTTTAATTCCGGTAATTTCGGCAATTTCACTATAAGATAAACCTCCCAGTGAATTCAAATCCAAAACTCGTCTGACAAATTCGGGCAATTGACCGTAAATACTTCCGAACATTGCACGCATTTTTTCATCTTGGAAATCTTCGGGTGATAATCCCAAACTTTCTGCAAAGGCAGCTTGTGCATCAAAGTCAAATAAATATACACGCGGTTTGAATTCTTTTTGCATATATTCTATGTCTTCATCGGTTAAATCGCTTACCAGAATAATTTCGCCATCGGCATCTGCTGTTAATTCCTCTTTTAAAATATTGAGTTCCTCTCGCAGAATTTTATCTACGGGCATTTTTTTCTTAATGGCATTTTCTTTTTTCACATAGGATTCAATAATTTCATCGGCCAATTTAAATAATTCTACCTTCAATTGTTTTTCATCTTTGATGTCATCAAATTTTTCATAAATTTTCAAATAAACATCTGCCAAAACATCAGCCGAACTGTAAAAATTGACAGGTAATTTATGTTTCACTTCATAAAAACGGATTCGGTGTTTTATATAACGCTCTAATTTTGGCAAATAAGATTCCAGTAACTTATTGAAATCCTTTTGGTTATCTTCTTGCTTGTGTTTTTTTAATTGATCAAATTTTTCCATAGTTATCGTTTTTCGTAAGTTTCAACAAATTTTATTCCTTATTTGTTGTTTTCTTTAATATAATTTAAAATTTTAGTCATTAAATGGACGCGATCCTTCCCGCGTACATTATGTTTATGTGTCGGATAAAGATAAAAATCCATTTGAATACCATTTTTAATCGCTTCGCGATGCAAGGCAAGATTATGTTGCGGCACGACCACATCATCTTGATAGCCGTGAATCGTGAGTAATTTTCCTTTTAAATTTTTAATTTTATTCACCACACTGCTTTCTTTAAACCCCTCCGGATTTTGTTTTTCGGTATCCATATATCGTTCGCCATACATCACTTCATACCATTTCCAATCGGTTACCGGACCTCCGGCTACTCCGGCTTTAAATACCTCCGGATATTTGGTCATCAATGAAGAAGTCATAAAACCACCGAAGCTCCATCCATGTACTGCAATTCGATCTTCATCTATAAACGGCAAAGATTTTAAATAATCCACTCCATGTAGCTGGTCTTTCATTTCCACTCTTCCCAAATGTCTGTGAATCACACTTTCAAATTTAAAACCGCGATTATCGGAGCCATGTCCGTCGACCGTAAAAATAATATAGCCTTGATTGGCCATCCACGGCATCCAAAGAGAAGCTCCGCCCAACCATGAATTTGTGACCAATTGTGCATGAGGTCCTCCGTAAACATAAATCAATACCGGATATTTTTTTGCAGGATCAAAATCCGCAGGTTTAAACATTCGTGCATATAATTTATCTCCGTATTCTCCTTTGATACTTAACATTTCGGGCATAGGCAAACCGGTTTCTTTTAAAGGATTCTCTGCCGTAAACAAATTTTTTCTTCTTTTTCCTTTGGTATCCGCCAAATCCACTTTTCCCGGAAGCTCAACCGAATTATATCGATCGAGAAAATAATTTCCGGAGTCTGATAATAAGACGCGATGTGTTCCTTTTTGAGGAGTAAGATTTTTCATTTTTCCGTTTCGTGTATCCACTCTAAACAAATGTTTTTCTCGTGGATCTTTTCCTGTTCCCACAATATACGCATAGCGCCCGTTTTTTGAAAAACCCACTATATCATTGGTCACCCATTTGTTATGCGTTAACTGTTTCAATAATTTTCCTTGCGTATTGTATTTGTATAAATTCATAAAACCATCGCGTTCACTCAGCCAAATAAATTGATTTTTGCCATTGGCGATAAAAAAGGCGGGATGTTCGGGTTCTACCCATTTGTCATTGGTTTCTTCAAATAGAGTTTTTATAAATTTACCGTTTTCAGCATTGTATTGATTAAACCACATATGGTTTTGATCGCGATTGACTTCGGCCAAATAGATATATTTTTCATTAGGCCCCCAGGTCAGATTGGTAGCATAATGATTGGGGCCGGCCAAATCAAATAAATCCAAATAAACGGTTTTTCCTGTTGTTAGATCATATACACCAACGCCGGGTTCTTCACTTCCTCGACCGTTCATGGGGTATTTTATATTGTGTAATTTAGCCGGTGTAACGGTAATATCCACAAGAGGATAATCATCTACTTGTGACTCGTCTTTTTGATAAAAAGCCAATTTCTCTCCGGAAGGCGACCAAAAAGTCCCTTTGGTAATGCCAAATTCACTTCTTGCTATCGCTTGACCACTTACAATGTTTTTGTCTTTGAAATCGGTTACGGTAATTTTGGAATCGGAAGGAGTGGCAATATATAAATTATTATCAATAGTATATGCTACTACTTTTTTTGAAGCATTAAAATCGGGGTTCCCGGCTTCATCGGGTAAATCGATGCTTTCAATTTTATTATTCTTATAATCAAAAAGAATTTTATCTCCTTGTTTTGAATAGACTAAAAACCGGGGTGTCACTAACTCCACATAAGGAATTCTCTTGATATCGGCTCCGGCTTTATTAAAATCTTCTTTGCTCAGGCTGCGGATTTTTTTATTTTTCTTCGCTTCAAAAAAATCCAGATTCCCTTTATTTCTATACATATAAACATCCTCTCCTTTTACCCATTGCAAATTGGATAATGATTTCGGATATAAGCCTTTATAATAGCCTAATACGGCATCTTCCAAGCTGATTTTTTTTGTTTGTGCCACAGTTGAAAAGGTCGCAAAAACAAATAAGATATAAAGTATTTTTTTCATCATTCGGTGTTTTAAAATAGTTTTACGAAGTTAAGGAAAATACTTCTGCTATTGAAATTCTTTGGCTTGTTTAATTAATTTTTAACAGCTCGTAACATTTCTCTTTTTCCGGGTGGCCCGGGTATTCTTTCAACGTAAAATCCTGCTTCCAGCATGTTTCTCCTTACTTGTCCTTTGGCAGAATAGGTCACTAAAATCCCTTTTTTATTCATATGATTATATAAGTTCCGGAAAATTTCTACCGTCCATAACTCTTCTTGTTTATTGGGAGCAAAAGCATCAAAATAGACCAAATCAAATTGTTTGTCAGAATAGAAATCAATCAAATCCGTTTTTTTCTTATGCAAAACAAAACCGGGAAACAATTCTGCATCTCTGTTCCAATCCGCTTGATGCATTTGTAAAAAAAGCCGATTTTCTTCGTCTGTTTCGGCATAATTTAATTTTTTATAAATTTCTTCTTCCAAAGGAAATTTCTCTATGCTTTCATAATATATTTCGGCTATCCTCTTTTGATTGAAGAAAAACTTGGCGGTCAAAAAAGCATTTAATCCCGTCCCGAAGCCTATTTCCAATATCTTTATTACGGGCTTGTTCATCTGTTCCAATCCGGAATGAATAAAAACATGCATCGCTTCATTTATTGCCCCGAATTTGGAGTGATAAGTCTCATTCATTTCGGGAATAAAAAGAGTGAATGAACCGTCATGTGTTGTAAAAAATTCTTTTTTCATCTTCTTTTTACAAGTTACTGTTTATTAATTTTTTACAAAATAATTAAAAAAATCCGATGAAGACTTTCAAAAACCGAAAAATTTTGTTATTCTCATTTATATAATTGAAATCCAACTATTCATTGCAAAATTACCACAAAAATTCATTATTTTTTCGTATATTTGTAAAAATAAAACCAAGATTATGACCGCAGAAACTGACCTAAAATTACACATCGAGAAAAGACCTGAATCCAAATTACCACAAGTTGATTTTTCAAAACTTGTTTTCGGACAAGTTTTTACCGATCATATGTTCCTTGCGGATTATAAGAACAATAAATGGGAAGAACCCAAAATCATTCCCTATCAAGCCTTAGCCTACGAACCCTCTGCCAAAGTTTTTCATTACGGACAAGCTGTTTTTGAAGGGATGAAAGCCTATAAAGATAAAGACGGGAATGTCTTTCTGTTCAGACCCGAAGAAAATTTCGAGCGTATTAACCGCTCTGCCCAACGTTTGGGAATGCCTCCTATTCCGAAAGAATATTTTATGGAGGGATTAAAACAATTAGTTAAATTGGATAAAGAATGGATTCCTACCGGGGAAGGAGAATCTTTATATTTACGTCCGGTTTATATTGCTATTGAAAATGCCGTTGCCGCGTCACCCTCAACAGACTACCGTTTTATGATTATCGCCTCTCCTGCCGGAAAATACTATGTAGGAGATGTAAAAGTGAAAATTGAAGATAAATATAGCCGTGCTTGTGACGGAGGTGTAGGTTTTGCCAAAGCTGCCGGTAATTATGCCGCTCAATTCTATCCCACAGAATTGGCCAAAGAAGAAGGCTTCCAACAAATCATTTGGACTGATTCCAAAGAACATAAATATCTTGAAGAAGCGGGAACAATGAATATGTTTTTCCGTTTAGGAGACACCTTGGTTACCGCTCCTACGGACAGTTCCAGAATTTTACCCGGAATTACCCGAAAAAGCATTATTCAACTGGCCGAAGACAACGGGGTAAAAGTCGAAGTACGTCCTGTTACCGTTGAAGAGGTGATTGAAGGAGCTAAAAACGGCAACCTCAAAGAAATTTTTGGTGCCGGAACAGCTGCCACCGTTCTTCCTATCAGAGGAGTAAAATACAAAGACTTTTATTCCGATTTACCTCAATTGGAAGACAGTTATGCCGATCGTTTCAAAAAACTTTTGATGGATATTCAATATAACAAAACCGAAGATCCCTACGGATGGAGATATCCGGTAAAATAATATTTTAAATCCTGCCTTCACCGGCAGGATTTTTTTTTGGAACAGGTTTTGTTTATTCCTTAACAAGCTTTATTTTTACCAAAATTTTCAATCCTATGCAAATAGAACAAGCCATTCAAAACTTGCCAAACAAAGGTTTTTTGGATATACCGATAGATAAAAATATAAATCTGATTGACGAAATAAATCGATTAAGGAAAGAAAAAAATGTCGTCATTCTAGCTCATTATTACCAAGTACCTGAAATTCAGGATATAGCCGATTTCGTAGGAGATAGTCTGGCCTTGGCACAAGCTGCTGCCAAAACAGATGCAGATATGATATTGTTTGCCGGAGTACATTTTATGGCTGAAACGGCAAAGATTCTTAATCCGGATAAAAAAGTGCTTCTTCCCGATTTATTAGCCGGTTGCTCTTTGGCAGAGTCGGCACCTCGTGAAAAATTTGAAGAATTTAAGAAAAAACACCCCAACCATTTGGTGGTTTCTTACGTAAATACTTCTGCTGACATCAAAGCTTTGACAGATATCGTTTGTACCTCTTCCAATGCCGAAAAGATTATTGCCTCCATTCCCAAAGATCAACCGATTATTTTTGCACCCGATAAAAACCTCGGTGCTTATCTCAATAAAAAAACAGGCAGAAATATGGTGCTTTGGGACGGTGCTTGTGAAGTACACGAAGAGTTTTCGGTAGATAAAATTATGGAACTCAAAAAAGAATACCCCGAGGCAAAAATTATAGCTCACCCCGAGTCACGGGAATCGGTTTTAAATATCGCGGATTATATAGGTTCTACTTCCGGCTTGCTCAATTATGTAAAGACCAATGATGCCCCGGCCTTTATTATTGCTACCGAAGCGGGTATTTTGCATAAAATGAAGCAAGAAGCCCCCGATAAAATCCTTATTCCTGCTCCTCCCCTCACCGATGATACTTCTTGTGCCTGCGCCGAATGCCCTTATATGAAACGCAATACTCTCGAAAAAATATACTTAGCATTGAAATATGAGCTCCCGGAAGTTCAAGTGGAAGAAGAATTACGCAAAAAGGCTTTGATTCCTATCCAAAGAATGCTGGAATTATCCTAATCTGCCTCTATGAAAATAAAAAGCGATTTCCTAGTTATCGGATCGGGTATTGCCGGGCTTTCTTTTGCCTTGAAAGCCGCAAATAAATTCCCCGATAAAAAAATACATATTATTACCAAAGGAACCCCCGAAGAATCAAACACAAAATATGCTCAAGGAGGAATTGCCACTGTTTATGATCTGGCAACAGATTCTTATGATGAACATATAAAAGACACTATGATAGCCGGCGATTTTCTCAATGATCCCGAAGTAGTGGAAATGGTAATCAAACAAGCCAAAGAACGTTTGGATGAACTTTTGAATTGGGGAGTAGATTTTGATAAAGATGAAAATGGAAATTTTGACCTGGGAAAAGAAGGGGGACATTCAAAAAACCGGATTTTTCATCATAAAGACATTACCGGATATGAAATAGAACGTTCTTTGCTTAAAAAAGTAAAAGAACATCCCAATATCCGTTTTTATGATTTTCATTATGCCATCGACCTGATTACGGAACATCAGGTATATGGGGAAATGACCAGCTTAGAGTCGGAAAAAACCATTTTCGGTGCCTATGTTTTAAATGAAAAAAGTAAAGAAATTCATACTTTTATTGCCCCTTATGTACTTCTAGCAACCGGTGGCAGCGGGCAAGTATATAAAACCACTACCAACCCGTTTATTGCAACCGGAGACGGTATAGGCATGGCATATCGTGCAAAGGCTAAAATCGCCGATATGGAGTTTATCCAATTTCATCCTACTGCTTTATATAACCCGGGCGAAAGTCCGGCTTTTCTTATCTCGGAAGCCGTGCGGGGTTTTGGCGGACATTTATACAATTTGGCCGGAGAACGGTTTATGAAAAAATATGATGAGCGAATGGAATTGGCCCCCAGAGATGTAGTTGCCAAGGCTATTGACTCGGAAATGAAATTGTGGGGAGACGACTATGTTCTATTAGATGTTACACATCTTGATTATAACGATTTTATCAAACATTTTCCAAATATTACAAAAAAATGTGCGAGCTTGGGAATTGATATACGCAAAGACCGGATTCCCGTCGTACCGGCCGCTCACTATATGATGGGGGGAGTAATAATTGACAAAGACGGAAGAACATCCATAAAAAATTTATATGCTTCGGGAGAAGTAACCAGAAGCGGACTTCATGGAGCCAATCGTTTGGCTTCCAATTCATTATTGGAAGCCTTGGTTTTTTCTCATAATGCAGTAGAGCATATCTCAAAAGTTTTTGACAGCCCATACATATTACCTTCTATTCCGGAATGGATTGATACTTCAACCCATAGAAATATGGAGAAAATCCTTATAAAACACGATTTAAACGAAGTAAAAACCATCATGACCAATTATGTGGGAATTGTCCGTTCCAATGAGCGCTTACTACGTGCTTTAAGACGCTTGTATGTTTTATACCAGGATAACAAAAGATTATATGATCATTCTGAAATCACTACGGATTTGCTAGAATTAAGAAACTTAATCACTACTGCTTATTTGATAGTGGAATTTTCCCGTAAACGAAAAGAGAATAAAGGCGGTTTTTATAATATAGATTTAGACAAACAACAAAAATAGATCAAGCAAACATGAAAAAATTCAAATTACTATTTTCCTTTTTAATTATTTATTCCGCATTCACCCAAAATATTTTGGGGCAATATAAAGGGGAACGGGATTTCCATTCTCAGTATTTCATAAATGAAGCGGCTTTTAATTTGGAAGGCGGAGAAATTCAATACAGCAATATCATGCTTTTTTATAATGACTTGAATATAGGACTTAGCAATCATCTATCTGCTGGAATTTCCACTATTTTATTAGGTTATTTTGTACAGTCGGATGTGCCGGCTTCTTTCAGAATAAAATTTTCACAAAGTCTAAATAAACTTGTTCATATGGGTGCAGGAATCAAACTGAATACTGAATTTAATTATGACAATTTTAAACATTCGGATTTTGTATATGAACCCTTTGCCATTTTTACATTCGGAAGTGCAAGAAATAATATCAGCTTTCAGTTTTCTGTACCTTATCAAACGAGTATTTGGGACAAGCCTTATTACCAACTTAACGGAAAACTACGAATTACCAAACGAACTGCTCTAATGGGAGAGTTCTTTTTTAATGCGGATAATGATTATCAAGAATATGCTTCTTTATTTGGCGCGAGAACCTATTTTAGAAAATGGGCATTGGAATATGGAGCTTTTTTTGAAAATAAAAATGCAGGAAATCATTTATCATCCATTTGGCCTTTTGTAGGAGCGAAATTCCATTTCAATTAAGTTAACATTAAATCAAAGAGGGCGGTCGCATCAGCGACCGCCCTCTTCTTCTTTTCAAAATTCAAATTATGAAATTTGGATTTTCTTCACTTTCTTTTGTTGTTCTTCTCTCTTGGGAATAACTATTTCCAATACTCCGTTTTTGTAAGTGGCTTTGATATTTTCCACGTCAAAAATATCTTCGGGAATAGTAAAGGTTCTTTGGAAATTTTCGTAACCGAATTCTTTTTTGATGTAATTGGTTCCTTCTTCTAAATCTTCCATTTCTTTGTGTGCAGAAATGGTCAATAAATTGTTTTCCACACTGATTTCAAAATCTTTTTTTGACAAACCGGGAGCGGCAACATCGATAATTACTTCCTTATCATTTTCCATAATATTTACGGAAGGAACTACATCTTTTACAGGTTTTTCAAATCTTGATAATTGTTGAGAAAGAAAATCATCAAAGAATGATAAAACTGGATCGTTTATGGGTTTTCTAACTACTGGTTTCATGGCATCTGGTTTTTTGGGGTTATTTCACCTTATTCCCATCAAATCAAATACCAAAGGAGTTTTTTAAGAGTTTTTGCAGTATTTACTCTCTTAAATGAGACAAAATTTCATTTTTACTGAAATTTTTACAGTTCTATCCGGAAAAAGCATCATAAACCACTCCACTGCTATGATCAATTTGTGCACCTGTTACTTCTGCCAAGATATTTATCTTATCTAAATCCTTTAACAAGCCTAACAAAGCAAAAATCAAAGCTTCTTTATAATTAATTAGTTTTTCACCGGGCACAATTATTTCAGCGGGTGAATAATTATTAATTCTATCCATAAGAAAATTATTGAAGGCTCCTCCTCCGGTGACTAGCATTCTTCCTTTTTTCACTTTGCGAGAAATTTGTATGGCTACATGCTCCACGTAGGTACGCAAAATATCGGATATATCGAGTTTATAAGAATCAATTAAGGGAAGGATTTTCTGCTCGACCATTTCCCAACCGAAAGATTTGGGAACAGATGCTTCATATTCCGGTAAATCATTTAGCTCTTTTAAAAGCCTGCGATTGATTTTTCCCTTGGAAGCCAATTTTCCACCTTTATCATATTTCAACCCTTCTTTTTGCGCATAATGATTTAATACTATGTTCACGGGACAAATATCAAAGGCTTTGATGGAAGCGTTCTTCTTTATAGAAATATTGGCGAAACCACCCAAATTTAAGCAATAGGTATATTCAGGAAAAAGCAATAAATCTCCCATGGGTACCAACGGAGCTCCTTCTCCTCCTAAAGCGACATCTTGATAGCGAAAATCCGAAATGGTTTTAATTTGGGTAATAGTGTTGATATAACTTCCATGTCCGATTTGTGTAGTATAGCCTTGTAAAGGATTGTGAAAAATAGTCTGTCCGTGAGAGGCTATCAAATCTATTTTATTTATGCCGTTTTTCTTTATAAATTTATTTACCTGCTTTCCAAAATACTTTCCTAAATCGGCATCCGTTTGTGCCAGTTTATTTGCCGAATATGAATAAGCTTCTTTTAAAATAGTATGCCATACTTCATCATATTCCACTGTTTCGAAGGCTAATAGTTTATAGTCCTTCCAAGATGCAGTGTCAAATTCCACATAACAAATATCCAAACCGTCCAGAGATGTTCCACTCATCAAACCCACTATCCTTTTTTTCATTTTAATAAGCTTTATTTAACAGTAAAAATACATGAAAAAAGAATAATTTTCATTAAATTTGGGAACTAACTTTCAAAAAACAAATTAATATATGGATTTTTCTTTAACAGAAGATCAGCTGATGATACAAGAAGCTGCTCGAGACTTTGCACAAAGAGAACTACTACCCGGCGTCATTGAAAGAGATGAGAAACAATATTTTCCTGCCGAATTACGTAAAAAAATGGCCGAACTTGGTTTTATGGGGATTATGGTTGACCCCAAATATGGCGGTAGCGGTATGGATACCGTTTCCTATGTAATTATAATGGAGGAACTATCAAAAATAGATGCCTCTGCCGGAGTAATTGTAAGTGTCAATAACTCATTGGTAACATGGGGGCTGGAACATTACGGAACCGAAGAACAAAAACAAAAATATTTAATTCCTCTGGCTACCGGAGAAAAACTCGGTGCTTTTGCACTCAGTGAACCCGAAGCGGGAAGTGATGCCACTCATCAAAGAACAACAGCCAAAGATATGGGAGATTATTATCTGCTCAACGGTGTAAAAAACTGGATTACAAACGGAGGAACAGCCGACACTTATTTGGTAATTGCCCATACTCATCCCGAAAAAGGCCATCACGGTATCAATGCCTTTATTGTGGAAAAAGGCTGGGAAGGTTTTGAAATCGGACCCAAAGAAAATAAAATGGGAATACGCGCATCCGACACTCATTCCTTGATTTTTCAAGATGTAAAGGTACCTAAAGAAAACCGTATCGGCGAGGATGGATTCGGCTTTAAATTTGCTATGAAAACACTCTCGGGAGGAAGAATAGGGATTGCGGCACAAGCATTGGGAATCGCCCAGGGAGCTTATGAGAGAGCTTTGAATTATGCAAAAGAACGGGAAGCCTTTGGAAAACCTATTATCCGCCATCAGGCGATTGCTTTTAAATTGGCAGATATGAAAACCGAAATCGATGCAGCCAGACATTTAATTATGAAAGCCGCATGGGATAAAGATCAAGGAAATTCTTATGATTTAAGTGGTGCGATGGCTAAATATTTTGCGGCCGAAATGGCTATGAGAGCAACCGTTGAAGCAGTACAAATTCACGGAGGTTACGGTTATGTAAAAGAATATCATGTAGAAAGAATGATGAGGGATGCAAAAATTACGCAAATTTATGAAGGTACTTCCGAGATACAGCAAATTGTAATTTCGCGCGCTATATCCAAAGAAAAAATCAGATAAGATAATAAACTTATAAAATAAAAAAGCCCGGTTTTGCCGGGCTTTTTTATTTTAAAACTATTAAATTATTATCCGCAACCTCCGGATACTTCTTTTTTCTTACGTTTAACAATCGGTTTAGAAGGTTTTTTTGCTTTTTTGGGAGCTAAAGCGACAATCTTGGCGGAAGTACGTTTTTTTCCTTCCACTATCGGAAAGTCATTGATATAAGCATCTACGGGCGGAATCCATCCTTTTTCCTTCCATAAACTATGTATAAAACTTTGTGCTCCGAAAATTAAATTGTGTGCTTTATAACCCAACATATCCAGATAGGCAGTAGCATTTCCACCGGTATGACCCGTTTTACAATAGATTAATACAGGTTTATCCTTTGGAATGTCTGTTAAACGGCCGTCAAGGCTTAGATCTTTTCGAGGAGTATATTGAACGGATCCTTTGATGTGCGCAGCCAAATATTTTGGCTTGGGAATATAATAAATACTGTAATATTTTTTTATATCTTGTCTAATTTCAGGAAAGAACTCATCTGCTTTCAGCATAAATTGTTTTCTTTCTTGTTTTAACAATTGATGTGCGCGCTCACTAATTAAAATGCTAGGCAATTTTTTAGGCAAGTCAGGTAATTTTGAAAGATCGATTTTGTGTTCTTTCATTCCATGTTCCTTTTCAGAGTGAATAATTTCAGCTTCGGGGTCTTCACCTTTCACAACCATATCCGGATATCTGTCACCAAATCCTTTTTTCAGCGGATCCGAAAATTGCGAATTCCAAGCTGCCATACCAAAAAGCATAGCATAGGTATTATCATAGCCGGCAAAACGGGTAATTCCTGTTACATACGAAGCCGTTTGTCCGGTATAGCAGACAATCACAACCTTGGGATAAGCAGCCGCTTTTTGAGTTGTTTTCAAGAAATCAAGCACTTTATCCTTGGGTACATTATAGGCACCGTTAATATGGCCTGCCTCATAGGCGTCCGGTTTGCGAACATCAATAATCAACCAATCATTGAGATGTTCCAATACAGCCGGAGCTTGTACAATGGGCGGAAAAGTTTGTGAATTGATATAGTTACCATGTTCATAATATATTTGTGCCAAATGTTTAGGCTCCGATTTTCTCAATAAATCTTCAATATTTGCTTCTTTTCCTACCGGTTCTCCTGTATAATGTTTAGTTTTACAGGAAGAGAAAAGCAATAGGAAACTTACGAGTATATAAGTTAGATTTTTCATAATCATCATTTTTTTAGTTTTTTATCCGCAACCTCCGGATACTTCTTTTTTCTTACGTTTTACAATCGGTTTGGAAGGTTTTGCTACTTTTACCGGCTTAGCAGAAGAAGATACACCTGCGCGGCTTTTTATTTCGTTTACCACTTGTTGAAAATCCACAAGGGGTTCTTCATCATTATATAATCCGCTATAAAGCGAATAACCGTCTAGAATATGCTTTTTTAAATAATCATAGCCTCCCAATGCAACATAAAACTTCCCTTTGTTAAAATGTCCCGACATTAAAGCCATTAAGCGTGGACTTGAAGCGTCTTCTCCATATAATACCAAGACTTTGTCTTTGGGTATTTTTGAGAAATAATGCTCACTGAAAAAATTGGCCATTGGTACATTGATTGCTCCGGGTAAATGTCCCATTGCATAAGCATGTGGAGTTCTAATATCAATAAAAGTCAATTCGTCATTTGGTCCGCCGTATAACAAATCTGCCATTTGCTCTGCACTAAATGCATTGGCTTTACAATTTTGATTAATATCATTAATATCGATTCCTTTATTTAAGTTACAAGAACTTAAAAAGAGACTCACACTAAGTATTATATATAATTTTTTCATTTTTTTAAAATTTTATAATTTTTATCCACAACCTCCGGATACTTCTTTTTTCTTACGTTTTACAATTGGCTTGGAAGGTTTCGAAGCCTTTTTCGGAGCAGAATTTCCAATAATTTGTGCTCCGGTAAAATAAATCTGAGCTCCTTTTCTAAAAAGGTACTGCTTTTCCAGTTCAGCTGTCAGTTCTTCATCGGCCGGTTTAATGGGTTTCAAAATAGTTCGATACCACTCATTTAGTCCTCCTTTCATTACTTTATTTCCTTCATAGCCGTAACTCTTTAACATGAGCCATGCTTCATCAGCTGCACTGCTTCCATTTGAAAAAAGCACCGTAGTATATACATCTTGATCAAGGTAATCTCGATTAGCAGGATTCATCAAACTATCCGCCGGTATATTCATAGCCCCTTCCAGCGTGAATTTTTCATATTCTTGCGGGCTGCGAATATCAATCAGCAACAAACTGGGATCTTTTTCCATAATCATTTTGGCCACTTCATCTGTTGAAATATATCGTCCTTCTTGATTTACCGCATATACAAGCTCTTCCGGGCCTTTTATATGTGGATAAGGCAACATATCATTTAAGAAAATAGAAACAAAGCCTCCCAGAAGAAGAATTCCTATTATAATTTTATCTAGTTTTTTCATCTTTATAAATTTAAAAATATTTATAGTCCCAATTCATCAATATCCTCTTTGGATAATTTATTTTTCCAAGCATCTTGCCATTTTTGAAAAACATAAAAGCTAGCTACAGACAACAACACAAAAAGAAAAATAAAAATACCTTCTCTTATTCCTAACCATTGAGCAATGTCAACTTTTCCCATTTTTCCCATTCCACGGAGTTTTTCCCAAAGGCTTTCATAAGTAAAAATAAATCCGAAGATCCCAAGCATAACACCTCCAATGAAAACCCAAGCATCTATTTTTCCAGTGGCGGCGGCAGATAAACTTGTTCCTGGACAAAAGCCTCCAATGATAAAACCCAAACCCATTATAGCTCCTCCTATTAGTGTTGCTATCCAAAAAGTTTTGGGATAGAAAGTTAAAGTTACATCGATAATTCCCATATTATGCATGATAAATAAGCCTAAGAGAGCTGTCACAGCAGCGGTAAAAAAGACTTTAATTACAGTAGCATCGTAGCCGTAAAAAACACCGGCTAATTTTCTTGTATTTGTAAATCCGGCAGCTTCCAATAGAAAACCGAAACCGATTCCTATCAGAAATCCGATTAATAGATTATATTCCGGATTAAGTAGTCCTTGTGGATATAGTGGTCCAATCATAATAGTATTATTTTGAAGTTTTTAACCAAATGTTCTTAAATATATAAGCGAATATAAATCCGAAGCCAAAAATAGCTACCAAACCTATATAGCCTGATAAGGAATTAACCGCTATACCGGATAAAACCAAACCGGAGGTACAACCTCTACCGAGTTGCGTTCCGACTCCCCATAAAATACCACCTATCAAAGCGAGATATAAGCGTTTTTTTGTAGTTAGATGCGGGGCTTTTCCAATGCTCCATTTCAATCGGCCAAAAATGGCAGCCGAAAGAATTGCACCAAAAATAACTCCAAGCAATTCATAAACCAACCAAGTATGGGTCGGGTTATGACCTTCTCCTACATGAGAAGATACAAAAGGGTTAGATTGTGCATAATCCGGAGCAATTGCATTTAAAGTTCCGAAAGCAATATCCCTATATCCCCCGCTTGATCCTAAACCTTCACCGGAAAAATAATAAGCAAGAATAATGAGTATTCCCATAAGAAAACCTGCCAAATAGGGATTCATATATTTATTTCTTTTATTTTCTTTCATTTTATATGTTTTTTTATTTACTATTTTATTATAGTGGGTATTCTGACATTTGTCCGGCATAAACCATAATCATACGGAAAAGAAAACCTCCAATTAATACTAGAATAGCCGGTAATGCAGGAGGAATATGAAATCCTTTTAACTCCATTGCCTCTAAAATAAAAGGGAGAACCAATCCAAAGCCAACAAAAAAGACCCAAAAGATAACCGTAAATTCCCCTCCTAAAAATAAATGGGCAGCTTGCTGAAAAGCTTCCGGTCCTGCTTGCATTCCCATTATCATATGAATGATAAAGAAAAGTTCTGTAGCAATCAATGCCATATCTATCACAGACATCCGTGTCCTTTCTTTTTTGTTATTACTGAGCCACATTACAAATGCAGAACCTGTGGACACTCCCGATGTCAAAAATAAAGGACCTAATATGGAATTATTCCATAAAGGATGTGCATTAAAAGCCGATAATAAAATTCCTGTATAGATTCCTAAAATTATAGATAAAAAAAGAAGAATATAAGCAAATTTTTTGCGATGTTTCCTAAAAAACAAAACAATAAAGCGAAAAATTTTACATTTATGTTCCAAGGTTCGTATAAATTTTGTAATCCAATCTAATCTTTTCCAACCCCGTTCATGTAAATATTCTTCAATGTCATCAATATAACTCAAAGGCCATAATAAAGAAAATATACTTACTCCTACTAAAGTCCAAGCACCCCAGGACATCGGAGACTCAATCCGGAACGTAGTAAACAATTGCCATACATATAATTTATGATGAAGATCATAAACTAATAAAAGTAGTCCAATCATTATAAATATAAAAGTAAAAAGCGGAGCTATTTTTACTGTAAAAGGCATTTCATCCTCTTTTCCTTTAATATAATATATTGTAGCAAAGAGGAGAATTCCCGCAGCAAGTCCTCCTAAAAATAAATAGGTGGCAATAGGGAATCCCCAAATATGCACGTGAGGATATAGGCCATGAATTTCTCTTGCGGTTACTAATAATTTTTCTTCCATAATAAACTATTTTAAATAAAAGATTTGAGGATTTGTACCAGCCTCGGGAATTAATGTATAATTTTCACGTGTTCTAATTAATTTAGATATTTCACTATCCGGATCATCCAAATCTCCAAAATGCATACAAGTTGTAGGACATACTGAAACACAGGCAGGATCCAAACCGTCCGCGACTCTGTGATCACAAAAAGTACATTTATCTACATACCCTTCCGGATGAAAATATCTTGCATCATAAGGACAGGCTTCAATACAAGCTCCACAACCGATACATTCATCGTGAGTTACTTTCACAATTCCTCCTTCAATTATATGACTGGCTCCTGTGGGGCAAGTTCGTACACATGGAGTATCGTCACAGTGATTACACCTTTGTGACTCAAAATGCATATATAAATCAGGGTATTCTCCGCGTGCTATTTCTACTATCCAATCACGGGAATATCCGTGAGGAACATTATTTTCTGTTTGACACGCTACAACACAGTCTGCGCAGCCAACACATTTGTTGACTTCTATAGCCATTGCATATCTCATGATTTCGCTTCTTTTTTATGTGGATTTTCAGTTAATATGGTAACAAAATTGTTACGTAGTCCCGTACCACCGGTAACAGGATCGATTTCAATATTATATATCATCTCGGAATCAAGAATTCCTCTTCCGTAGGCTCGATGCATTTCAAGTTTTTTGCCGTCAACCCATATGCGTCCTTTATTTCCAAAACCATGTGGCATAAAAACCGAGTCATGCCTGATTCTTTCGGTAACACGCACTTTAATAGGGAATGAACTGACCTTACCTTTTGGATTTTTAAGCCAAACTTCTTGTCCGTTTTCCAATCCGTAAATTCGTGCTACCTTGGGGTGCACCCATAAATGAGGATCGTGTTTTAAGTCGAATAAGTTCGGGTTATTAAGAGTTCTTCCAAAGGTGTGCATCGGTAAACGTCCATAAATCAAACGTAAAAAGCCCGGAGGATTTTCACCATGATCTTTATAAACGGGTAATGGATCATATCCCCATTCTTCGAAGTCTGTGGAGTACAATTCAATTTTTCCGGTATTGGTATTAAACCAATATTCTTCACCCGGTTTGAGATACATCGGGGTTTTTCTCGGGAAATATTTTACTCCCACTTTTTTCATTTCTTCCATAGAGGATCCTACTTGTTTTAATTGCCAATCCAATACTTCTTCAAAATCTTCCCACTCATAGTAATCATGTAATCCCAAACGGATTCCTATTTCTCTGGCAATCCACCAACCCGGTTTAGTATCATATTTCGGTTCAACCGCAGGATATCTCAAAGCAATATTAGGCTGTCTATGATGTGCAGTTCTTAAATGATCTAACCGTTCCAAGTAAGTAGCCTCGGGTAATACTACATCCGCATACCCGGTAATTTCTGCAGGCATTGTATCTACCACGACAACAAAATCCTGGTTATCCAAAGCTCTTCGTATTGTATCTTGGCTAGGAATAGATTGTAAGGGATTGGTAGCTGTTATAAACATCCCTTTAATTTTATAAGGCCCTTTATATTCCGGCAATGCATGATCGATCAATTCATTTGTAATCCCCATAATTGCGAGTTTATGCTTATCTCTCGAAATATCTTTCCAAGTCCATTTCGGTTTAGGGAAAGGCGGATGGGCTTCTTTGGGTAATTTGACCTTTTCGGGGAAGTAAAAACCTCCTTCTCTACCCCACGAGCCTAAAATGGCATTCAAAATAGCGATGGCTCTTGTTCGTTGTGTATCGTCTCCATACCAAGCCGTATGTCTTCCGGGGTGAATAATCACTCGAGGGGAAGCTCCACCCATTAAGCGGGCTGTTTCATAAATATCTCCTGCGGGAATAGTAGTAATACTTTCAGCCCATTCCGGAGTATATTTTTGCACATGGTCTTTAAGTTGTTCAAAACCATAGGTATATTGTTCCACATAGTCTTTATCATACAAACCTTCATTGATAATTACATTCATCCAGGCTAATAGTAAAGCTAAATCCGTAGAAGGTTTAATGGGAAGCCATTTTGTCGAATGTGCCGCCATGGTAGAAAAACGAGGATCAACGGTGATGATGGTTCCTCCTTTATCAATCAATGCGGATACTTCTTGAACATGTCCATTATGCATATTTTCACCAATATGGTTTCCTATCAATACCAAACAGTCGGTATTACGGACATCGGTAGGCTCTGGTGAAGCTAACCCTGCTCCATAAGTGGCAATAAAACCGGCTTCACGTGTAATCAAACACTGTGCGCCGGCAGGCTCACCCATAGTATCCGAACCCCAAGCTTTAAATAGGTGTTCAAAATGAGGACCGGTTTTTCCATGAAATAATAAAGCCATGCTCTCTTTGCCATATTTTTTTTCAATTTCTTTCATTTTTGTGGCTACGAGATCCAAAGCTTCATCCCATTCAGCTTCACGAAATTCAGATTTACCATCTTCTCTTTTAACCCGAATGAGTGGTTTCTTTAATCGATCTTCATCATAGTACATTCCCAATCCGCCGGTGCCCCGAGGGCAAAGACGACCGTTACTATGTGGGTCGATGTCATTTCCTATAATTTTTTTAATGTTTCCTTCTTTGTCAAGATAGGTCCATCCTGCACAATTCCAGAAACAAACTTCACAAACCGTAGGAACTTTTTTCGCTTCATTTTCTAATAAAGGTTTTTCTTCGTCCGAAAAAATAGTTTTCCAGATACTTGTCAACGGGGGTGTCATTACCATTCCGGCTGAGGCAGTCCCCGATATTTTTATAAAATCTCTCCGATTTAATTTACTCATAATTAAGAGGTCTAATTATTAATTTATTCAAAGATACGATTCATAATAAGTCACAAATATGACAAATTACACATTTTACTAAAATGATAAAGTATCAGCTAATTTATAATGGCTCTAAATAAGAAAAGCGGAGAAATATTTCCCCGCCTTAAGAATCACTCAAATTAAATAATATTTACTTTTGAGAAGAATCAAAAAGTTTAGGTTGCATAATCAGCATACTATATATGAAGTAATTTGTTCCTCCATTTGCAATACCCTTCATCGTTAAAAAATCATCTGTTGGTATTCCATAGGAGAATCCATTCATAATTTTCATAAAGGAATTGATTTTTCGGGTATAAATAAAATCAAGATTATTTGTTAACACCGTACCTTTGTCAAAATAAACCGTATTTCCATTTATTACTTTTTTTGCATTATTCGGAATGCGTACGTTGCTAAAACCAAATTCAAGGATATCTTTTTTGGAAGCTTTGTATTTAAGTTTTAAACTGATATTCATCAATCCGGCATTTAAAGTACTTTTAGGTATCACAAACCAATCCAGATATCCTTCATAATAAGGATGACGGGCACCATATAATAAATCATATGTATGGTCGGTATTTATATAATCGGGATCGTTATTTTTTGCATCATTTCCGGACAAATATTCTAAACCTCCGGATAATTCAAGTCTTTTATTCATTGTTCGATATCCCAATAAACCGGTAATCATATGAGCGGATTTGTCTTGTCCCAATATATTTTTCCCGTTTTGAATAAATAAATTTCCTTTAAAAAACATTCCGTCTTCTGCTTTTTTTGTAGCATTATAATTAAAATGGACACCTTCTGTTCCGGTAACATAAATGATATTTGCCGTACCTTCTTTTTGATAACCTGCTGCAATGGCAGTAAAAGAAGTATAAAACTTCGGATTAATTTGTTTTTTAATATAAATAAATTCCTGGGTGATCATCGGATTTACTGTTCCGAAATAATCTGTTCCGTCTGAATAATTATTCCCCAATAAGTCTTCTTTTGTACTATTATAAGAGGCGCTTAAATCTATTCTCCATCCCGTAGCCTTATTTATATTGCTAAACAACAGGGCATCATAAGTCTGTCCTCTATCCCACCAGTTTCTCCAAGAGATATGACGTTGATCATCATACTTCATTTCTTGTCTTCCTATTTTCAATTTTGAATTAGGCGTGAGATGCCAACAAAACCAAGCTTCATAAATATCCAAGGTATTAAAAGATTTTCCTTGCACACCCGTGGGATTTACTATATTTTCATCACCCCAAACGCGTACATCCTGTATGGATATCAAACTACTGAATTTGTTTGTTTTATCCATATATCTCAAATTTAAACGGGTACGTTGTCCAATATGAAAAGCAGGATCAACATTTTCGGGGACAGGTTTTTTATACCCGTGTAATAATTGTGCTCTTACTCTGTACTGTGCATCGATTTTGAATTGCGCATAGGAATTTACAGAGAAAATAATACATAAAATACTGATTGCAATCTTATAATGTTTCATAATTTTGTGTTTTGTTGTTTTATTTTTTTAATGAACTAATTCGGCTTTTTCTACCGGATAATTATGGATGGCTTTTTTTGTAAACGGATGCCATTTCTTTTCCACTAATTTTTTATGCATAAAGCTGTTTGCTCCATATTTCAGAACACGTGCATCATATCCAAGTGTATTTAAAAAAGAAGAAACAAAACTGGCATGTTGACCCGTATAACAATACACTACAATAGGTTTGTCTGTTGGTAAAGTGTTCAAATAGGTTTTGGTGGATAAGGATTTTTTTGGGGTATATTGGACAGCTCCCGGGATATGTCCTTCTAAATATTGCTCTTTAGGCCAATAATTAATGATATAATATTTATCCGGATTGGCAAATACTTCATCCGCAGAAACCAAACGTGATTTAAAAGGATCATCCAAGGCTCTTTGGGCTTGTATCAGAAGAATTTGTTTCGGATCTTTTTCTCCCGTATATATAACCGGATACTCTCCCGGTGCTCTTTTGGGATTTTCTTTGGTTTCCAACTTATCCAGATATTTGTCCGAAATGTTTTTTAACCAAGCTTTTTTAGCATCTTTCAAATCCCATGAACTCATACCGAATTTCATTGCATACACATTATCATATCCCAGAAGATTCATGATTCCGGCCCCATAGCTTGCCGATTGTCCCGAATAACAAACCAAGGCTATTTTATCATAATCTTGCGGATTAATTTGATTTTGAAAATAATTAATCAAATCATAAAATTTAACGTTTTTAGCTCCTTTGATATGGCCTTCCTCATAATCGGCCGGCTTTCTCAAATCGAGTACTAAAAAGGCCGGATTATCCAAATTTTCTTTCACTTTGTCTGCAGAAATCATTGCAGGAACATATGGACTATTGATAAAATCTCCGTTTTGTTCGAGATAGGAAACCAATAAAGCAAATTCATCCGGTTTTTGTTCTTCTTGGACTTTTTGAACTTCATTTTGAGTGGTTTCTTTTTTTTGTTTGTCAGGATTGTTTCTACAACTTATAAATAAGAAGTTGAGTGATAATAGGAATAAAAAATAAATTTTTAAGGAGGTTCTCATTGTTATTGATTTTAATTGGGTTTAAATTCATTACAAATTAAAACACCGGTAGAATGAGAATTCCTGATTTATGTCACTTATGTTACAAAAGAATTAGACGAGCGCAATCTAAAAATCATTTTTGTAACAATTATCACAATTAAATGAATTTTTAAAAAAATAGATAAAAAAAAAGCCCGGTTCTATACCGGGCAAAAAAAATTAAAATACATTAAATTTAAATCATCTGCTTATCAAAATAACCCACTTCTTGAAGCGTTTGTTTAATTTTTTGGTAAGTTTTTTCAATATCAAAGTCCAAACCGACTGACATTCTGATCAATCCTTCTGACAATCCCATGGCTTCTTGTTCTTCGGGGGGAACTTCACTGGAAGTTCCTTTTCCGGGAGCATTGAATAAGGTCTTGTAAAAACCCAGGCTTACGGCCAAATAACCCACTCCTTTTTCTTGCAATTTTTCCATAAAACGAGTAGCCTTTTCACCCGTTTGCAAGTCGAGAGTAATCATTCCGCCATAGCCGAATTCGGGATTCATCATTCGGGTGAATAATTCATGTTGAGGATGAGACGCTAAGCCGGGATATTTTACTTTCACTCCGTCTTTTTCCAACTGTTCTGCAAGGTATTGGGCATTCTGACTATGCTTTAGCATACGAATGGGAAGTGTCCGCAAGTTTTTTAATATTTGTGCGGAACGCAAACTATCCATAACAGGGCCCAAAAGCATACTTGATCCGTCATTTACATTTTTCAAATCATTGATAAATTCATTTGTACTGCAAATTACTCCGCCAACAGTATCATTCATCCCGTTTATAAATTTAGTCAAACTATGGATTACTACATCAGCCCCGCTATTAGCAGGTGTGAAAATTAACGGAGTAAAAGTATTGTCCACTACCAATTTTATATTATGTTTTTTTGCAATCCTGGAAAGTCCTTCAATATCTGCCACTTCAAGCAAGGGGTTACTCAATACCTCTGCATAAATAAGTTTTGTGTTGGGTTGTATAGCTGCTTCTACTTTCTCTAAATCAGTTATATCCACAAAGGAAGTATTTATATTGAATTTAGGTAAATAATTTTTCAAAAAAGCATAGGTTCCACCATAAATAGTGCGTGCGGAAACTATATGATCTCCGGCACCGGCCAATTGTAATATAACAGGGGTAATTGCCCCCATTCCGGAGGCGGCTACATTGGCACTTTCGGTATTTTCCATTTGAGATAAAGCCAAAGCCAAATAATGATTACTGGGACTCGTATGTCGTGAATAAAGATAACACCCGTCTGTATTTCCTTCAAAAGTATCCAACATGGTTTTAGCTTTCAAAAAGGTATAGGTAGCCGAATCGGAGATAGAGGGATTGACCCCTCCGAATTCTCCAAAAAATTGCACATCTTGTATGGCTTGTGCCGGATTGAATTTATTTTTTTTATCCATGATTGTTGTTTTTTTAAATCTTTGGTAAATTTAATTAATTTTTATCACTAATAAAAGACATTTTCTCATTTTCATTATTTCATTTTCAAAGAGGTCGTCTTTCCATAACCGATTACTTCAGTATATCGCTTGCCGGGTGCATGATAATAAACAATCAATTCGTAAGTATTTTCAGTCTCGGAAAAATTTCCTTCAATAGGCACAAAAGAAAATTTTCCATTTTTTTCAGTTAGATATAAATACTCGTAATAACCTTGTTTCAAAAGCAATACGGCTTCATAGAAACCCGTATCGGGATTATATTTTAACCGGTTATTTTCATTCGTTTGATAATTATTAAAATCGCCGGTGACATATATTTTTTCTTTTTCATCGACTGCTGCATTGAAGTTGAAATGAACATAGACATAATCGGCTTCTGTATGGGTGTCATCTTCCGCTTGTACCGAGTTAATATAATAGCATCCGTCTGCATCTTCATAAAATAAATAGCGCAACCGGGGGGTGTCAGGATATACATAAAAATCATAGAGATTTTCTATTCTCTCTCTTTTCACAATATTATAATTCGTGCCACGAAGATCTTTGGTTTCAAAACGCCGGTATTCATTAAGTCCGTCAAATAAAGCTTTCTTTGAATCTCTATAAATCCACTTACTCCCTTGATAATAGGTAGGAGAATGAAAAGTTTTTACTTCTTGCCATTTTTTATTCTGAATTAAAATCAAGGTTAAATTAGAAGATTCATTTTGTATATTGAAACTGCCGGGATATAAATATAAATCGATTTGTTGTTTTTCTCTTGAAACAGAGACATCATCCGGCCATCTGACCTGAATTCCCGTTTCTATTTTCTTTTCATATAAAACAACAGCCTTGGAAAAAATAATTTCATCATTATCATTTAAAATTTGAATGATATAATTACCGGACAATAAAATACGGGTATTTTCATTGGGAAAAGAAACGGAATAATGCATATAGGATTGCAAAGTTCCCGTTGATTGTTTCATATCGGTTATTATATCGGAATCATACCCGTCTATATATTCCGACACTTGCAAAGCCGTGGGTTTCCAATGCTCATCGAAGCGGAGAATTTTATAATAGTAATCTTTCTCGTCGGCTTGTAAATCGTCAAAAGAAAGTTGAAATGTCCGGTTTAATTCGATTATATTCGAATAAAAAGGACGTTGAAAATTATCAATAGAAGCCGTTTTGATATAATAGGGAGGTGATTTTAGCTGTTCGGTTAATTGTCCCGAGGCAAAAAAAGTTACTGAAATAAACAGAAAAGATAAAATTTGGCGCATACTTTTTAAAGTAAAGATAAAAAGGAATTTTTATATGGCATAAAAAGGCCGGCTTTTTTCAAACCGGCCCTTTCAATTAACAACACAAATAAAACAATGAAATATGAATATTTTCACTTTCAATACAAATATAAGGGCTTTGCAAAACTAAATAACTGAAAATGTATAAAAGGTAGCTTTCAATAGATAAAAAGAAGAAGCTGTTTGATGAAAGGTTGGTAAAAAAATTGCATCTTTGTAAAATATTAAGGAATATGGAAATCAATTACAAGTTTTTGGAAACGGGAGCCAAACAAGATGAACTGCTCGTATCTATTCTTGTTACTGTAATTTTATTACTTATTTTAAGTTTACGTTTTTTCTATCATAAAAGATATATTCTAAATATTTACAAGCCCAATGTTTATATGTTTGAATATGAAGCAAAACAAAAAAATTATTTTTCTTTTTATGCAATTATAGGAAGTATAGTCAATTATTTAATAATTTTTTTTCTGTTGTTTGGAATAGTGCTGCATATTAAGCAAGGAAAAATTTCACTTGAAAATTTAATTATACTCGTAAAACTTAGCCTCATTCTTATGATTTATAAAATTTTATCTGATTTTATATTTAGCCTTTCAATAAAGAAAACTATTTTATTTCCTAACCTACGTTTTTTAAGAACTTCCTTTGAAAATCATCTATACTTTTTCCTTTTCTTAATGGGTTTTCTGATGTTTTTTTATTCATTTGACAATAAGATTCTATTCATATTAAACATTCTGATACTATTCTTCTTTTTGATTTACAGCTTTGCTAATTTTTACATTATTCTTACCAAACATTTACGATTGAAAAGTTCAAAAATTATTTTGTATCTTTGCATTTCAGAAATTTTACCTGTAATCTTCATCATTTACGGGCTAAGTTTTCAAATAATATGAGCGAAAAAATACTTACTCCAAAGAAAAAAGTCAAAACCATATTGGTCTCCCAACCAGAGCCAAGTTCCGAAAACTCTCCTTATATAGCTCTTGCAGAAAATGAAAAGGTGAAAATTGAATTTCGCCCGTTCATCCATGTGGAAGGTGCTACGGCCAAAGATATCCGGAAACAGAAAATCAATTTGAATGAATTTGATGCAATTATTTTCACGAGCCGGAATGCAATTGATCACTTCTTCCGATTGGCCGAAGAAATGAGATATACGGTACCGAATACCATGCGTTATTATTGTCAATCCGAAGCGATTGCATTGTATTTACAACGCTATATCGTATATCGTAAAAGAAAAATTTCCTATGGCAACAAAACCATTCCGGACTTAATCAATATTATCAAAAAAAATCCCGAAGGACGTTTTTTACTTCCTTCGTCCGATAAGTTAAAACCTGCGATTCCAAAAGCTCTTGATGAACTCGGGATCAATTGGAAAGCTGCTACTTTTTTCAAAACTTGTATCAGCGATTTATCCGATTTAAAAGATGTCTATTATGATATTTTGGTTTTTTACAGCCCTTCGGGAATAGAATCTTTGTTTCATAATTTTCCTGACTTCAAACAAAATGATACACGTATTGCCTGTTATGGAAAATCCACTATCGAAGCGGCAAAAAAACGCGGATTACGTGTTGATATTCAGGCTCCTACACCCGAAACACCATCAATGACAATGGCCCTGCAAAAATATATCCGGGAAGCTAATAAAAAATAATATATTTCATAACTTTGGGGCAAAATCCCAAACATGAAAATATATACCAAAACAGGCGATAAAGGAACCACGGCCCTAATAGGAGGTACTCGCGTTCCTAAACATGATTTACGTATAGAAGCCTATGGAACCGTCGATGAATTAAACTCATTTCTCGGACTTTTACGTGATAAAGCAGAAGATGAAGAAATTCAAAAATTTATCTTACGTATACAAAATGATTTATTCAATTTGGGAGCCTTTCTCGCATTGGACCCCGAGAAAAAAACAATGGCAAACAGGCAAAAACGGCTAAACCTTCCCTCTGTTAATGAGGAAAACATTCAGGTATTGGAACAAGAAATAGATAGAATGAACGATGAGCTTCCACCTATGACACATTTTATCCTTCCCGGAGGAAATGAAACGGTCTCTACCTGTCATATTTGCCGTAGTATTGCTCGTAGAGCAGAGCGCCGAACCACTGCTCTTTCGGAAATTTCAGAGGTAGACCCCCTTTTAATTAAATATCTCAATCGTTTGTCCGATTATTTGTTTGTATTGGCACGAAAATTGAGTAAAGATTTGCAAATCGAAGAAATTAAATGGGAAGGAAAATAAAAAAAATTATGCATTCGATTATATTTTAACAACATTTAAAATAACTTCAAAAAAGCACCTAAAACATTTTGCTATATAAAAAATTATTTTATTTTTGCAAACTATTAAAACGATTAAATTATGTATTGGACATTAGAATTAGCTTCTTATTTGAGTGACGCCCCTTGGCCGGCGACAAAAGATGAACTGATAGATTATGCTATCAGAACGGGAGCTCCTTTAGAAGTGGTAGAGAATTTGCAAGAAATTGAAGAAGAAGAGGAAATATTTGAATCGATCCAGGACATATGGCCCGATTATCCGACGGAGGAGGATTTCTTTTGGAATGAAGACGAATATTAAAACAATATACAAAAGCCTCCCTCCCGGAGGCTTTTTTAAACTACTTGTTAAAAGCTTTTTATTGGGTTAATAAACTCTTATCTTTGCCCATTAATTCACTTTCCAAATGAGCAAGACACAGGAATTTATAAATATTTACGGAGCCCGGGAACATAATCTGAAAGATCTTGATGTGCAAATTCCACGCAATCAACTTGTGGTCATTACCGGACTGAGTGGCAGTGGAAAATCCTCTCTTGCATTTGATACAATTTATGCCGAAGGGCAAAGAAGATTTATCGAAACTTTCTCTGCATATGCCCGTCAATTTTTAGGGGGATTAAACCGTCCGGATGTCGATAAGATTGACGGTCTGTCACCGGTGATCTCCATCGAACAAAAAACAACAAATAAAAATCCGCGTTCAACCGTAGGAACCGTAACGGAAATATATGACTTCCTGCGTTTATTATATGCCAAAATCGGAGAAGCTTATTCCTACAATACGGGAGAAAAAATGATAAGCTATACCGATAAGGAAATCTTTGATATTATCCAAAAAGAATATGAAGGCAGAAAAATATCAATCCTTGCTCCTATTATCAAAAGCCGGAAAGGTCACTATAAAGAATTATTTAAGAAAATTGCTCAACAAGGTTATTTAAAAGTACGTGTAGATGGTGAAATCCGGGAAATAGAAAAAAACATGATGCTGGAAAGGTATCAAACCCATGATATCGAAATGGTAATTGACCGATTAATAGCCGGTCCGAAAGCCGCTAAAAGAATGAAAAACAGTATTGAATCCGCTTTATTTCACGGAAAAAATACCTTACTGATTTTAGATGAAGAAAGCAATCAAATACGCTATTTCAGTAAAAACCATATGTGTCCTACCACTGGTATTTCCTATCCTGAGGCAGAGCCCAATTCCTTTTCTTTTAATTCGCCCAAAGGAGCCTGTCCTCATTGCAAAGGATTAGGAATGGTCACGGAGGTTGATATCAAAAAACTGATTCCCGATGATAAACTTTCCATTAAAAAAGGGGGAATTACTGCCATTGATCCCGGAAAAAAATCTTGGATCAATCAACAATTGGAACTCATTGCCAAACGTTTTGATTTTTCACTGGATACTCCTATAAACAAAATACCAAAAAAAGCGATGGATGCTATTCTTTACGGAATAGATGAGCATTTTGAAGTTTTTTCTAAAAACCTGGGAGTCACGCAAGAATTTCATTTAAAATTTGACGGAATTGTCCATTTTATTGACCATCAATACCATTCAAAAGAGGCTACTACTTCCATCAAGAGATGGGCAAAAAATTATATGACGGAAAAAACCTGTCCTGTTTGTGAAGGAACACGCTTGAAAAAAGAAGCACGTTATTATAAAATAAACGGTAAAACCATCGTGGACTTGGCCCTTATGGATATTGATGAATTGCAGAAATGGTTTGAAAATATCGAAGAACATCTCAATGAGAAGCAATTGAAAATCGCTTCGGAATTAATCAAAGAAATTCGAAACCGCATAGGATTTTTGACCAATGTAGGACTTAACTACCTCAATCTTTTTCGTTCGTCACGTTCCTTATCCGGAGGGGAATCCCAACGTATTCGTCTGGCTTCACAAATAGGCGCACAATTGGTCAATGTTTTATATATTTTGGATGAGCCCAGTATCGGGTTGCATCAAAGAGATAACCAACGGCTCATTGAGTCCCTTGTTCAATTGCGTAATATCGGGAATTCAGTGATTGTAGTGGAACACGACAAGGATATTATGGAACAAGCGGATCATATTATTGATATGGGACCCGGTGCAGGAAAACACGGAGGAGAAATTGTCGCACAAGGGAATTATGAAAAAATAATTCAATCCGACTCGCTCACTGCCAAATACCTTTCGGGAAAAGAAAAAATCGAAATTCCGGCAAAACGGCGTGAAGGAAACGGTAAAGAAATACTGCTGAAAGGAGCCAGCGGAAACAATTTGAAAAATGTAAACTTACGGATACCCTTAGGGAAATTGGTCGTGGTGACAGGAGTATCGGGAAGCGGGAAATCTACCTTAATAAATGAAACTCTTTATCCAATTCTTAATAAAGAAATTTATAAAGGAGTAAAAGAAGCCTATCCCTATAAGAAAGTGGAAGGATTAGAAAACATTGATAAAATCATTGATATCGATCAAAGCCCTATCGGTAGAAGTTCCCGTTCCAATCCGGCTACTTATACGGGGGTTTTTCAAGAAATCAGAAATTTGTTTGCCAAAACTCCCGAAGCACAAATACGCGGATACAAACCGGGACGATTTTCTTTTAATGTCAAAGAAGGCCGCTGTCCGGTATGCGAAGGGGCCGGTATTCGTACTATCGAAATGAATCTTCTTCCCGATGTACAAGTAACTTGTGAGACTTGTCAAGGAAAACGCTTTAACAGAGAAACCCTTGAAGTACGATACAAAGGAAAATCTATTTCTGACGTATTGAATATGACCATTAATGAAGCTGTAAAATTCTTCGAACCCATTCCAAAAATTTATAGAAAAATTAAAACATTGCAAGATGTAGGTTTGGGATATCTCACTTTGGGACAAGCTTCTCCTACTCTTTCCGGAGGGGAAGCACAACGGGTGAAACTCGCTACCGAATTATCCAAAAAAGATACCGGCAAGACCTTGTATATTCTGGATGAACCCACTACGGGACTGCATTTTGAAGACATAAAGATTCTAATGAACGTTATTCAAAAATTAGTGGATAAAGGAAATAGCGTGATCATAATTGAACATAATATGGATGTAATCAAATTAGCCGACTGGATTATCGATTTGGGTCCCGAAGGAGGACAAAAAGGAGGAGAAATAGTTGCTGAAGGTACTCCGGAGCAAATAATTAAATCCAAAAAATCTTTGACAGGTAAATTCTTAGAAAAAGAACTCAAGTAGTAAATTTATAAACATATCCTATTCTTACAATTTTTAAAAATTAATAAATAAAAATGCCTCGCTTTGCAGCGAGGCATTTTTGTTTTTTTGGTTCTTTTACTTCTCGGGTATGTTTTTTAAAGTTTCTTTGAGGTATTCCCAGAATTTTTTTACGGATTCGATATTCACTCTCTCATCGGGAGAATGGGCTCCTTGAATGGTCGGACCAAAAGAAATCATTTCCATATTAGGATAATGCGATTTAATAATACCGCATTCCAAGCCGGCATGACAAGCCACAACTTTTGGTTCTTCTTTATACAATTTTTTGTATAAATCGGTCATGACCGACAAAATTTGTGCATCGGGATTAGGTTTCCATCCCGGATAAGAACCGGACATTTCGACTTCCAAACCTCCTAACTCATAGGCAGAACGAAGGGCATTGGCCAAATCTTCTTTGGTACTTTCTACACTTGAACGCGTTAAATTTTCAATGCGAATATCTCCATTTTCCACTATTACTTGTGCTACATTATTGGAAGTTTCAACCAAGTCTTCCATATCAGGGCTCATTCTATACACCCCGTTATGGGCTGCATAAACCGCTTTAATTAATCTGTCTCTATCTTCCTCTCTCATTATATAATTAGGCAAACCGGTTTCTTCAATTATAATTTCCAGATTAGGATCTTGTTTTTTCTGTTCGGTTTTTATGGTTTCTGCCAGATTTTTTAGGTCTTCGAGAATTTGGCTTTGATTATTTGAGGGCAATAATACGACAGCTTCACTTTCACGTGGAATAGCATTACGCAAACCTCCTCCGTGAATATTTGCAATTTGCAATCCGTTTTGAGCTCCCAAATAAAGCAAACGATTCATAATTTTATTGGCATTGCCACGATAAAGATGAATATCCATTCCGGAGTGACCTCCGGTAAGTCCTTTCACGTGAATTTTGTAAGCCTTATATCCCGAAGGCACTTCTACGGATGTATATTTTCCTTTGGCCGAAATATCAATTCCTCCGGCACAACCGATATCCAATTCATCATCTTCTTCGGTATCCAAATTCAACATAATATCGGCATCTAAAATCCCTTCCTCGAGCTCTTGTGCCCCGGTCATTCCTGTTTCTTCATCGATAGTAAAAAGGGCTTCAAGTGGAGGGTGAGGAATATCTTTTGAGGCTAAAAGACCCATAATGGCTGCAACTCCAATACCGTTATCCGCTCCAAGAGTAGTTCCGTCGGCAGTTACCCAATCTCCTTCAATAAGCATATCGATACCGTCTTTCTCGAAATCGTGTTCTTTGTCTTTGTTTTTTTGCGGAACCATATCGAGATGTGATTGCAAGGCAACTGTTTTCCTGTTTTCCATCCCCGGGGTAGCCGGTTTTTTTATGATTACGTTTCCTATTTTATCTTCAAAAGTTTCCAGTCCGAGTTTTTTCCCGAAATCCAACATAAATTGTCGGACCTTTTCTTCTTTTTTTGAAGGACGCGGAACTTCATTGAGTGCTACAAAATTGGCCCAAATTTCACGAGGTTCCAATTGGGCAATTTCTTTATTCATATTTTTTTTCATAGCGGTAATTTTTAATAATGGTGAAAAAATAAAAACTCATTCTTTTTTGAGAATGAGTTTTTTGTGTTTATTTTAAATATTTTTTGGCAATATAAAGGCTTAAATATCTTCCTGCATAAAAAGCCGTAAGCATAAAAACAAGGAAATAGGTGGACAGAATTTTTTCATATCCCAATTCATTCATAGCAATAGCAAAAGCTGCAACTATAATAATAAATAATATATCCAATGTTAATAATGCTTTTTTCATATCTTTTTATTTTTCGGAGAACTCTCCCATTTTGGCATACTTGTCCATTCTTTGTTTTACCAAATCATCTTTGGGAATAGATTCCAATTCATTATAGGTTTCAATGATTTTTTTAGCCACAGCTTGATAAGTTTCTTCCGGTTTACGATGCGCACCTCCTATAGGCTCTTTGATGATATCATCAATAAGTCCGAGTTTTTTCATATCCTTGGAAGTTAATTTCAAGGCTTCGGCGGCTTTTTCTTTATGTTCCCAGCTTCTCCAAAGAATGGAAGAACAAGATTCGGGTGAAATAACCGAATACCAGGTGTTTTCAAGCATAAAAACCCTGTCACCGACACCGATTCCCAAAGCTCCTCCCGAGGCTCCTTCCCCGATAATTATAGTAATAATAGGCGTTTCCAATTGCGTCATTTCCATGATATTTCGTGCAATCGCTTCTCCTTGCCCTCTTTCTTCTGCTTCAATACCGGGATAGGCTCCCGGAGTATCGATAAGAGTCACCACGGGAATACCGAATTTTTCTGCCATTTTCATTAAACGCAAGGCTTTTCTATATCCTTCGGGATTGGCCATACCGAAATTGCGGTATTTGCGTTCTTTTGTGTTTCTTCCTTTTTGCATGCCGATAAACATATAGGATTGATCTCCTATTTTTCCCAATCCGCCAATCATGGCTTTGTCATCGGCAAAATTCCGGTCTCCGTGCAACTCCAAAAAGGTATCTCCGGCCAAGGCTTTGATATAATCCAACACAAAAGGTCTGTCGGGATGACGAGACAATTGCACACGTTGCCAAGGAGTTAAGTTCTTGAATATCTCTTTTTGTTTCTTTTCTATTTCTTTTTCTATTTTTTTACAACCGGCATCGATACCCGTTTCTTTCGCAATCTCATAACACTTCTGCAAATTTTTTTCGAGCTCTTCGATGGGTTTTTCAAAATCCAAATATTCCATAAGTTGTTTTATAATGGTTTAATATGTAAAATTATAAAATAAAAGTTATTCAGCTTTAGATTTTTTAAAATATTTCACATACGCATTTAAAAGTATGATAATCAAAATAATAAGCCCTCCAATATAAAAGCCCGGAGACATCTTTTCTTTGTCTCCCAATATCAATACTGCCAATATTATCCCGTAAACCGGTTCCAAATTGATAGAAATCATCACGGTAAAGGGAGACAAATATTTCATCAAACTGATGGAAGCCGTAAAAGCATAAGCCGTGCAAATACTCGCAAGAATAATCAAATAAATCCAATCCGTATATGACGGCATTGGTAAATGATAGATCTTACCCGAAAAAAACAGTACGATTGTTAGGAAGAGAAAACCATATAAAAGTTGAAAAAACGATAATATGATGCCTTGTTTCTCTCGGATATAAATACCGTTTATAACTGAAAAAAGTCCGGATAAAAAAGCGGCAATCAACCCGAATATAATTCCTTTGTATTTAATTTCTTCCACCTCTACCAACACAAAAAAACCTCCCAATATCAAAATTCCGAATAAAACTTCATAGAAATAAATCTTTCGTTTGAAAAAAAGTGGTTCCAGTAAGGAAGTGAAAAAAGCACCGGTAGACAGAGTGATTAATGTAATGGAAACATTGCTCACTTTTATGGCATAAAAAAAGGCAATCCAATGAAGAGCAATAATAATTCCCCCTAATATCAATCGCAAATGATCCTTAAAATTCAGTTGAGCAATACTGCGTCGCAATTCATTTTTTGTTGCTATATAAAAGCCTAAAAACAACACTGCCAATCCCATTCGATACCATGTAAGGCTGAAATAATCCAATTGGATAAGCGCTCCTAAAACCGCCGTAAAACCCCAAATAAGAATTATAAAATGCAGTTTCAGGTATTTTGAAAGATGTGTCGATTGCATATATGACAGATTAATGGGCAAATATAAATAAATTTGGAAATAAAGATCATTAGTTAGATATTTGTCTAAATATATAAATTAAGATGAATAAATTACTAAAAGCTCTTGATGATCCTACACGGAGAAAAATTTTGGAACTTTTGAAAGAGGGTGATCTTACAGCCGGAGAAATCAGCCGTTCATTCTCTATTTCAAAACCCAGCATTTCGCATCATCTTGATTTATTGAAACAGGCAGGATTGGTAACGAGTGAAAAAAAAGGACAGTTTGTTATTTATTCTTTAAATACTACTGTATTGGAAGATTTAATTAAATGGATTATTGATTTAAAAAAATAAATAATGAAAAAAATAAAAACAACCGAATTCATTCTGATTTTAATCGCTTTGGCTCCCTATTTTTACTTAGCTTTAATTTGGAATGAGCTACCGGATAAAGTACCGATACACTGGAATATTGAAGGAGAAATAGACCGTTACGGATCCAAAACTCATTTATTATTTGTGCCTATTATAATGCCGGTACTAACCTATTTGCTGATAACCTTTATCCCTAAGATAGATCCTAAAAACCAATTAGCTAAAATGGGCCGTAAATATGAAACACTTAAATTTATACTGGTTTTATTTATGAGTTTATTAGCCGGAATGATTATATATGCGTCAAAAACAGGTGAATTTTTTAATGAGAAATTTATTCCGGTTACAATTGCCGGTCTATTTGTCGTTTTGGGAAATTATATGAAAACCATACGGCCAAATTATTTTATTGGAATCCGTACTCCATGGACATTGGAAAACGAAGAGGTTTGGAAAAAAACACATCAAATGGCTTCCTATTTATGGTTTTGGGGAGGTTTATTCGCTATTCCGGGCATTTTATTGTTATCTGCAAAAACGGGTATGGTATTATTCATTGCCATCTTGTTGGTAATCACTCTTATTCCGGTAATTTACTCTTACGTGCTTTATAAGAAAATTTCTTCAAAATAAATTTATTCTTGTTATTTTTTTCTTTTTTGTAAATCTAAAAGAAGTAAATAATCCATTACTGCACGATAAGATTGAGCTTTTTTCTGCATTTGAATAAAAGAAAACGGAATAGAATCCTGCATGAGAAACAACCTGTTCTTTGTTTTCCAATGATAATAACGCGGCTTATCTTTCATCCATATAGCTCCTTCTTTGAATGAAACCAAACCATCTTGGGTCAATCCAAAGGTTTTTTTCTGTGGCTCCAATATATTTTTTCCCGAATAAACATATTTGGCCTTGGATAAAGCCAAATGAAACAAAGTGGGAAACAAATCTTTATGGCCTGAATAGGGAGAAATTTTACTCTCTTTGCGGTATTTATAAGGAATATATAGAAATAAAGGAACTGCTTTTTCTATGAACTTTTCATCTTCTTCAAAATTAAAAAATTCGGTATTTGTATGATCTCCGGTTATCATAAGTATTGTATTATCTGCCAAGGGAGACTCTAAAATATTTTTGATAAATATTCCTAATTGATCATTGGCATATTGAAAAGTAATAAAGTTTTTATAGGCATATTTCCTGTTTCCGGAAATTTTCTCTTCTATTTCCCCGGGTAATTTTAATGGATATTTGGGGTATCCATCCGGAATATAATAAGGAGGATGGTTAGTAGTGGTCATTACAAAGAAAAAATGAGGTTTGTTTTTTTTCTTTTTCAGCTGTTCAAAAACAGAACGGAAAAGATATTCATCATATATTCCCCAATCAGCTCCTTTTGCGTCAGAGTATTTATTTTCGAGATAAAAATCTCCTTGCACTTCATCAAAATATTGATTTTTAAAGAAATTTCCAATATTTCTCCAACCGAGTTCTCCCCCTGTGGCAAAACTTGTGTGGTAGCCTTTGTCCTTGAAAGGTTTGATATGTGAGGTACTGAATTTATGTTGAGAAAAGGCACCTTGTCCCAAGGCTTGAATTCTGGGGTTATTAATAATTAGACCTTCAAGACTTTGAATGGTACGTGGCCCCTTTGGCAAAAAAGTATGAGAACTGAGAAGCGAGTCCATTTGATTTTCAAATTCTCCCAGTAAATTAAAATCCGAAGAATGAAAATCGAAATAATAATCACTCATACTCTCCATCAAGATAAAAACCACATTCGGCGGATCCTTTTCCAATAATGAGTCCGGGGAAGTAACGGAATACAATAAATCCGGATCGGCTTTATCAATTTTTCTCTCTAAATAAATTGACAAGGCTTCTTCGGGCGTATCAAAACCGTATTTTTTCATCGCTTTTGAAATATTGGTGTCAAATTTTTCCTTTCGTGCATGTTTTACGGCATACTTAAAACTCAATACAGCATTTGAAGCCAAATTATTTATAAAAGAATTCTCTGAAATCACCAAATCCCTTTCGCCTAAGGGAAAAAGGCCCAATGAGCCACGCATTCCCAGAAAGAAAAACAAAAGGAAGAATAGAATAAAACCGCATTTAAAACAAAATGATTTAATAGGCCAATGATATTGTTTTAAATAAATTTTTCTGATGATGAACCAAAAAAAAATAAAAGAAACAGCCAGCAAAAACATCAAAAAGATAACAGGATATTGCGTCCAAAATATTTTTAAAATTCCTTTTGTATCATCTTCCAAAAAAGCAAATATCAGTGTATTATAGTTTGATTTAAATTCTTGATAAAAATAATAATTACCGATCAGAAGTAGGTAAAAAGCAAACAGGATTATTAGAAAAATACTTGTTGTCAATTTTTCCAATTTTCTTTCAGACAAAATTCGAGGCGACAGTAAGGGTGAAAGCAAACTTAACAATAAGGGTAAAATTAAAGCATACATCAATACTTGTGTATCCACTCGAAAACCCATCCAAAAAGCTTTTAAGAGGTCATCTTTATAGTGTAACAAATCTTCTTTATTTCCGTATGAAAATAAAAAAATCAATCGAGCGAAAGCAAATACCGCTATCCCAAATAAATAAAGATAAATCAATCGAATAAGTTGCGAAAAAAACCAATCTTGCTTTTTCAAAATTCCCGTGGCTATTTGTCTTTAATTTTCATTTCCATAAAATCGTCCGATTTAGGTAAATCTTTTAAGATTGTCAAAATTTCTTCCGGTAAAGAAGTTAATTTTCTTTTTTTTAAATCAATCCAGGCTCCGGTAACTTTAATTTTAGCCGAAATTTCTCCTTTTTGATTATAGATATGATGAAGAAAAACCCATCGTTCAAATCCCGGAGTGGCACTCAAAAGTTCCATATCTCCTGTAATATTTTCCCCAATATGAATTTCTTTATAAAAAGTAGTTTCTTCCTTAAATAAAACCGGGCCAATATTATAACGGGCAAAATCATTCATTTGAAAGTAGTGTTCCTCAAAAAAACGAACTCGTACTTCTGCGGCATAATCATTATAGGCAGTATGTCTCATATGCCTGTTAGGATCAAAATCCGACCATCTGGTTTTGAAGGAGACTTCGTATTTATGCTTCATAGAAAAAAAATTAAATTGACTAGTATTTGTATTTAAACCATACAAAGTTAAGCCATATTTTATAAAATGAAATAACTAAATTTAAAGTAAACGATGTTTTTTGATATTAAAAATAAATTGACAAATATATGTAACTAATTTAACAAAGTATTCAAATTTTTCCTTTTACATTTGTTTATAAAATAATCAAAATCAAAAAACTATGAAAAAATATATTTCAAAATGGCTTATGGGAGACCCCATTGTAAAAAAATACACCTCTGCTCCTTTTGAAAAAGTAATTGATACATTATCGGAAGTGGTAAAAAAAAATAATTTCGGAATTGTATCAGTACATGATATGAAAGAAACTTACAATAAAAAGCATTTACAAATAGATGATGATTTTGAATATAGAATTATTCAGATTTGCAATGCCCCAAAATCATATAACGCCCTTAATAAACTCAGTTTTGATATGGGAGTAATGATGCCCAAAAGCATTATTGTAGCAAAGGAAAACGGAAAAACAAGTTTACGGTATTTAAAATTTAAACCATGGATGATTCAATTGATGTTTCCGGATATTGATATTTTACCTATCTCCAAAGCCGTTACGCAAACCATGAACGATATCGTAAATCAAACCATTGAAATTGCAGAGAAATAAAAAAAATAATTTACATTTGCTTGCAAAACAAATAAATTGAAAAAAAACAAAAAACTTAGTCTTGTCGAAGTCATCGCAATGGCTGTCGGCACGATGATAGGAGCCAGTATTTTTTCTATTTTCGGATTGGGAGTAAAATTGGCCGGAGTGAATTTACCATGGGCCTTTTTACTTTCCGGAGTTTATGCAATGGCAGTTGCCTATTCATATGCCATTTTGGGACGTCAAATTATTTCGGATGCCGGACCTATGGCTTTTATCCTGAAAGGCTTTGGTGATAATATAATAACAGGAACATTAAGCATTTTATATTGGTTTAGTTTTGTAGTTTCCATAGCTCTTTTTGCCAATGGATTCGCCGGGTATTTTATCCCGCTTGTTCATATCGAGCCTACCCATTTAAATCATGCTTTGGTAATGGCAGGCTTAATTCTTTTTTTTACTTCCCTAAACTTTTTTGGAAGTAAAGCGGTGGGTAAAGCCGAATTTTGGATTGTTTTAATAAAGCTTTCTATTCTCCTTTTGTTTATTATTGCGGGATTTAAATATATACAATGGGATCGATTGACACCTCAAACAGACCCTGCTCATCTCAAAGGACTTCTAAATGCATCGATCGTGTTTTTTCTCTCTTATATGGGTTTCGGGCTGGTCACCAATGTATCTGAAAATATGGAAAATCCGCAACGAAATGTTCCTCGTGCCATTTACATCAGTATTTTTATTGTCATGCTATTTTATATAGGTATTTCAGTAGTAACCTTAGGAAATCTGGATTTAGATGAGATTATCAAAGCTTCTGAAAATGCCCTTGCCGTAGCTGCCGAACCGTTTTTAGGTCATTGGGGATATTTATTGGTTTCAATTGGAGCGGTGATTTCAATTTCTTCTGCATTAAATGCAACAATTTACGGAGGAGCCAATATTGCTTTTTCTCTGGCAAAAGAAGGCTATTTACCCGAAAAATTTGAAAGAAAAGTTTGGTTTAATGCTCCCGGCGGATTATATATTACTGCCGGACTGGGGCTTTTTCTCGCTTTATTTTTCAATCTAAATGCCATTGCGGTAATCACCACAGCTGTAACGACTTTGATTTATGTTTTTGTGCTTATTGCTCATTATAAAAATATAGAGAAATACGGCGGAAAAAAATGGATTGTAGCGATGAATTTAGGTATTTTAAGTTTTGTATTTCTGGCGTTAATGCGTTATCAATGGCAAACGCAGCGGGATGCTTTTACTGCCAGCTGGATTATATTTGCAGGTGCTTTTATTTTAGAAGTTCTTTATAGAAAATTCTTTGCCCGCAATTTTAAAAAATCACGCATATTAAAAAACAATAAGACATTATAATCAATTAATAACTATTTTGCTTGTTTTTATAAGTTGATGATTGAAGTCCAAAATTTTTACAAAATAAATTCCTCTTTTGAAAGTATGGACATCAATAATTTTATAGTTATTTCTAAAAATTTCGGAATATAATTTTTTTCCACTCATATCGTAAATATTGATTTCAAGTTCTTCTCCTTCCCTATTATTCATAATATGAAGAAGTTTGCTGGTAGGAATGGGAAAGAGCTCTATTTTATATTTCTCGATTTCTATTTCTTTTAGGATTTGAGGAGAAAAATTTGCTTCCACTCCATATACTATATCACCTGTGCCATGTTCATGAGCACCCATATCTGGTGCATTACCTGTTATAATATCTGTAAAATTGGGAATAATCACTCCGTCATCATATCCCAAACTGGTAAGACTCAACTCAAAATTTCCCGTGAGCGTATTTCTATTGAATACCGCTGCACCCGACATATATTCCGGTTCCCCGCTTAAACCGTGTATTTCTTGCCCCTCCGGATAAGGCCGGTTGGTGAGGTCGTAATCAAAATCATTATCTTTATTGTTTTCATTTATGGAAATAGAATTTTTTGTAGAGCTTCTTACCTGTAAAATATTATTTTTTGATTCGCAATGCAAAATAGGACGGTTTGCCTCCTCATGCGTTCCCAAACCACCCGTTCCATGATCTTCGGGTTGTAAAATAGTATTATTAAATACATACATATGACCTGTCATCCAATCGATGGATCCCGAATAACCCATTTTCATAAAACCGCCGTATTGTCCGTAAACACTTCCCGGCATGCTGTCTGCTCTTCCGCTCACATTACGCCAAATATATAAAGGACCTATACTGGTCGGAGCATTCCCAATCGCTATAAAAACATTCTCGATATAATTGTTCCAAATGCGCACATTCATATTCCCTCCTTCCGATTCTATTCCGTCATCATAAGAATTGGCAATATAATTCCCGTAAATATCCGAATCGGGGCCGGGGAAACCGGCATAACTGGCATTGGTCCACATTCCCATGACATCATTGAAATAATGTTCGGAATCGCTCCAAATTTCGTTATATCGAATCACATTGTTTCCTATATAACTGTCTCCGATAGCAATTCCCTGAGGTCCTGCCGGATGATAGTTTGATTTAATATCCGGATCTGCCGTTGGATCATGTAATTCCGCCCATGAATTGGTGTCCCATTTCGGATGATGAATTTTATTTCGCTGGATAATGCAATGATGCGCTTCGTTTGTTCCCGCATAAATTCCCGCCTGGTAATTTTTTCCGAAACCTGTTCCGGGAATATCTTCTTCTCCCCAGTCGCTTATATCACAATTTTCAATCACAATATGATGTGAATTATAAAGGCGGATACCGTTTTCTGCGGCATTTTTAAGCTTAAAATTTCTTAAAATTATATAAGACGAATTGATAAGCCTAATACATTCTGCCGAAGCATCTTGTATATCAATGGTAGATCCGTTACCGTCAATCAAGATATAAGCTTCCGCGGTTCCGTTTAAATCGGTATAAGTCAAGCGGGTATTGCTGTCTTCGGTAGAAATAATTTCTCCCACGGGAAAATCTTCTTTCCAAGTAGTTGCTTGGATTTCCTCTGTCAGATTTGTTCCTTCCAAATTTAATTTGATATCATAGGTGGTTCCCGGTTCCAGATTGACAATACTACCTCGATAATCTGTACGATCAAAACGTTCTCCCGTAACCGGATTATTTCCGGAATTTTCAATCGGATTATATTTCATAGGCAAAGCTTCATGCCAACCAGTTTCGTCCGTTTTTTTATAAGAAACCAATACTTTTTTCTCTTTGGCTCCTCCTTGTGGCGACCAATATACACTGATATTATGAAAAGTGGAAACCGTAAAAGGCGTTTGAGCAGTTATATTTATAGAGAAAAAAACTATGAAAACATTGATACATAATAAACGAAATACATTTATTGAAAAATCGGATTGAAACATAAACGGACAAAATTTGAATTGAATGAATCGTTCCCTTTCATTTTAAAAATCAAGAGGAAGTCTAAATTGAAACGTCAAATTCTGAAAAAAATTTTCTTAATGCCGAGAGAAAGTCAATTACTTCCCGATACAAAAATTTCTGAAAATATTATCGAGCAAATCGTCAGTGGTGATTTCACCGGTGATTTCGCCCAAACTATGCAAGGCAGAGCGTATATCTATGGTCAATAAATCGGTAGAGAGTCCCGAATTTAAACCCTCTTCAATTTGAAGGATACTTGTAAGGGCATCATTCAAGGCTTTGTAATGACGTGCATTGGATACCATTATTTCGCCACTTCCTATTTTCCCTTTTTGCACCCAGCCGGTTAATTGTTCTTTTAATTGTTCCAAACCTTTTTTTTCTTTGGCCGAAATAGAAATAACAGGCACATCATTTTCATCAAAAAATACTTTGGGGCCTTCCAGCAAATCGATTTTATTTACTAGAATAATGAATTGTTTCCCGGGATATTTTTCTTTGATTTTTTTAATTTCGTTCTCAAATAACAGCCTTTTTTCTTCCATTTCGGGCGTATGACAATTTGCCGTTTGGTCATATACACAAGCATCGATCAAGAAAATCACTACTTTGGCTTCGGCGATTTTTTGGTAGGTTTTTTCAATCCCGATGCGTTCTATTTCGTCTTGGGCCTCACGTATTCCCGCGGTATCGATAAAACGAAAGGCTATTCCATCCAGAATCAATTCGTCTTCTATCACATCACGAGTGGTTCCCGCAATATCGGAAACAATGGCTCTTTCTTCATTTAAAAGCGCATTGAGCAAGGTCGATTTTCCCACATTGGGTTCTCCCACAATCGCTACGGGGATTCCTTCTTTCAGCACATTTCCCATCGCAAAACTATCGACCAATTTTTTTAAAGTCTCTTTTAAATCCGAAACCAGTTGTTTAAATTCATTCCGGTCGGCAAATTCCACATCTTCCTCGGCAAAATCCAATTCGAGCTCTATTAAAGAAGCAAAATGAATCAAGCGTTCACGCAGTTTTTTTATTTCGTTTGAAAAACCTCCTCGCATTTGCTCCAAAGCCAATTGATGAGCGGCTTCACTATCGGCGGCAACCAAATCGGCCACTGCTTCGGCTTGGCTCAAATCCATTTTTCCGTTGAGAAAAGCCCGTAAAGTAAATTCTCC